>JAABUV010001514.1_pt1 | contig 33611 bp, 35 predicted proteins | sample 5559971 | NCBI WGS metagenome assembly JAABUV01 (sample SAMN10711881, study PRJNA513362) | rock metagenome | isolation source: Antarctica rocks | place: Antarctica: Victoria Land, Knobhead nord | collected 2015-12-19
GCGCGCCGACGCGCGCCGCGCCGCCGCGCGCGACCGCGCGCTGGCGCGCCCCCTCTTGCTCTGCGCCGTCCGCGCCGGCCCCCGGTGCGGCCGCCGACCGGGCCGCCGGCGCGCGCAGGCGCTGGTGAGGGAGATGCGCGCCGCGGCGAGCGCCGGGCGCGCGCACCTGGACGAAGCCAGGCGGCTCGCGGCCGGCAGCCTGGCCGCGTCGCGCGCGTGCGGGCGGGACGACGCCGGGTGCGCGCGGCGGCCACGCGCCGTGCCGCTCGCGCCTCGCAGGGACGCGCTGGCCTGAGAGGTTGCTTCGCAGGGACGCGGCGGCGGCGGAGGCGCCGCTGGACCGCTCAAGTAACGGCGCGACGCCGGGCCACGCAGAGCCGGCCGGCAGCTCGGGCCAGGCCGCGGAGGCGGCGTACCGCTGCTACGGGCGCGCCGTGGCGGCGCTGCAGGCGCGCGCCCGAGCTGACGGGCGCCGGCCCGCCATCCGTCCCGCTCGAGAGGCGCCAAGGTGCGCGAGCGGCGCGCGCAGGCGCTGGACGCGCGCGAGGGCTGCCGCGCGGCGGGCTTGCCAGAGGCCGGCCTGGCGGGACGCGGCGCGGACGACCTGGCGGCGCTGCTGGCGGCCGCGGGCGTGGAGTGGCACGTGCGCGGCGACGAGGCGGCCGCTGCGCTGGCCGGCTGGGCCGACGCCGCGCTGCTCCGGTTCAGGCGCGGCCCCTGTGTTACACGCCGGCCGCGGGCGCGCCGGTATTTGGTGTGCCGGTCAAGCAGAGGCGCATGCAGCAGCCAACGAGCGGCCGCGCGCGCGCGCAGGGCGTGCGCGTGCGCCGGGTGCGCCGCGCTGGCGGAGACGGCCACGGGCGCCGCGCACGCGGGCTGCGCATGCCTGTTTGCGCGCGCGGAGCGCGCGCGCGGCGGCCGCGCGGGGGCGCTCGGCTGGCGCGCGGTCGGCGGGTCGCTGGCGCGTGCGCTGCATGCGCGCGCCTGCCTCCTGCTCGCCACCGCCGGCGCGCGCAGCCCGTGCCGCGCGGCCGCGCGGCAGGCCGGCGCGGTCCTGCAGGCGCGGCCCCGCCCCGCGCCCCGCTGGCTGCAGGCGCATGCGGCGGCCGCTGAGCGAGGCGCGGGCCGCAGGAGTGGCATGCGCTGGCGCGCCGCGGCCTGGCCGGCGGCGCGGGCGGCGGCCTGGGCGACGCGGACGTGGCGGCCGCGTGCCTGGGCGCCTGGGCGCGGCAGGCGGAGGCCGACCTGGGCCTGGCGGAGGCGCTGGCGGGCGGCCCGCTGCCGCCCGGGCGCACGCTGGCGGCCGCGCTGCCGGCGCTGCTGGCGCACTCGCCCGCCGGCGCCGTCTTCCTGGCCCGGTGCGCGCCCCGGGCTGTAGCCGCACCCCCTCCCGAGCCGGTCAGCAGGCGGCGCCGCCACCCGTGTGCGCGCATGCGCAGGCCGGTGGGCCGCGAGACGGCGCAGCAGCTGGAGACGGCGCTGGCGGTGGCGCCGGATGCGTCGCCGCGGCTGGCCGAGCTGGCGCGCGCGGCCGCCGCCAGCGCGGCCGGCGAGGTCGCGGCCGCCGAGGCGCTGCGCGAGGTGGCCGCCGGGCGCGGCGGCGGCGTCGAGGCGCTCGCGGCCGCCATTGCGGCCGCCGCGGCGTACCCGCACCTGGAGGCGGAGGTGGCGGCGGCGCGGCAGCTGCGCGCGCGCTGGGAGGCGCGCGCTGAGGCCGTCGCGCACCTGGAGGAGGTCATGGGCGCCGTGCGCGCGCCCGGCGCGGCCGCGGGCGCCGGCCCGGAGCACCCTGAGTTCTGGGCGGCGTGGGAGGCGCGCGAGCGCACGCTGGAGGCGGCGATCGAGGCGGCGCGCGCATGCAACATCAGCGTGGCGCGCGCCAAGCGCCTGCTCAAGGAGCTGCAGGCGCAGGCGGCCGCCGCGGCGGCCGCGGGGCGCCTGCGCGCCGCGCTGGCCGCGCGCGCGCCCGGCTCTAGCGCGCTCAAGGTGCGCATGCGTGCCCCCGCTGCAGGCCCCGCCGCGCGCCGCCCGCTCCTTGTTTCAGACCTGCGGTGCGCCGGCGCAGGCCGAGCTGGCACGCGCCGAGGCGGCGGCGGCGGCCGCGGCGGGCGGCGCGGCCGGCGGCGAGGGCGCGGCGCTGCTGGCGCCCGCGCTGGCGGCCGCGCGGCGCGCGCTGGACGTCGAGCGCGCGGCGGAGGGCCTGGGCCGCGCGGCGGCCGCCGCGGCCGGCCTGGCCGACCTGCCGCGCCTGGAGGCCGCCATCCTGGCCGCGCGGCGCGCCGGCGCCGACGCGCTGGAGCCCGCCGCGTTCAGGCGCGCGGTTTATACCCACGCGGGGACGCTGCCATGGGGCGGGCGGGCTTGCCGGGCTTATGCGATGCGGTGCCGCGCAGGGCGGCCAGCGAGCTGCGCGCCAGGCTGGAGGCGGCCGCGCGCGCCCGGTCCGCGCTGGACGCCGCGCTGCACGGCCTGGAGCGGCACGGGCGCGAGGAGGACGCGGCCGCCGTCGAGGCGGCAGCGACTGCCGCGGAGGCGGCCGCGCCGGGCGGCCTGCTGGCCGACGATGCCGCGCGCGGCCGCGAGGCGGCGCGCCGCGCGCGCGCGGCCGCCGCGGCGGAGGCGCGGCTGGCGCGCGCGCTGCAGGAGGGCGCGCCGGCCGCCGCCCTGGCGCGCCTGATCCAGGCGCGCCTCCGAGCCGCTGCCGCGCGCGGCCCGTTGCCTGACGCAGGCGGCTCGCGCCCTCAAACGCTGTGGCCCTCCTCATGCCCAAACTTTAAGCCAGCCAAATAAGGGGCAATCCTATGGTGTGGCATGCCGCGCAGGACGCCGCGGCCGCGGGCGTGCGCGTGGGCGAGGCCAAGCGCGTGCACCGGCTGGTGGCGGGCCTGGAGGCCGCGCTGGCGGCCGCCGCCGGCGGACCGGGCGGCCTGCCCGCGCTGCGCGCGCGCATCGAGGCGGCCGCGGCGGCCGGCGTCCCGCCGCAGCTGCTCGCCGCCGCGCACGCGGAGCTGCGCCGGCTGTCGCTGTGCGAGGCGCGCGCCTGCGGCTTGCGGCCAGCCTGGTAGCCTGGCCTCGCAGCGCTGGATCCGATGCCCCGACCCGCGCGCAGGCGCGGAGCGCGCTGGAGGCTGCGCTGCGGCCGCGCGCGGAGCGCCCCGGCGGCGCGCGCTGCGCCGCCCTGGAGGAGGCGCTGGAGGCGGCCGAGGCGCTGCTCGACGCGCATGCGGCCGGCGGCGGCGAGGCGGGGCCGCCGGAGCAGCCCGACGGCTGCGCCGGGGCGAGCGAGGCGCAGGACGCGCTGCGGCGGCTGGCGGGCGAGGCGCGCGGCGCGCTGGCGGCGGCCGCCGCGGCCGCCGCAGCGGCCGAGGCGGCGCGCCAGGAGGAGCTGCGCGCCCGGCGCGAGCGGCAGCGCGCCGAGCGTGCTGAGCGCGAGCGCGAGCGCGCCGAGCGCGCCGAGCGCGACAAGGCGCGCCGCCCGCGCCTCCGCATGGCTTCTGGGGAGCTCTGGGGGCAGGGCGCCGGTCTGACGCAGCCGCCCGGGCGCAGGCGGAGCGCGAGGTCGCGGAGCGCGAGCGCGCGGAGCGGCGCGAGCGCGAGCGCGCGCAGCGCCAGCGCGCCGCGCAGGAGCACGCCGCGCTGCAGGAGCAGCGCCGCCGCGAGCAGGCGCGCCCCGCCCGCCGCCGCGCCGCGCGCTTGTCTGGGTCGGCGGCGGGCTGCAGACGCACGCGCGTGGGCCGGCGCAGGCGCTGCTCGAGCGGCTGGCGCGGGAGCGCGAGGAGGCGGCCGCGCGCGAGCGCGAGGAGGCCGCCGCGGCCGCCGCGCGGCAGCGGGAGCGGCTGGCCGGCGCGCGCCAGCGCGCCGCGCGGCTCGTGCGGCAGCAGCTGGTCGCAGAGGCCACGCGCGCGCCGGCCCCTGCGCCCGCGCTGGACCCGCCTGTCCGGCCGCCGGCGGGCGCGCCGCATGGCGCCGCCGCCAAGCCGGGGGGCGCCCCGCCGGATGGGGCGGCGGGCTGGGCGTGGGACGCGCCGGGCGACGGCTGGCGCGCGCAGCAGCCATGGGCCCTGTCGCTGCCGGACCCGGCCAGCCCGGCGGGGCTCGCGCAGCCGCCGGCCGCCCCGGCGCTGTCGCCCTGGCCGGGCGGCGGCGCCGCGCCCGGCCCCGAGCGCTGGCCCGCCGACCCGTCGCCGCACAGCGACGCCTCGGACGCCGCCTCGCTCTCCCTGGTGCGGCGGCGGGCGGGGCCTGGGGCTGTTGCAGTGGTGCGTGGGCGCGGCGGGCGCCGACGCACGGCGCGCGCGCAGGCGGCGCTGGGCCTGTTCAGCAGCGCCAGCCAGCAGCCCGGCACGCCGGGCGAGCGGCGCTCGGACGCGGGCGACGCCGGCGCCGAGGCGGGCACGCGTGCGGGCTGGGCGGCGCCGTGGGCTGCCGGCACGCCGGCCTCGCTGCTCAGCAGCTCCACGTCGACCGAGGACGCGGCCGGCCGCCCCTTCTCGCCCGGCCCCGGTGCGCGCCCGCGCGCGGGCCGCGTTGCGGATGCGCAGACCAGCGCGGCCCGCTCGCGAGCGTCTGATCGTCTGATCGTCTGATCCGCCCGGCGGCAGGCGGCGAGGCCGGGTGTTTTGTGGAGCGCAGCGCCAACTCTGGCGCGTCCGCTTTGGCGCTGCGCGCCCGGCTGCCCGACCTGGGCGGCGCGGCCTGGGGCGACCCGGGCGGGTGGGGCGGCGGCCCATCGCGCGCGCTCTCGCCCATCGGCGCGGCCCTGCACAGCCCGGTGCGCCCAGCCTCCAATGCGTGCGCGAGCCGCCCGGCGCGCCCGCCGCGATGCGAGCCCGCTCACAGAGTGCTGCTTGGCGGCAGGGGTCGGGCGGGGCTGGCGCGGCCAGCGAGCAGCCGGACGAGGCGCTCGGCATGCTGGGCGCTGATGCAGGCGATGCGCTGCTGCCCGCGGCGCTGGCGTGGGCGGCGGCCCCGCCCGACGCAGCCGCGCAGCCCGCGTCGGCGGCCGCCGCGTGGTCCCCGCGCACCGTCGTGCGCGTGCAGCGGCCGTGCAGGTGGGCCGCCCTCCCCCGGCCGGTCGCGCCAGCGCCGCGCGCTGCAGGCAGCAACAGGCTGCGCGCGACCCGCAGGTACTTCCACACGGGCTTCTGCCGCGACGGCGAGGCGTGCCGCTTTGCCCACGGCGGCGCCGAGGCCGCGGCGCGCCCGCCGCGCGCGTCCACGCCGCCCCCGCCCCCGCTGGCCGCCGCCGGGTTTGCGTTCGGCGCGCCGGGCTCGGAGGCCTTTGCGGACGGCGCGCTGCGCCTGGCGCCGCCGCGCGCGGTGGGCGCGGCGCCCGAGCCGGACGCCGACCTGGCGCGCCGCTCGGACCTGGCGCCCACCGCGCGCCCGTTCCTGCCATTGGGCCTGTAGCGGCCGCGCCTCTGGGCGCGTGGCGGCCGCGCCTCTGGGCATGCAGCAATCGAGCCTCTGGGCGGGGCTCGCTTGCAGCCTGTACTCTCTTGCGTGGCGCCGCGTGTGCGGCGCCGGGGCTCGCATGTCATGCTGTCTGCTCAACTCCTGTGCTAGCTACGTCGTGAGCGCTGCCTGTGAACCTGGGTGTCGCCACAGCCCGGGGCAGTGGGTGGGGGCGGGGCGCGATGCCTGCTTGTGTGCTTCTGTGTGACTCTGAGGACCATGCGCTTTTGCGTCTGCATGCGGTGCTAGCAATTAGCAAGAAGGGGTTGCAGCGCAACGACCGGTTCCACTAGAACCAGAATAGAACCTAGAACTAGGTATAATGGAACAGCCACACCCAGTGGAACCAGCAGCTGCGGATTAAATGCGTGTCATTGAACGGAAGCTCAAATTCTTATCTGGGCAAATCAAGACAAAATATATGGAAGAGCCGCTTTTTTCAAAGTAGCAGTCCTTGCTTGCACACCAAGCAAGCCATCTTTTCCCTTGATGGGCAAAGGCAACCCTTTTTGTGTTTAATAGACAAGGAATTTATGGATTCTTTGTCTATTAAACACAAGCCTAGGGTAGGCCGATCTCTGATCACGATTAGTCGAGGCCTGCCAATCATTGGCAGACGTCTTTTTTTTGTTTTTTTTCTCGCACCCACTGCCAGCGACAAAGCTTTTACTTTTGCTGGCGGCGCGGTCAACGCACAGGCGCGGTATATGCCCACGCACCTGCAGCGGCTTGTAGAAGTGGCCTGCATCGTCCACAAGCGAACCAGCTTTTCCCTCTGCGCACAGACGCGGCCTTCAGTGCCCGGGCCCCGTGGTGCGGGGCGCCCATGACCGACATCTCAGACACCGCGCGAAAGGAGTGTGGCGCGGGCGCCACCTTCAAACAGGTGGCCGGCGACCTGCGCGCCAGCAGCGGCGGTCAGTGAAGGGCCTCAGCGCAGCACCCATGCAGGCATGGCGCTGCGGCGCGGCCAATCTGCATTTGGCGCGGCGACGCAATGGTGCTCAGGCCGGCGCGCGCCTGGTGCTTGCAAGGCCGGAGAGCGAGCTCTTCTTTGGCCCGGATGAAGGCCTTGCTCATAGGCGCGCCGCCAGCCGCGCCGACCGCCCGGAGCGCGCGCTTCGCGGCCGCCCTCAGCGCGCGCCCCTGCCGCCTCCTTGGCTCTGCAGCTCAGCAGCCGGAGAAATATGATTTTTTCGTGAACGCCAGACGTGGGAAGCTTGTCCTCAATGGCGCGAGGCTCGGCGTAGCTAGCCAGAAGAGCCAGGGTCAGGCCTGGGTTTGGAGCTCTGACTGGAAGAAGAGAGTGTATACACAAGACGAGGAAGGGCCTTTATATAGGCTAAACTGGTTTGCCACAGGCACGGTAAGGCGCGCACAGGGCCGCCAGGGCTCCAGGCGCGATGCACAGCGAGGCGGTCGAACCGCCGAGCACGTGCGCATGCGGGGGGCAGCAGGATGCGCAGGCGATAGTGTACGTCAACGGCAAGCTGCACAGGCTACCGGAGGGCCGAGCGGAGGTCACCTTGCTTGCGTACCTGCGCGGTGCGCCACGGCCAGCGGGCGAAAGAGGCGGAACTCGTAAGCGTGTCAACGTGACAGCCTATGTTTCCACGTGGACAGTCTGCATCAAGCATATTATATAACAAGTTGCATGACTCCTCGTGTGCGCCGCGCGTCAAGCAGAAGCAGCCTGCGCCTACCGCGCAAAGCAACACCCGAAGCTAAGCTTGTCTGTGGTGAGCGCGGCTGCGGCGCGCGCACTGTGTGCCGCAGTGTCCGGCGAGGTGCCTCGCTGCCCGCCCGAGACGCGCTCGCCTGGCGCGCAGAGCAAGGCCTCACCGGGACCAAGCTGGGCTGCGGCGAGGGCGGCTGCGGCGCGTGCACGGTCATGGTGTCCAGCGAGGCGGACGGCGAGCTGTGGCACCGCTCCGTGAACGCGTGCCTGGCGCCGCTGTACAGCGTGGAGGGCATGCACGTCGTCACCGTGGAGGGTGCGCGCGACCCGGGCGACGTGGCCTGCAGCGCGGGCGGCGTAGGCTGCTGTGTGCCCTGCGGCGCTGTGCGGCGCGGAGGGTTGGGCGCGCGGGTCACTGTGCAGGGCGCAGGTGGGGGCGGGCTGCGCGACTCGCTGAAAGTTGTTGCAAGCGCATGCGCCGCTGCGGCCCTGCCATTGCCCGCCGGCCACTCGCGCGTGGAGGCCGGCGCGGAGCAGAGCAGCGCATAGCGCACAGGCGCCTGCTGGTCACTCGCGCCTGAAGGCCGGCGTGGAGTAGAGCAGCGCATCACGCACAGGGCGCCGGGGGGAGGGCGGCGCAGAGCGCAGAGCCCGTGTGGGCGGGGTGTGCGGCCGCGCAGCGGTGACCGGCGCGGGGCAGGCATCGGGGATAGAGCCAAGCCCCTTAGCCTGGGCCCTAGCCCTGCCCCTAACCCTTTTTGCTCTTGCGTGCGCAGGCATCGGCAATACGCGCGACGGGCTGCACTCGGTGCAAGAGCGCCTGGCCAAGCCTGAGCCCTTATCCTCACCCTTTCTTTTCTTGGCCCTGCGCGCGCAGGCATCGGCAACACGCGCGACGGGCTGCACCCGGTGCAGGAGCGCCTGGCGCGCGCGCACGGCTCGCAGTGCGGCTTCTGCACGCCCGGCTTCGTGATGAGCATGTACGCGCTGCTGCGCTCGCGGCCGGCGCCGCCCTCCGAGGCCGACATTGAGGAGAACCTGGCCGGCAACCTGTGGTGCGCCCAGGGTACGGTTTAGAGGAATAGGGTGCGAGCTATAGCTTCTAGGGCGCTCTAGCGGCGCGGCTGCCTGCCCTTTTCGGAGAGGTGCTGGTCGACCTGCCAGTGCGGCGTCGCCCAATTGATCGCCTGCGGGCCGTCGCCTGTGTAGGTGCACGCTTCCGAGTGAGGTGCGGCACGCGGCGGCCATTGCAGAGCGGCGGAGGAGCCCGAAGCGTCATCGCAGGGTTTGACGGAGGGCTTGACGCGCCCGGGGCGCGCAGCCGCTGCACGGGCTACCGGCCCATCCTGGACGCCTTCCGCGTGTTTGCCAAGGCCGAGCCGCGCGCGTACACGGAGGACGCCATCGCAGCCAGCCGCGCGCGCGCCGAGCCCAACCCTGACCCCGGGCGTGACCCTGACCCTGACCCTGGCCAGGCAGAGGCGCCCGCCGGGCGCCCCGCCGCGCAGGGCGCCGTGGCCGGCAGCTCGGCCGCCGTGGCCAACGGCGGCGCGCAGCGCGCGCCGCGCCTGGCGGGCGGCGCGGCGTGCGGGCGGCCGGCGTGCGACGCAGGCGACGGCGGCGGCGACGACGGCGGGCGCTGTCAGCGCGTCCGCGGCGGCCAGGCGCGCGCTCCCTGCGGCGCGGCGCGGGGCCGCGCACGCCCGAGCAGCCTGCCGTGGGCCCGGCGTGCTCTTGCGCTGCCTGCACGCTCACAGACGCTGTCCAGCCATGGGCGGACACTCTGGGGCGCATGCAGCGGCCTCCTCGTCCTTGCACTGCCAGCGGCCCTATGCGAGTGCCAGCCGGGCCGCCCGTCCGCAGGTCACACAGCTTCCCCGGCACCTGGCTGACCGGGCGCCGGCCCTTGCCCTCCCAGCCTCACACGCCCGGGCGAAAGCACTGGCTCCGTGCCCGCGCAGCTGGACAGTGCCATGCATGAACGCACCGGCATGGGCTGCTGTGGTAGCACACGCCAAAGTCCCGCGCGCAAGGAGATGATGCAAGCCAGGGTGTCATGCCAGCGTGTGTGCGCGCAGGTCTGCCCCAGCACAGGGCTGCCCTGCGAGTGCAGCCCGGCGCCCTGCGAGCGCCCGGCCGCCAACGGCAGCGCGAGCCCTGCGGAGCACGGCGGCGGCGGCGCATGCAATGGCGCAGCGGCCAACGGCCACAGCCCGGCAGCTCAGGGCGGCGAGCGGGCCGGCGGCGGCGCTCATCCTGCAACCGCTGGTCGCGGCGCTGCGCCTGGCGGCAAGGACGGCGGCAGCAGCGGCGGTGTCAAGGGGGCATGCGCAAATGGCAGCGCAGCCCCCGGGGACCGCGGCTCGTGCGCGAGTAGCGCCACAGACGCCCCGGATGGCGGCGGGGCCGCTGGCGCGGAGTGCAACGGGGCCGCCGGCGCGTGCGCGCGTGGCGGCTGCGGCGGCGCCGAGCTGGTCGTCAGCAGCAGCGCGGACAAGCTGGCACTGGGCGGCGGCGCGGGCTACGGCCGGCCGAGCGCGGAGCCGCTGTTCCCGGCCGCGCTGCGCGGGCGGGCGCACGCGCCGCTGTGCCTGCCGGGCGCGGTGGCCACCTGGCACAGGCGCGGAGAGGGTTCGCGCGTTAGGGTGGCCGTGTGCCTGCCGGGCGCGCCGGACTCCCAGCATGCGCGCGGCGGAGCTGTGAGCCTCGAGGCTGAGCAACCTTTGGCTGCTGCATGACGTGTGCGCATGCCTGTGATCGTCGGTCTTGTGGTTAGTAGGGAGCGTGTGCCAGTGTCCAAGGATGTTCGACCTTGCCTGCATTCTCGGCCAGGGTGACAGGTCATTTGGCGTTCCACGTGGTGAGAGGGGGAAACAGTGGCATGGAGCGCCGCCAAGGCCTGAAGGCCAAACCGACAGGGCGTATCTTTGGGCAGGCCGACGACGCTGGCGGCGCTGCTGGCGCTGAAGCGCGCGCACCCGGACCTGCGCATCGTGGGCGGCAACACCGAGGTGGGCATCGAGGTGAAGTTCAAGGCGGCGCGGTACCGCCACCTGGCGGCGCCCACGCACATCCCGGAGCTCACGCGCCTCGAGGCGCGCACCTGCCGGGCGCGGCGGGCTGGCACCGCGCCTCTCGACTGCTTGGAACCCGCGCATTGCTCCTATGGCACACGCAGCGCTGTGCATCGGCCCGCACGGACACGTTTGGGTGCATGTCGCCAGCTGGGGGGCCTGCGTCTCGAGGCGTGCGCGGGCGCAGGTGCGCGCCGCCGCGCTGCAAGCCAGTGGGCTTGGGCGGGGCTCAGCGTGTCTCGCCGGCCATGGGCTAAGTTTTAACTCTATCACCAACTCTGCCGAGCGGGTGTACGGGCAAAAGGGTCTGATAAATACGGCGCACGAGAAAATGTGGGCATTGCGGTTATGCTGATGCGCCAGCAGGCGTGCACCTTATCCCTACCCCAACCCCTGCTGAGCGCCTGCGGCGGCGCAGGTGACGGACGCGGCGCTTGAGGTGGGCGCGGCGGTCACGCTGTCGCGCCTGCAGGCGCGCCTGGCTGAGCTGGTGGCCGCCGGCGCGGCGCACGAGACGGGCACCTTTGCGGCGCTGCTGGAGCAGCTGCGCTACTTTGCGGGGGTGCAGATCCGCAACGTCGCGACCGTGGGCGGGTGCGGTCGCTCTGGTGCTGTCCATGCTGCAGCACCTGCGTGGCTCGCCATGACTGTAGGGCACTAATACCCGCGGGACGCCATTGTCTGGGCCGCGCGACCTGCAGCAATGCCGGCACCTCGTGCATAGACCCCTATGTGAGGAGGACATCCCCAGGGCGCCCTGGGCCCCTGGCTATTCGTGTGCTGCATCCTTTGTGAGTATGTCAGATAAATTACCTGGGGGTGTGAGGAGCATCACGACGGCCCTGGCGCCCCTGAGCGTGCGGCGGGGGACGACAGGAACATCGTGACGGGGAGCCCCATCTCCGATGTCAACCCGCTGTACATGGCCGCCGGCGCGGTGTTCACCATCGCGGCGGAGGGGAGCCCCACGCGCGAGGTGCTGCGCCCCACGCCTGCGCGATGCATTGCCTTGTGCTTGCGCCCCAGGACTGCCTTGCCTTGGTTGTAACCTGAGGTCAGCATCCCAAGGGAGGTATAGGAGGATAGGTAGGGCAGGCGACCTGTCGGTTGTTAATCTTTTTACGAGTGTTGGAGGCAAGGACAGTTTCGCATGACTATTTGCTGAGCACGAATGCCGCGGCCCGTCAGCTTTGCACAAGCGACGCCATTTTGGGAACCAGCCGACAAACGTGCGCTAGGGTAGATCCCCTAACCCTGTACCGCAGGTGCGCGCGGCGGACTTCTTCCTGGGCTACCGGCGCGTCGCGCTGGCGCCGCACGAGGTGCTGCTGCGCGTGGCTGTGCCCTTCACGCGGCGCCACGAGTTCGTGCGCGAGTTCAAGCAGGCGCACCGGCGCGACGACGACGTGGCCATCGTCAACGCGGGCATGCGCGCGCGCATGCGCCGCAACCTTGCGGGTGCGGCGCGCCGGCGCTCGCGCTGTGACGCACGCGTCGGCGCGTATGCACGCCGCCCGGCTCCATGCCCCGCCCTTGCTCGCGCGGCCGGCTCGTGTGTGCGGCGGATTGCGTGAGCGCCTGTTAAGCTCAGGAGCAGCTCTTCTACTGCAGGGCAAGCATGGTCCTTGATTTCTCACGCGCTCAAATCATTATCCCTCAGCACGCCAGGACGGCAGGCAGCCGCACGACCGTGCAGACCATGGCATGTGAGCAGCTACGAGCGTTGGGTTAGGATTAGTATTACGGGCAACGCCCTGCGGCGCAGGCGACTGGAAGGCCGACGAGGTGGCGCTCGCGTTCGGCGGCGTGGCGCCCGTCACCGTCATGGCGCCCGCGGCCGCGGCCGCGCTGACCGGGCGCCCGTGGACCGAGGCGACGCTGCGCGAGGCGGTGGCCGCGCTGGCGCAGGACATTGCCATCGCGCCGGACGCGCCGGGCGCGCCGCCCGTTTGCCCGTTGCCGTCGGCAGCGCCCGCGCGGCGGCTCGTCGGGCCCGACGCGGGCCCTGCGTTGCGCAGCGGTGGTTGTCAAGCTGGGGAGGCCGGACTGTGCTTTTGTATATGCGTGGTGTGCTGCAGAGTGCCAAGCATCATGCAGCACTCTTATAGCACAGTCTTCCTCCTGCAACAGGGGTTACAACTGAAAGACTAGCGTGTACAGCCTATGAAGCCATGGCGCAACAGCCATGGGTTGCACATGCAGCGGCAGCGCGGCGGAGTGCTGGCGCCCGCATGCCATTGATGCCACTGGAGCCCCAGCGCTCACGTGCGAGCGCGCGCGCGCGCAGGCGGCATGGTGGAGTACCGGCGCTCGCTGGCGGCCTCGTTCCTGTTCCGCTTCTTCGTGGACGTCGCTCTGCGCCTGGAGGCGTCGGAGCCGAGCTTCACGCTGCCGCTGCCGGCCAGCTTTGCGAGCGCGGCCGGCCGCTTCGCCCGCCCGCCCGCGCGCGGGCTGCAGTACTACGCGCGCGCGGGGGAGGACGCCGTGGTCGGCGCGCCGCACCGGCACCTGGCGGCTGACATCCAGGCGCGCGCCCCGCGCAGGGGCCCGTGCGGGCGCCGCCGGCGCAGGGCAGGCTGGTGCCGGCGCCAGCCTTGGCGCGGGGTTCGCTGTCTGGCTGCAGGCCGCGCGGCGCGCCAGACGGGACCCTGCCGACTGCTGTCGGCACAGGCGAGCAAGGCGATGCTGTGGCTCACGCGCCGCAACGGGGCCTGGCCGCGGGTGTTCGCCCGATGCGCCGTGCAGGACCCCGGGGGCGTGCTGGTCGTGCCGGTGCTGCCGAGCACAGGGCCGTGTGTGTCATGCCTGATGCTTGGCGGGAGAGCTGCGGGCGCTGGTGGTCTCGACTGCTGCGGCGCGGGCAACGGGCGAGACCGCGCACGCGGGTGCCCCCTGCCGCACAGCAGGTGGTAGGTAAGGTTTAGGGTTGAAACACTACCTGATCATGCGGGCCGCGGCGCAGGTTACGGGCGAGGCGGTGTACACGGACGACCTGCCGCACACGCCCAACCTGCTGCATGCCGCGCTGGTCAAGAGCGCGCGCCCGCACGCGCGCATCCTGGCGCTGGACCCCGGGCCCGTGCTGCAGGTGCGCGCGCGATCCCGTGCGCGCTTTTGCGTGACCGTCCGCGCAGTCGCTCCGCCCTGGAAGCGGCCGCTGCGGGCGCTGTGGCCAGGGGGGCGCGCGCCGGCCTGACAGGCGCCCTGCGTGACAGCAGCGCGGCGATTGGCGGGGGCGCCTGGCGTCGCTCCCTGCACGGTGTTCGGGATAGCAGCCCGCAGTCCCTCCCCTACCGCGCTCCATAGGCCTTGCTTGTGATGGCTCTTGTTATAAGTCACCTGTCCAGTGGTTCGGCATGCACATGGTTAGCCGCTTGGCACGCGCGGCCCAGCGGTGTTTCAGCTCCAGAAGAGATTTGCCGCTCCACAGGGAGCCGCTTCATAGGGCCGCTTCATACGACCGCTTCATAGGGCCGCTTCATAGGGCCGCTTCATAGGGCCGCTTCATAGGGCGCGCGCGGGGCAGGTCGGCGGCGTGGTGGGCTTCTTCGGCGCGCGCGACGTGCCGGGCAGCAACATGATCGGGCCGGTGCTGCACGACGAGGAGCTCTTCGCCACGCGCCGCGTGACATGCGTCGGTCAGGCGCGCCTGAACCCCCCCCCCGGCGGGGGCGTGCTGCGAGCGGGGGTCCCCCACGGCGGCTCTCAGTGCTGGCTGGGCTGGAGGCCGGAGCGCGCGCATCGCCGCCAGCCAGGCTTGCATAGGAGGTGGTGCTGATGGGGGCGGAGCGAGCGGGGTCCAGGTATACCCTGCCGGCATGCGCAGCGTGCGGGGACCGCCACCCGGCCTCCGCCTGCGTCGCTGATCGCGCGTGGAGAGCGCGCATGCCGGGCGGTTTGCGGCGGGCCCCGCCCTGTCTGCCAGCCTGACGCAAGGCCGTCGCGCCTGCTGCCGCCAGATGCTGGGCGTGGTGGTGGCGGGCACGGAGGCGGCGGCGCGCGAGGGCGCGGCGGCCGTGGCCGTGCAGTACGCCGACCTGCCGGCCGTCATGAGCATCGACGACGCCATCGAGGCCGGCAGCATGTATGAGGCGCGCGCCCGACTCGCACCGCACGCCCGCCGCGCGTACGCCCTTGGTTGCGCGCAGCATCGCATATCGTTGGGTCGCCGCGCTGGACGCGTCTGCTCTGTCGTGTGTCTGAAGAGTGCGCTGTCAGCCAGAGCTTGTGCCCGGGTCTGCTGGGCAGGGACGCAGGCCGGCACCGCCACTTCTCGCTGTGGCGGCGGCACGGTGCGCTCTGGGCGCGTCATGCAGCCGGATGAGGCCCACAGAGGAACGTCAACGGAGCGGCTGCGCTTGCATGCGTTGCGAGCGCGGCCCGTGTGCTGCTCCGACAAACCCTGCTTGCTTCGCACAGGGCCAGGGCCACACCATCGAGTGCGGCAACCTGGACGGGGCGTGGGCGGACTGTGCGCACATTGTGGATGGCACCGCCTACATTGGCGGCCAGGTGCGGCGGCACGCTGCTGAGGCTTGCAGCGCTTTGACCCGACAGGGCCTGGTGTGCGGCAAAGCAGTGTGGGCCATCTCTCCAGCTGGCGTCGTGCATCGGAGGGGGCGCGCTTCGCCTCTGATGAACTGAATTTGTAGCCCGCCAAAGAGCGCGCGCGGCCGCCGCCTCGATGAGCAATCCGCCGCGTGGTGCAATATCAAGGCTCGGCGCCATGCGCTTCAACGTCCTGACCAGGCGCCTTATCAGGCGCAAGGCATGGGGGCTGCACTGCATCGGCCTAAGCAAAGGGCCGCGCGCCGCCAGGAGCACTTCTACCTGGAGCCCAACTGCTCGCTGGTCGTGCCGGGCGAGGCGGACGAGGTCACGATCATCTCGTCCACGCAGGCGCGGCGCGCGGCCCCGCGCCCGCCGCGTCATGCGTGCAGGGCTCCGCCTGCGGCCAGGCTGCGTGGCTGTGCCCCGCTGGTATGGTATGGGTTGGACACATGGTAGGTGACGGCAGTCTAGCCCAAGTGTCAGGTGCCGCCCGAGCGGGCCGCCGCGGCCTGCGCTCGCACGCAAGGGTCTGGCCGCAGCGTCGCCGGCTGCCGCGCCAGTGCGGCGTGTCTGTGCGCGGCGGCGTGCTCCGGCCTGGGCAGCTGCATCCGGGCAGCAGCTGGTTGGGGTTAGGGTAGGACCGTGTCATACCCTAACCAAGAAGAGCGGTCCCTGGCCGGCCGCGCAGGGCCCGGCCAAGAACCAGAACATGGTTGCGCACGTGCTGGGCCTGCCCGCGCACAAGGTCGTCAGCCGGACCAAGCGCCTGGGCGGCGGCTTTGGCGGCAAGGAGACGCGCTCGGTGCCGGTCAGGCGCGCGCCCGCAGCGCCCGCGCTCGTTGCGGGCAGCGCCCCGTGAGCAGTTTGTTGCCTGCTTGGTCCTCTTCCGCACAATGTGCTCCTGCAGGGCAGCAGCGCGCGCTTGCATGCTGCAGCAAACACCGTATTTCGAATGCTTTCCAAAGACTTTGGGGTCATCCTTGCCCTGTCGCTGTGAGGGCGCGCTGACGGCCGGGCGCGGACGGGCAGCTGCGCGGCGGCGGTGCCCGCGTGGCGCCTGCGGCGGCCGGTGCGGCTGGTACTGGACCGCGACGAGGACATGCAGACCACTGGCCACCGCCACGCGTTCAAGGCCACGTACAAGGCGCGCCCTTGGACTCCACAAGAGGGTATGTCCGGGTCGAACTAACGACCCAAGCGGATGGGGTCCCCCGTTGCTAAAACTGCATAATATAGCCACGATATAGCACTAACAAGGCGCGCCCGCGCGCGCGCGCCGCCCGCGAGCGATGCGCGCACACCCGGCCGCGCCCGCGGTCCACGGCCGCGCCCGGCGCGCCGCCGCCGCGCACGCGCTAGCTGCTTCCCCCAGCGACGGCCACCGGGCGGCCTCCGGGGCTGGCGCGGCGCGGCGGGCGCCAGCGACGCGCGCGGGGCTACCCCTACCCTACCATTGCCCTGCTTAGGAACATGCGCGGGGCGCGGCCGCGCAGGTGGGTTTCACTGCGGAGGGCCGCGTGCTCGCGCTGCAGCTGGACCTGTTCAGCAATGCGGGGAACAGCCTGGACCTGTCCACATCCATCATGGACCGCGCGCTGGTACACAGCGACTGCGCGTGCGCTCCCCGCCCGCCCGCCCGCCCGCCCGCCTGGCCGCGCGATTGGGATAAGCCCACTTGCGCGGCAGCGGGGCAGTCCTAGCACAACCTAGCCCTGGGCCTCCGTCCTGCCCATGTGAGTGCATAGAAGCAGGGTGTCCCCCGGCGCGGGGCCTCGCTCCAGAAGAGCGGCGCACACAGCACGCGCCTGCGCACACAGCCGTCGTTCAGGTCGCGACTCCGCCGCTGCCTGGTCGATCAGCTCCTATCAGGAGCTGCAGCGCTGCGCGCTGCCTGCCATCGAGGCGCGCACCGCCACGCGGCGGCCGCGGCCGCCGCCTTCTGCTCGGGGTGTGGCACTTGACCGGGAATAGCGGCGCCGGCGCCGGGCGGCGCGCTGAGCCCGGGGCGCTGCGGCGGCGCGCAGGTACAAGATCCCCAACCTGCGCGCGGTGGGCCACGTGTGCCGCACGAACCAGGCGTCCAACACCGCCTTCCGCGGATTCGGCGGCCCACAGGCGCGTGCGCTAGGCTTAGCCCTACCCTAGCGCTTGCGCCCCGCCTCACCGCGCGCCGCCAGCGGGCCACGGCGCATGCCCGCCCGGCGTCCGCGGCGCGCCGGGCCCCGGCAGCGTGCGGGCGGCTGCAGCTGGGCGGCCCCGCGCTCCGCGCGCCGGCCTCTGCAGTCGGCCTGCCTGCCAGACGCTGCGGTGCGGCTGCAGGCTTGGCTGGCGAGCCTGGGGCGGTATATAGCAGCGCGGTCGCGTCGCAAGCCTGAGCTGTCCTGTCCTGCGCAAGCGGTGATACCTTAAGCCCCTCAGAGGCCTTAACATCCTGCCCCGCGCAGGCCATGATGGTGGCGGAGATGTGGGTGGACCACATCGCGCGCACGGTCGGCCAGCCGCCCGAGGCCATCCGCGGGCTCAACTTCTACCGCGAGGGTGACACGACGCACTTTGGGCAGGTCCTGGAGGGCTGCCAGGCGCGCCGGCGGCCTTCGTCTTGCCTCATCACCAGCTGCAGCCCAGGGTCGCGTTCCCTGCATGCACGCCCGAGCGCGAACGGATGCCCAAGCGCAGAACGCAGCCTTGCGGCGCCGGCCGCTGACGGCGTGCGCCGCGCGCCTGTCGAGCCGGCCGTGGGGCCCAGCGGAAGGCCTGAGTGTGGGCGGGGTTTGCCTGAACTGGTATAAGGTGAGGGTAGGTGTTCCCCAACCCTGGCCTGAAGCGCGCGCGCCGCGCGCCGCAGGTGCGGCGCGTGTGGGACCTGGCGCTGCGCAGCGCGGGCGGCCTGGCGGCGCGGCGCGCCGCGGCGGGCGCGTTCAACGCGCGCAGCCGCTTCCGCAAGCGCGGCCTGGCCGCCGTGCCCACCAAGTTTGGCATCTCCTTCACCACCAAGTTCCTGAACCAGGCGCGCCCCTGCGCGGCAGCGCAGGGTTGACCTTGGCGTGGCGGCGCCGCGCCGCAGCGCTCCGATCACACAGGGTGGCACGAGCACAGTCAGCGGTGCCAAAGACTGGGCCAATGCCTCTGTTGTTATCACACGGCGGCGAGGTTGCCAGGTCGCACAGCCATACTGGCTTGCAAGAGCACCACGTGATGCGGTCGCATGATCCAGTCGGTACATGTGTACAGGCACAGCCGCCTGTTTCTCTGCTCCAGCCGCTCCGAACACGGACGCGGCGCTCGGCAGGCCGGCGCGCTCGTGCACGTCTACACCGACGGCACGGTGCTGCTGACGCATGGCGGCGTGGAGATGGGCCAGGCGCGCGCGCGCCATGCACCTGCCCCGGGCCTGCTGTGCGGCTCCTGCCAGGGGGCCATGCGCATCGCGCAGGCGGGCGAAGCCGGTCCTGGAGCACCTGGTGGCTGTGTGGGCCCGCTCTGCCGCCGACGATGATGGCGGTGTCTGGAGTTCAAAAATGGCTGCATGCACTGGCGCGTGAGGCTGGCAAGCCCATGCGCGGATGTCTCGTCGGACTTAGGACTTAGGGTTGGAACCCTAGTGTAGGGCCTAGGGCGACGCCCGCCGGCGCGCCGCGCGCAGGGCCTGCACACCAAGGTGGCGCAGGTGGCGGCGGCCGCGCTGGGCCTGCCGCTGGCCGGCGTGTACGTCGCCGAGACGGCCACCGACAAGGTGCCCAACGCCAGCCCGACCGCCGCGTCCGCGTCGTCCGACATGTACGGCGCGGCCGGTGCGCGCCCGCGCGCTGCAGTGCCTCGTGATGCGCCTTGCATGCTTGTGCAACCCAGGGGCAATGTGGTGCTGGATGGCAACCGAGTACGTGGGTCACCGCTCCGAAAAGCTTTGTCAAGGGGTTTGGAATCTGATGCAGCCTACGCTCGTGCCGCAGCCATACATTTCAGTCCAGGCAAACATTCCAGTCGTCGTTGCATGTCACGCCATGCACTCCCGCGATTGCGCCCGTGCCCGGAGCGCGCCGACGCGAGGCGGCGCGCCGTCCCGCGCCCGCGCCCGGCGGCGCCTCCCGACGCGCGCGCGCCGCGCGGGGCGCGCCAGTCGCGGACGCGTGCCGGCAGCTGAACGAGCGGCTGGCGCCCTTCCGCGCGCGGCTGCCCGGCGTGGCCTTCAAGGAGGTGGTCTCCGCGGCCTACCTGGAGCGCGTCGACCTCTCCGCGCACGGCTTCTATGCCACGCCCGACATCACCGGTGCGCGCCGCGGCCCGCCACACCCTGGTTAGGGTACGCAAGCCCCTTCGCGCACGGCTTCTATGCCACGCCCGACACAACCGGTGCGCGCCGCGGCCCTGACGAACCTTGGTTGGGCTCTGCGGACCCCCTCGCGCGCGGCCGCTCCCATCGCTGCGCTTGCGCTCCAGCTGCCACGTGCACTCATGCAGGTTGTTGCTTTATTTTTTATCACCATTCGCATCCACCTTCTAGCCTTTTGGAGCGCGCACCGTATGTCAGTAGAACAGAAAGGTGAGCGAACGTCATCAAATGACGTGCATAGCGCAACGCATGCGCCGGACGCACCGCGCTATGAGTGCAAGCGCCACCATGCGCATGAAACGTGCGCGAGCGCGATTGAGCCGGGCCCACTCGCGCGGGGCCGACGAGCGGCGCGCTGCACCGCAGGCTTCGGCGGCGCCAAGCCGTTCAACTACTTCTGCTACGGCGCCGCGCTGAGCGAGGTGGAGCTGGACGCGCTGACCGGCGACTGGCACCTGCTGCGCACCGACCTGGCCATGGACGTCGGCGACTCGCTCAACCCGGCCATCGACATCGGCCAGGCGCGCGCGCGCGCGCGCGCCTCGCGCGCGTGTAGGGTTTTTACGCATTGGCTTGGGAGCGTGGCGGGGGCATGGCGAACTGGGCGCGCCGCCTTTGTGGAGTGTGGTTTCAGTGTTGTTGCACTGCGCAAGGGCCTGATAATGCCCCTCGGCAACCCACTACCCACTCAACCCGGTCCACCCGGTCATGACGACGCCCATCGGCGCGCATGCCGCCTGACCGCCAGTTGCGCCGCCACTGTGATGCGAGTCCGCGTAAGGCTTGGGAGTCGTGCCATGCCTCGCTCGCTGATGCTGCTGTGCAATGCTTCCCTGACAAGACACAGAAAGTGGCAGCTCAATGCTCAGGAAGGCTCGTTTCACTCGACGCCCGGGAGCCCTTTCTGGGCGCTACATGAGTCGCACGACATCAGAGCGGGCCCCATGGCGGCACTGCAGGCCTGCAGTGGTGCACGGCGCTGCGGCCCTGGGCGCCGACGCGGGACGGCGCGCCGCGCACAGGTGGAGGGCGGCTTCGTGCAGGGCCTGGGCTGGTGCTGCCTGGAGGAGCTGTATAGGTTTATGGTAGGGTTCGGCTTGGGTTGTGCCCCAGGCGTCAACGCAGGACGGCGCCGCGCGCGCAGGTGGAGGGCGGCTTCGTGCAGGGCCTGGGCTGGTGCTGCCTGGAGGAGCTGGTGTGGGGCGACGGGGCGCACCCCTGGGTGCCCCCGGGCACCCTGCACACGCGCGGGCCCGGTGCGCCCCCCCTGCCGCGCGCCCCCCACGACCCAGGCCGCAGGGGCGACCGCCTGTGCAGCCTCCTAAGGTCTGCTGTGGTGGTGGCGTGACCCCCAATCCGTTTGCGCGCGCAGGCACATACAAGATCCCCACCGTCAACGACATCCCGCTGGACCTGCGCGTGACGCTGCTGCGCGACGCGCCGTGCGCGCAGACGCCGCTGGTGCACAGCAGCAAGGCGGTCGGCGAGCCGCCGCTGTTCCTGGGCGCCTCCGTGTTCTTCGCGCTCAAGGCGCGCGCCCGCTCGTGCTCACTTGTCCCCTTTGGCTCGTGTGCGCGCCCTTCGCTCCTGAGCTACAGCTGTTGAAGGCAAACAGCCAGAGAGTATTAGCGTGTGGAGCACTGCTTCGCTCCCCTGCCGAGCTTTTCCATGTGGAAGGGATTATGGCAGAGCAGCGACGCTTTGTCAAGCCTGGTGAAATACATACATGTATGGCAAGGCCCGTTCGCGCATACCGACACATGGATGCGCACGCCGCGCAGGAGGCCGTGTACGCGGCGCGGTCCGAGGCGAACCTGCCGGGTTGGTTCCACATGGACGCGCCGGCGACGCCCGAGCGCCTGCGCATGGCCTGCGCGGACGAGCTCACGGCGCCCTTCACGGGCGCGGGCGCCGCATGCAAGGGCAGCTTCTGAGGCGCGCGCGGGCGGGGCGCGGCCCTGGCCGGCGCAGGGTGGACGGCGCTGACGTGCCCTGCGCACGGCGCTGGCTGTACGGGGCGCGCACGGGGCGTGTCCATAGCATGCAGGTTGTGCGTAGCGGGGTGCGTTTCGGCGCACGCAGGGCGCATGTGAAGGTGGGTTGTGTCCAAACGCTGTGTGTTTGGTCTTCATGGACCTGTTTGCTCCCTCAGAATAGAGGCTGCGCCATGTCCGCTGCTTTTGTACCACTACTATATAGGTTTGCTGCCTGTTGCGAGTTGGGTCAAGTGATAAACCTGCACCGGCTTTGGCCAGGCATTGTGCTAGCTAGGCTGGGCCAGTATTAGACACCAGACAGCGCATGGCAGATTACGTCGATCAGTGGCATGCGCAGCTCCAGGCCTTGTCAAGCCCAAGCCCAGGCCTATCTGTGCTTGTTATCAGTGCAAGCTGGCTGCGCAGAGGCTTTGAAGGCTTTACATCTGCAGTTACACTTCGCATTTTGCACACGTCCACCCACATCCTCTCAAAACTCTGGCAGGACCTGCGAGCTTCTCAGCCCATGACGCATGCTGTCAGCACAGACAAGCAGACACAGCAGAGCAGGACCAGTCATCAAAGCAAGCTCCGACACAGATTGCCACCTAAACAAACACACAGATGGCAGCACCAACCAAAACATTCAGGAAAGCTCTCGAGGTTGCGCGGTGGTTACCTGACGCTTTCCCCACACAGCGTCGCGTCTGCCGGTCTCCGACCAGGCAGGCTTGAGCACGCATGCTCGCCGGCTACCTGACGAGCCCCTCGCCGTGCGGCGCGACCTGCCGCTTCCGGGCAATGTTCGCGCTCTCCTTCTTCAGGATCGCGAGCAGCGTCTGGGAGCTCTCCAGGATCTTCACGTAGGCGGACTCGGTCTCCTGCGCGCAGGCCCGAGGAACTGTCGCTGGGGCGCCCGCGGCCGGGCTTGGCCGGGCTCTGCAGGCGCGCGTGGGCGGTGCGGCGCCAGGCGCAGGGCGGCGCCTCGCCTGGATGACCTTGTCATACTCCTCTCGCGCTGACACCTGAGTCGCGCCGGAGCAGCAGTTTGACATGCGCTCAGTGCCAGGCGCAGCAGCGGCGAGCAGCAGCAGCGCGGAGCGCGGCGCGCACCTTACGCTGCAGCGACTCGTTGATGTGTGACAGCCGCTTGGTGAGCACCTGCCGGCGCACGACGCCAGGTCTGCAGCGCAGGTGCGACGGCCGAGCTGTGCTCGCGGCCGCAGGCGGGCGCACGCCTGCAGGTCCTGCTGTATCTTTGACTTTTCGAGCTCCTCGTCCCGTACCTGCGCCTGCAGCGCTTCCCGCTTCTCCCGCAGCTCCTCTATGCCTGCGGGCCTCGCTGGAGAGTCAGGCTGCGTGCAAGGTCTGGAGATGCGCATGCACTCTCTCGCCCAATGCAGGCGCTCACATGTGACCAGCTCGCTGTTGTGGTTTTGTAGGATGGCGCCCTGGGCTGCCATGCGCCACAAGGCTCTCCAGGAAGGATTTGCTGTCTAGGCCGCAGGGGCAAGTGCCCGATGGAGAGTGCACGTCGTGACTCTACCCAGCTGCCTGTATCGATGGCGCTGCGCACTTGGCAAGAGCAGAATCAGAGCAGCATTGACTCCTCCTGACCCAAAAAGATTTGAAATCGGATGGCGCAGCTGGAAGAGCGGAACAAGGTGAGCGCGCGCGTGTCGTACGTCCTGACTCGTCAGGCTAGGGCAGAGCCGCACCAACCTGTAAAGCTTGCGCTCAGCAGTATGGACGCTCGTGGCGGCGCGCCAGAGGAGTCGGGCGTACTGTCCGACCTAGAAGTGGCGCACGTGCGCCGGGCCCCTCGCGCGCATAACGCGCTCACAGTCCTCAGATACTCTCCAGGCGGTCTTGAGTGCGCACGCGACGGACTGGGTCACTCGCCGTACTCTGATGCCTTGCAGGTCCGCGCGGTGCTGCTGATGGTGCGCGACCGGCTGCAGCAGAGGGCGCCAGAGCTTGACGAGCATGAGGTACGGGTGCGTCCGGCTCCAGGCAGCCTGCCGAAGGCGCCTCTCGCAGAGCAGGCCTGCCCAAACACGGACCTCTGCAGCCAGCAGGCGCGCGCGTGCCGCTCGGGGTTGCGCGGCGGCCGGGAGGGCGAGAGTGTGGGCCCGCTGCTGGCGCGCCAGCACGCGCTGGAGGGCCGCTTTGCCGAGCTGCTGGCCGTGCAGCGCGCGCTGCAGCAGCGTCCGAACCGCGCCTCGCAGGCAGCCAACCAGGCGCGCTCGCGCTGCCGCGGGGTCCTCAGTACTGCTCGCTGTGTACACTGGGTGCTTTATAACACCTGCGCGAGGTTATGAGCGCGCGTGCGTAATGGGCGATGCCTCCTACCTGAACAAGTCCAGGGCAGGCGTGCTGCAAGGAGCCACCGTTTACACAAAGACAAGCGGCTGCTTACCTATACATGTCACGTGCAGGCCGCCATCAGCGACGTGTCGCGGGAGCTCAAGCAGAGCACGGTGCAGATGACGCACAGCCTAAAGGCGCGCTCGAGCCCGGTCTTGCCCTGACTGGAAAGTACATTCCAAGCATTGCCTTCAAAGTATCACGTCAGCAGGCAGTGAAGGGCGGCTTCAGGAGGTCAGGTGCGCGCGTGCCGGACCGCCTGCCTGAAACCACCTGCGCGAGGACTGGCAAAGGTCGGTGCTGCGAGTGCTGCCCATACGGCAGCAGCACACCAAGGCTGCGAGCCGGCCGCACCTCAGCAGCAACGCATGCAGCCACTGCCTGCGCCTGCGTCAGCGGACGCAGCGCCGGGCGCCGAGCGCGAGCCGAGCGGCGCCTGCGCCGCGGCGCAGAGCTGCCCCTCCATGGCCGGCCGCGCGGCGCGCGCGGCCGCGGCGGCCGCGCGCCTGACCGCCCTCGCCACGGCCGCGCTGGCCGACCTGCCGTCCTCGCGCCGCCTGGCCGGCATCGCCGCGGCCGTGCACACTGACGCCCGCCGCCAGGCACGCCGCTGTATCTCATCCACGTCATAGGACGTCATCGCTCGCGTTTCCGGGCTTACAGCGCGGGAAAGACAAGGTCTCAGCCATGGACGCGCCAGGCTCCTGGGGCGGTGCGGCTTGCATCCTCCATGCTGCAGTGCGGGTGGACAGCGGCACCTGTTGCATTTTTGACACATTTTATGCTGCTTGCAAGCACACGTTGGCTTGCAGCTTGCAGTACCTCAGGTGTCGTCCTGGCAGCCAGTCCCAGAGCAAAATCTGCGGCAAGGCGGCCGCACCTGGTGCACTACAGGCAGAGGCGCACGGCCTGGTGGAGCGCGAGCGCGCCGCGACGGCGGCGGTGAAGCAGCTGCACGCCAGCCTGCTCTCCGAGCGCGCTGCGCACGTCCCCGTGGTGCGCGCGTAGCAGCACACTCGACGAGTATCTCGACGACCGTGATGAAGAATGTTGGAGGCCCTAGCCTGGGGTTGCCAGCATCACCCATGAGCACTTGCATGCAAGCACAACAGCCATTCATCCATAGGAGCAGCGTATGCGGTGCCTCCTGTTCTCAAGCGCGGCCGCCTCTGGCCAAGCGCTCACAGCTGTCGGCAGATGGCGGCCGCAAGAGGCGCGGCCGAGGCGGCCGCGGCGGCGGCCGCGGCGGGCCACGCCGAGGCGGCGGAGGCGCTGCGCCTGCGCGCGGCGGCGGCGGCCGCCGCGAACGAGTGCGCAGCCCCCAGATGCAGTAGGGTAGGGTACGCCTGTCCTGCACACATCCCTGTCTCCGCCCCTTATCCCTGCGTGGCGGGCCACGCCGAGGCGGCGGAGGCGCTGCGCCTGCGCGCGGCAGCGGCGGCCGCCGCGAACGAGTGCGCGCCCGGCCGCTGCATGCCCCGAGGCTGCGCGCGCCACGGCCGTCACTGGTGGCGCCGTGCTGTCTGCTTCACGACATGATATAATGCGGTCGTGGCACACACGTGTCAGCACCTTCATGCTCCATGCCCAGGAGCCGAGAGCCAGCCGCCCAGGACGCGCCCGGCGCGGTCGCAGCGACAGGTGCGCGACGCGGCTGGAGGCGGACGCGCTTGCGGCGCTGTACCCAATCCTACCCTAACCCAACTCCTATAACCATCCCTTCATCGGCAGGTGCGCCGCGCGGCTGGAGGCGGACGCGCTCGCGGCGCTGGCTGACGCAGCGGCTGCGCTGCGCCACCGCGCCGCCATCGAGCGCGGCGTGCACCAGGTGGGATAGGGCAGGGCCCTGAAATCTGCTGCGTGTGCTCACGCGGCAGGGCGCCGCGGCGTCCCTGCGGCTGCCGAGCAGGGCCGCCCGCTCCCTGCTGCAAGCTTTGCCTCTGAATGGATGCATGCCATGGATACAGATGCACTAACGCTGCAGGCATGACGCGTGCCACACTCTCCTCTCGTAAAGCACATATATAAAGTACGTCCTTTGATGCGGCACAGCCTGGAAATAGTCAGGCGCTGCTCTTGGTGAGGGCTCAATGGCCCAGCGCTCAGTCGCAGAGTCCGGCAGTGCGGCCGCCCTACCCTACCCTGGGGCCGGCGCGCCAGGCGGTGGAGGCGCACATGGCCGCGCTGCAGGCCGCGAAGCGCGCCGAGGCGGCGGCCTGGGCGGAACGCACGGCCGCGGAGGCGGCCGCGTCCGACCGCGCGCTGGAGGACCTGCGCCTGCAGCAGCGCCGCGTGAACGCGCAGCTCGCGGCGCGCGGCCCTGACCTCTGGCATGCGGCGCCGGGCGCCGCCGCGCGCCCAGGCGCCTGCCTGGGCTTATTGGCCGCAGGACATGCGCAGTGACCCGTGTTACGGCGGCGCCCCATGGAGGCCGTGCTGCATGCATCGTCGGCCCCTGCATGCGGGAACGCTGCGCCGCGGTGCCCGGCTGGCTGCGGCCGGCAGGCGCACAGCCCGCGGGAAGCGCTGGGAAGGCATGCGGGGCGCTTTGTGGCTCGGCTGCGCAGCGCCGCCGCCCCACACGTAACAAGTGCACCTGACCCTGGCACAGTCATACGCGCCTGGGCCACACAGGCCATGCTCACTGCTCCGCCTGGCCCCGGATAGTGCGGGGCGTGGCGGGCTCAGCTCGGTCTGCTTGGCAGGCGGCCAAGGCGCGGTACGATGCGGAGGCAGACCTGTGCGCGGCCCGCGAGGCCGCGGCAGAGGCCGCAGCCGCGGCGCTCGCGGCGGACACGGCCGCTGCCGGGCGGCGGCTCGCGGCCGCGCTGGTCATCCAGGCACGCGCTCAGACGGGGGGTGACAGTCTGGCACGTGATTTGGGTCTTGCATGTGTTTGCGGTCTTACATGTATTAGCTGTTTTGCACGTACACTGCAACAGCCATGTGTTGCGCGTGTCCTCTTTTAGGCTTTGCTTGAATGGAGCGCATACTTCTGACGCTCAACATGATCCTATTGCACAGGATGGCAGGCAATGTCTTGCTGCCCGCCGCCTGGAAAGCTTTGCCCAAATGTGAGGGGGTGGCTGCAGGCGTGCTGGCGCGGCGCGCGCGTGCGGCGGCGGCGGCGGGCGGGGACGCTGTTCAGCCGGGGCGGGTCGGCGGGCGTCCGGCCAGCGGGCAAGGACAAGGAGAAGAAGCCCCCGAAAGTGACCTAACTTGTGTGCCGCATGGCCTGGCAGCGCACGTTATCTGGTCTGTTATCTGGAACCACCTTCCTTCGCTCGGAAAGCACAATGCATATCTCCAGTCAGAGCGAGTGCTGGCGGCATCCTCATGGACCCGGTGCCTCGACTACGCCTTGCCCTTGGCTGCAAACTGCCCACACATGCATATCGTCCAATATTTCTTCCCAGGCATGCTCAATACAAGGCGTGGCTGCCTCACACAATGGTGCATACGACCCTTGCGCTCTTGATAATATGCCCAGATTGCCCCCCGGAAAAGCCTGGCCAGCAGATACTACTTTGGGCATGCCTAGTTACGGATGCCCATCACACCAGGTACCACATTGACACCCCCATGCAAGTCACATGCGTCATGCGCCGTGACCAGACATGCTCATGCCTACCACAGTGCCTGCGCGCCCAGCGAGCTGTCTCTAACATGTGGTTGGCGGCCTAGAGCGGACCAGCAAACCACCCCGTGCTGTGACCAGAGTGAGGCCCTGAACATGCGCTCCCAGGCCCTGCTTGCTGCCCGTGCGCGTGAGCGGGCACAGCAGGCGTGCGGCGCAACCAGAACGCCATGCTGCCCTGCGACGCCGCCTGCGCTCGCGGCCCGCGCCGCCGCGCGCCCCACCTCAGGACCCAGAACGCGCCTTATGGGCCTCGCGGGGCGCGCCGCAGCGCCCCTGCGCGCTCTGCTGGCCGCACAAGCCAAACGCTTGCCCGCGCCCTACGTTGCATGGCTCGCAGGCATGCGGCCCACCGCCCCCACCTCCTCCTCTTCCCCTGCCCGCTCCTCGCCCCGCGCGCCGCACCCTACGGCCTCACAGCACGGCGTAGCGCCCCTTGCGCACGTAGATCTCGGAGTCGTCCTGCAGCGCCTGCAGCGCCGTTGCCAGCGCATCCACGCCCGGCGCGCCCACGGCCGCCGCAATCTCGGCCGGCGCTGCGGCCGCCCCGCGCTTCTCCAGCCACGCCAGCACAGCATTCTTGTATATCTGCGCGCACACAGCACGCGCCTCGCGCCGGCGGTGCCAAGCGCCAGGCATCGCTGGCGCCGCGCATGCGAGGCCGTCCTGCGTGTGCGCATGATGCGGCCGAGGCGGCGCTGTGCAGTGGCGCAGGCACTTTGGCGGCGCTCGCAGGCAGCCAGCCCCATGCACATCCGCTGACCTTCAGCCCCGCCCACACTGGAAGCATGCCTGGCGGCAGCTGCTGTGCCTGCGCGCTTGCGGGCAGCGCTTGCCCATGCAACATGCAAGGAGCCAGCGGGCACGCGCCACTGACTCCGCCGAAGATGCAGCGGCCTCGGCGTGCGCAGGCGCCTGCGGCGTCTCCGGCCGCGCCGGGCTGTCGGCGCGGGCGCCGTCGCGCGCGGGCTTGGCGCAGGCGGCGCCCAGCGCGAGCGCGCGGGGCACCGCGTCGGCCGGCAGCTGCCAGCTGACGCGCTTGCGGCCGCTCGCGGGCGGCGCGGCCTGCAGCGCGGCGTGTGCAGCCGCCGGCGCGTCCGCCGCGCCCGTAGCGGGCGCGCCGGTCGCGGGCGCGGTCTCCGCGGAGCCTGCGGCGCCCGTGCGCAAGCTGCACACTCAGCGTGCTGCTGTGGAGCCAGTCCCTGCAGGGGAGGTCCACACAAGACAACATGTGTGGCCGGCAAGCAAGCGGGCCCCCGATGCCAGTCCTGTCACCGGGAACGCAGTGCAAGCAGCACAGGCCTGACGTGTGCCTGCTCAGCGATTGCCTCTCTGCTAGGACGCATGCGACAGGGGCCCACGCACAGCGCGCGCTGACGGCCGCACCGGCGCTGTCGCGGCGCGCGAAGGGCGTGGCCGGCTGCGCGGCCGCGCGCAGCTGCCCCAGCTGTGCCTGCAGCTCGGCCCGCTCGGCCGCCCAGGCCTGCGCCTGCGCGGCCGCGGCCGCCCGCTCCGACACGTCCGCCTCCGCGGCCTGCAGCCGCGCCTGCAGCTCGGCCTTCTCGGCCTCGCGCGCGCGCAGCTCGCTCACGGCGGCCGCGCGCGCGCGCTCGGCCGAGCCCGCGTCGCGGCCGGCCTCCTGCGCGGCCTGCAGCTGCGCCTGCAGCTCGGCCCGCTCGGCCGCCCAGGCCTGCGTCTGCACGGCCGCGGCCGCTGCCGCCCGCTCCGCGGCGGCCGCCTCTGCGTCCACGAGCCGGTCCTGCAGCTCGGCCTTCTGGGCCTTGTGCGCCTGCTCGGCCGAGCCCGCATGGCGGCCGGCCTCCTGCGCGGCCTGCAGCCGCGCCTGCAGCTCGGCAACCCGCTCGGCCGCCCAGGCCTGCGCCTGCGCGGCCGCGGCCGCTGCCGCCCGCTCCGCGGCGGCCGCCTCTGCAGTCGCGAGCCGCGCCTGCAGCTCGGCCTTCTGGGCCTCGTGCGCCTGCTCGGCCGAGCCAGCATGGCGGCCGGCCTCCTGCGCGGCCTGCAGCCGCGCCTGCAGCTCCGCCCGCTTGGCCGCCCAGGCCTGCGCCTGCGCGGCCGCGGCCGCCCGCTGCTCGGCGGCTGCCCGGCGCTCGGCCTCGCCCGCGGCCAGCAGCGCCGCGCGCGCCTCGGCCGCCTCATCCTCCCGCGCCTCCAGCTTCGTAATGACCCCGTCCCGCGCCTGCAGCAGCTCCAGGTAGCATACTTTCTCGGCCACCTGCTCGTCCGCCTGCGCGTCCGCGCGCGCCTCCGCGGCCACGCGCCGGAGCTCGGCGTCGCGCGCGCGCTCCGCGGCCTCCTCGGCGGCCTCCTGCTGCGCGGCCAGCTGCGCCGCGCCCGCGAGCAGCACCGCGTCCTTATCGCGCACGGCGCGCTCGGCCTCGGCGAGCGCGGCCGCGGCCGCGCGCTCGCGCGCCGCCAGCTGGGCGCGCAGCCGCGCCTCCACCTCCTTCGTCGCGGCCTCGGCGCCCTGGCGCGGGCGCAGGCGGGGCGGGCGCTCTGCGACGTCGACGGAGAACATGGATGCAATAACCTTCCGCTGTCATGTGAGAGGCTGTATTTTCCTTCAAAGGGTCGGCTTGAAATTGGCAAGCGGCTTGCACAATACCTCAGCCAAGCATTGCAGACATAGCTTACCTCATCTTTTCTGGATATTCATCAAGCATGGGGGGGCTGTGTACTAGGTCAGGGTAGGTTTAGGGTTCACTGGCCCCGGGCGCACGGCGCACCCGCTTGACGCCCAGCTCCAGCGCCTTGCGCATGGCCTCCTTCTTCTCCTCGCGGCGCGCCGCCTCCGCGTCTGCCGCCGCCGCGCGCTCCGCGGCCACCGCCTCCGCCACCATCGCCGTAGTGCGCTCCTGGGCCGCCGCCTCCGCCGCGGCGCGCGCCTCGCGCGCCTGTATGCGGCGCGCGCGCTTCTCGGCGGGGGCGCGGCGCACGCTCGTGAGACGCGCCCCAGCTGGGCCCCGGCGCCCATGCCGCGCTGCCGCATGCATGTCATGCATAGCGTCCTGTCCATCTCCCTGCCAAGTACCTGCTGTGCAGAAGCTTGCTGGCGCACTGCGTCCAAGTTCTGCGCCATGGGGGGCCGCGCGTCCCAGGTGATCGCCGCGCGCCGAGCCTGTTTTGAGCTGCCGTTCACTTCCCGTTGAAACAAGGTTGGCGCTGAGGGAGGCAGAGCGAGGCACCTGCTCGGCGAGCTGCGCGCGCTCGCGCGCCAGCGCCGCGGCAACGCGCGCCTCGACGGCCGCCTCTGCCTCAGCGCACGCCTTGGCGCGTGCCTCGCGTACCTGCGCAAGCGCTCATGGTCGGCGGGGTGCGGCGCGTCGGGGCAGGGCAAGCTTGCGTGGCCATTCTGGCTCATCCCCATCCCGCATCCGCCACGCGGCCGCGTGCTTGGCATGTAAGCCGTCGCATGCCCGGCACCCCATGCCCCACGGCAGCAAAGTCGCGCCCCAAAAGGGCCGGGCCGCGCGCCGCTTTGGCGGACTCCGCGCGCTCGCGCGCCAGCGCCGCGGCGACACACGCCTCGACGTGCGCCGCCTCCGCCTCGCCACGCGCCTCGACGCGCGCCTCCCGCACCTGGGCGGCAACCAAGCCTCTCCGTTTACAATGTGGTGCGCCGCAGGGAACGCCCCTCTGCCTTGATTCCAGCTCGTCTGCACCGCCTCATGCCCAGCATGGTGCCTTGCGACAGGCGTGCAGGCCCAGCTCACTCCGAGCCTGTCCAGGCCCCCGTCACGACGCAGGCCTGTGCAGCGCGCGCAGCCGCCGGGCGGGCCGACAGCGGCGCGCCTGCTTCGCGAACTCCGCGCGCTCGTGCAGCAGCGCCGCGGCAAAGCGCGCCTCCGCCTCGCATGCGGGGCTTGTATAAGCAGGGCTGTCGGCGCGGCGCGGCGCCTCGGTCGTTGCGGCCTTCTGCCGCTTGTTGCTGGGTGGGCCGTCCGAGGGCGAATCGTCTTCGCAGGCGGTGGCGACGGCCGGCGCGTCCGAGGCTGCCCGGCGCTTGTCGGCCTTGCTGGGCGCCTTGGCGGCCGGAGCGGCCGCTGCAGCACGGCCCTTCTTGCCGCGCTTGGCTTGGGGGCCGTCCTGCAGAGAGCAAACTATCAACTGATGGCAGGCGCGTTCCAAGCTGCCGGCCGCGCTCTGTGTGCAGCATGCTTGCGGGCCGTAATGAAGTGGTCGAAGGGCATGCAAACCGAGTGCGGTGCCATGGCCAGCACATTCCACCGCAAGAGCTGCCATGTGGCCGTCGCTGGGCATGGTGCGGCACCCCGCCACCCACCTTGGCCGCGGCGTCCTCGGCGTTCGAGCAGCGCTTGGCGGGCCGCGCGTGCGTCGCAGCCGCGTCGCCGCCGGCCGCCGCGTCACCGGCCGCCTCGGCCGCCGCCTGGCGCGGCGCACCCTCGAGCGCGCATGCGGCCTCCGCCGGCCCGTCGGCGTCTTCGCGCGCGCCGTCCGCGCCCTCGCCCGCGGGACGACCGCCGCTCGTGGCGCTCGGCGTGGCTGCGGCCTCCCGCGACGCGGCGGAGCCGGCCTCGGCGGCCGGGGCGGCGGCGGCGGCGGCGCCCTGCGCGCCGTCGGCGGGCGAGGGCGCGCAGCGCGTGCAGAGGAAGACGGGGGCGGCGGCGGCGGCGGCGCCCACGCACGCGGCGTGCTGCCAGGTCTGGCACCGCTCGCACTCGAGCATGCGCTCGCCGTCGTCCGCGGCCGCGCCGCACGGGCACGCGACCACCCAGCCCTCGCTGATGTCCGACTCCTCGCACGCCTGCGCGGCGCCGGCCATGGTGGGCCGTGGGGGCCTGCATGCGGCGAGGGGGCTGCCGCGTGGTATGACGCATACAAGCGGAAGGCCCGTGTGTGTATAGAAGCGGCAAGATGCTGTGCATCTGCCAATACGGCTCACTGGAGACATCCGCTGTCAACCCCCAGGCTGCTGTCACAGTGCGGCAGGGACGCGTAAGCGCATGGCGGGCCTGCGCATGCGCAACGCCTGTGGCTTCCCCGTGCCCGCCAACACCTGCTCCAGTCACCCTGGACTCCCAACAGACTGTGCGCCAGCGCGCCTGGTGGTTTTGCAGGGCGGGGCTGCCCGGCGAGGCTGCCGCAGGGGCCTTGCCCCGCCCGGCGGCCCTCTTGCCGGCCTTGCGCCCGCGCTTCGCGAGCCGCTTGGCCGGCGCGGCCTCCTCGGCGCCGCTGCGGTCGCCGCCGGCCTCCTCATCGTCAGAGCCCTCGGCCTCGCGCGCCGTTTCCTCCTCGCCACCGCCGCGGCCGCCGCTGGCTTCCTCCGCATCGCTGCGGTTGCCGTTGGCCTCCTCATCGTCGGAGCCCTCGGCCTCGCGCACGACTGCGCGCTTCCGCGGCGCGGCCTTCTCCTCGGCGCTGCCGCCGGCTTCGTTGGCATCACCGCACTCGCCGCCGGCCTCCTCATCGTCGGAGCCTGCCAGCATGCGCCGCCCGGGCCGAGGCTTGGCTGCCTCGTCACCGCTGCTGTCGTCCATGGCCCCGGCCGCGGCGCCCGATCCCGGCACCGCCGCGCCGCTCGAGCGCCGGCTCAGCCGCGCCCGCCGCGGCGCGGCGTCCGCAGGGCTGCCGCCCGCCGCGGGGTCAGGGTCGCCGCTGCCGTCCGGCGTGGGGCCGGGGCGGCCTGCCGCGGCGTCTGCGCGCCCGCCGAGCGCGGCGAGCTGCTTGCGCTGCACGCTGCGCAGCCAGGCCTCGTCCTCCGAACCCGCAGCGTTGTCGGGGTCGGCGCCGCCGCCGCCACTGCCGCCTGAGGACCGCAGGCGAGCGGGTATCAGCAAACACTGTCGAGTGAACACCAGAGCATTGGTCTGAAGCGGCGGTTCTTGTGCGTGACTTATGCCGCAGCAGCAGTCTGAGATGTGACATTACCGCAAGGCGGAGCAGCTCGCTTTCCGCGCCTGCCCGCATATCGTCGTCGGCGACGTCGTCAGAGTCAGACGCGTCAGTGCAGTCATCCGCCGCGGGCCGGCGCGCCGCACGGCCCGCCTTGCCCTTGCCGCCCGTGCCGGCCTCTGCCTTGGGCTTTGCCGTGACCTGGCCGCGCAGCACACGCACATGCATGTTGCTCGCTTGACAGCTGATCACCAACGTGAAAGACACGGCGGCATGCGGCACGCTTGTCCCGGGCGCGGTCGCACGCGCGGTCGCACGGGGCCGTGGCGCGCGGCAGCAGCGCGCGGGGCGCACAGCAAACCCTAAATCTAAGCCACTGCGGCCGCGCGCGCGCACCTGCTTGCGCGGCGGCAGCTCGATCGCCTCCCAGATGGAGCTGCTGCCCAGCGCCTGCGCGCGCTGCGCGTTGCCGGGGTCGTCGGCGGCCTCCTCCGTGTCGCCGGCCCCGTCAGCGCCGGCGCCGGCGCCCGCGGCGGACGCGGGCGCGCGCTTGCGGTACGCGCGGCGCTTGGTGTACGCCCGCCGCGCCTTGCCGGGCTCTGCCCGCCGCAGCACAGCAGTCAGGCGCGCGGCGGGCGCCTCGCATGTGACACACCTGGCGCACTGCGCCGCG
>JAABUV010001515.1_pt1 | contig 33605 bp, 13 predicted proteins | sample 5559971 | NCBI WGS metagenome assembly JAABUV01 (sample SAMN10711881, study PRJNA513362) | rock metagenome | isolation source: Antarctica rocks | place: Antarctica: Victoria Land, Knobhead nord | collected 2015-12-19
CTTGTCGCAGTATCATCCTCCCACGATTGACGAGGTTTCCACGACGCCGTTCTTGGCGAGTGCATAGCGAGACCAAATCGTCGACGATGGAGATTTGCCGGTCAAGGTTCCCATCACATTTGGCGGAAGACGGCGGATCGAAGAAGACGTGGACGATACGTGCGAAAGAAACAGGATGTGTTGGGTATCATAAACGCCCTCGCGACATTCCAAGCAATGCTCATTCCTCAATGACAGCGTCAGGGTCGTTGTAGGCCACTCTCAGTGCCTCCGCCTTCTCCGCCTTGAGCGCTTCCCGCTTGACACCATATTTGACAGCCTCCAGCACATTGTCCACGGTAGCTTTCGGCGCGAAGCGTGGTTTCGTGCCCTCTTGGAACACCCCGGTCTGGATAAGTATCGAATACCAGGTATTTTCCGACAACGGCGATTCATTGTATTCATTCGTGCCCCTGATATCTGATTCCGGAGTGTCGCCCACAAAGTAGACTGTCTCTGGCGGTTTGTCGATACCGTAGGTGTCTTTCCTCCGAGCTTTCTTGGTCTCTCTTACCAATGTCGAGCCCGTGGATTTTGAGCCAGAGGCCGCAAGTTGCGACGACTCCTGGATGGAGTTCGTCAACGAAGATTTCATAATGATGCCAGCGAGCCCTCACAGGCCACGCCGTTGCGGTTGCCGATATCAAGGACATCAATTGGAACCCCGCGGCTTTCGCTCAACTTGCGATCCCCACCAAGCAAAAGGAAGTTATCCAGGTACTGGCTGAAGCCCATACAAGCCGAGAGACTGAGCATACGTTCGATGAATTTATCGTGGGGAAAGGGCTGGGCTTAATCATTCTTTTACAGTATGGTCTCTAACCTCATTTTACCAATTTCACGGAGCTAATCCTTTTGCCAGTGGGCTTACAGGCGTCGGCAAGACTTTGACAGCTGAGGGTATATCTGAATATCTTCAAAGACCACTCTATTCGGTATGTTACACCACTGATGGACAAGACTGCTCTTGATGCTGACTTGGCAGATCTCCGCTGGGGAACTAGGCATATCTGTGGAGAAGCTTGAAGCGCAGTTGCCCCTGATCATTCAGCGCGCTGATAAATGAAACGCCGTCCTTCTCGATGAAGCCGACGTATTTCTGGAGCAACGCTCCCTCCATGACGTCCACCGCAATGCCCTCGTCTCTGTGTTCTTACGAGAAATAGAGTATTATCAAGGGATCATGTTCCTCACGACTAACCGGGTCAAGCAGATTGACGACGCTATCGCGAGCAGAATACACCTCCCGTTGAAGTATGGATCGCTAGGCCTCGCTGCCAGAAGGGACATCTGAGAGAGCTTCCTGAAAAAGGCTGTCACCAAAAAAGGAGGGGCATTTTACAGCCGCAAGGACCTTGACTTTCTTGCGAAAAAGGACCTCAACGGTCGCCAGGTACGCAGCCGGACAGATTGTTCATAAGACTCTCATACTGATTGATTATATGCTTCAGATCAAAAACATTGTATCTACGGCTTACGCTCTAGCATCTCGAAAGAGAGATCGGGTAACCATGTCTTATCTCGAGGTCGCTATTACCGCCGGCGAGGACTTCGAATGTGACTTCAAAGGGGCAGGTCAAGTTGGCAACATGCAATCTTATGTATAGTTCTGTCCTATCACTGGCTACGTACGAGCTTTCCTACTTGTCTGTACACACTCTTTATTCGGAATGGAAATGAAAACTGGAGGACGGAAGCCAGTAAATAGTTGATTCGACTGAGTGGAGTTCTTATCTAAAGTAATATGAGACGGTCTTCAAATGCACTTCTCTTCTGCCAAATCACGAGCGGTGTGTCCGCTGCTGTCGACCGCGGAGACCAATGCACCACCGTCGACCAAGAGCTTGGTGGCTTCCCCATATCCTAGTTGAGCGGAAAGATGTAATGGCGTACGGCCAAATCTGTCCACATGGGACGCTTCCGCTCCCTGGCCGATCAATAATTTTATCATCTCCTGAATGCCTCTTTCGGCCGCCAGATGCAAGGCGGTCCTACCTCCATGGTCCTGCGCAGACATGGCCGCTCCTCTGTTGAAAAGCAATGTCACTAACTCGCGAAAGAAGCTCCTCCGCCGCACTCTCACGTCCACCAACTGATGCCCAATACTGCGCCGTTCGTTGGTATCTGTCGTGCTCCGATACTGAGGCGTTATGTTCTAAGAGTAGCTGTACAACCGCTGGTGGCCTTGACGCGCAGCCTGCAGAAGGGGCGTGGAGTCGATTGGATCTCGTGGAGAATGCTGGGTGCCCTGTTCCAATAAGCGCCTGACTTCTGCTATATTTCCTTCGGCGGCAGCTTTTACAAGGCAAATCTCATCATCCAAAAGGTCAAGCGACGTTTGGCAACTCGGACAACGGCAAGTCTCGAAAACGGATTTGGCCAAACAGGTCTCATGTGTCCAGTAGGGACATTCACACCGTAGCGTTACCCACTTCTTCCCCAATCTCCAAGCCTTCTAGGCAAATACAGCATGATTCTGCGGCTGTGCTGCCGTCGACATTCCTTCGGTGGACCACAGTGTCTGACAACGTCAGGGTCGTATCATGATAGGCCCGACGCAATGCACCAGGGTCTATGATAAGCGCCTCTATTTGGACCGGTGACCGAGAACGTGATGCTAGAGAGCGTGAATAGAGTGTGCGACTTCAACCGACTTTCCGACCTGGGTTTAGGACTAAGAGGATGTAATTCGGATGACGAAACAGGGTGTCACAGCAGCTCGTCCTTTGTCCTAGTCCCAACGTTAGAATGGGAGAGAGGCTTTTTACTTGCTATAGCTAGTGGTGGCTTGAATTCAGCCACAACAGGTTAACTCATCACTATAACCTAGCCCTCTCACCTTTCATCATCTTTCAGCTCCAATTTCTTTAGTCTTCGGGAGCGTAGCTGCTATGTCTTATCTACAGCCTAATCTCGTTCTTCGTGGCACTTAGCGAAAAGCTATATACACTATCCTCCGGCTAATACGAAGTGACTATCTAAACGTCTAGCTCAGATAAAGGTATAAAGCTCGGCTAGGGCAATCTAAATATCTTGATATCCTTGCTAATATGCGATAGTAATAATTAACAGCGTGTAATTCTTAAAGAAGCCTATAACAGCCAGTTATTTAACGCTAAAGTTAACGCCCTTAAGGGATACCTTCGTAGCTACTACTCCTTTCGATAATTAGCCAATTTAATCCCGGATTAGAAGGTCGTGGTATATAAATACCTTGCCGACAACCTCTATAACGTGTTATACTCGCGGCCTTAGTAGAAGCTTAAGGAAGAGGAGGTTAAAAGGGTAACAAGGGTCGTGCTTAAGGGACTAGCGATAATGTATGAGAAGAATATAGCCTATACAGGTATATTGTGAAACCGAACCTCTCTATAAGTTCTTAGTCTACCATAATTCTACTAAAGCCCGGACTACAGACATTAAATCCGATAATATTATCATTGATTTTAACTAGTATAGTATATTTAGCAGGATTAAAATAATTGACCTAGGTAATTCTATTAGAATAGGGCTAACTATATACTATCCCTTTACTTATCCAACCTATCGCGTACTAGAAGGGTTATTCAGACTGCCCTAGATAATAAAGGTGGATCTATAGTCTCTTAGTACGCTAGTAAGTAGTAACTACGAGTATATAAACGTATAAAACTAGTCTCCTAATTTTTATATATAGATAATATAGGGACTTACTAGAGTAAGAATATTTAGTCCGCCTGGGGTAGATAAGAAGGACGAGATATATAATATTATAATCCTTACGCTTTAATATACTTATTTTAAACCCTTCCCTCGTAAATACGTGGAACTTTCGGACGCTATTATAATAGGAAACCTTGATAGTATTAAGGGGCTTGTTACTTAAAGTAGAGGTAGGAAAAAATACAGGAATACACTTACTACTAACTTTAGTACGGAGACTATAAGTTTCCTTGATAAACTTATAAAGCTTGACCTAAGAGACTAACTATTACCTTAAGAGCTTCTACAAGACTAATAGCTTTCAGGCGTAGTAGATTAATTTCTCGTATTATTCTATATTAGGTTCCCCTTTTAAAGGACGTAGTTACCTACCTATTTACAATATATATAATTTACAGAGTATTTACAAGGAATTAAAGAATATACCTGATTATATAATAATAAAATTGCAGCTAATAAAATATATTCAAATCTTTAGCCATTTAATTATAAGTATCTTCCTTTATCTTAAAGGACTAATATAATAGCTAATTATATATTAATTATTAACGCTACCTCTATTATACGCTACTTAACCTTAAACCGGCTACCCGTAATATAGTACTATACTCCTCCGCTAACGCTGATTTCCTATACTTATTCTACTATATCTTCCTAAGGCATCTTAAAATACCTCCCTATTCCGCCTTATTTAAGCTGAGAGGTATACTCTTAATCGTACCCTAGTTGTAAAACTAAAAGAAAAATTAACGTAGTCTTAATATCTCTATTACTTATGCCCGCCTATAATAGTATCCTATCGGCCCTTATTTCTTTAGTATAATATACTTAGTCTTAATATATTTGCCGTCCTTATTAAGGCAGACCACGTCGATATAGTTATCGGTCTTATATTCAAACTCGCTTCATCTAAGATTAGTATAGTATCTGTGTTAGGTATACTTATTAAATACCTACCGCATAACGACTTTCGCCGTATTCTTAGGTAACGCCTTATCGCTATTCTAGATAATACCGATTATCCTAGGTTTAGCTACGTTAACCTATGCCTCGGATCGTTTAAACGTTTGTATCTTAGTCGCTACTTCGAGTATAAACCGCTGGGAGGCCTTTTAAATTGTAGCTAGAACCACTTTATCGACGATCCGGTTACTAGCTATATTTCATCAAGGAACGATTATACAGGTGGGTTTGGAAAAGTCGGATTACTAAAAGTGGCTCAAGAAGATTATAGAAGGATGTTTATGAGATTAGAATGCGTTAGGTGGAGCAACGAAGATATAAGGATGAAGCAGGTATTAAAAAGGAAACTACAGCACGTAAAAATAAGGGAGACCAAGATATTCCCAAGGAAGGTAATAACTTATTTCGATGCTGAGTATACCACCTAACCGTGAAACGCTCTCCTATAAGAAGCAGCTCTGGGCGTAGCAAGTAGAGGCTTCCTTATTAAAGGATGGCGTTGAGGGACTTCCCGTGTCTGGAATCTAGCTTACTAGTTAGTAGGTGCATTGCTAGGGAAGCAGCTCTTGCATCAGGATAGCGAAGCCGTCATGTAGTAAGAAGGTAAAGGGTAAAGGGGTCCTACTTACTGGAATGACGGCCTATGACAGGTAGTGCCAAGCAGCGCTAAAGGTCCTCGTAGCAACCTACAAGGCACTAAAAGCAAACTATCGAGATTGAAAATCTCGATTTTGCTTGTCAGGACCGGGTGCAAAGCGAGTCAGATGCAACTATAGGATGCTCTCTGACTTGAAGGTACCCTTTAGTAAGGAAGAGTCTTGAGCTCTGGTCTTCGTTTTAATGAAAGGTTCTCTTATTCTTCATAGGATGTCTAAATATACACGTCAGGATTTGGATCACTGGCAAGTACAATGAGCGTTAGGTGGCCCTTCAGATCTCCCTTGTAAGACATTAACACAATTTCCATTATGATCTGCCCAATTTATATCCACGCTACGCTCCGCCGTCTGCCTCGAAATCCCGCAACAACCGACGCTAATTTTCTAATTCGCTTCTAGGCAACCATGTTCTCTTCGAACGCACCTTATATGCATAGCCCCTTCCTCTCCGACTCTTGCCAGTATTTCTAGTAATCTCCCACTCCTCTTCTTTATCCTGGGCTGAGCCTCGACGACACTAAGGGTGCTGGGGATTGGGTGGTGTGATGGTTACAGAGTGGAAGAACCACAATCGCTGCTCCTCTGTGATCGTCTCTCGAGGATGGGCCCTTTCGATGCAGGGGTAGAGCGGCGCTGGGAGAAGTCGGGCGATCAAAGAATTCGTGGGTAGGTTCGGTGAGGGGTTGAGTATTCAAGCAAGCGTGGTTCTGTAGCTGTTCCCTAGAAATGGAGCTGTGCAGTTCCAATCTCGGACTTCACGCTTGTGGTCTTGATGGGAGCGCAGGCCTCGCCGGTGTGAATATCGTCATCCTCAACCACATTTGGGTTTTCTGTTCAATGTTAGAGGGAAACCTCGTTGTACAGTAGAAACGTACCATCGGGACTCACCTTGGCTATTATCGTGTGACTCGAATCCGAGATGACCAGAGTCTCTGCGCAGGTGAAGAGCTTGGTTGGAATTTGAAGTTGGAATTCCAAAACACACCGAACGGGGCCAGACGAGAATTATATATACCTGCCTCCTCTTCTCCAACACCCTCAATCGCCGATCTCTGGCCGTCACCGCTCATCCATCTCATACCTTGCGGGACGCGCTGCTGCAGCTCTCGGCCATTGGAGCCTCGTATTCGATTTATGCGCCATGCGGGCTGAGTTTTCGCTGCGCCCCTCGGAGATGTGTATGCATCAAGTCTCGTCAGCTGCTGTTGCCTGGATCTTCGAGCTGAGACGGCGACAAAAGATCGGTGGCACTGCTTCCCCACGATCAACAGCAAAAGGCCAGATCCACGTCTCGAAGCCACGTCACCCGAACGATGCTATTGCGGCATCCTTGTCGGCGCAGCCAGACAGGTACGACTGTCGATCGAGGCGAGGCCAACGCTTCTTTGACCCCATTCGCTGGCTTTGGCTCACCACCGCTGTTTGGATTCACGCTCAGCCCCTCAATGTCAGGTCCCCGACATCAATTGGGAGACTTCTCTATCGTCTTCCAATCCTGCAAAATAGAGGGGACAATGGAACACTTTTGGTGAATGAGCCGGCGACGATAGATGATTCTTCAGGGCTTCAAGGCTCTTGAAAGGCTTTCGACCAAAAGGGCAAAGCGGACATGTCAGCCTCATCGCAAGAGATAGATCCTCTAATAGAGGTTGAGAACTTCCGGAATTAGGGGTAAGCATTCCCGACTGGGGTTCCTAGGTGTCGGGTGGAGATCGAAACCCGCCGAAGCTCTCGTCAGTGATAGGCGTGAAGATAACGCTCTCTGTTATCGACGTCGTCCCGGACACATCTGGCCCCATCAAAGCTGTATATTCTTGAATGCTGCCTGCGGTGATGAGCCGGTTGACGTCGTTCGATTGAACAGCCGAGTGCAGTTTGTCCCTCGTCATTTTCGAGGGACAAGGTCCGCTTTCAAGATGGAGAAGCCACGCCGAAGGAGAAGTAAATTGCTTCTTGCACCGTCTATCCCCGATACATTTGATATCGCTGAGAGGTTTGTGGGCGACAGACAAACGGTGCTGTTCCAGCCCCTTCTCGTCTTTAAACTCTCGTTCGCACATGTCTAGTAGGGTCATACCAACCAATGACTCATGCAAAATGCGTCATCCTCTCTCACGTGACGGGAAATCCCTTACCTACCATCAACTTCTGCTGCCTTTTTTGGCGTCTAGCTATTTATAGAGAAGATCGCCTGAGTTACGAAATTAGCTTAGATGAGCGTTCTGGGCGTAAGGGCCAGGGTTGGCACAACCCTCGAGGGCTGGTGGTAGGGCCTAGCCCTGCGGCTGCTGCAAAAAAAGCCTTCCCGCATCGTCCATCTGCCCACTTGCCTCATCCTGAGCAAATGCTAACCATGAGACATGATGACGGATACGGTCCCTTCCAACTTGGTCGAGGTATGCCAGTCCTATGGACACACCCGCGTCATGGCTAACAGGTGTTCTAGCTCGAGGCCTCTGTCCTGAACTACGCGCGTCACCATCCCGACCAGGACAATGCTATTCGATCCATGCTGGAAATCATCCAATCCGAGCTCAACTCTTCCACCCACATGGAACATCAAACATCAGACGAGACGCCGTCGACTCCAGACTCTCACGCTTTCCCCAACGCTCTCGACTTACCCCACGAACTCGAGGAATCTGAGCCGCAAATCATCACCCGACAGCACGAAAAGGTTCAGAACAAGCCCATCCGTTGGCGACGTGGCACAGGACGCTCACTCTCGCCAATCATCGTGCCCCAGACGGTGATGCCGCCCCCTGGACGGAAAGCACGAGAGTGTGCGAATACTTCTAAGTAACTTTATAATAAATTAATTAAGAATAATAAGAAGTATAATAGAAATATATTATATTATAAAAACTATATATAAGAGTATTATCTATAATTATTATAATTTAATATTTTATATATTCCTTAAAGCTTAGCTTAAAGGACTTTAAAGTTAGTTATATTATTATACTCTTATAAAAACTATATACTCTTAGAGCTTAGAAGCCTAGATAAGGGGATAATTATAAATACTAGTTAAGAATATAATACTTATAATATATAAAGGAGGGAATCCCCTTTAAGGAAAAAGGTAGTAATTAGTCTTACTATTTATAAGAATAGTAAGTTCTATTATATATATATACGCGCCGTTTATAGTAGTTAATAGCTATATTATTATATAATACCCTTATACCTAGGCTTATAACCTATTAAATAATTTAATAAGTATAAGTATAAGTTATATATATATAATTAAGTCTAATATTAATAATACTAATAACTAATAGTTAATATAATAGTTATATAAGAAAGGATTTATAAAGGTAAAAATCTCTTCTAATATCTACTAAGACTATAATTTATAATTACTAAGATTTATCTAAGCTAATTTCTAATAGTAATTAGCTATTATATATATTAGTTACTAGTATTACTATTATATATTAATTCCTAATACTTTAATAATAGGCTTTACTACTAGGTAAATACTTCCCTATTAAGATATTCTAGGAGAATATTTAAAGTATTATTTAATATTTTAATATATTACTTATTAGATTTAATAGATAAGATAGTTAATTATTTAGCTATAAATATTATAACTACTTATAATCTATACTAAGTAATAAGGCTAATACTCCCCTTAAATAGAAAGATCTTATACTCCCTTAAAGTTATATATATAGCTCTTTAACTTAGTTTAACTTTCTTATTAATAGTATAACTCCCTTTAAACTATATTCCTTCTTTAAATATTCTACTTTAAAGCCTTATTTAATTTATAAACCTCTACTTAGAATTTCAAGTATTATTTTCCTCTTTTCTTCCTCTAATATCTTATTAAGAGGGCTCTACTAGTATACTTCTACTTACTCCTATCCTAGTATTCCTAGCTAATAAGGTACTACTAAAGTATCCCGTTCCAGCTATTTAACTCTATAGCTTTGTAGTTAATAGTATTTTATAAGAGGGAGGTAGATTACTATTAAAGACGCGAGATTATTATATTAATATTAATAAATAGTCCTAGGGATAATACTTCTAAGGCTATAATATATATAACTTAGGTAATTTTTAGTATAATATAAGGATAATATTCCTTATAAAGGAACTATCTTAAGTTATAATAATACTTAGCTAGGCTTATAACCTATTAGATTTAATAGATAAGATAGTTAATTATTTAGTTATAGATATATTAGCTATTTATAGTTTATACTAAGTAATATAACTAATACTAATATCTAATATTACTTACTATACTTCTTATTATAAATTATAAACGCGTAGATACTATTAAAAACAAGGACACCTAGTATATTAGCTTATAATAATAGGTTAAAGAGCTTAAGGTTTTAAGGTTATATAGCTAGCTAACTATTAAATACCTTTATTACTATTAAGGGTTTTAAACTATTCTATTATATCTAATTTCATCTAAATATATAATACTATTCTATTTCTAATATTAATACTACTATCTAGAGAATAACAGCTTTTATACTACTATTTTTCGTAGATTTTCTCCTAATAAAGATAATTATTATCCTTCCTCTTATCTTATAAGGTCTTTAGCCTTTACCCTAGTTAACTAGCTTTATAATAAGGACTTTAGTTAGAAGATCTAGCGCGTTCTCTATAATTATAACCCTATTTATAAGGCTCTTTATCCTACTAGTAGTAAGAAGATAAATAGTAGTACTAAACTAAGAGTATATAAAGATCTAGCTAAAAGGGTTATTACAGGTACTTAATATATTAATAATCTTAAATCTCAAGTCTTAAGAAGGTATTACCTTTTATACTAGCTCCTTAAAGAACTATATTATTAAATAAGAGAAAAAATAGAAGGACGCGAAGATATCTCTTAGTATAACTAGGGTAGGTCTTATTATAAAAGAAACCTATTAGCTTATAATATAAGATAGTCTTTAGGGCTAAGAAATATAGAATAAATATAAGGATATATTATTATACTACTTATAATTCTATCTTATAAGAGATATTATAAGCTTAAAATAGTTTAATAATAGTCTTAATATTACTAATACTAAGGAGGCTATTACTATTAATCTAATAGGTTAAGGTACTTTAAATAAAAGAGTAAGGATAAAATCTTAAAAAGTATAATAGGAGGAATTAGCTAAGATATATAACTATTAAAATAGTACTACTAGTTCTAATATTAAAAGAGAACTTGATATTAATATAATTGTCACGGGCGGTCATGGCAGGCTGGGCAGGCTGGTCGTATTTGCTAGACAAGAGGTCGCTCGACCTTACAGCAAGGTGCGAACGTGCGAATATATACAGAATGTTCAGCCCTACAGGCTTAGCAGGCTTGGCAGGCTTGGTACGAAAGGAGCCGTGACATTAGGTCCCCCTTCCGTAGGTGTAGTCCCTACACCTAGCTTCCCATTCAATTCAAATTGCTCTTGTTCCGTCCTGTCTCCTTGCTCTTTCTTCTGCTATAGGCGTTCGAAGTCGTAGAAGTGGATGTCGTCTCGAGAAGGCAGGTCAAACCACAGTAGCTGGCAGGCTCACTGCGGCGGCGAAGGCGAAGAAGCAATAATGTCGGTAGTTGCAGGGCAAACAGCAGCTGGCAGGCTTACTGCGGCGAAGGTCTGGCGTAATAGCATGGTAAGCGGAGCTATAGACCGCGAGGAAAGGCGTTTCGAGAGATATGAGCCGAATCACGGGAGAAAGGAAGGCGGAGCGGAAAAAAGACGTGGCGAGAGGTAATCGTAGCTGCAGGCGAAGCAGAAGAGAAGCAGCAAAGGAGGTAGTATTATCATTGTTTCCGTAGGCAGATCGGCACGGAGAAGGTCGATTGAAAAGCAAATTGTCGTTGCTAAATGGCGTCCTAGTCATGACGTCCTATTCATTGGCGTCGAGTCGTTAACTGGTAGAGCTCTCGTTGCTCGCTCTGCTCTTTCCTTATCTAGCTATCTCTTGCAGGCATCCTGCCCTGGTATACCCTAGATTCCCCTTCCGTAGATGTCGTCCCGACATCTTTAGAAAAAAAATTCGGCGGAAATCGAGGTATTTGGGCGCTGAGATGGCAATTCGAGGCGTTTGCGGCGGCGTTACGCTGTCGTTTTCGGGGCTTTTCGAGGCTCAATACATGTCGTTAACGACAGCGATGTAAGGAGGGAGCGACCTAGTATCACGGGCGGTCATGGCAGGCTGGGCAGGCTGGTCGTATTTGCTAGACAAGAGGTCGCTCGACCTTACAGCAAGGTGCGAACGTGCGAATATATACAGAATGTTCAGCCCTACAGGCTTAGCAGGCTTGGCAGGCTTGGTACGAAAGGAGCCGTGATAATAATAGCTAAGGAGTATTAAGAAGAGAATTAAGGTAGTAAGGAAAGGAATAAGAGGAGTTAAGATAAAGAATAGGAAGATAAGGAAGCGATTAAAGGAGCGGGAGGTATAGAAGTAATAAAAGGGATAGAAGGAATAGAAGGAATAGAAGATAATAATAAATAAGGGTTTATATAATAAAATAGTAGGATTATATTATTATAAAGTATATATACTAATATTTCCTATATCTTTTACTTTAAGACTTTAAGTATTATATAATAAATTTACCTTAAAGGCTATTTAATCTTTATTTAAACCCTTGATAATTATTAGGTTATAAAGTTATTAATAGCTTTCTCTTATAGATTTTACTTAATTATTAGTCCTTCCTCCCCTTTAATTAAGAATATCTTAGCTATTAATAATAATACTAGAATTAACTCTATTAGCCTCTAAAACTATATCTCTTATATGAATAAGTATTACTACCTCTTATTAATATATTAAGGAATAAAACGTTACTAAATAGATTAATATAAAGGAGAGGTATAATCTTAAAAAGATAAAGGAAGTAAATAGTTATAATATTAAGATATAATAACTAGTACTAAAAGAATAGAAAGTAGCTTTATAAGAGAAGATAGTTAGGATTATACTATCTTCTCTATTACCCTAGGTATAAGATAATATTAATACTATTATAAATAAAATATCTTAATAATAAGCCTTCTTAAGATCGCTTTAAGTGTTCCCTTTTTACCTTCCCTTATACTAGTATATTTTCTCGTCTACGCGTACCTTCTTCTACTAGTAGAGGTAGAGGTCTACTATTATAAAGCCCTTGCTTAAAGGTAATACTAGTCTTTATAAATAAAGTTAACCTTATAATTTATATATAAAGGGTATAAGGGAATAGTTATATTAATCTAAGTTATAATATATAATAAAACCTCTTTATCTTATATTTATACTTATATCTACTTAAAAGACTAGAACTATCCTTTAAAATATCTAATAATATATTTATATCTTATCCTAATCTTTAATAGGTTCTTATTATATCTCCTATTATATACTACTCTATCTATTAGCGATTTATATAAAATTATATACTATTTCTAAACTTTATACCCCTTATCTACCTAGTACTAATCCCCTTTATTAAGTAGATACTTATAATCCCTAGTAAGCCTAGTAAAGTTAAAGTAATAGGTATTATTTCAACTTTCTTAGAAGCTAGACGCGTAGTTAATTATCTAAAGATTAGGCTTATTAATAATTTAAATATTAATTAAATAGTTACTCTTATAATTAAAAAAGGTTTTATTAAAGAAGGTAGGCTTTTAATTTAATAGAATAAGGGTACTATCTACTATATACTAGCTATTCTATAACTTAAGGACTTTAGATATCTCTTTAATAAAATCTTTTACTACTTCCCTTTCTAACCTATTAAGCTACTAAATATAACGCTCTTATAAGCCGCTAGATTATATTACTATAATAACTCTTCTAGTAATAAGGTTAACTATACCTAGTCTAACCTTAAGTACTACTACCTTATAATAAGAGGTCTTATTATTATATCCCTTAAATTAAAGTAATATAAGTAAGAGCTAATACTTTACTAGTATCTACTATTATCTACTAGTACTATTATTTTAAAAGACTACTTCTCCTTATAAGATCCTTATAAAGCTATTAAAAGTATTAGGATTTATATATACCTATTTATATAACTCTTAAAAGCGCTTTTCTTTCTAGATATTTAGATAGAGGTTTATAATAGTAAGGGATTTCTAAAGATACTCTTATTAAGCTAGATATCTTTTAGAATTAAATATATTAAGAGTAGCTAAAAGCTTATTATTATTATCTAATAAGGAGGAGGAGGAGGAGGAGGATAAGTATTACGATCCTAGCTATATTAATAGCTACTACTAGCCGCTAGGGTTATAAGATTATTCTAAGGCTAACCTTATTTAAGGTTAGTTTATATTCCCCTAAGCTATATATATAGCTAGCCCTATCCTCTTAAATACTCTCCTTCCTTAGTATTTATCTACTAGTTAAATAATACCTATATAACTTGATTTATACTAGCTCTTAATATTAGATAAATACTCCTTTATTACAGGCGAAGTGAAATAAACTATATTAAGTGTTTCTACTAGTCTTATACCCCTATTAACTTTGGTTTAGACCGGCTTATAACTATATAATAATACTTACCTCCTACTATTAATATATAGATGATATAAAAGAACTTATATACTATTTATATAAATTCGTAAGGGATTCTTTAAGTTTAGAATATACGAGGCTAGTTATAAGACTATATTAGAGCCTCTACCTTAAGAGTAACTACTTTAAATTCGCAAGGGATTCTTTAAATTTATACCTACTTAAGGCTAGTTTAATAAAGGACTACGTTAAAGTCTCTGCCTTAAGAGTAAACCCTAATAGTAAGCCTACTCTAATAGTACTATTAATGCGATAACCTACTAACCCTTATTACCCTACCTACTAGTAGACCCGTCTACTCGTTTATATATAACTAGTAAGCCTGCTATAATAGCACGACAAGTCTTTAGTAATAAGCTACCTACCTAGCTTGATCCTACCTTAAACCTACAGAGTTAGCCTGCTATAATAGGTATTTCAATTCTATAAAGCTAAGGATTAAAGTATTACGGTCCTAGCTACGTTAATAGCTACCGCCGGCCGCTAGGGCTATAAGATTATTCTAAGGCTAACCCTATTTAAGGTTAGTTTATATTCCCCTAAGCTATATATATAGCTAGCCCTATCCTCCTAGATACTTTCCTTCCTTAGCATTTATCTACTAGTTAAATAACACCTATATAGCTCGTTTTATACTAGCTCCTAATATTAGATAAATGCTTCTTCGTTAGGCGAAGTGAAATAAACTATATCGAGTGTTTCTACTAGTCCTATACCCCTATTAACTTTGGTCTAGACCGGCTTGCAACCGTATAGTAATACTCACCTCCTACTATCGACGTATAGATGATATAAAAGAACCTATATACCGTTTATATAAATTCGCAAGGGATTCTTCGAGTTTAGAACACACGAGGCCAGTTATAGGACTACGTCGGAGCCTCTACCTCAAGAGCAACCACTTTAAATTCGCAAGGGATTCTTCGAATTTATACCCACCCGAGGCCAGTTCAACGAAGGACTGCGTTGAAGTCTCTACCTCAAGAGCAAACCCTAATAGTGAGCCTGCTCCAATGGCACTGTTAATGCGATGACCTACCAACCCTTATTACCCTACCTACTAGTAGACCTTTCTACATCGCGTTCCACGTGTAACTAGTAAGCCTGCTACAATGGCGCCTTCCGTTAATGCGATGACCTACCTACCCACATCGCTTATATCTTAATAGTAAGCCTGCTCTAATGGCATACTCCGTTAATGCGATGACCTACCTACCCATATCGCTTAAACCTTAACAGTGAGCCTGCTCCAATGGCACTATCAATGCGATGACCTACCAACCCTCATTGCCCTACCTACCAGTAGACCCGTCTACTCGTTCACGTGCAACTAGTGAGCCTGCTATAATGGCACGACAAGTCTTCGGTAACAAGCTACCTACCTAGCTTGATCCTACCTCGAACCCACAGAGTCAGCCTGCTATAATAGGCATTTCGATTCTATAAAGCTAAGGATTAAAGGATTAAAGGTTATAAGTAACTAGGCTTCTATATTAATACGGCTAGCAACGAGGTCGTTACTCGTTGAAGGGGGGGGTAATATTACGATCCTAGCTACGTTAATAGCTACCGCCGGCCGCTAGGGCTATAGGATTATTCTAAGGCTAATCCTATTTAGGGTTAGTTTATATTCCCCTAAGCCATATATATAGCTAGCCCTACCCTCCTAGATACTTTCCTTCCTTAGCATTTATCTACTAGTTAAATGACACCTATATAACTCGTTCTATACTAGCTCCTAATATAAAGGATTAAAGGTTACAAGTAACTAGGCTTCTATATTAATACGGCTAGTAACGAGGTTATTACTCGTTAAAGGGGGGGGGGTAATATTACGATCTCTAGCTATATTAATAGCTACTACTAGCTGTTAGAGCTATAGGATTATTCTAAGGCTAACCTTATTCAGGGTTAGTTTATATTCCCTTAAGCTATATATATAGCTAGCCCTACCCTCCTAGATACTCTCCTTCCTTAGTATTTATCTACTAGTTAAATAATACTTATATAACTCGATTTATACTAGCTCCTAATAATAAGAGAATAAGGAGAATAAGGATAAGGAGGGAAGTAGCGTAAATAGTAAGAGTTTCTAATAGTTATTATCTATGATTATTATAATAGAAGGCTAAAAAGCGTATATAAATCCCTTACTTTAAGATAAAAGGCTAAAAACTAGCTCCTACTCTGGAACTAATATTATATCTTTATTTCTCGCCTATTATTTATAATTATATATGTTAGTCTACGTTACTACCCGTCTGCCCCTTCTCTTAGCCGCATTTAATCGCGGGGTAAAGGAGGTCGGCCGTATTACTCCTCGTTAGCTTTACTAATTACTAATTTCTCCCTCTTAGTATTTACCCGTAATAATTAATAACCGCTCCGACTATAAAAGCTAGACTCCGTCTACGGCATCGATTATAATATTATTTAAGACTCGTTTCCCTAAAGCTTAGGTCTCCTATCTTGCCGTAGAAACACTTAAGTAGCGAGGACGCTATTATTCGCCTACTACTATCATCTCCTACTTTAAGGTTAACTGCCTTAGTCTTTCAAATATACCTCGCCTATTAAATCTACCCCGGATTAATCTCTTTACTAACGTATCTATCCTTATATTAGTCTATTAACTTAGCTAATTCTTAGCCTAATTAAGCGTAGTAGTTATATAATATATTTACAAGAAAAGCTTAAACCCTTAAATATTATTTAGATAAGTAGCTACTTTATTATAAAACTTAACGGCTAGAAAATAATTATAATGAAAACCTAAGACTTCCTAGTCCGTACTTTTAATTATAGTTATAATATTATTAAATATATCGTAAATACTCCAGACTAAAAGATCGCTGTTTATACTAAGTTTACTATCTAGGTAATATATTTTAAGCTTAGTATTACTACGCTTAAGACTAGAGAATATATTAATTAGATAATAACTTAATAAGCCTCCTATTATTCCTTTTATTAAAGTTATTTCTAATTTTTTACTTTAATTAAGATATTATTTATATCTTAAAACCCTTTTATATCTTTTATTAACTTATATTAATAGGCCTTTAATCTTTTACTTATAATTTTAAGCTTTTATAAAGCCTACCTCTTTTTCTCTTATATTAAGGTAGGGGCCTAGCGCTTAATCTTATTATACTTTCCCCTTAATTAATATATAATCCTCTTATTCCCTTTTATTATATTTATATAAGTAGTATAAAGCGTTTAATATTTTATTATTTAATTATTAAGTTATACTTAGATTAGGAGAGTTAATACTTCTACCTTTAATATTTATATTAATATTACTTTATATATATTAAGGAATAATTTTAAGTAATTATTTTATATTATTATTAATATTTATATATAAGATTTTATTATATTAACTATTCCTTTTAAATAATATTATATTAATATTATAAATATAAGTACTAATTAGACTATTATATTATAAACTATTCTATTTCTTATAAAGGTTATTCCTTAAGTTAAGCCTATTAAGTACTTAAGTACTTAAGACTAAGTAGTAGCTATTACCTTAATTTAAGTAATATATAAACCTTAGTAGAGTTTTAAATTAATTTATAATCCTACTTATATTTAAGGTAATTCTTATATTATTAAATTATATTATTTCTAATATATTAAATTTCTTTAATATTCTTAAGAGGTAGACTAGTTTATATTCTTATCTACTTTTAATATATTTAATAAGCCTCTTTTAATTATTAGTAATTTACTTTAATAGATTTATTATATACTAATAAGTAAATTTTATTAATAAAACTTCTTATTTATATAAAAAGTTTAATCTTTATATATTCCTTAATTAATAGTCTATTAAAGAATAGTTAAAGGATTCTTATCTTTACTACTTTTATTTAACTAGTTCTTATCCTTATTATAATAGATATTACCCTTTTTTTAAAAAGCCTTATAATCTAGGTTATAATTACTATTAAAATTCCTTTTACTTTAAGGTTATAAAATAACCTCTTATATAATATATTATTAAAAGCTTTTATAATATCTAATAATAATAGGCTTATTATATTTTTTCTTCCCTTATTTTATATTATATAAATTAAGTCTATTAAAGTTCTAAAGGCTATTTCTATTAACCTACCCTTCTTTACTCTTATTTATTATTTTAAGAGGAGTTTATAATATTTTATAAATTTATTAAAGTATTTAAAAGTTATTATCTTTAAAGCCTTTCCTAATATATTAAGTTATATTATTAGGTAATATACCTTTAATTTTAAATAGTTTAATTTCTTTAATTTCTTTAATATAATTATATTTATTTCTTTAAAGCTCTTTAAATAGTAACTACTATCTAGGCTTAGAAAAACTTTATTATTACCTTAATTAAGTTTTAATATAAGATTTATAAAAACCTATTTAAAAGGCTTAATATCCTTAAGGCCTTATTTATAATTAAATATTAAATTACCTTTTAAATCTCTTTAAGCTTAAGGGTAATATCTAATTTAATTAGTATAATATATATTATACCTTTAATATCCCTTAAATTAATTTAAAATAGGGGGAAAAAGAGGACTCTTTTAAGTACTTTTATCTTTTTTAAAAAATTAACTACCTTTCTACCTTTCTTATCTTTAAGGGCGAGGAATTATAAGAGTTCTTTAGAGATTATATTCCTTTTTCTTCTCTATTATATTAATTTTTAAATACTTATCTTCTTTAATAATATTATATATATTACTTTTTAATTATTTAATATATAAGTCCTTTTTAATATTAATATTTTATCTTTATCTACCTTTTAAAGTCTCTTTTTCATAGTAATTATTTAATAATATTTATAATTTTTTAAAGCCTTTTTAAAGGCTTTTTATTCTTATATATATTTTATTATTTAATATAATTTTACGCCTTTAAATAGTCTTATATTAGAGATAGTATTATTTATAAATTTTTATAATATTATAACTAGCTTCTTTATATATATATTTATCTTTATATATAAATTTAATAAATATTAGCTTAAGATTTTAGTTAAGATAATTACTTATATATTAATATCCCCTTTTATCTCTTTAAAGTTAACTTTCTTATAAGGCCTTAACTCCTCTTACAACTACTTTAAAGCTATTTATATTAAGAAGTAATTATATTTAAAATAAAATTCCTATTTAATTTTATACTTAGATATTATATTATATATACCTTTAATTAGAAATAAAAGGTTAATTATATTTTATATTTCCTAGCTTTATTATATTAATAAGCCTTAAAGTATAATAAACTTTATTCCCTTTTATATTATTATCTTTAATAACTTATTTATTATTATATACTTACCTAGGTTATTTTATTATAAGTAATATAAGTTAAAATCCTTAATTATTATATATTCCCTATCCTTACTAAATATTCTTTTAAGGGCTAGGAGTATAAATAGGCTATTATAAGAAGTTAGACTTATTAAGAAAGAATTATATATATTATAAATTTAAAGGGTTATCCCTTATAATTTAAAAGACCTTTTAATCCTTTTAATATAATTTTCAGGGTTATAAACTTATAATTATAATAAGTAGAGGTTACTTCTATTATATTATACCTCTTAAGACTCTAAGTTTAATCTCTTATTTATATAATATAAATTAGTTAGAAGATCTACTTAAACTACTAAGTAGATTAAATAGATTAGATATTAGATCTATATAAATTATACCTCTTAATAGGATATCTTATAACTATATAAATAGTATTAATTTCTACTTAAATAAAAGCTTTATACTTAACTTATATTATTATATAAATATATCTTCTAGATATTAAATAATAATCTTTATATCTTTAAACTAGTTTAATATAAAGCCTACTTATTTAGTCTTTAATACTCCTCTTTATAAGATCTATCTAGATTCTATTAGCTTAAGGGATAACTATATTATAATACTTATACTCTAACTTATTATAATCTAGCTTTCTCTTTTTATAAGAATTACTTTAATAGTAAGGCCTTAGTATTATTATTATTATTATAGGTATATTATCTACCTAATTTAATAGTATAAAGAAAGGGATAACTAAAAGTATAAAATATATTTAGCTTGTACTTACTTACTTTACTTCCCTCTCTACTACATACTAAAACAGTCGTTATATTGCCTGTATCCGCCCGGCCCATCATTACAGGATTTATGACGTGGCTACAGCTGCAGGGTTCTTCCCACTTCCCATCGCCAGCGACAGGCGTCCACCGGGCCCTGGTTAAAGCTATCCATCAGTATACGGTCGGTCGGCATACCAGCTACACTTCAATCAATCAATGTTACAACCATACCAAAAGAGTCCCGGAATCCCATCTTCCCCTGTGTGGCGCACATGTAAACGGCATCGTTCAACACCTCCCATATGTTCTGCCAAGCCGTCTTGATCGTCCCGGCGGATGTGGTCCTCAAAGTCATTGTGCACTTTCCATCTCCTTTATCGCAACAGAAGATGTTTGTCGTCAGCGAAAAAGCGGATCAACATGTTTGCTTGTTTGGTTGTCTGTTTGAGCCAAAAAGGAAGGAAAAGGGTAGGAAAAATCTTCACCACTAACTTGATTGTTGTGTGTACGGAAGCCGTACGGCTGCATCTGCGCCCGCCGCGCCAAAGGTCGTGAATTGGTTATCGACATTCATCTCGTTCACGATACTGAGGCATGAGTCGAAATACCCTTCGACTGCTGCTGGCGGTACATCGCCGCCGCAGCGGACCGTGGGTTGCTGCTGATGGACGGCGAGCTCCATACGGTTGTCTCCGCCTTCGGGAAAACACTGTCGTCAGTATGCATGCCTGTATGCTTGCTTCCGGTTTGCTTCTCGCTCTGCGAGAGTAGTGGATAGAGGGATAGAGTACGTGCTTGCTTGCTTGCTTACCGAACTGGCTGACCATCCCGCTCTGCGGACGTTGGTTTTGCACCACGCATTTTTGAATCAGGGTCCATGCTGCGAAATCGACGTCTGCTAGGCTGGTTTGACAGGAGAGGTAGATGAAAGGGGGTAGATCGATGTCAATCACGCATGCACCATCGCCTGGAAAAACATTTTGGTCAGTCTCTATATACACTCACTCTCCCACGATCGGTCGACGAAATCTCGTTCAAGATAGAAAGGAAGACGTACGACTAATGAAGCGTTGGGGCATCGGATAATCGTATGCGACTCCAGAACCACGTTGTCCCCAACCCCATGTCTTGGGCGTGGTGTTCATTGTATCGAGCCTTGCATTTGCAATGACATCTTGGCAGCTCGCTGGGAGAGTGATGTAGCCGTAGACGTGCCCTAGACAGTTCCATTTCGGTGTTGCTGATATATTCAGCGAGGGTACTGATGCGTTGACTGCTAACGACAAAAATGGTGGTTTTGTTGAAGCATTCTTCCGGGTGCTCCCACTCAGCGGCAGCAGAAGGCTTGTGTTGTCTCTGTTGTGTATAGCGCTCTGCGCGGTCTCAAGTACGAGTGAAGCCGCAGCCACGGTAGCTAGGAAAAGGTGGCAAAGTGGAGACATCGTGACTTTGATTAAGTGGTAGGCAATGTGCTGTGATGTCTGGAGTGGAGGTAAGAGCTTCATGAGGTGAATGGAATCTCCTCATAAGAGGCAAGAGGTCTGCATTACTATCAGACCTGGCTGTGAGAATTTTCATGCGCGACGGCGGCTGTACTCTCGCATCGTCGGACACCCCGCGCCTGTCCGCTTGCCTTGCGGCTATAGGTAGGCATGGAGGTGTTTCGGTGCTATTTGTGGCGTCTGCACGCAGCACCTGACCTTTTCATCAGCTTAATTGAGTATGTATATAGGTCTGTGAACGGAAACCCAGGCAAGATTGATTCTCACTTTTCACAGCGTCTCACAACAATATCGTCGTGATTCCTTTAGGTCGTCTTTCTATACTTCACGGCCCATGACCGCATGAGGGAAGGAAGACACGAGATTTCGTTCGACTTCTCTTCGGTATTCGAAGCCTTGTAAAGTATGTCTACCTTACTCTGCGGAAGTAGGAGAAGATTACATTAATAGTTTTACGGTCTTTGTAGGAATCCCTTTTATCGGATCTCCTCTCTAAGATCTGCGCTTAACGTCCGTGAATCGAGGTAGCTTTCCGTTAAGATGTAGTAGGACGCTATTACTAAATTTTAGATAATATGTAATATTCCAATTTATTCTACTATAGTAATTTACCTAATTTTCCTTAATCTTAGATCCTACTAGGTCTAGTATAAGCGCCGCTATATCCCTATATTAATACTTTAGGAGTAGTATCTTCCTAGAAATTATTAGTACTTTCTCTCTTTCTTTCTCTCTTTTATTCCTTTATTCTTTCTTTACTAGTCTATTATTACTTATAGATCTAATATAAACGCGTATAGTAACTATAATAGTTAATAATATTCTAGTTTTAAAGAGTATAATAAGTCTTTTAATATTTATAAGCTTATATTCTCTAACTAATAATAATATTATAAAGATAAAGGATCTAGTATAGAAATTACCTATCTTATCTTAAAGTCTTAAGTAAGCTAGTAGCTACTATATTCTCTTATAATATACTATTAGAAATTAATTAAACTATATATTTTTTAGTACTTAAAGTTAAGTTTAAGTATTAGTCTAATTTATTAAACTACTAATAGCTAGCTTATTACTTATAATAGTTTAATATTATATAATAATCATAAGTTTAATTTTAATTTTAAGTAGAACTAGTATAATTAGTCTAGAATTAATTAAAATTATTAATTATATACTTTTTATAAGAGAAAAGAATTTTATATAATTCTAACTTTTTCTTTATAATATAATAAGTTTTCTAAGATTAATTATATTTAAGATAAACTTAATAAAATACTTAAATTTAACCTCTTAAATAAGATATAACCTTATAAAGTTTTAAGTAGTATTCTACTTAAAAGTAGTCCTTTCTACTATAGTATTTTAATGGAATACTAGGTAATATAGTATTAGGGAGAGGCTTACAGCTAATCCCTCCTCCTGCGGTTATTTCCGATCTTACTCTTAAGACCTTAGTGAAGAACCTTACCTTGGTCCGCAACGCATCAAGGAAGTCATCAAATCCTATCCTCAACCTCCTCAGCCCCATGTCCACCCCCAACCTTCGCCTCCGAATCCAGCCTCTTGAAATGGCCAGGCCGATGCGTACTCATATCGCCAGCTATATGCAGCCCTTCCCTCCGCTCATTGCCAAATTGATCGCGCGGATAATGTCCCTGCTCCTGGTCCCCTGAAGGATAGTCTTCCATCCCAGCTCTGATACTCCGATCCAGGTTATGCAACGGCAGCATGTCCTCCTCACGCGTGGTCGTGGTCGAGACGTCCGTCGCGTGCTTTTGCGAACCCTTCAAGCGGGCAGACGGCTTCGGGGGGGTCCACTTACTTACTTCCGGCGGGCCCGCTCCAGGCTTCGCCTGGTCGCTATCCAGCTTCGTGAAGCGGGTATGAATAACGTCCCTGAGCCACTTGTAGCCCGGCCGTAGAGTAGGTATGCACGCGGCTGCGATCCCGAAGAAGACTTCCCACGAGCGCCAGTACCAACATGGGATGCTTGCCCAGGTTGGATCGTCGGCTTCGTTTTGCCAGTTCAGGACAGTTCGGACGATAGACAGAGAACCGGTAATCACCCCTAGGCCCATAAGAAGGCAGAGACCTACCTTACTGCGAAAATTTATCTGGACGTTGCGAAGGATCAGGATGGGAAAGATGGAGAGAAAGAAATCGGAGATGATAGATATAACTATTAGACTTGAGTTGTATGTTCAAGGCCATAGAGGGGCGTACTCACGAGCTTGGGAGATGATAATCCTCTCCAATTGACCTTTAGAGAAACACTCGCCGGGTTTTTTGTCATTCCAGGCCTTGTCCAGATGTGGTGTACATTGAAAGATCCACATAAGGCTCAGAACAATATTACTTACAGCCAAGAGCAGAATGGCTGCTTGCAAAGGTCGAATGAAGATCTTGGTAATCGTGATACGCAGTAGCTCCTATTTACAGCTGTACGGTCAAGTGGGTCGAGTTCTCCAACTACGATAGATTTGCGACACTACCCCAATGGTCCTACTCTAAAGGTCGAATGCTACGAATTCCTCGCAGCCCATCCAAATCAGACTCGCGTTCTTCAGCAGAACTCATCCGGTTGGCACCCTGCGGATACCACTGCCTACTGCCTGACAAATACCAAAGTCGATATATCGTCATACGTACAGGGCTGTGTTGAATTTGCTCTGAGTGAAGCGTGTGCGCTTCGACATCCTGTTGCTTTCTTCTTTCACCTCGCACGGTTTTATAAAGACGTGAGCAACCTCTCCATTCGTAAGTCCCAAGCTAATTTATTAAGACACCGATCATCCGACAATGTCTAGAGCTATATACGACCCTCCAACTCCTGAGGATTATGTGGCAATTTTCTGGAGATGAAAGTCTAGGGATGGCCGCTATCGAAGATCGAGATTCCGCATGGTACGGTATTAAACCCGTGCCTCGGATGATACACAATCAATTAGGCCACTTACTGGAATTAAACATGATCGACCTGGATAGGAAGACTTTAAGGGGCGTTCAAGCTTTGATGGAGAAGAGAGAACGGCCCATGTGGGTAGTAGTGACTCTGGCCGTTTTTCTTCTCCTGCATACTCGAGAGATTGATGCAGGGAGAAACATTTTTTGGAGCCGCTACATAGACACGGTCTGTCCTCCCTTTATATTTCACGATCAGACATTTTTCTGACGATGAAAGCTCGGGTTCTGGATTCACCCGTCGAAGCCAAGGGCCCTCATTGATGAAGCGATCGTCTCTTGCAATTCGCTACTGTCGCATTTTCATTGTATGATAGGGCGAAAACCACTGGACGTGAACTGGGATGATCAGAAGTCAGTGGACATGGTAGACAAAAACCCAGTTGTAGTGAAGTCCATGAAGGCACTTCAAGCTTACATATTACGCTTGAGTAAGTGATGAACACGCTTACCACCTCCGGAATCTAACGGATTTATAGAAGAAAAAGGCCTCATTGGTCGGAAGGCCTGCAACGTGTACAAGGACGGAGACCCGAATAGTGTAGGCTTCACGGTTAGCTCTCTGATGTTTGGGGGTATAAAAGAAGGTTGTGAGGTAAAGGGCTTCTCTTAGAAGTGGATAGGCGAATGGTATGGAATAATGGAGGTAGAGATCACGATATCAACGCGGATCTATATTTTCCGTAGCCAGGGTCTCAAACTCTATGCCCGACCTTCCATATGCTGTGTGAACTCTTTTACAGCCTGAGTTACTTCGCTATGAACATCCTCGATAGATCCGTCACCATTGATCTGCGATACGAAGTCAGCTTATGTTTTGCCCGGGTCCACCACCTACACACCTCCTTGAAATAGCCCTCCGCTGCCTTCGAGTGATCCTCCACTTCTGCGTTCCAAACCTTCTTTACAGTGTCTAGCTCGTCCCTAGCTTTACTTTCCGGCCTTCCTATACGCCGGAGCATCCCCTCAGCCGAGCAGTTGAGAAGCAGAGTGTAATTCGTTTTTTGTACCTACCGGATGTAAGCAGGGTTTTTATCTACGTGGGTAAGACTGACCTTCTCTTCAAACTCAAGAAGTTCTTGCATGCATTCCGGAAACCCGTGTACGAGGCTCCACTTCTTGCCTTCCCCTATACCTTCATTGATCTTCCTCTCAAGTAATCTGATTTCCAACTCCCTTGGAACCTCGACCTTCTCCTCAAGGCAATCTTTCACGAAATTTGCGTGTGGATACGTCGGATCATCAGACTTTTCACGTAAGATATCATCCAAGGATATGTGCTGGAACCCAAATTTCTGGCACAGGAGAGCGCACTGTGTCTTCTTGCCAACTCCGCGGGCGCCTGTATCGTAATTAGCACCTGGGGCCGGTGAGACGAAAAGAATGTACCAATGAAGAAGATAACAGGAAGTCGCCGTTTTCGCTTTAAGAAGTGGGCCTGTCTCTCCTGCTGCAACAATTCTAACCACGCTCTTCCCTCAGGGGATTTGATTTTTGATGACAGCCCCTGGAATTCTTCAAGATCCTCCTCCCCGAATGTCCTTTGCTCGTATTCGTATGCCTGTACCATGCACTCAAATTTGTCCATATCACGTATGAATCGAGATTCCGCGGTCTCGCCTCCTTCATACTCTAGCCAGGCGGTCCTGATCTTTGTCCCTAGGGTAGGATTGATAGGGTTCAACAGGCTCTGAATGTATCGGGTGCCAAAGTCTTCCATTTTGAACTTATGCTCTACCATTATTAGTTTCTGTTGGACGATCTGGAGGAGGTTTACTTACCTTTAGTAACACCAGCATATGTTGGGATGTCTCCGGCAACTGATTCTGCCATGTCATGGCACAGTGCTAGAAATATGCATCTGTTGATATCCAATCCATCCTGATATACGTCAACGAACGTAAGGTTGACAGAATTATGGAACAAACTGGAGCGAACATAGCCAGAAGTGACAACCGATACATGTGGGCAGCTACACTCTCAGGGCTCTTGATTGTTCTCAACCACCCAGTTCGTGGCAAATGTTTGAGGATCTCCATCAGATGTAGGAAGGGCAGTGGTGACCCTTCTAATCTGGAATGAACTACTTCCATAATGACTGAGAATTTTGGAAACAATGTTCGTTAGATACCACGACTTCATAGGACAACGGATGGAATGCGTTTTGGTTTCAGACGAGCTATTAACGGCTGTAAGTTCATCCGACCCCGCACGTGGCCTCCATCATTTCGATCCTACTACCTATCAGGCATAAGTATGTTGAAAATAAGCCCTTCTGCCAAGACAATAAGCGAGTGGCCACGTCTACAAAGTCTTGTTGTCTCGTTGTCTTGTTCCTATACACCTTTTCAGACATCTAGTATAGCCAAATCATCTATCGTACCCCTGAGATCGTTCAGCAGGTTATGAGCCCGGCTAGCGCTACTTGATTACTACAAAGAATTGTGTCCGTGTACAGCCACGTTAGAGCTATTTAAGAAATGTCGACAACAACACGTCTCTCCCATATCACAGTCCTGAAGGAGGACAATTTCCTAGACTGGATCATCGACGTCAGGGCACATCTACGCAAAGAGAAGCTCTGGCAATACACTCAGGAAAAAGGAGACAAGAAGTCGTCAGAATGGGAGGAGAAAGCCCAAGAAGCCGCCGACTTCATGACTCCTACCATCAGTCCCCCAGTTAAGCGAAAATTAACTGAGGAGGAATTTAACAACGGCTATCTGATGATCAGTCGGTTGACATCACTACTCGCTCCCAAAGGGGACGCACAATTTATGAGGCTGACGAGGGAATACTACACCCTTTCGGCCAATACTTTCAAAGATATCCCGGAGTTCCTAACACGCATCAAGGTGTTAGAGGAGCAGATCGACGCCACAAAAGTCGAAATGACAGGCGATAAACGCACACTCCTCTGCCTATCAATGGCCCTACCAGAAGAATACCGCCCACTAGTCCAATTATGGTTAATGACACTAGACATGACGGCGGAAAAGGCAAAAGACATGCTACTGGAAGAACACCGTCGTACTATCGACATTCACCCTGAAGACATCAAGAGCTCGGCGTATGCAGGACGTTTCGGTAAACAGACCAGACCAGACAGGCCAACAAAGTGGTGCACTGGATGCAAGAGACCAGGGCATACAGTGGACACCTGTTGGATAGTACATAAGGACCAAGCACCTGATTGGTGGCAAAAGGAACGACAGACACGTCTTGACAACAGGGCGGGTGCGTTAAGGCACGACAGCGACAGTCAGGCATTCTAGGGGAGTCTTGAAAAAGGGGAGCAATGGCCATGACGGCCATCGCTACCAAATAAAAGGAACAAACAGTGGTAGTAATGGCCCATAACGGTCATAGCCACAGAGGTAACAATGGTCCACGAAGACCATAGCCACAATAAAAAAGCGACAACAAACAGTGGTAGTAATGACCTATAACGGTCATAGCCACAGTGGTAGCAATGACTCATAACGGTCATAGCCACATAAAACAAAAGAGGTGGTAGTAATGGCCCATAACGGTCATAGCCACAGAGGTAACAATGGTCCACGAAGACCATAGCCACAATAAAAAAGCGACAACAAACAGTGGTAGCAATAACTCATAACGGTTATAGCTATAAACAAAAGAAGTGGTAGCAATGGCCCATAACGGTCATAGCTACAAATCACAACAGTGGTAGCAATGACCCATAACGGTCATAGCCACAATAAACGAATGGAAAAGGATGGAGAAACAGGCTGGATTTGGCCCATAACGGCTAGGAAATCTCTGGGAAAACTCCGCGTTAGACGCAAATCGTGACGGCGAGGCTGTGGCAGCAATGGCTTAAGGGGAGTGTTGAAAATAAGCCCTTCTGCCAAGATAATAAGCGAGTGGCCACGTCTACAAAGTCTTGTTGTCTCGTTGTCTTGTTCCTATACACCTTTTCAGACATCTAGTATAGCCAAATCATCTATCGTACCCCTGAGATCGTTCAGCAAAGTATTGTTAGTACGCGCTAATACTTTAGTGTATACAGGGGTCTAAATCCATCGCTGTTTCTACCATTCTTTGGTGTTTTTAGTACTATAGAGCAACAGGAGCCTGCTATACCACCTCATAGATAGCTTTCTCGCGACCAGTGTCTACAAATATAAACGCTACGATCGGTTGGCGTAAGCTACCAAGTAATTACTGACCATCTAAAGGTAACTCAACGCCAGGTTTAACATACTTGCCAACAAAATCACCCCACACCGTCTAAGCGCGTTGGCCGGCCTCCTTGCTTAGCTCCTAGCCAGCGAGACGAGCTTACCACTTTCGTACGCCAATTGAAGCTCAATCGGCGTCTATCATATATACAGCTAAGTGTTACTTTTAAGTCCTGGGGCATATCTAAGTATATGATTCACCTAGACTGACCGCGTCGAGTCGGTACTTCGAACTCGAGTCGGGTACCCGACTCGAGTCTTGGCGATTCGATACCAAAATCTGGTACCGAGTATTCGAGTCGGTACTAATAGTTGGTACCGAGTATTCGAGTCGGTACCTAGGGTAGGTACCGACTCGAAGTATTGACTCGAATCGCCAAGACAATTTTCTCTAGTTATATTTTCTATTTTTATTAGTATTTCTTACTATGTTTTCTATATTTTTTTCTATTTTTATTATTATTATTATTACTTAGGTAATTCTTCAAAGTAAATAAGGTAATACAAAAAGGTAATACATATCCGTAGGAAAATAACGACTATAGTATTAGTAATATTTTCTATTTATAGTAGCATTTACTATTATACATAGGATTTATTACTATATCACTAAGAGTAATTAGAAAAGTAATAGCCATTCCTATAGAAATAATAACTATAATATTAATAATGATTTCTATTTATAGTAGTACTTACTACTACATATAGAATTTACTACTATATAACTAAGTATTATTATTACTATTACCTAGCCTAACCTAGGTAATTCTTTAAGGTAATGTAAAAAGGTAATACATGTCCCTAGGGAATTAGGGGGCTATTGAAATTATAATTAGAAAATAATTTATTTTAGAAGGGGTAATTCTGGAAGAATAGTTGGTGTCCCTGATTATTTTATTAGGGGCTTGGCGTCTTGGCGATACCTTGGCGATTCGAGTCGGATCAACACCACCCTAAAGATAACCCCGGAATCGGTCGATTCAGGCGATTTTTACGCGAGGGTAATGCGCTCAGGGGGCACGTCATGCGACGGGGTACGTAACAGGGTACGCGTACGCTATTATAAGCCACCAAGCCACCAAGTAAGCCACCAAGTAAATGGTATCCTTAGTGCCCGAAACCCCAATCTCAGGGGCGGCCCCGGGTATCAGGCGGTGTGCCCCTGCGGCCCCTACGGCCCCGGGCGTAAGCGGGTTAGCCCTGGCGGCCCTAGGGCAAGATTTCTTAACCTATAGCCCTTAGGGTCTAGGGCTACCCGGGGCTAGCCTAGGGCCGCTTTAGAAGTATATTACCCCCGCGTATGCCCCATCTTCCACTTATGCTCCAGATCTGGGACATAAATCTACTAACCAATTCGCTATTACCCATGGTGGCGAGTGAGGCTGCTTCAGCACTAGTGCGCTCTCTCTTCCGCGCTTGTGGCAGCCATCTTGGGGTTCGAGCATACCGGAGCAGGTGTGAGACTTTGAGGGGGTGAAGCTTCGGAGGTTTAGCTGGAAAGCGGGAGATGGTCTACTCTAAGGTTAAACGAACTTGGCGGCCGTGAAAGGAGCATTTTATTGACTAGAGGAAAGCTACAACAAGATGATAGTGGTGTGTTGGATTGGTTTAGGTTGCGGTGATTAGCGGTACCTTGCGATTGTTGGGATTGGCGATGATAAACAGACGCTTGTTGGAATGAAGCCTGACTCAGTAGCAAGAAAATGCTGTGCTTGAGTATAATGCTTGGTTGTGACCAATCCTTGTAAGCGACCTTGGGGCGTAGACCATACATTCCACCATGCTTGTTTATATGACCGTCCAAAATATCGATTGAGCAGGCCCCGGAGGCTGCGAAACTTGTGCCTCCCAGAGGAGATATTACAGAGGGCGGATTAACGCGCGCGAACTGATGGGAGATATGAGGTCGCCGAGACGGTTATATCAAGGGCGCCGTTGAAACAGAAGCTGCCAACGCAGCTACAGGCCGCAATGAGAGGATGGAGGGGCGCTGGCGAGGGTAGTACTTCGATGTAAGAGCTCCCATCAGCCTCAACGCTCCTCGTCAGAGATCCATCTCTTCGCTGTCCGATGTATTACGTTCCTGTGCGACCGCAACGACCGCTGAGTAGCTTCCATGCAAGATCGCCCTTTGCTGAGCACGGAAAAAGAGATGCAGCATTTTAGCTAGTCCCTACGCTCCTTTGAGCTATAGCCCTCTTGAGCACTCAGGACAATACCGCTGCCAAATCAAAAAAGAATAAAACATGCCCCGATAAAGTGTTGAATGGAATCAGGAGCATGATGGATGATTTGGCTATACTAGATTATTCTAGATGTCTGAAAAGGTGTCTAGGAATAAGACAACGAGACAACAGGATTTATAGACGTGGCCTCTCGCTTAGTGTCTTGGCAGAAGGGCTTATTTCCAACATAAGGTAATAGACGTGCCGCTAGTTCTGCGGACCGAAAACGTTTAACTTCTTAAAGGCCTGGCGTTAAACAGGACACTGGAAAGGCGGAGTCATCTCGGCCGAGCGGTCTCCATCCTTCCAGTCAACCTACTCCTGCCGATAGGACGTCTAGAAAAGACGGCGCTACTGGGAATTTGAACGGAAAGGCATCTTTCAAGGTGAAGGAAGAATCCCCTTGGCGGTCGTACGACGAAGGCTATAACCTCAGGGTCGGTGGGCTTGTCACCGTGGCGAAGAAGAAACGTCCGGGTTCTAAAGTGGCAAAAGGTCGTCCAGCTTCGAAAGTGGTCGCGGTACGAAAGCTCTCAGGCTCAGGCAGGAATACCAGTCTCTCTATGCTCCTTCGGGTCCAAGGGGAGTATTTCGTCAAATGCACGGACGCTTACAAGTTCGGAGCCGAACTTTACGTTGTTTTTGAACATATGCGAATCTCCCTGGTCTAAGTCGTCGCAGCACCTGGTCACCCTAAAGAGACTCACGTGGCAGCAATCGTCGGTCAGGTAAGATTCCAGCCTATTTCACCCAAACGCCGGCATTGACGAGTCCAGCTGCTGAGCGGTATCAAGTTCCTCGAGTCCAAGAGCAGAACGATCAGAGACCGGATATCCCTGGCCTTACCCCGATCAGCTTCGAGCGATGGGTCACACTTTTTATCCTAGCAAATCCCGAAGACGAGTATAGAAGGCTCCAAAAATCCCTTCTTGAGATGCCAATTGGCAATCCTGGCAATAGAAGAGAAAGGTTTCCTAAGGAAATCCCGCGGCGATTGTTCCCACGATATGGGGACCGCAGGGTTCGTCATCGTATCGAATATTCCATCTCGACACACGCGGCACTCGAACTTCCTCAAGACTTCACTCGAGAAGAGCCTCATTCTTATGGCGACACTCTGCTTCGTACATCCAGCATCAACGGACGGAGTTGTAACCCACAGCAGCCACGTTATCAACGCGTCAGCTTTGTCCTGCCGAACATCCGTCGTGGTACGTGTCAGGACCTCGATGAACCCTTACATAGTAGCGGAGACAGCCGTTACGAACGTGCTGGATCAAATTATAAACCTCCACCAAAAAAGACCAGAAACTTTGCATATACCAGTAATAGATTTGATCATCGCTTGGCATAAATATATGTATCTCACACCCGCATATTCCTTTGGAACGTGGGGATCAGAGGTGTCATCGGTTGTTGTTGTTGTTTAGCTAGCTACACATGCGAGAAGAAGTCTTCAAGTCAAAACTAGTCTAGCCGAATGGGGTTTAGGGCAGACGTTCTAAAGTATTCCTCTTTACCAATGATATGCACTTTAGAGGCCTTCTACATCGATATCCAGATACGGAGTTGCCATCAAGAATAGGCCAAAGATACCTTGCCTAATGCGTAGTCATCCAGGACGCGCTGCAAGCCAAGATTACAGTGTAGTGCATCTACCGTATGATTACCCTCTAGCCCTGCCAATTTCAACCTAGTGTTCGATGGCTCCTTTTTCGCGGGCTTTCTCAATTGCAGTTGTCAAAGTCTCAAGTCAGACTAGCAAAGGGTACGACTCTTTCTTACCGTCATTTCAGGGTTGCTTATCGAGAAAGCTACTACTTGAGCAGTCTAGTTCGTTGTTACCGACGGACGGATGTCCCCGCGAGACTTCTATGAGGTCTAGCGATTGTTCAGGCGTTTCCAGGACCGAAGCTCTACTGTAGGCGAGGCATCATACTGTCAAAGTCAAGCTAGAACAATTTATCCTGCTATGTCCACTTCCATTCTGATTTTCCTCTTAAGCTTCTGCAAACTAACCAGCGAATTTTAAAGCTTCATTTATGCTAACGTCCCCCCCTGGGTAGTGGAAAACCCTCCGTGCCGGAATGAATTTTTTATTCTGGCATCTCAATTCTCTCTCCACAATCGGATCAAGCTCTGATTTAAATAGTGTTGTTCACTGGGCATTTCTCTTTAGAAAATAGTATACAGCCAAAAAATTACAGCGGTCTTTATTACGCTGTCGCTCGTTCCCTTAAAAGCGTGTAGAACTGGTTTTGCTTTGTACCCCTACTGTACTACTGATATCTTTAGAATTTCAAATTTCGGAGTACCAGATTGATAGTTCCATGATGAAAGAAGGTATCCCTAACTTCAAAGACAATTAGTCCTCGAAAGAAATACACTCCGAATTTATCCGTGTAGATGGGCCTGTAGCGTATCTTGACATTTGACTTTAGCGCGTTTATATAATACCGTATCAGATACGTTAGTCAGTAGGTATAAAGCTTATGGTGTCCCGCAAATTTCTTTTCCTCCAGAACGTACGCGTTATGAAGAAGTGTACACTCCGCAAAGAAGTCAGCCTACAGGATGCGCAATCCTCAGAGAAGAACATGCTCGTGGAGCTCGATCTTCCGAAGCGCCAACAGGAGTTTTTCACGTACCTCAACGACAGTCGCCATATTATCGCTACAGCAGTTGCTCGACATATAAATGCCAGTCGACCT
>JAABUV010001516.1_pt1 | contig 33591 bp, 35 predicted proteins | sample 5559971 | NCBI WGS metagenome assembly JAABUV01 (sample SAMN10711881, study PRJNA513362) | rock metagenome | isolation source: Antarctica rocks | place: Antarctica: Victoria Land, Knobhead nord | collected 2015-12-19
GAACGTGTAGGCGGGTGTGGCAGACTGTGGTGACACGGGGTCCTCCTCGCAATGGTGAGACGTTGAATATCTCGACCATAGCGCACGGGACCCCGTGTGGCAACCTCATGAATAATTCAGGCTAGAATAAGCGTTGCTGTCACCAGGGGCAAAGTATCTTGACAGATGAAGGCTCAAGGAGACCGGCGATCCAGGCCAATGGACGTTGTCACAAAGGTTGATATTGGTGGCGAAGTGGTCCGGCACCTGCAAACAGGTCTGGCCTACGTCTACCAGCCGGGTTTTGTCCGCAGGTTCGCCTCTTAGAGGGGTCTTAGCGATATCCTGTGTCTCTGGCCGGCCGGTCGGCGTCCTGGACCTCGACAATGTAGCGCCATGCATCAGGTCGAGTCCCATCGAGGTCCGTGAAGCCATAAATCTGCGCGAGCTGGCCGCTCGACACAGACTGCCCGTTCCAGCGCGCCACGTCAGGATCGGCGGCAAGCGCGGCGACCGCCCTCCCGACGTAGGTGGGCGTCTCCGAGATGCAGAAATGGGGCTCGCGCACCGTCGCGTCACGCCAGGTCGCCTCAACGACCCCGAAGTGGTCGAGCATCATCTCCGAGCGCAGCCAGCCCGGCGTCACCGCGAGGACCGTGCCGCCGCGCGGGCGCACCTCCTGCGCCTGCGACCAGGCCAGACGGATGACCGAGGCTTTGGCGAGGTCGTAGAAGAGCGACACCCGATAGTGGGCGGCATTGTACTCAGCGGTCCCGTCCGTGACCTCGACCACCAGGCCGCCTGAGTGGCGCAGCAGCAACGGGAGCGCGTGGTAACTGGTGATGATGTGGGTGTCGATCGCACGCCGCAGGAGGCGCAACCCCCGATCGAGGTCGTGCTCCCACAACGGGGTGTCCCACTCGAAGAGGTGCTCGGCGCCCCAGATATCGTTGACCAGCACGTCGAGCCGGCCCTGTTCGGCGTCGATGCGCGCGATCAGCGCGCCGACTTGGGCCGGGTCCAGGTGGTCGACCTGGACGGGGATGCCCCGGCCACCCGCCGCGTCGATGAGCAGGGCAGTCTCCTCGATCGTTTCGGGTCGATCGATGTCTGAGCGCTGGGCATGCGTGCTACGCCCCGTCGCATAGACCGTGGCGCCCTCCGCGCCCAGCGCGACGGCGATGCCCCGCCCCGCGCCTCGCGTGGCCCCGGCCACTAGCGCGACCTTCCCTTGTAGTTGTAGTGATCCTGGCATGTGTCCTCTCCCCCTGTTTCGTCCTGTGAGGTGAAGCGATCAAGCCGGGCTCCAGCCGAAGCTATCGAACAGGCGACCGGCCCGATAGTTGTCGAGCGCGCGGCGCACGTAAGGGATGACGTTGGCCGGAAGCGCATTCAGGTCGAACCAGGCCAACTCGTCGCACTTGTCCGGCTCGCGATTCGTGATCTCGCCCATCCAGCGCCGTGCGACCAGGAAGAAGTCGATCCGCTCCTCGGCCGACCGGCGGTGCATGACACCGACCACCTCCAGGTCCTCTGACGCGATCGCGATGCCGGCCTCCTCGCGCGCTTCCCGGATCATGGCCGTTGTGATCTCTTCGCCTCCGTCCACATGTCCGGCGACGACGCCGTACTTACCGTCCTCGTAGCCGGTGTGGCGTCGTCGCAGCAAGAGCGCCTGGTTGTCTTGCAGCAGGAAGAGATGCACCGCGACAACCATCGTGAACCACTCTCGTCGTCTCACCTCATCTCCCCTTTGCGATAGGTAGCGCGCATGATCATTGCCCATTCTCTGCTCCCCCCTCGCACCGTATCGATACATAGACAAGCTCAGTCTACAGCGGCGAGGGGACAACAGTCTGTCAGTTCCCACCGTGCCTGCAAGGAGCTTGGCGCACATCAGGTAGCGCTGACTTTCATCCTGGCAACGGCACTTCACCCCTGATGACACCGATCCGTGGTGCATAACTCGCGTCGCAGGCCCCAATGACGCCGTAAACTACCGACACCACCGAACCCACTACTTTTTGCTTGACACGTTCACCGTCACAGGGCTATTTTAGGCCCGTACTTTGCCCCTGGTGTCGTGTTCCGTAACACCAGGCCAAGTGGGCGAGAGCACTAAAAACTCGGGGGTATCAGGCTGCTACTCGTGACGCTGGGACCGGCGTCTGCACAGGGCGGAAATCTGGATACCAGGTCCGGAACGTGTCGTTCCACTCGTCGTTGAGTACCTGCGTGCGCACCTGTAGGAGCAGGTGGGCTCCCACGGGCGTCCACTGCATCTGCTGCTTCTTGACCATGCGCTTGCTGACGACCTGGTTGATCGTGGACTCAGTGAACGCCGTACTGATTCGCTCGCCGTTGCGATACCGCTCACCGTAGTTGACGATCGACGAGGCGTTGTTGGTGATGTACGTGGCCAGCTCCCGCCCATATTTGAGCATCCGCGCCGCCGCCTCGCTATCGGGCCAGGGGTGCTTCACCCCGTCGTCATCGCAGCCCCCGTTATCGAGATCATTGTTCACGTCCTCCAAACCATCCAGAGCCCTGGTGGTGTTGCCATGCCAGAGGTAGTGTTTGACGCTTTCCAGCCGGCGCGCCAACGCCCGCTCGTCAGCGGCACCGCGAACCGTCGCCTTTGCTAAGCACATGACCATAAGTTCGGCACGCTTTTACGCCCGAATCACGCTCAACAAACCATGCCAAATTTCTGGTGACCTGCTTAGCCCGCGCGCGCACTGCTGCAGCACCGTGATTCTCATCGTGATGTGGAACCAGTCAAGGATGTGCTCCGCCTCGGGATGGAGATACGCCGGGAGCGTGCGCACGGTCTCGCCACCGTCGGAGAAGAAGGTGACCTGCTGGTTAGCCTGCATGCCCTGGGCGTGCAGCAGGTCAAAGAGCCGACGCTTAGGCTTGGTGTCGACACTTTGCACCAGAGCAAAGCATTTGCTGGACGGGGGCGCATCGTCGGGATCGTCGCGGCGGAAGGCCAGGATGCTCTTGCCCGCGATGACCTCGAACAGATTGGGCGTCTTCTCTCCGCTGGCGCCTCTCCGCGCCCGCACGATGCCGCCATCCAGACCGACCGACAACGGGCCGTCGGGGATGGGGAGACGATCCCGCTCTGCTTGACAGCCCTCCAGAAACATGGTCCTTTCGCCGCCCAGCATCTCCTCCTTGCGCCGCGCCATCTGGAGTGTATGGTTGCGCACGGTGACCGCACTGTGCTTCCGGTCGATCGGCAGCACGTCGCGCAGGATCTTCACCGTGAGGCCATACGACGCCAGCGCAGCCCATTTTGTCTCCAGGTAGAGCAGCTCGGGGCTGGTGCGTGCGGGCAGGAGGGCGGTCAGCGGACGAAAGGTCTTCTCCTTGTGCGGCTGGCAGTCACACTGGCGCCAGCGCGGATTGGGCACGGACACCCGACCGAAGAGGGTGCGGAACGGCGTGGCGCTGCTGTCCTTGAGTTGGCGCTGCTTGCCACAGTGCGGGCAGGCACGCCGCTGGTTGAGATAGGCGGCCACCTGGCGTTCGATGATGGTGCACTGTAGCTTATGGAGCAACTCTTTGCTCTCCGCCAGCATCAGCCCCGTGGTCTCGATGTGGGCCTCGGCACGCGTCAGGTCGGCGATCTCCTGCAGGTGTTCCGTGCCATCGTCGTCGACGGCGACTAGCTGGATGCGAAAGTGCATGGCGTCTTCTTCCTCTTCCCTATCTTACGCAGGGCAACGTTCACCGTACGACGGTTGAAAGCAAGGGGGACGTTCTCAAGCCGTTCGTGCATCCGCTCTAGAGCCGCGTTGAACTCGTCATCGTCATAGGTCGGACGTGGTCCGCCGTGATACCAATCGAGCAGCCGTTGTGCGACCACGGCCATATCCTCGCGCGCATCGTGCCATGCCGACCAGGAGCAACGCTCTTCCAGCAGGCTCATGTACCCCCAGGAACCGCCACGGTCCTCCGGTGGGCAGTCTCCGTCACCTGCGGTGCAGACGGGGTACACCTTGCCGAGTTCCAGCGGCAGCACCTGTTCAAGGCGGATGTCGTGTTGCCAGTAGTCGCCCATGTCGTACTCGTAGATGAACCGCTCGCCCTTGCGCAGCCTAAAGTCGGTCAGCCTGACTTCGTGCGGATTGTCGACAAAGCTGATACCCCCATCACGGTAGATGCCGTACGCCTTGTGATGGATGCGGAACTGATGCAGATGCAGGTCCTCCCAGCCCATCACGATCTGCAGCATGTCATGCAACTGGGCGATGGTTGTGTCACTAGTGACGAGCAAGCGCCGCCAGATCATGGGGGTGATGTCACGCAGCGACACCTTGAGTTGATACACCGTGACGGTCACCGGTTTCCTGGCGGCGCTCATGTGGTGCTGCTCCCTAACAGGTGGTAGGGCGCGCGGCGGTGTGCAGACAAACGACCGTTTTTGTGGTACTGTCTATGCTACGCGGCCGCACCCCTATTTTGACGGCGTTGACGCTCTCAAGTGTACTATAAAACTGGTCCATGAAATCTACGTACCAAAATCATTGGGAAACGTTGAGTTTCATGATGCACATACCCGCACACACGCACACGGAGGGGCCAAATCCATGTTTGTCGGCTACGCAAGGATTTCAACGACCGACCAGAATCTCGATCTCCAGACGGACGCGCTCCAGGCTGCGGGATGCGAGCGCCATTTTAGCGACATCGTCAGCGGCGCCACGGTGGATAGGCCTGGACTGACCGCAGCCCTTCACGAGTGTCGACCGGGCGATACGCTGGTGGTCTGGAAACTTGACCGCCTGGGACGCTCGCTCCCGCACCTGGTGGAGATGGTGCGCGATTTGGGCGTCCGTGGCGTCGGCTTCAAGAGCGTGCAGGAGAGTCTTGACACCACGACCTCCGGCGGCAAACTCATCTTCCACATCTTTGCGTCTCTGGCAGAGTTCGAGCGCGACCTCATCCGCGAGCGCACCAACGCGGGATTGTCAGCGGCACGAGCCAGAGGGAGGAAAGGCGGACGCCCTAAAGGAGTAGACCAGAAGAAGAAGAAAGCTGCGCTGGCGTTAAAGAAGGATTCCGGGCGCAGCATCCGCGAGATTTGCGAGATCGTGGGGATCTCGCGCAATACCTATTACAAATACACGCGCTCGGATGACAAGCTGCTCCCCTAGAAAGGGAGTGCACCGGCGCTACAAGAGAGCCAGCTAGCCTGTGCCTCACCCTCGCGCGATGCAGGTGACGATGTGGTGACGGGTCGCGCATAACACCACATGTGTTCGCGGGAAGAGCAAAGCCCGCGAGTACCGTGTGCTCAACGGCTTCGGGATGAAGAAGCCCGACAAAGGCGGCTGAGGGTATATCCTGTCGATTCCGCATGCAACCGAATGGAAGGGGATATCAACGCGGTGGAGGATACAAACAGACATCGGTGATCATGAGAGCGCTTATCCTGGTACCATACCCCCCCCTCGACTTTGTAGTGCTCGCCCTATTTGAGGCCTTGCGGTCATCGCTATCGCAGGAATTCATCCCTTCCGTCTGTACCAACGTGCGGTATTAATAGAGTGCCGTGGCATCGTTGGCCGAGGAGCGTGGTACACTGGCAACGTCAACGCTAGCAGGAGGACAGCGATGGTCGCATAGCTGGGGTAGAGTAGATGGCGCGGGCGCTGCGGCATAAGGCCGCCCTCCAGATGCGTCTGCCGTCCTCCCCTAGCATGCCGCCCGGACCTCCGACCTTCGTGGCGTTCCCCGCACGTCGCACCCCTTCCTCTACTCTGCCTATGGTCCCCTGTCATAGACGCCTGCGCGCTCTATGGCCGTTCGCCTTCTCCGCCTCGCGCTATGCGAGCGGAGCGATCCGTTCGCCTCGGGCCACGGTCTCGACACGCCCGTCCACAAGATTGGTTGGCGGCTGCGGCCAGCTAGCCGTCGCTTCTCGCCGCACAGATGGGCACATACGGGGAAAGTGGGAAAGGATGCCAACTGATGACGACGCCCGACACTAACACTATCTCTGGGGACGCCAGCCCCCGCTCACTCTGGCGCAACGGGGACTTCCTTTTACTCTGGAGCGGCCAGGCTGTGTCGGCGGTGGGCACGAACATCTCCGCGCTCGCCCTGCCCTTGCTCGTGCTCGCGCTCACGCGGTCGCCCGCGCAAGCGGGCCTGATTGCCGCCGTGCAGATGCTGCCGTACGTTATCCTGAGCTTGCCGGCGGGAGCGGTCATCGATCGTTGGAACCGGAAGGTAGTGATGCTGTGGTACGACGGGGCGCGGGGCCTCGCCTGCCTCTCACTCCCCCTGGCCTTCGCGTTGGGCCATCTCACGCTGGCGCAGCTGTACGCGGTCGCCGTCGTCACCGGGAGCGGCACCGTGCTGTTCGACATCGCGCAGGTCGCCGCCCTCCCCCGTGTGGTTCCCCCAGGACAGGTGACGGCCGCCTATGCGGCGAATACGGCGGCCACCTCGGGGGCGACACTCCTCGGCCCAGGGCTCGGCGGCCTGCTCATTGGCCTCGCTCGGACGACTCTCGCTGGCGCCATCCTCGCCTATCTCGTCGATGGACTCTCCTATCTCGTCTCCGTGGGGGCCTTGGCGTCTGTCCGCATCCCCTTCCAAGATAGCCGCGCCCCCGTTCCAGGGCGCTCGGTCCGACGCGAGATCGGCGAGGGGCTACGCTTCCTCTGGAGCCACCGCCAGCTCCGCGCCATCGAGCTGCTGACCCTCGGGACGAACCTCTTCCTCGGCGCCACGGACCTCGCCCTGATCGTGCTAGCACGCGATACCCTCCGTGCTGATGCGGCCACTATTGGCCTGATCTTCAGCGTCGGAGGTGTCGGTGCGCTCCTCGGTGCGCTCGGCGCGGCGCGGCTCACGGCCGTCCGCCACGTCGGACGGCTCATCGTCGGCGCGGCGCTGGGCGAAGCTTTCTCCGTGCTGGTGATGGCCCTTGCCCCCTCCCCGGCGATCCTCGCCCTCGGGGCCTGTCTCGCCTTCGCCATGGTCTCGCTCTACAGCATCACGGCCATGTCGTATCGTCTCTCCCTCACACCAGATGCCCTGCAAGGGCGGGTCAACAGCGTGGGGAACTTGCTGAGTACAAGTTGTATCCCCCTCAGCCGGGGCGTGGGAGGAGTGCTCCTCGGGCCACTAGGTCCGCGCCTGGAGTTGTGGGCGATCGCCGTTGGGTTGAGCGTCGTGATCGTCGCGGGATCGACGCACTTATGGAGCGGCTAGATACACGTCACCCGACGTGCAGGACCAGCTTTCCTCACCCCCTACCTTTCCATGGAATCACGGCGCAACCCTCCGGCAAAATGTCCACATAGGCGCAACGTGCATGGCACAGGCGGCGCAACCTTCACGACAACCGACAGCCTCACCCAAGTGAGACCGTGATCAGGCCCTTTCGTAACGCGGACTGCTCCCACCGGGTCTTTAATTACCGCCTGATACCCCCGAGTTTTTAGTGCTCTCCAAGTGGGCAGCGCCTGCCAGGTGTTACTTATTAGTGCAGCCCTACACAAAATGAGTACGGACTACGGCGATGTTGCACAGTATGAGCCGCCGGGATCATCGAAGGGCTATTACGTGGGGTGGTACGCCGGCCCTCTTCCCAGGGTTGCGACCGTCCGGCGACGGTCGAGCGGGAGCCCGCGTGCGCCGGTGCCCCGGCCCCCTGGCTGTGCGCCGCGTGCAACCTCGCCGCCGAGTCCGAGGACGACGGGGAGGGCGACGAGCCGTGAGCCCCCTTCTTTTCCAAGTAGGCGCGAACCGCCCCCTTGCGCCTGTCTGACGCGACCGTGTACGCTGCCGATGGGGGGTCGTGTGGCGATCCCGTAGCTCACTACCGGAACTTTTGGCCCCCCGCCGAGCCGTGCTCCCTTCCGGGGCCGCGCGGGGGCCAAAAGTTCCGTCCGTTCGCCCCCGGTGGGCCTGATGGCCCGCGCGGGGGACAGGCGTGGACGAGGCACATAGGCAAGGTGACGATGCCGCCGGCGACGTGGGGGACGTGATCGTGGGGCATGGGCGCGGGGCCTGACCCCACTTGGAAAAGAAGGCGATGGGTGCGGCGATGGCGAGGGCGGGAGGGGCGGCGACGGGGACCAAGACCTTCGGGGAGTTCCACTACGACAAGATCGCCGTGAAGGAGACCGGCAAGATCACCAAGCGCGGCGAGCACAACGAGCGCACGGGCAATACCCCGAACGCGGACCCCGAGCGCCGCGACGAGAACGTGCGCCTGGTCGGCTCGGGCGACTGGCTGGCCGACGTGCAGGCGCGCGTCGCGGAGGCGACCTACAAGCGGTCGGACTCGGCCATCTATGATGTCGCGTTCTACGTCAGCAACGGGTTCTTCGACGGCAAGCCGGCCGCGCTGCTGGACGAGTGGGCGCGGCGCACCCTCGACTGGCTGGCCCAGTCCTTCGGCGGCGAGCGCAACGTGGTCGCGGCGGTCCTACACAAAGACGAGACCACCCCACACATCCAGGCCATGGTGGTGCCGATCGACGAGCGCGGGCACATGAACGCCCACGGATTCACCGGGACCAAAGGGCAGGTGATCGCCTTGCACGACAGCTACAACGCGGCCGTCGCGTACCTGGGCCTGGACCGGGGCATCCGGGGCAGCGTGGCGACGCACCAGACCGTGCGGGAGTGGTACGGCAAAATCCAGCAGCCGACGCCGGCCAGGGACGAGGTGCTGCGCGCGGTGGAGGTGGAGCGGCCGGGCCGCCTGGTGGGCAACCCCGAGCGGTACGCGAGCGAGCAGCGGGAGCGCATCGTCGAGCGCGTGACGCCGGCGCTCGACGCCGCGTTGACCAAGGCGCAGCACTTCGAGGGGCAGGCGGCGCGGGCCGAGGCCAACGTCGTGGTGCTCCAACAGCGGACCCGCGCGCTGGAACGAGAGAACGCCACGCTCCGGCAGGACTACAGGACGATTGTCGCGCAGGTGCGACAGATCGACGTGCGCGATACCATGCGCCAGCTCGGCGGCGAGCAGGACCGCTACGACAAGGCGAAGTGGCGCATCGACGGCGAGCACATCAGCATCACCGGCGAGAAGTTCTACAACCATGACCGGGGGCGGGGCGGCGGCGGCCCCATCGACCTGGTGATGCACGTCACCGGCTACGACTTCAAGGGGGCGGTCACGTTCCTGAGCCGCGAGGCCGGCGCCGAGGTGGCCGTCGCGGCAGCCGCCCAGCACGGGGCGCGCGAGCGGGCGGCGCAAGCCCAGGAGATCGTCGCGCGCAACGAGCCCATCCCCTTCCGGCAACCGGAGGCCGACGAGCGGTGCTGGCCCCAGGTCCGCGCCTACCTCGTCGAACAGAGGGCCATTCCGCGCGGGATCGTCGACGAGCTGCACGCCGAGGGCAAGGTGTACGCGGCGACCCACACCGACCGCGCGGGACGGGAGCACGTCAACGCGGTGTTCCTGACGCACGACGCGGAGGGCCGCGCCGTCGGCGCGAGCCTGCGCGTCGTCGGGGCCGGCTCGACCTTCAAGGGCCTGAGCCGCGACAGCGACAAGGAGGCCGGCTACTTCGCGCACACCGTGGGGGAGGGGCAGCCGGGCCAGAACCGGGTGCTCGTGGTGGCCGAGTCGCCCATCGACGGCCTGAGCGCGGCGGCGTTGCTCTACCCCGACTACCGGACGACGGTGGCGGCGACGGACGGCGCGGGGCCGCTGCCCACGCGCGCCATCGAGGAGGCCCTGACCCAGGGCTGGGTGGTCTCGTGCGCCTTCGACAACGACCAGGCCGGCGATAAGCGGTGGCAGCAGGTGCGCGAGCTGTATCCCACGGCGGGGACCATCGTCCGCGATGTGCCGCCGGCGTCCGGCAAAGACTGGAACGACGCCCTACGCGCTAACTCGGGCCAGGAGCGGGAGAAGGGCCAGCAACACGAGCGTCATGGCGGCTTGGAGTGGGAGCACGACCGGGATACCAGGGTTGATCAGCGTCGCTAGCCTTGCGAGGGCTTGCGAGGGCGCAAGAGGGCACAAAAAGGGCCACAGCCTGTATGGCTGCCCTACCGTCTTGTCGCACGTCTGCGGGCGCCTAGACACCAAAGAGCTTCATCCCCTAGCCAAGTCACCTGCGTCAGCTGGCGACGGTCGCTCCATGAGCGCGCGGCGTCACAGACCGTACAGTGACCCGTAAGATTTGCCGATACTTTTCATCAATGAGGGTATAGCCCATCACATCACCACCATGACCGATAGGAGGCGGGACGCGATGCGCCCAACCCCCCACGATGTCCATGACTGGTTCGCCCGGTGTGGCACGACAGCGATGGCTGCCGCCTGCCTAACCACGCTGCATGCCGATCCGAATTGGCGCATCCGGCACACGCGGGGCGTGGCGCTGCACACGTTCAGCCTGCTCTACTCGCCGACCGGAGAGTGCATCGAGGTCGTGCTGCTCCGTGTTGGGACGCTCTGCTATCCCCATGTCGCCACCTACGATGTCGCCACCGACGCGGCGGCCGGGTAGAAAACACGCGGACAAGGATTTTTGGTCCTGACAGGCATGGCAAGGATAGGCCGCACAGAGGGCGCGTATGCGTGCCGTGGAGGTGCGCAACGGTGTCAGTTTAACACCGCACCTCGCCGATCCTGGGTGTGAATGTCTAGCGTCAAGAGGACGACCGGCATTTCTCAGTGTCGCTGACCATGTGAGACGAGATCGTCGGGCGCATCGAGTATGACGGGTAGACGCCGGCCGACGAGCGGTGGGTAACGGGTCTGGGCGGGAGATGTCATAGTCGCCGTCTGCCCATAGGCATCGGCCTGCCCCCATAACAGTCGGAGCGCGCACGCGATCCATCGCTGTTCAGGGGCACAGGTCCGCGGCCTGTGGTCGCTATAAAGCGCGATCGTAAATTGGACGTTGCGGTACGTCTCGCCACCCAGCAAGGTGCAATGGGTCGGCGTGTCATAGCCGCGCACCCAGGCCGTCGGTGCGACCGACGTCTGGACCCGCAGGAGGGACACGACGTTACCGCCGTCCCCACGCTCACTATCGGCACGGGCCTGCGCGTTGCGCCGCGTGGCCACGGCGTCGGACGTCCAGGTGGCGGCGTCCAGGAACGCGCCGGCCAGCGTCAGGCCGGCGGGGATGACGCCCCAACGGTACTCCGTGTCGCCCTGGGCGTCGCGGATCGTGATGGAGGGGCGCGGCCAGCCGGGGGCCGCGGGGCCAGGCCGACCGAGCGACGCAGTGCGCCACACTGTGGGGGCCGGGTGGATCACCGGTTCCTGATAGCCTAGCGGCAGGCCGACGGCCAGCACCGGCGCGACGGTCGTCAGCGCACGGACGAGCAATCTCTGTCTCATACCCCGTCCTCCTTTTCGTCTGATGGCTGCATATGACGTGGCGCGCGGGCGACACCCGCCACTCAGTGGAACGATACAGAGCCTCCCACCTTACCGCCATAGCCCTTTCGGCGCGCGCCAGGGGCCGTGCGCATTCGTGGCTGGAGGCTGGCACGGATAAAACAGAACACCTGTTCTAGTATACGGGTTGTGCCTGGTGGGGTGACGGTGCGTCGGTGGGTGTGTGACGGAGAGACTGCCGCCAATGGGCGGGCCGTTTCATCGGCCGACGCGCGGACGGTCGGACCTAATTGCCCGTGACCATGTAGTCTGAAGGGAGAAAGGAGTCTATCGGCCCATGACCATCGTCGTGGCAACGTGTACCCTCGTGCTTACCATCGCCCTCGCACCGACGGCGCACCCGACCTTCACGCTCCGTCAATATCCCGGCGCCGGCTACCCCGGTGACCTCGGCTTCGTTGCCGTCCAGGTGTATCGCACCGCGCGTGCCGCCACCGCCGGCGACACGACGAACAACCGTACGTCGACGTTCCAACCAAACACTCACGATCCCGGCGTGACACAGCCGTCGCCGCGCGGCACCTGGACGCGCCTGACCATGACGCCTTACCTGTGCGTGGCCGTGGCCGGCGGGGTGCGCGGCGCGACCACGGTCATGGCGACGGATGAGAGCGTGAGCGGCGTGGGGTCGTCGAACTGCGTGGCTGAGGTGCGCTGGGCGCAGGCCCACGCCGTCGCGGCGCTGCGCGCGATCAAGGCGTGATCGGGGGACGCGCCCTTGTCCAGCGTCGAGGACGCCGTCCGCGGTGATCGCCGAGGGGCGGCTTCCTGTTGACTGCTGACGCCTCCGGTCTGTGCGGTCGCCCCACCTGGGGGATAGGCGGGTGCGATCGCCGGTGCTATAGTAGGCGGGAACCGCTCACCCGCCCCCGCCGCGACGTGGGGAGAGGGAGAAACACGAGGATGCCGTGAAAGATGTACCGCGCGCGTTGCGCGGCTATCTGTGGACGACCTACGCCGCCTGCGCGGCCCTGCTGCTGCTTCAGGTGCCGTTCCTCCCCGGTGCGCTCGCCCACCCAGGCATCATCCCTGGCGTCATCGTCTTCGCCCTGCTCACCTACAGCAGTGAGGCCATCACGCTCCAGATCACCCACGAGTCGAGCCAGACGATCAGCGGAGCGGCCCACGTCGCCGTGCTCCTGCTTTTCCCGCCGCCGCTGCCCCTGTTCGTGGCGTTTGCCGCCGCGTGCGCGGCCGAACTGCCGCAGCGCCGCCCCCTCTACAAACGCGCCTTCAACGCTTGCGTGTCCGCGCTCGCCGTGGGCCTGACCAGCCTGGCGCTCGCCCACCTCCCCGCGCCCCTGCCCCTCCGACCGGGTCACGTCGCCGCTGCGCTCCCCGCCCTCGGTCTGCTCATCGCCCTGTACTACGCCCTCAACAGCGCCCTCGTCGTCGGCGTCATCGGCGTGGCCACGCGGCAGGCGCCGTGGACGGTATGGCGCGCGGAGCAATGGCCGGCCCTGCTCCCCGAACTGTCCACTGCCGCCATCGGCATTCTCGCCGCCGTCGCCTGGCGGGTCGATCCGTGGCTGCTTGTCCTGTTCGCGCCGCCCCTGGGGGCGATGCATGCTGCCCTGCGCACCGCCGCGCGTGCCCTCGCCGCCGAGGAGCGCGCGGAACAGGCTCTCGCCCAGGCCTCGGTCGATAGCCTGACCGGCCTGCTCAACCACCGCGCCGTCCACGACCGCCTCGACGAGGAGATCGCCCGCGCCGCGCGTAGCGGCCGGTCCCTCGCCCTGCTCATGATCGACCTCGACGACTTCCGCGCCATCAACAACGGCCACGGCCATCAGGCCGGCGACGCGGCGCTCGTGGCGATCGCGGCGGCGATCCGCACGAGCATCCGCACCGCCGACATCGCCGGACGCTACGGGGGCGACGAGTTCGCCGCCATCCTGCCCGAAGCCGACCTCGCCGAAGCCCTGGCCGTGGCTATGCGCGCCTGCGCGGCGATCGCGGCCGTCACGGTCGAGATCGACGGCGCGCGCGTGGGCACGACGACCAGTCTCGGCGTCGCGGTGTGGCCGCGCCACGGACGGACGCGCGCGGCGCTGATCCAGGCCGCCGACGCCGCGGCCTACGCGGCCAAGGACGCCGGCAAGGGCCGCGTGTGGGCCGCCAACGACGACCTGCCACCCGTATCACTTTCGCGTAGATACGGAAATGATTGACGCACGAATGCTTTTGTTGGTACAGTGAGTGCGGACAGCCCCTCGTCCTCCGGTTCGTCGAGCGGTAGAGAACGCCGCGCGGCCGGGGCCGACGTCTCGGGACTGCGAAGGAGCCCACCATGAAAACCGTCACGCTGATCCCGCGCTCGCTGGCCCACTGCGTCCACCCGCTCGTCCCCCGCCTCATCCTCGCCGGGACCTCCCTGGCGAGCCTGGTGCTGGCCGCGGGCGCCGGCTTCAAGTGGATATAGGCTGCACATCGGCCGCCGGGCGCGCCCACGTCCAACAGGTGTGACGCGCCCGGCGGCCGACAGGGTCAGGAGGTCCGCGTGTTGCTGCTCATCCCCGTTGTCCTGGCCGTGCCGCTCGCCCTGGTATGCGGTGGCTCGCTCCAGGCCCTGGCTACCCTGTTGCTGCGCGTGCGCGGCGCGGGATTCCTGTTCGCCGCGCTCGCCGTGCAGGTCGCGCTCTACCTCCCGCCGCTACGGAGCGCCCCGCTCGTCGCCCACGCCGGCGGGGCGCTCTACGTCGCCTCCCTTGGCCTCGTCGCCGCCGGCGCGCTCGCGAACTGGGGCCTGGGGCGGGCGGCGCGCGTGGCGATCCTGGGCGTGGTCCTCAACACGACGGTCATCATCGCCAACGGGGGCTCTATGCCGGTGAGCGCCGCCGCGTTGCGGATGGTGCGGGGAGCGCGGACGGTCCATGAGGTCGCTGACGGCCACCTGTTCACCAACGTGCGCCTGGCGACGCCCGCGACGCGCCTGGGCGTCTTGAGCGACGTGATCCCGGTGCGGATCGCGGGCGGGCTGGGCAATGTCTACAGCGTCGGCGACCTCCTGCTCGCGCTGGGCGTCGCGGCCCTCATCTATCAGGCCATGCGGCACGCCGGCGGCGTGCACCCGTCGCACCCGTCGCACCCGCTGCCTGACCACAGGGGCTAGGGGGTCTGCTACCACTGGAACTGTGGGGCTGGTGGAATGCTCGTACACTGTCAACGCCAGTGAGATTTGACCCAGTGATCGCCAAGTTAGCTTGACCCCCCGTGAGCCCGCCTGGCGACCGCGTCGCTCAGCATCCACCAGAGATGAGAGCACACGCCAGGTACGAACTGCTTGAAAAAGAAGGGTCATGTTATCTTGGCGCAGATGGGTCAATTCTACGTCGCCGTGTACAATACTGGATGTAGGTCCCGGATAATCGCCGGTTATAGGGCTTTTGGTCCACCGTGTCAAAAGGATGACAGGCGGTGAGGAGGGATGAGTGCTCTGGGAGAGGCTTGCACGACCATGGCAAGGCTGCCTGGAGGAAGCATGGACTGCCTATTGCTCCGGGTCGACGCCGATCGGAGCCGTCATAACCGACGCGACGGGTCAGATCATCGCGTGTGGCCGTAACCGTATCTATGACGCTGTGGGTGAGGACCAGCATCTCCACGGTCATGATCTGGCCCATGCCGAGGTGAACGCCTTGGTGACGGTCGACTATGCTGACCTTGATCGTCAGGCGTGCGCGTTGTACACCACGACCGAACCATGTCCCCTGTGTTTCGGCGCCTTCTACATGTCCGGGTTCCGCGAGTTGCACTATGCGTCGCACGAGTCATGGGTCGGGAGTGTGAATCTGCTGGGGACGACTCCCTACCTCCAGCGCAAGCGCATCCGCCTGTTTGGTCCCGACGATCCGGAGTTGGAAGCGATCATCGTCGCTATGCACATCGCGTTCATATACCAGCGCGATGGGGTCGAGCGACGCAGGCAATGGGTGCAGGACACATGGCTGGCCACCTCGCCCCACGGTGTACACCTTGGCGAGGCATTATTTACATCGGGAGAACTGCATCGCTTTGCTGAAGCTCACCTCTCGACCAGTGACACGATAAATCACATCGCTCGTTATCGAGGACGATGTGGATTTCCATCAGGATCTTAGTACTACAACGTTAGGTGGTCAGGATGAATCAAGGAGGCGGCGGAGGACCCGTTTGCGATGGGAGCGGTGCGCGTTGTGATTCTGACGCTGGGTGTAGTACAGCAGCGCGAGCGCCCGCTGCGGGGTCAGCGTGGGCCGGGGTAGCACGACCTGGAGCAGGGCGCGCGCCTGGGGCACGGTTACGGCCGGACTTTTTTTCCCCCAGGCGCAGGCGTGCCTGGACGAGGAAGTGATGCGCCAGGAAACTCAAGGTGATGTGATGATGCCAGCCGACCCAGCCCCGTACCTCGTCGTGGTCGAGGCCGACCTCGCCTTTGCACTCCTCGATACCTCGTTCCACCGGCCAGCGTGTCGCCGTGCGTTGGGCCAGTGTCTCCGCGGGGAGGGCGGCGGGGGCGTTGGAGAGGAAGGCTTTGAGCTCCCCGTCAGGGCCGGGGCTGCGGCGCAGGACGACCCACACGTCGGGGCCGGGGAGTCGGTCGCGCACGGCCACCGCGCGCACGCAGGCGACCTCGGCCACCAGTGGCCCCTTGGCCCCCTCGTTCAGGAGGTAGCGCCGCCACGTCGTCGGCGACAGGGCGGCAGCCAGCACGCGCCCCGCGACCGGGGCGGGTGCCGCCGCGTCCACGCGCACCCGTGTGCGGGGACGGCCCTGTCCCGTTCCCGCCGGCACGCCGACCGCCGGGCGCTCCCGCCAGACACGCGTCGTGTGCGGGACGTCGGCAATAGACCACAAGCCCTCCGCAGCGAGGCGGTCGAGCAGGGCCGTGTCCCGGCCGAAGCCCTCGTCGCCGTGCGCCCAGCGGGCGGGCAGGCGCCCCCGCGCGCAGCCCCGCGACCATGCCCCCCGCCAGTTCCGGGTGCGTGCGGAACGTCGCGTCGGACGGGACCCCACAGCGCCGTCGTCGGGCCGCGTAGGCCGGGGTGAACCACGGCTCGGGCCGGTAGAGGCGGCGGTCCACCAGCGTGTAGCCGCGCGGGCTGGCGTCGCAGACCACCACGCCGGACTGGCAATGGGCGCGCTTGCCCAGCGGCCCGCACCACTGTCGCGCGACGCCCACCGACTCCGTCCCCTGCTGGGGGAAGTCGCACCCGTCGCTGATGAACGCGCCCTCCGGCGCATCGCCGAGCGTTTCGCCGACGTACGCGTGGTGCGCGTGGAGCACGGCGTCGGCGTCCCAGGGGCTTTGCCCGATGAACTGCTGGAGCGCCTGCACGTCGCCGCCCATCACCGCGTGGGCCAGCGGCTCGATCGTCTTGCGCTCCAGGTCAAGCAACGGGCCTTGCAGGTAGAGCAGCGCCGCGCGCCGCTGCTCGCTGCGCTGGAACAGCGGGGCGAAGCGGGCGTGGTAGGCCACCAGGTCGGCGGCGAGGCGCTCCACATCGCGTGGCACCAGGTTAGGGGTAGGCGGTTGCGCCGACGGCGGCGCGACGAAGGGGGCATAGGCGGCTATCATGGGCGGTCCTCCTCCCCCAGTCTACCCCACCCCCGCACACCTAACGTTGTAGTATTAGCAACAACCCGAAAGGGTGTGGGGCGGGGATTCTATATCCTGTCCCGCGCCCCTGTAACGTCGTCTGTACGGCCCTGGTGAGCGTTAGTGGTCGATAGGGGGGTGGTCCCCGATGGCGGTTGACCGTCGTCCGCGTCGTGCGCTGCCTCGTGCGCCGTCGGTGCCGCCGGCGCGCCCTCGTCATCGCGCGTCGCCTCGGACCGATCATGCGCGGGCTCGCCCTCCTGGCTCCGTGCCTGCCGTGCCGTCGCCGGGTGTTTCGGGAGCACGGGCGGCCTGAGCTCGCCGCTGGCGCGCGTGGGGCCGAGCGGCGGGACCGGCCCCTCGATCCCCTGCACGTCGGGGTCGTCGAAGTAGCGCCGCTGCGCCAGCCGCGCGGGCGGCAGCTCGCCGATCAGCGCCAGCGCCTCGGTGCGGCCCAGGCGCTGCACCTCGTCGGGGTTGATGAGGTTGGCCTTGGTCTCGCTCTGCGACGCGCCGCCGCGATCTGTCGTGACGTGGAAGCGGCCGCGCTGGACGTTGCTGCTCTGCGTCACCTCGGTCTTCTGCCCGGCCATGGCGCTGAACCACTCGCAGTCCTCCTTGACCATGGTGGAGAGGCCGACCTTGGTGTGGCAGGAGGCGGCGATGGTCTCGAAGCCTTCGGGGCCGTAGAGGGCCTTGATTTGGGCGGTGCTCTGCGCGGCGAGCAGGTGGTAGACGCCGGCGCTGCGCAGCGTCGAGATCCAGGTGGTCATCTCGGGGATCGCGCCCAGGTTGCCGAACTCGTCGGCGTAGATCATCACGTCGCGCGGCAGGGCGTCGCTCGCGCTCTCGTCGGCGATCTGCGAGAAGGTGCGGTACATGTCGAGGAAGAACGCGGACACGAGCGGCCGGAGCTGCTTTTGCAGGGTGCGGTCCAGGCCCACGAACAGGGCGACCGGCTTCTGCTGGTCGTCCACCATGCGCCGGAAGTCGACCTCATTCCTGGACGTGACGGCCTGCACGCGCGGGTCGCTCATAATCATGAAGCGCGGCGTGATCTCGGCGTAGACGCTGCCCAGGAGCTTGTCGTTGGCCTTGAGCGCGGCCATGAAGGAGAGGGCCTTCTTCTTCGCCAGGGGCGACGGGCTGGCTTCCAGGGCGGCGATCACCTGCTGGGGCGGCTGGCCGGTCAGGAAGTGGTCGAGGTGCGCCAGCGTCACCTCCGGCGCCTGGCCGTTCGCCGTGCGTGCGCCGTCTTGGTCGGCCAGGGCCTTGAGGTGGAAGATCCCGGCCATCAGGACCTCCCTGGCCGCGTTGTTCCAGAACGGGTCCTTCTCCGACGCGCCGGTGTTGGCGATCCAGGCGTCGCAGAAGAGGGCCGTGCCCAGCGGGTCGGTGCAGTAGGCCAGCGGGTTGTAGCCGAGCGAGGTCTTGGGGCTGAGGAAGTTGAGCACCCACACCTCATGTTTGCGCGTCAAGGCCGCGTAGCACTTCTTGAGCAATTCGTTCTTGAGGTCGGTGGCGACGACGGCGCGATCTCCACGCTCACGGCGCAGGTTGGCGATGAAGAAGGCGGCCGACTTGCCGGTGCCGGGCGGGCCGATGAGCAGCGTGTTGAGCACCTGCAAGCCGCGGTCGAGCGCCACGGTGAGGCCGTCGCACACGCCCAGGACGAGGGGGGCGCCGGTGTAACGCAGCGCGTGCAGTTCGGCGCGCAGCATCCAGCGGGCCGAGCCGTGCGCTGCGGTCGGCTTGAGCGGCCTGGGGCGCGTGTAGAGGAACCAGCCAACGCGCCAGCCGATCGCGCCCACCGGTACGCATGGTAGCAGGACCTCGACGAGGATAGCCCAGCCGAGACCGCCGTGCGCCGACGTGTGCAGCCAGGCGTAGCGGCCGTCGATGTCGCGCGTCCACGCGCCTCAATCGTAGACGTGCTGATGGGGATTGGTCAGCGTTTGGGTGCTGTCCACCACCAGTTCGATGGGGTAGGCGAGCCACACGTACAGGTGGCGGTAGGCGGCCTGGGGTAGGCCCAGGAGCCAGAGCACGGCGAGCGCGCCCAGGGCGTAGAGGGCCAGGCGCCCGCGCCGGGGCAAGCGAGCGAAGCGCCGGCGAAGACCGGCTACTTGGAAAAGAATGGCCGGACGCTGCACCTTATACATCGCCGTGCCCCCCGTCGCCTATATCCGGGCGGTCGGCCGCGGCCTCGATCAGCCCACGCGCCGCTTCCAGATCACCTGTACGTCGGTCGTGTTGCCGTCCGGCGACCGGATCACGCCAGCTAGTGACAGGGGATACGCGGCGATGAGTTCCCACCCGTCGGCGCCCATGCTGTTCATCATCCGCTCGTACTCTTTCATCTCCCGTGGCGGTATGACATCGGTATGGTACTGCCACATCCCCGCCGCCGGCGTACCCGGTCTGTACTGCTGCTGCGTGTTGGACATTGTGCGTCCCTCCGTCGCGTGGGGCCGGCAACGCGAGGAGGCGTGGCCCGGCCCGATCCAATAGCGTCCCTTCCAGCGTAGAGGGAAGGTAGCCGACGTGTCCAGTCGCGTCGAGGTCGGCCAGGCGCATCTTGTGCGCGAGCAGCGCGTCCATCAGCTCCTCGTGCGCGAAGCCCACCGCCGCGGCGATCGTGGCCGCGTCGCGGTCGGCTGACGGCAAGCTCTCCCGCACCCGGCGCCACAGGTGGTAGCGGCCGATGGTCTCCTCCCGCGTCCAGCCCTCCTCCTCGGGGTCGGCGAGCAGGCCGGCCGGCTGCGACTGTCCGTGCCACAGGGCCGTCAGGTCGTCGGTAGCCATATCCGCGCTCAACACCAGGAATGTGCGCGGGGACGGAAGCCCCACCACCTTGACGCCCCGGACGAGGCGGCGGCCGTCGCCGCTGCCCCAGGTGAGCACCCCAACCATGGAGCCACCGCCCGCGATAGTGATAAGGAGCGAGAGCTGGGGGGTGAGCATTGCGGCCACCAGCGTCACCAGCGCGAGCCCGAGCGCGGGCAGGAGCATCCCTCCCGCGCGCTCCTCATGGTCTTGCATCTCGCCCAGGATGCGCGAGAACTCGTACCAGGGCATCCAGGTGTGCCACTGGACGCGCGCCTGAAACTTGGGCCGCCTCATAGGCTTTCTCATGGTGTACCTCTCTAAACGCGCATTCCCGCGATCACTTAATGCCCTTCGTTGCCCATTTCTTGGCGGCCCCTATGGCCGTACCCACGCCGGCGTCGGTGACGGACGAGGCGACGGCGCCGACGACCGCGCCGGCCGAGCCGACGAAGCCGCCGACGATGGCGGGCATCTTGTAGAGCATGAAGGTGAGGCCGAGGGCGCCGAGCGCGGCCGAGAAGCCGCCGAACTCGGACATGGGGCCGCCGGCGGCGAACATCAGGGCGATCAGCTTGAGCGCCACGGCGTAGCCCACCGGCCACAGGGCGATGCTGATAAAGATCCTGGCCCACGACTTGGCGATGGTGTCGAAGTAGGGGCTGACGAACAGCGCCAGGCAGAGCGGGCCGACGATGTAGAGCCCGCCCAGGATGCCCTCCCCGAACATGCGGACCACGACGGCGAGGACCACGATGATCCAGCCCACGATCAGCACGATCACGTCGAGGATGCCGGTGAACGACAGGGCGTTATCGACGGCGAGGATGGCCCCCCGGATCGCTGTCCAGGCGCTCTCGCCGTGGGCCAGGGGGAAGTTGTTGATCGTGTCCGTGGCCGCGTTGAGCGCGACGAAGCCGAAGCTCATGAGCTGCGGGTAGCCCAGGATGAGCCCCGTCACCACCACGGCGCGGCGCAGCGGGCTGGTGAGCTGCGTGAAGTCGCCCACGCCCAATTGCTCCAGGTAGCGCGCGAACACGCCGACGATGAGGAAGCCGAAGAACAGGACGCCGGCGAGCTGCTGCAAGGAGGACTGGAAGCGGCGCAGGCCATCCCATTGGAGCACATGGGGGTCGGCGATGTTGGGGTGGTAGGTCAGGTCGTGCGCGAAGGGCGCGACCATGGCCGTCCATTCGTCGCTGACGTTGTGCTCGATGGGCGAGAACAACCCCACCACCAGGTCGTTGAGCCAGGTCCCGATGGTCCCGAAGATGGTCCCGACGAAGCCGCCGAGGTCGGGACACCAGCCGAGGAGGCCGGTGCAGTAGTGGGTGTCATTGCCAGGCGGGGTGCCCTGCATCTGGACGGTGAAGAGCGCGACGGCGCTGGTGCGGTCGGCGCCCACCGCCCGGATCGTGTGCCCGCCCGGCGTCGCGTCGGCCGGGATCGTCACGTCGAGGCTGGCGGCCCCGCCCTCGTCGGTCGCGTCGGTGCCCAGGGCGTGCGTGTCCTTGTCCCAATAGAGGGTGACGGCCGTATTAGGCGGGAAGTCGGACGTGGCCGCCCTGATGGTCGTGCCGGTGATGCCCGATGTCGCGGAGAGCGTGAGCGCCGGCTTGTGCATCGCCGTGGGCGAGGGGTAGGGTGTGTAGGTCGCGACCGGCGTGTTGGTCGGGTAGGGCGTGGCCGTATCGACGGGCGTATCAGTCGGTTTCGGGCTGGTGGCCGTGGCGGGTAGGGCCGGTCCGAGCGTGGTCAGCGCGAGCACTAGACCGAGCGCCAGGGCCAGGCCCAGGGCGCACGAGTGAGAGCGGGACGGGGTCATCTCTATGCCTCCTTACCGGCGAGGTGCCGGATCGCGGCCGCCACGCTGCCGAGCTGGGCGACGGCGGCGTTACGCTTGGGCACATCGGTCCAGGTCTCGGTGGTGAAGGCCCAGTATTCGAGTGGCGGGGCCATCACGCCCACCAAGCCGCGCCGGCGCGAGCCGTCCTTGGCCTGGCGGAACAGCATCATCTGCCCCTCGTGCAGCCCGGTCAGGCTGTGCGCCTCCTCGACGGAGCATTGCAGCGTGCGCGCGGCCCATTGTGCCGTGTCCTCGGTTTCGCGCACGTCGGCCAGCCGGAACACGCACTTGAGTGAGGCGGCGTCGAAGATCGGCTTGGTGCCCGGCCTGATGGCCTCACTGAGTTGCTGCGAGGCGAAGGCGAGGATGAGCCCGATGTGGCGCGACCGCTTGGCCCAGTTGGTCAACTCGGCGCCGGCCTTCATGAACTCGGAGAGGAACCAGCCCTCGTCGATGGCCAGGAACTCGGCGCTGGCACCGCGCGTGGCGTCGAAGGTAGACTTGGCGCGGTGCGCCATGGCGTCGGTGACGGTGAACAGGGTCAGCGCGTAGAGGCGCGGGGCCAGGCCGTCGAGGTTCCAGCACAGCACATCGTCCTCGACGTCCACTCGCGTCGGGCGGTCCACCAGATGGGCGTAGCGGCCCGCGTCGCGCTCCGGGTCGTCCGGATCGGTGACGTATTGCAAGAGCGTGGCGTGCAGCTTCTCAAGCAGCTCTTGCTTGCGCGCGTTCAGGCCCTCTTGCCTGGACAGCGTCCCGATGTGGGCGACGAGCGCGCGCTCGAGCGGCGCGTCCCCCCGCAGCAGCGGCCGCTCGGCCCCGGCCACGACGCCGTGATCCCGATAGACGGCCTGGATGGCCCGGTCGAGGACGCCGCGTATCTCGTCGTCGAGTTCCTGCCCCGGATTGCACAGCATGATCTCGTGGGCCGCGATGAGGAAGTCGACCTTCTTGGCCAGGCGCATGCCGGCCGGGAGGTCCCACAGGTTGATGATGGGCGGGTCGGCCTGGCCCTCCGCGCCGGGCTCGATGTAGGTCCCGCCGCACAATTCGACGAAGGGCCGGAAGTGGTCGGCGCGGGCGATCAGTGTCACGCGCTGGCCCCGGTAGCGTGACCACAACGCGCAGCGCAGCAGCCAGAAGGTCTTGCCCATGCCCTGCGCCCCGGTTACGATCATGACGCTGGTGGAGAGGGTCTGGTGGATCAGGTCGAGCAGCACCAGCTCGTGGCCTTTGGAGGTGAAGCCTACCGGGAAGCCGGTCGGCGTGCCCGGATTGTGGGCCAGGAAGGGCAGGCCGTTGCCGACGACGGCGGTGTGCCACCGCTTGGCGCGCCGCCGCGCCGTGTTCTGCCCGAGCGGCAGTGACGCTTGCCAGAGGGGCTTCTGGTAGCCGCGTCCCTTGCCGGGCTGGATGCCCAGGCGCGTGCCGATGAGCGAGAGCGCGCGGCGGCGGGCCGTGTCCAACTCCTCGACCGTGCGGGCGTGCAGGGTCAGGACGACGGTGGAGAGGGCCAGGCCCTCCTCGGCGCTGTGCAGCTCTTGCGCCAGGCCCTCGGCCTCGGCCTTGTTGTCCTCGTCGTCGAGCGAGGGCAGCTTCTTCTTCTCGTAGGCGCGACGGACGGAGGTGGCGAACGCCTTGCGCTTGCGCAGGACACGGCCGCGCTCGCGCAGGTTGTCCAGACCCCGGAGGTGCCAGGAGAGGCGCGCGTTGCACTCGATGGCGATGAGGTCGGCGAACGTGCCGGGGTTGGTCAACTCCTTGGAGGTCAGGAAGTAGAGCGTGCAGGAGTACAGCGCCGGCGTCCCGGTGCCGTCGGCGGCCAGGCCGTGCTCGACGTGGCGGCGGCGCTCGCGCCAGTACGCCGGCGTCAGCGCCACGGCCAACTCGCCCGCGTCGCAGGCGGCGGCCAGATCCGCGGGCTGGGGCGTGCCAGGGTTGGCCGCGCGCCAGAGGAAAGCGAGTGTGTCGGCGCGGCGCAAGCGGCGCGCGGGCAGGTCGGACGCCTTGAGCTGGGTGAGCGTGTCGTCCACGGCGGCGTCCAGGCCGCGCCGATCCACGGTCTCGGGGCCGCCGCGCCGGACGCCCATCTGGTCGCGGAACTCCTCGACGAGGCCGGCGAGGCCGCCCTTGCGCTCGGGGGCCGGGGCGACGACGGCGTAGCCGGAGAGGTCGGGGACGTGCGTGCGCGCGACCTCCTCGCGGACCCAGGCGAGCGTGTCGCCGGCCACGCCGGACAGCTCCGGGTCGGCGGTCGTGACCAGGGCGCGCATGCCGTCGATGGCGTCCTCGGGCGCGGTCGGGGTGCCCTCGATCACGGCCTGCAACGGCTGGGCGTGGGCCAGGCCGTGGACGAGGGCGGCGAACTCGCGGCAGACGCGCTCCTGGTCGTAGGGGCCGAGCGCGGAGAGGTTGAGGAACGCGTCGACGCGCACGACGGCCAGGCATGTCCCGTCCGCGAAGACGATGGTACCGTCCGGCTCGACCGTGAACTGGCCGGGGCCGGACGGCAGCGGGAGGGGCGTGCGCAGACGGCCCGATCGCGCGGCTTTCGCGTCCTCTTTGGCCGCGCGCCGGCGCGTGCCGTTGTTATGCCTTGTGGCCGGCGTGTCGTCCGGGGAGGGCGGCGACGACGGCGCGGAGCGCGGCGGCGACGCGGGCGCGGCCGGCGCGCGCAGGGCGAACAGGCGGCCCAGCGGCGTGGGGACGCCGGGCAGGGAAGGGGATGGGGTTGGCGTGGGTGCCATGGGCGGGCTCCTTGCGGTAGGTGTGGCGGCGAAAGCTGTAGGTCATGTGCTGGCGCACGACGGGTTCGCGGGTCGGGTCGGCGGCGGCGTAGCACAGGACGGCGGCGATCCCCCCGGCGAAGCCGGTCAGGATCACGCGGCCGGCGAGGACTCCGAACGATGAAGAGCCGGGCAGGTAGCCGCTCACCCACCAGAGGGCGACGGCGAAGAGGGCGGCGGCGAGCAGCGCCACGGTCTGCGGGATGGTGAGGCCAGCCGGCCCGCGCCAGGGTTGATTGGGCACGCGCGGGCTGCGGCGGTTGCGCTGGGTCTGCATCGACTCCATGGGCGATCTCCATAAAAAAGGCGGCGGACGTTGGCCGCGGTGAGCGGCCAGGTCCGCCGCCGTGGCGACCGGCGTGCTCCTAAATCTGGGCGCCGGTCTTGTTGGCGAGGGCGGCGGCGAAGACGCGGATCACGAGCATGAGGATCATGCCGATCCAGGCGCCGCGCGTGATGTCCGCGCCGTGACGGTAGCCGAGGACGCCGGCGGTGGTACCCATGCCGGTGCCGATGATCCCGAGGCCCACGGCCCCGAGGACGAACTGCAAGCCGTAGGCGTTGATGAGCGTGATGAGCTGGTCCATGTCGTGTCTCTATCCTTGCTAGTGTGCTGCGACGCGTGATGTGCACGCCAGGTGGTCGTCCCATTGATCGTGTGAGAGGAGCAGGAGGCGTTCGCCGGTGCGCGCGACCGTGGCCGCGACCTGCCAGGCCCAGGCCGCCGACCACGCGTGCCGCACGTCGGCGACGACGTAACCCGGTGTGCCGGCGATCCGGCCGGCCAGGGCACCCACCCGCCCCTCGTCCATGTGTATGTGGTCCCCCCTTTCACTCGTCGGTCGTCGGGGTCATCCTTGCGTAAGGTGGCCTCGACCTGCTACGGTTACGGGCAGCGGACAGGCATTCGCTCACCCGATACCAAGCGTGCATTAATGAAGTAACTTTCAATAATGCACACTTGGTCCAGTGTATAGTACGCCGTGGGAGGGTGTCAAGCGCATGCCGCCGACTAACCATATGCCCCTGCTTTTTTTGGTGACTGCCCATATGCCGAGGATGCCACGCGAGCCCAGCGAGGGCGATCAAGTCTTCACGCTCCGGCTCAACAACCTGTTCGAGACCCGTCGCGACCCCGAGGGGAAACCCTACTCCGTGCGCCAAGTGGCCGCGCAGGTCGGCATGTCGGCCTCACACCTGAGCAATCTGCGGCGGGGCCGCACGACGCGGCCGGGGGCCGATAAGATCGAGGCGCTGGCCCGTTTCTTCGGCGTCGAGATGGCCTACTTCATGGGTAGTGAGCGCGTGACGCTGCCTGACGAAACGACGGCGCACGACGAGGTGCTGCGCAAGGCTCTGGAAAACCCGCTGGTGCGCGAGGTCGCGGTGACGACCGGCCAGTTCAACCAGGAGCAGTGGAAGCACATGCTGGCGATCCTGGAGCACCAGGTCGAGATCCAGCGCATCGCCGAGGAGCGTGTGCGCGAGGAGTACGAGCGCAAAGCGGCCGTGGAGCGCCCGCCCCGCGACATCTCGACGGGCCGGCACCGGAGAAAAGACGACACGCCACCACGCCGCGACGAGGACGCCGGCGACAGCGAGCGGGGGTGAACGCGGGTCGTCCCCTTCTTTTCCAAGTAGGCAGACATTGCCGGCGATCCATTTGGGTACGAAGGCGTGAGCAGGCTAACGCCTTGGGCTATGGCAGCGGCGCCGGCGTGGCTCGCTCGCTAGCCGCGCTCGCGTCGCCACCACGGCGCTGCGCAGGGCACAGGCCCCGGATCGGCCGCGACCACCGCCACCAGCTCGCTGCGCTCGCTCGTGGCTCGTCCCCTCCGTGTGGGCGTACCCGGCGTGGCATCCTTGCTGCTTGGAAAAGAAGGGTCGGTGCCTCGACGAGACCGAAGTGGGCGGGGTAGCGATGGGGTTGTCCTTGGGGGTACGGGTGCTTTGCGCGGCTGCAAGCTACGACGCGGTGATCGTATCGTCGGTTAGTGCCGGCTGCTCGCGCAGCGAGCGGACGGGCGAGAATAGCACCCACAGCGGCGCCAGCAGCCCGCTGATGACCGACACCGCCAGCGCAGGGCGCAGGCCGATCCGCGCGCCGAGGAAACCGCCGAGCAGCGTGCCGAGCGGGATCGTGCCCCACACGATGAAGCGGAACGACGCGTTCATGCGCCCCATCAAGTGATGCGGAGTTAGCCCCTGACGCAGGCTAACTTGGTTGATGTCCCAGATAATCCCGGCGAAGCCCGCGAGCACCTCCGAGACCATCAGGATCGCGAGGGCCACGACCACCGGCCCGCTCGCCGCGAGGATGAGGAGCTTACTGATACTCAGCACGAAGGCGGCGACGACGATGGCCGGGCCGATGCCGAGGCGGCGCGTCACCGCGCCGCACACGACGGCGCCTGGAAGGGAACCCAGACCGCCCGCTAGGTACACGAGGCCCACGAGCGCCGGCGACAAGCGCAGGTCGCGCGTCAGGTAGAGCACGAAGATGCTGGAGCCGATCGAGGAGCACAAGACGACCGTTGCTCCCGCCGCGACGGTGGCGCGCGTCAGCCGGTTGCCCAGGAGTACGCGCAGCCCCTGGCCGATGCCGCGCCAAACCCCCTCGTCCCGCGCGTGCGGCGCCGGTTCCGGTTCCGCCATGCGGATCGTGCGCAGGGACAGCGCGGAGAACACGAACGACACGGCGTCGACGACGAGGGCCAGCGGGGGGCTGAACAGTTGCGCCAGTACCCCGCCCACGCCGGGACCCGCGAGCCCTACCGCCGAGGCGCTCCCCCCCAGCTTCGCGTTGCCCTCGGACAGGCGGTCATGCGCCACCAGTGACGGGAGATAGGAGGTATAGGCCACATCGAAGAATAGGGTCAGCGCCCCGGCGAGGAACGCGATCACATAGACCTGCTCAATGCGCAGGGCGTGGATCAGAGCGAGCACGGGGATCAGGGCGAGCAAGACGGCGCGCCCCACGTCCGCCGCGATCATGACCGGGCGCCGCCGGCGCCGATCGATCCACACACCGGCGAACAACCCGATGAGGAGGAACGGCGCGAACTGGGCCGCGCCGAGGATGCCCATCTGCGCGGGAGTGGCCCTGAGCGTCAGCGCGGCGGTCAGCGGGAGGGCCAGGCTCGTGACCTGCGACCCGAACAGCGAGACCGTCTGCGCGGTCCATAGGCGCATGAAGTCGCGGTGGTGCCAGAGCGACGTGGTGGCCCCGTCGTCCGCGACCGGCCCCTGCCCTCCCGTAGTCTCCGTGACGGTCATCGTTCTCGTTCGTCCTTTCGACAAACGTATCAAACCATATAAACGGATCATACCATAATAAGCGAACATTCGTCTATGGCGGGTCGTGCGGTATTATTTGGGGAGAGATAGCGGCGCCGGTCACGGCGCGCTTTGAGGAAGACGACGGACGTGACGACACCATCGACGCACCCCGATTATGAACTCGCGGCGGCGCTCCAGCTAACGACCCCGGAGCAGTTCAAGGCGCTCGGGGACCCACTCCGCCAGAAAGTCCTTGGTTTACTCTCCGAGCGGGCGGCAACGACGGGTCACCTGGCCGACGCCTTGGCGTGTCCCACCAGCACGATGGCCCATCACCTCAACGTCCTGCTCAACGCTGGTCTGATCCGCGTCGTGCGGACGCGACAGGTGCGCGCGATAACGGAGCGATACTTCGGGCGGACGGCGCGCTCCTTCGTGAGCGTTTCGGGCGACACGGAGCCGTTCGATGCGCTGCGTCAGGCGATGACGGAGATCGCGTCGTCCCCACTCCCGGCGGCGGACGATGTGCTGCCGCTTTACGCGCACAGTCACGCTCGTATCCCCGCGACCCAAGCCCGCGCGTTCGCCGACCGCATCCTCCAGTTGGCGCACGAGTTCAGCGATACGATGGTCCCAGGCGAACGGGTGTACGGTTTCGTTGCGGCGGTCTATCCCACCGATTGGCCGGAATTGCCGCGCTCCGAGTCATAGTCGTGGCGCGGGCCTAGCGCGCCACCAGCCGATGCGCCGGATGTTGTCGTTCATCGTATCGCGGCGAGTCCAAGTATCGCGGCGAGTCCAAGTATCGCGGCGAGTCCAAGTATCGCGGCGAGTCCAAGTATCGCGGCGAGTCCAACGCTCGTGTCGACGGCGCGGGCGACACGCTCCAGTACATCCGAGTGTACATCAGGCAGAGGCGTGTCTACTTGGAAAAAGAATAGACCGGCTCCCCTCCCCAAGCGCCCCGGAAACGTACGTTTCCGCGCCTCTGCCCCGACTGAGGTTTATTCGGCGGGCATCCCCCCGACGCTGGCGAGATCGCCACTTTCTCGCGTAATGCCGCGACGGCCACACAGTTCCATACCCTGAAAAGCGTTCGGTTTATAGGGGTGCTGTCCGAATGAACATGTACCTATTTTGCCCCTGTTTTAGCCCCTTTTCCTCTTGATATATCTGCTACATAGCAGGTATAATACAAGGGTAGGGAACAAAAAAGCGGGCTGCCCCCTCCGACCAAAGAGTATTGGGCAGCCCGCAGGTGAGACCCCCTACGAGGGAGTTCTATGTCATGGTAGCACAAGCCCAGGATACCTATACCCCGGCTATCCCCGCGCCAGGTGGGACGCCCCGCGCGCTCACCCCCCAGGAGCGCGGGCGGCTGGGCGGGCAGGCGACGCTTGCCCGCTACGGGCGCGAGCATTACAGCCGGATCGGCGCGGTTGGGTTCGCCCGCGCTATCGAGGCGGGGTGGGGCGAGTACCTGCTAGAGAAGCTGGCCCCGTCGTACCGCGCCAAGTTCGGGCGCGATCCGGTGTTGGGGCGCAACAAGGCCGGCGACGCGGCCCGCACCCAGGCGCGCACGGCGACGCCGACGCTCGGCGTGTGCGCGTGGCTCGGCTGCACGGCCCCGGCGACCGAGCGGCACCACATCGACGGTTGGCAGGTCAGCGCCGATACGTGCAGCCTCTGTGATGAGCACCACACGGAGCTAGAGCGGTCCTATCGGGACGCGCTCCGGCGCCACCGCCCGTTTGCCCGCACGCAGGAGCCGCCCACCAAGCGCGCTATTGCCATCAGCGCCGGCATCGGCCTGGACAACGCGATCCCCTTCTAACCCCGACAACAGCCGTGGGCGTGGGCATCGGGTCCCGCCCACGGCACCCTACCAGACCACCAGGAGGATGCACACCATGACCATCACAGCCATTGCCGCCCCTTATGCCCCGCAACCGCTCGCCTATCAGCACCGCGCCCGCCTGCTGTGCGCGATCTGCTTCAACGCCCTGGACATTCGCCCCCGGCCCTACGGCGGCGCGGTTATCCCGATTCCCGCGACCGGCCGGCCCCCTGTCGCGCGCCGGTTGTGCGCCGGGTGCGGCGTCGAGCTACCCGTACCGGGCCTGTTCGGGCTCGGCGTCCCGAGCGCCACGGTCGGCGCGCTTGCCGCCTGCGCGGCGGGCCTGACCACGCCGCCACAGTTGTTCGCGCGCCACTGGACCGGCGATTGGGGCGACATCAGCGCGGAGGATCACGGCTTGAATGAGGATGCGATCCGCGACGGCGCACGCATCTTTAGCGTCTACCACCTACAAGGCGGCGGGCGCGTGTGGGTCATCACCGAGGCGGGCCGGCACGCGACCACGCTATTGCTGCCGAGCGAGTATTAGGCCCGCAACCCAAGGGCCGGCCTGCCGCCCCCGCAGGCTGGCCTACCCACCACGGAGGAGAAAGCACCCATGGGCATGAACCACATGATTGTCTTGCAGTCAGGGCGGGACGCGCACGAGGCGCAGGACGAGCCGCAGGAGCCCCAACCCTACCCGGTGAACGCGGCCCCGACGACGCTGTTTGAGGTGATCGACCGGGCGGTGAGCGCCGTGATCGACCAATTCCACCGCTGGGGCGACCTCGACGAGCGCGAGGGCGAGGACGAGGCGCACTTCGAGGCGTATGTGCGCTGGCGCGTCGCCATCATCGACGACGCGGCGGCCCAGGCGCTGACCCTCATGGCCGGGGACGGCCTGGCCGATGAGGGGAGCCGCTGGCTCGACGCCCACGCGCGGGCCTAGCGCGACCGATAGACCGACGCCGGCCGGGGTGGACGCCCCGGCCGGCTAGTGCATCACGGAGGATCGACCCATGATGAAACCGAACGCCGTCAGAGGGCGTGGCCGCGTGGCTGGTGTGCGCGGAGGGGCGCGCCTCTCCCGGCCCACGCGGTACGATAGAGGGGACACCACGAGGGGGAGGACATGCGTGCAAGAGGGCGAGGGCGAGGGGCGAACGCTATTCACGACCGCCGAGGCGGCCGCGCAGCTCGGGATTAGCCACGGCACCGTCAAGACGGCTATCGTCTTGGGGACGTTGCCGGCCGAGCGGATCAACCCCCGGCTCAACATGATTACGGCCGAGGCCATCGCGGCGTACCGGCGCGACCACCTGGGGCGACGCGGCCGGCCGAAGGGCGCGAAGAACAAGAACGCCTCGACGACCACGCCGGCAGACGACCCTTCCGCAGCGGGGAAGGAGCGTGACCGATGACAGAGGGACCAGAACAGACGCCGGCGTTCCGGTCCTACGATGGGATGTTTCGCTACGCCGGCCCGACCGGGCACGAAGGGCGCTGTTACCTCCAAGTCTTTGAGCGCCGGGGCGCGCTGCCGGTCGTCCTGGCTTGTGAGACAAAAGATAATCCGGGCGCGAGCGTCACCAACGCGGCCGCATCCATCGCCACCCAGGCGTGGCGGCAACTCATCCCGCACGCCAGGGAGGGCATTGTGTTCATAGAGGTGTACGTAGACCCGCGCCACATGCACATCGCGCCGGGTGAACGCTTCGCGGAGGTCACGTTCGACCTCGACGGCGACGCGCTGCACTCCCCGCGCTGGCGGCACATCGAGCGGACCGATGTCGAGCGCCTGATCGGTGGCCCCATCAGTCTGCCCGTCGAGAGCAGCTATTAGCGTGCATGATGCACGGGGTACAGGGAAGGGTATCAGCATGAGCCAGCCGATCATGGATTGTCGTCGGCCTTGGGAGGGCGCATGAGCGGGGCAATCCGCATGCGGCCGGTCGTCCTGTGCGGCCAGTGCCTGCGTCAGGTGGTGCTCGACGCCGCTAACGTGCGCGCGGCGGTGGCGCCGGCAACGCGGGCCGGCTGGCGCAAGGACGGCCGCCGCTGGCTGTGCCCGCTGTGCGTGGCCGTACGCGACGGAACCGGCACGCCGCGTCAGATGAGGGAGCGCGTCGCGGACGAGGTAGCCACGATGGGCGACGACGACCTGGCACTCCTGCACGGCTCCGTCGTGGCCGAGATCCGGCGCCGGAACCGGCCGTGACGGGTGCGGCCACGGCAACACCGCGAGCGCTCTGGGCGTGTTCCCAGGGCGCACGTATCACGCCCACGCCGCTCACTGGCTCGATTGCCAATGCGATGAACCGGCAAATGTTCAGCGTAATAGGGGCTACCGCCAGGTGCGTGCAAGGTAGGGAGAGGGACCATGGCTAACGCGCGGCAACTCGCCCTCATTGAGGAGTTCGTTTCGCTGTGCGATGCTGCATCCATCCCCTGCTGGTTACGCGGCGGGTGGGCCATGGACTTCTTCCTGGGCCGCGTCACGCGCGCGCACGACGACATCGACCTCTTCGTGTGGGCTGAGGATGCATCCAGGCTGGTCCACGCGCTTGAGCGGGCCGGCTTCGTCGAGCAAGGGGGACCTCCACCCGAGGCGCAACGGGACTTCGCGAAGGACGGGGAGCAAGTGCAGGTCGCCCTCCTCGCCAGGAACCAGCGCGGCCAGGTCGTCGTCGCCGGCGGGTCTGCGGCGGGAGTGCCGTGGCCGGAGGGGATGCTCACCTCTCCCGCCGGGCGGATCGGCGACGTGGTGTGTCCCATCGTGAACCCGCGCGTGCAGGTCGAGATCAAAGAAAAGTTCCCCGCCTGGCGCCCCGACCTGCCGCCGCGCGCGAAGCACCAGGCTGACATCGCGTGTCTGCGTGATGCGCTCACACACAGCGATGGCTAGATAACGGGGAACACTTCGGGGCGAGTCTCACAGAAAGGAGCAGGAGGATGGCAATGAGTGTCGACGACCAGGTGCGCCAGCTCTACGCGGCGTACCAGGACTGGCGGGCGCGCGTGTACGGCGCGCTGGATCGCCTGAGCGCCGACGAGTTGGACACGCTAGGGCGGCTGCTGCGCGGTGATACCGGGCAGCTCCTCGACCGGATCGACGCCGCGCTCGCGCGCCTTGCCAACGAGAAAGGACGCGGCATGAACGACAACGATACGCACAATGATGTTGCGGCGGCGGGAGAAAAACCGAGATAGGTTGGAGTGACGAAAGGATAGTCAGAGCGTATGAAGGAACACGGAAGCGCCGACGCGCAGGAGGTGGTAGTGGAGGCAGACCGCCCCCTCGCCCTCCTCATCGACCCGCCCCTCACGCCGGAACTGCGCCAGGATCTCGTGCGGATGTGGGTCGCTGTTACCAATGCCGGCGGCGCGGTCGGCTTCCTGCCACCGATCACACAGGGGCAGGTGGAGCCCGTCGCCACGGCGCTGTTCGAGCGGTTAGCGGGCGGCATGGACCATCTGGTGATCGCGCGGGACGGGGACGTGCTTGTCGGATGGGTCATCCTGGAGCGCAACACGGAGCCGATCGTCGCTCACTGGGCGTGGGTCAAGCGCCTGCAAGTGGACCCACGCCGACAGAACCGCGGCGTGGGGCGGGCGCTCATGGGCGCGGTCCATGCCCTGGCGCGTCATCAGCTCGGCTTGGAGCAGTTATACCTGATCGCGCGATCGAACGCCGGATTGGACACCTTCTACGCCGGCCTCGGCTACCGCGAAGTAGGGCGCATGCCGCGCAACCTGCGCGTCGCCGTGGGCGACGAGCGTGACGAGATTTACATGGTCCTTGAGCCGCTATGACCCTGCACCGCGCGGAGTGGACCTACAGGTGGCAAATCTCGTGATCAAAACAATGGCAACACGAGTGATCAGGTTAGTGGCAATCCTCGTGATCATTGATAAATCGGGACGCCGGGACGCCAGGGTCTGTGAAAAGTCAGGCAGAGCGGGTTCTGGGGACAAGGAAGCGGAGGGCCTTGGTGGGGCGGGAGCGGAGATGCTGCCGGAAGGCGGCGATCTCATCGGTACCGGTACGCCGGATGAGGG
>JAABUV010001517.1_pt1 | contig 33587 bp, 47 predicted proteins | sample 5559971 | NCBI WGS metagenome assembly JAABUV01 (sample SAMN10711881, study PRJNA513362) | rock metagenome | isolation source: Antarctica rocks | place: Antarctica: Victoria Land, Knobhead nord | collected 2015-12-19
GCAGCACCGCAGCGCGCGACGCGGCGGCGCCCTGCCGCCTGCGTGATCCGCAACCCTGCAAGCCTCATCCGCAATCCTGCCGCGGACGCCCGCCGGGGGCGGGGGGCGGCACCTCGGTGCGGAACACAGCGGCGCCCTGCCGGCCGCATGATCCGCCAACCCTGCAGCCCTAATGTACACCCCTGCATCCCTGCCGAGGGCGGGGCGGGGCGGCACCTCAGTGCGGAACACGGCGGCATCCTGCTGCATAGCCACCTGCAGCCGCTTGCGCAGCTTGGCGACTGACAGGCTGCCGCTCGCGTTGCGCAGCTTGTCCAGCCGCGCGATCGTGGCCTCGCCCGCATCCGCCGGCAGCTCTGGCTGCGCCGCGCCCGGCTTCATGTCCTCGCCTGCGCGAGCGCGCGCGTGAGCTGGGGCGCGGCGGCGCGGGCTGCGCCGCGCCGTGCCGGGCCGCCCGCATTGGCCGCCAGTAACACTGCCCGCTCTGGCCCGCAAAGCATATAGCTGCTTCGTCCCTGCGACGCCCGTTCACGAACCCAGGCCTGCGAACAATGTACCGCCCACCGCACACTGCCTACAGCAGCAGCGGCGGCGGCGCGGGGCGGGCGCGCACTGATCGTGTGCGCGCAGGCGCGCCCGAACACGACGATGTCCAGCAGCGAGTTGGCGCCCAGGCGGTTGGCGCCGTGCACCGACGCGCACGCGGCCTCGCCGGCCGCCAGCAGCCCCGGCACGATCGCGTCCTTGTCGCCATCCTTTGGGCAGACCACCTGCCACCGCGCTCGCCCGCTGTTTATACAAAGCCGGCTGCGGTCCTCGCCGCAGAGCCCGCACGCACTCACGGCCGTGAGCAGCGTGTGGGCTGTCATGGGACGCACGGCGCAAAGCGCAGGCGCCACGGCGCTCCGCCCAGCCGGCAATGGTGCAGGCGTGCGAGGGCGTGCGGGCGGGCGCGCCTGGCCGCGCAGGTTGGTCGGCACGCCGCCCATGTTGTAGTGCACCGTGGGCAGCACCGGGATGGGCTCCTGCGCGGACGGGGGCAGGGTCAGGACCCGGCCGCCGCCTCTAGGTTGCACTCGGCAGACTGCCCACCGCCCCCGTGCAACTCTGCTGCCCGCTGCCTGCCGGCGGCCGCACACTGCAGCTCGAGCCCCAGCACCGCACCGCCCGCGCGTGAAAAATGGAGCGCCACCGATGCGCGCGTGCCAGGTGGGCCCGGTGACTGCACCCTGCAGCAGCCAGGACGCGCCCCGCCCTGGGAAACAGGTGCCACGCGCCTTGGTGACGTCGACGCCAGCGAAAATGGCGGCCGTCTCGGAGATACCCGGCAGGCGCTCGGCGAGCACCTCGGGCGGCAGGTGGTTGAGGTGCAGGTACACGTGGTCCTTGTGCGGGCCGACGCCGCGGCCCTCGCGGATCTCCATCGTCATGCTGCGCGACACGACATCGCGCGACGCCAGGTCCTTGGCCGTGGGCGCATACCTGCGCCGCACGAGCGCCCGGCGTTAGACTGCTGCCAGCGGCGCCGGGCGCGGCAGGCCGCGCCAGCGGCTGCGGCACAACCGCCGTAACAGGGCTGCGCTTGAGGGTGCGGCGGCGCAGCCAGACACGCTGCGCAGGCAGCGGTTCGAGCGGGCGCGCGGCCACGGTCCGGGCCGCGACCAGGCCGTGCGCAGCGCCCTCCGCTCACACCCAGCACCCTTTGCCCGCACGCGCCCAGCACCCTCTGCCCAGCGCCCTTGGCGCCGGCCGGGCGCACCGCTCCATGAAGCGCTCGCCCTCGCTGTTGCGCAGGATGCCGCCCTCGCCGCGGCTGCCCTCGGTGATGAGGCAGCCGGCGCCGTAGATGCCGGTCGGGTGGAACTGCACAAACTCCAGGTCCTGCAGCGGCACGCCCGCGCGCGCGGCCATGGCGTTGCCGTCGCCGGTGCACGTGTGCGCGGACGTGGCGCTGAAGTACGCGCGCCCGTAGCCGCCCGTGGCCAGCACGGTCTGCGCGGCGCGGAAGCGGTGCAGCGTGCCGTCCTCCAGGCACAGCGCGATCACGCCGCGGCACGCGCCGCCCGCGTCCATGATCAGGTCCAGCGCAAAGTACTCCACTGCGCGCGATTAGGGCTAGGGTCAGCGCTAGGACTCTCCATAACCTGCGCTTGGGTGTCCCTTCCCCTACCCCCTAGGGTGTACCTGATCGTCAGCGCCAGGGTATCCCTATCCCTATCCTATTGCCTCTCCAGGGCGCCCGGCGGCGCAAAGCCGGCCGCCCTCCGGCCCGCCGCAGCATGGACTGCCAGGACAGCACGCGAATGGAGCAGCGCGGAGCGGGAGCCCTGAAATACAGCCTGCACGCACGCGGCGGGCGGGGGCGCGCCGAAGAACTGGCAGTCGTGCTTCATGGCCTGCCCGTACAGCGTGTGCAGCATCGCGTGGCCGGTGCGGTCGGCCGCGGCGGCGCAGCGGTATGCCTGGCCGCCCTTGCCAAACTCCAGCGACTGCCCGCCGAACGCGCGCTGGTAGATCTTGCCCTCGTTCGTGCGCGAGAAGGGCAGGCCATAGTTCTCCAGCTCCAGCACCGCCTTGGGCGCCTCCTTGCACATGTACTGGATGGCGTCCTGCGCGCGCCCGACAGGTTCGGCGGGCCCGCGGCGCGCACCGCCGGCGGCGGGCCACGGCGTCAGAAACGCAGGCGGCACCTGGTCGCCGATGAAGTCTGCGCCCTTGATGGTGTCGTAGGCGTGCCACCGCCAGTCGTCCTGCGCGGACAGCTCTTCAGGTCGTGAAGGCGCCTGCACGGGCTCCTGCGTGCCGCGCCCGGGCGAGCGCGGGCAGGCGCGACGAGCAATAACTCGCACCTTTGACATGTTTCCTAGCGCCGCGTTGATGCCGCCCTGCGCCGCCACCGTGTGCGACCGCGTCGGGAACAGTTTCGTGATGCACCTGCTCGCACAGCAACAGCGCTCGTCAGCACTGGACGCACGACACGCGCGTGGACCGCCTGCCACGCTCTGCGTGCGGCGAGCAACCCGCGCGAGTCGCGGCGGGCTGCGGCGCCTTGCGTGCACGCAGCACGGCGCCCCGAACAGAAGGCTGGAACCGGAGGCAGCAGGCAGGCACGGCAGGCACATATGTATCGCTGCAGGCATGCGCTCGCTCTGCTGCCCGCAGCAACCCAGCGCCCTCGACAGCCCTGCGCCGGCCCAACCGGGCAGGCGCCCGCCGGCGCATGCACTCTGTAGTAATCCAGCCCTAGGCGCTCACGCAGTGTTGAAGCCCGCCTCCGACAGGCCCACGGTGGCCCGCAGGCCCGCGCCGCCGGCGCCGACGACGATGGCGTCATAGGTGTGGTCGATGATCGGGTAGCCGGATGTTGCAAAGCACCGCGCTGTCCGCCCGCTGCAGGAGGGTCCTGCGCCGCCGCGGGCCCGCCCGTGCAGGGGTCGCCCAGCGAGCGCCAGCGGGCGCCCAGCAGCGCGCTGCGCAGCGCGGCGCTGCCGATCAGCGGACACGCATGCGGTCACGCCGCACGGGCCGTTCAGGAGGCACGCACAGGTGCCTCTTTGGCAGGCCGCCAGCGCGGGGCAGCAGGTGTCAGGCCTTTACCTGTCACCAAAGGTGGAGGCCGGGGCCAGTGGCACGCAGGCGCTTCCGTGACCGGCGGTCGGGCGCGGGGGACGCGCAGCGGGAGGGATAGGGTTTTGCGCACGTGGCGTGGAAGACCTCGGCGCGGTTGGGCTCCCAGCCGGTGCAGCCGGAGGTGAGCAGGAAGTAGGTGCCGGCGTGCTTGAAGATGACGGGCGCCTCGCGGCTCTGGCCGGCCAGCGCGCGCTCGAACTCCGGCGCGACGCTGGCCAGGTCCGCGCCCAGGCGGCTCAGGTGCAGCACGCGGTTGCCCTCGGACGAGTACGCGATGTACGCCGCGCCGTCGTCGTCCTGCGTTTTAGGGTAGGGTTAGGGTAGGGCGGCGAGTGGAGGGCCCGCCGATGTCTGAGCGCGCGCGCTGGCAGGCCTTCCGGCGCCGGGAGGCGCGCCTTGAACACCGTGAAGTCGCGCGCCTCCTCGCCGTGCGGGCGGAAGCTGTGCATGTAGGTGTAGGGCCCCGCCGGCGTGGCGGACACGGCGATGCCCAGGCGCGCCGTCTTGTACTGGCGCCCCGCGCGGCGGTCAACACGTTGAGGCAGGCATGAAGCCGACGCAGCCTCTCTCTTTACCGGCCGTATGTGGACGGTCAGTCACTTAAGCTACAAGCTTCGGAATTCCAATGCCTCGAAACACAGAGCGCACAGGCCACAGTGGTGCTGCCATTGGCCTCAATAGCAGTGCATAAAAATTTTGGCGCCCACCTGTCAATGAACTCTCATACCCGTGGACCGCGTCTGTCCCACTCCTGCAAGGAACGCAGGAGGCCTGTCGAGATATCCAGCAACAGCCCTGCCGCACCTGCTCATCATCGATGTGGAGCCACATTATGAAGCGGTGTGTGGCGTCATGGTACAGCACGCGCGGCCGCTCCACAATGCCGCGCGCCGCCAGGTCTGCGTGGCCCGCCGCGTCGCCGCCCCGCAGCGCCAGCCCTGCCGGCAGGCGCAGCCTGATTAGGCCTGCATGTCATGGTCGCAAGCACATTGCTCCATCCAGTTGCTCCAAGCAGCACGACCCAGCCACGCACAAACGCCAACGCACAAGACAGTATCTTTGCTGCCTTTTGGTCGGCAGCGCGGTTGTCGGGCATTAGGTGGGGCCACACGCGCCTTCGTTCTTCCAGTTCAGCAGGTCCGGGGAGGAGTACACGCTTATGCCAATCACATCCACGCGGTTCAGCGCCGGCCTGCGCGGCCAGCATGCATCATGCGCCGAAACGCGCTATCAACACGGCGGGGGCAGCTGGGAGCGGGAGGCTGCAGACCACAGGTGCGGGTGCACCCGTTCGGGCGCATGGGCTTGGTCTTGCCCGCCTTGTTCTCGCCAAACCTGCGGCAACCCCCCAGGCCGCAGCTCAAGTGCAGCTGCCTACCGCACCTCGCTGGTGGGAGTAGGCTCGCACAACTAGCATAAGCACTTCTCAACAATGCCTTCCAGCACAGTCACAAGGCTGTTTCAAGCTTTTCCAGTGCGGGAGGGACAAGCCAGACAACAAGATGTCCTAGCAGATGGGCAGCGCTCACCAGTAAAACAGCCCCTCATGCTGCAGCATGCTGCCGCCGTGTGCCTGCCACGCACCAGTGACTGTCAGCGGAGGTTTGCTTCAGTGTGCTGCGCACGAGGTGATGCACTCCTGCACATCTGCAGCAGGGCGGGCAGCACACCTGAATCAAGTTGCCGTCCGTATCCCGCCAGGGCTCCTCGTTTACAATAGCTGTGACGCACGCAGCACCTCAGACGAGTGGATGGGCAAGGTGCAAACATATTCAGAAACGAGCGCCAGGTGACCCTTTCCACAGAGGGGGTCTTGTTTGGTTGGAGCAGCGCACTCTTCTTCCGGAGTTGCGGCACCATGGCCCGGCCGCGATGGGCGCCTGCGATGCGACCTTTTGCAACGCCGAAGCGGCCGCTCTGGGTCGCCGCCTCGTGCCATGGCTTGGCTGCAAATATAAAAGCGACGGCACATATCAGGCGATGCAGGCTACAGCAGAAGGGGTGTCTGCGCTGCGGGCGTGCCCCGCCCATCAATAACGCGACATTGGCCCCGCTGCGCCAGCGGATACAAGGACAGCACGGCTTTGTCTCGGGTCTCTGGTGAGCTCAGAACAGAGCCTGAATGAAATGCAGCAACGGTGACTGACATCTGTGGAAGGGCTTGTGAAGGTGCTTTTTAATTCGCTCCAGCTAATCATGTTAAAAGTTATGTTATAGTGTTTTACATCACAAGCTTGTCATAAACACAATCTTTAGTATGCTAATCATGAAACACAATTAAGAGTATGCTAGTCATGGCATAATTCCTGGCTCATGCTGTGCGGTCATGGCCAGAGAAGCACATGGCCGGCGCCTGCCACTCCTCGTCCGCCAGCGTCTCGTTCACGCCCCAGCTGAGCACCTCAAACTGCGCCGCCAGCCACAGCACTGCGTACCCTCAGGAACCCTTGATGCTTAGGCAGATGGCTACTGTCCATGCAAACATACGCTGGCACTGTTTCCGCCCCAGGTCTGCGGAGGACGACATGCAGTGCCCGCGATTATCTGCTTGCAGCTGCCATCCGCATGCGCAAACAAAAGTATGGCATGCATGCACCCATGCCATGAACACCAGTCCGACATCACGGACGACCAGGGACCGACCTGGGCGCCGTCGAAGAAGATCCACCGCACGGGCACGCCGCTGCGCTGGTCCGCCCAGTACCGGATGAAGCCGTCGGACTTGGTCCACACATGGCAGGGCCGCATGTCCACGGTGTCCGCGCCGAGGTACGTCGCATTGGCGAGCCAGTCCGGCGTCAGGATGCCGACCGGAAAGGCGATGCGCTTGCAGGTGCGCTGCTGGCGGTCAAAGTAGAAACTGGTGCCATTGGTGTACTCTGCGCGGGGGTGCCCACATGGCAAACTGCTGCACGCTTGCGGTGCGTTTCTTCGACAGTTACCTCTTGGCACGCCTGAAATAATGCACACGTCTGTGCCAGTGGCTACATCTATGTGCACGAGCCTGTCGCCAGGAAAGCTCTGCATGCATTCTTGAGATCACATCCACGCTCCTCCATGCTACCACTCCACGGCCTATTCATCCATGCCGCATTACACAAGCACACTCGCATGCTGGGAGGACTCAGCATGATGATGTTGCATGCTGTGCCGTTACGCGTGTCTTTCAATGTGACACAGTTTGTGCTGCTGCCTCACGTGTCACGGACGCACCTATGTCGTAGAGCGTGCTACCCAACTGCGAGTGTATGAGGTTGGCGTTCCTGCCTTTGCCCCACTCGTAGTACAAGTCTACCAGCGCCAGCTTCCCTGTTCTGTTCTGAAACATGACCTGCCGGCCCCAAAGCGTTGCCAGTCACTGAGCTGCCGTGCTCTGCATATTGCTGGTGACATTCCGTTATTAGCATCAATTCAAGTGCTGCTTCAATAGTTGCTGCATGAAGGAAGGGCATGTCCGTAACCAGCGTTAGCGCGTATCAGCTGTGGTCTGAATAAGACACAACAAAAGGCCAAAGTCTTTGCGGAGCACATGAGCGGGGGCGCACCGAGTGAAATGTTTCCGGCCACACTGGCGGCGATGGGTGTGCAGCCGCGTTAGCTACTACTAGTGTGGCAAGCAGCCACTTTCTAAGAGCACCCTGCAGCCCAAGTCTCATGGTGTGTCAGTGGTAAGCAATGGTCAGAGCAATGGTCAGTCCTCAAAGCGTTCAAGCACACTGCCAGCACATATGTGCATCCTTTCGAGCTAGCGAGTACAGAGATAAGCACTGGTTGCCGCACAAACAAGAGGCAGTTTGCACCTGCATCTCTGATTTACAGCAGAAGCAGCAGTCCTTGAGCGCAGTCAGTGATGTGCACTCGTGCTGCGGACGCAGATGCTTGGCACCAGTGTCGGACTGCCAGCTGATCCAGGAGCCTGGCTCCTTGCTGTACTGTGTGGGCAGACCATGCTATCATAAACCACAGCAGCGGCTCGGGTGATCACTTTGTGTCTCAGCTTTGGCTTGGCAAGGCCTGCGTCCCCTTTTTTTCGTGTTGAATAAGCGCTCTTGGTTGGACACACCTGTGGCACGCCGCAGCGCGCGACGCATTGGAAAGTGTGAAGACTGTCACTGCGAGCGAGCCTAAGAGGAGAAGAAGTGCTGCAGATGCAGGCCGGCGTCTTGGAGAGCATCGTGTCAACGATTGTTGCCGCACAATACCCGACTGCGTCCAGCGATCAACGCAATGCCGCGGCACACGCGCTTACGCAGGCAACCAAAGCAACCTTGGACCTGGCGTGACTGAGCTGTGTTAGCAGACAGCTTCACATTGTGCAGCTACGCCTGTGAATGTATTATTGAACAAAATTTTGTTGTTGTGCAGCAAATAAGCAGCGTGTGGTATGTCGCTGCCGGCCAGCCTGCGTCTGAGTCGTGTGTTGGTGCGTTGTGCAGCTGAAGGCTGGCGAGCCGCATGCGGTAGTGGCGCTTGCTGGCGGCCTGGTGGCGGATGGCCGGCCGCTGGAGGTGCAGCACTTCGGCTTCCAGCTCCTCCAGCACCTGGTGCGCCGCCCACTGGCGCGTCGGATGCGACCAGGGAGCTGCCACCTGCCAGTGCCTCACGTCGTATGTATTGGCTGCGCACTCACGCTCAAGTTTGCTGCGCACTGTCGCAAAGGATACAGCCTGGCCAACAAAGCAGAGGAGCTCAGCCTGAGGTGAAGCCCATCACTGCAATAAGGCTTGACAAGGCGCGCTGCACGGGTAGGTGGGTGTGCGGTGGGAGGACTTCAGCGACCAGGAGCACCTGCAGCTGGCATCGCTCGCGTTTGACCTGCTGCAACGCAGTGCGCCTCTTGCCGCTTTGTAACTGTAACAGTACATGCATTGTCAAGCCCAGTGTTCCTCAGTCAGTTAGCTGGGCCTCAAGGAGCTGGATCAGTGGAGCCTCAGTTTTCGCTTTACATGTTCCAGTGCAACCCGGCATGATGTCAAGCAAAACTTACCTGTGCAAGCATGTGGCAGCGCCATGTGGCAAACCTCAGCAGCGCCATAAGCTTTGCTGCTCTGTCCGTCCCTCAAACCCGACGGCCCTGCTTGCGGGGGCGGCAGTGGGCCGCACGGGCGCGGGCTGGGCGGTGCGCAGCAAGGCGGCGCTGCTGCTCGCGCTGGTGGCGAAGCGGCAGGGCCCCACGCTCTGGGCAGAGATGCTGCCGCGCCTGGTGGACGCGGCGCAGGAGGGGCCCCTGCACGCGGAGATGGTGTGCATGGCGCTGCGCCGCCGCGCGTCCCGCCGCACTCCACCCGCTGGGCGACACGCAGCGGATGAGGGCGCTCTGCATGCTGCTCTGCTGCTGCGCCTGTCACACGCTTGCCCTGCTGTGACAGTGTGTCTGCTGCGCACAGCAGCATGCAAAGTGGTGGTCGTGCGCCATGCATGCATTCACTCCTTTTACCCCACACATCAAGGACACGCTTGTCGTCTCAATATATATTTTTACATATTCCCCACAATTCCAATATTTTTCCCAGTGCCCCAATATGCACGGCTGCATGCGCTAAAGTCACCCAATGGAGTGCCGCGGCGGCGCAGGTGTGCATGGTGCTGCGCTTCGAGGCCGAGGAGGTGACACAAAGCGCGGAGGGCATGGAGGACGGCGACAAGCGCGCGCTGCTAGGCGGGCTGGTCGGGTCGCTGGACGCGGTGCTGCCTTTCCTGGCCGCCGCGCTGGAGGCCAGCTTTGGGCGCGCGGCCGAGGCCGCGGCCGCGGGCAACGCCAGCGCCGCGGCCGCACAGGGCGCCGTGGTGTCCGCCGCCCTGGGTGCCGCCCCCTGCATGCGCGCGCCGCTCCCAGCCATCCCTTCTGCTCCTAGCACACAGGCCGCGCGCAAGCAGCTCATGGTCTTTGATTCACAACCCGTGTGCACTTCCAGGCCAGCCAAGCAAAAGAGCAAAGAGGATTGCCAGTTAGAGGTCGCTGCAGGTGCTGTAGGAGGCGCGCCGCGGCCGCGGGCGGCGGGCAGCGGGCTGCTGCGGCTGCGCCTCCCTGCTGGGCATCCGTGTGTCTGCCTGGTTGGAAGCGTTCCACAAGCCGGGCGGGCAGCGCGGCCGCCTGAGGCGCCCGGGCGGAAGCGGCGCAGCGACGGCAACGGTGTACATGGAGTGGGCGCCGCTGCCGCGGCTGGCGGGCAGCGGGCTGCTGCGCGCGTGCGCCTACCTGCTGGACGTCCCCGACTTCCGCCTGGCCGCGTGCGAGGCGCTGCGCGTCCTGTCCCTGCGCAAGCAGGCGCAGGTGCCGCCCCCCCCCCCGCCCCTGCCCCCTGCCCTGCGCAAGCAGGCCCCGATCGCCCCAGTCCTCCGCCCCCCGGCCCTGCGCAAGCAGGCACGGGGCGCCCCAGTCCCCCACCGCCCTGCCCTGCGCAAGCAGGCACGGGGCGCCTCCACTTCTTGCCGCATCCACTCCTCTATCATGCCCTGCCCTGCACACGGTCCAGGCCGCCCACCCTCGCCCAGCAGTCGCGGTCCGGCCAGTCCTCCGCCTGCCAGGGTGCCACCGCCCGCCGCGCTGCCCATGCTGACAGGCTGCAGTGTCTCAGAGGGCCACCTCAGTACTTGCACGGCTGTGTTGGCTTGCCTGGCCCACCAGTGCGAGGCGCCTAACAGCATGTGGGCGCCCGCAGGAGGACCGCGGCGTGTTCAACGCGATGATGGACGGCGCGGGCGAGGCGCTGATGCGCGCGGCGGGCGGCGTGCTGACGCCAGGCGCGGCCGCGGGCCTGGCGCCGGACGGGCCGCTGGACGAGCTGGGCCAGCGCCTGGCCGACACCATGGCCGCGTTTGGCGCCAGCCACCTGAGCGCGCTCGCCACGCCCGACAAGCGCACGCTCTTCTTGCAGCAGGCGTGCGGGGCTCTGGCCCAATTGCGCACACATGGCCGCGATAGGCCAGTGGACAGAGAAAGAAGCGGATGTGGTCTTTCTTGCAGATAATATGTGGTAAAATATGGGCGCGCTCACGTGACCCAAGCGTGTCGGTGCAGATGCAGGGCAGCAAAACGTCTGGCCGTCTGTGCTGGCGCCATGCTCACTGCGTGCACACTGAGACAGCCAGCGCCCGCCCGCTTCGACACGAAGAGGGCGTGCCAACCGCGCGCAGATGCTGGCGTTCACGCAGAGCCCCAACCTGCTGCTGGCAAGCAAGGCGCTGCCGCTGTGGCCGGCGCTGCTGGAGGCGGGCGAGCGCAACAAGGGCAAGGCGCCCGAGGGCGCGCCGCGGCCGCCCGTCGCGCAGCTGCCCACGGAGTGCGTCGTCGCGCTGCTGGACCTGGCAGGCGCGCACGGCGCCGTGGGCACATGCAGTGTAGCGCGCCAAGCATGTGTATGAGCACTTCTGTGGCCTTGAGTGGCGGGCGTGGGCTGATAACCTGAAGCATCTGTTGGTGGACATATGTCTGTCTGTGCAGCTGATCGCCGAATAGCCAAGCGGGATTGCCTGCTGCGGGCTGTGGCACGACGCCTGTGCCTGTACAGCAGCGCAACGCGAGCCGCGCGCGCGCTCGGGGCGCTGACGCGGCCCGCGGCGGCGCCGGCAGGCGAGCAGCTGCGCGGCTCGGTGCACCTGGTGGAGGGCGAGGTGGAGGTGCCGGCCGCGTTTGACGACTTTGCCGAGTTCCACGCGTTTGCGACCGAGTACCGCAACCTGCTCGGCCGCATCGCGCGCCTGGCGCGCGCCCGGCCGGCCCGCGCCCCGGTCTCGGCGGGGCCATGGAGTCGCACGTGTGCATCGAGCGCAGAGGACTGAAGTGCGGGTAGCCTCAACATGGGCTGCGCCGCGCTGTCTGCACGCGAAGGCGTGCAGTGCCTGCACGCCATCCCAGCCAGCGGGCGGCGCCACTGGCATGCAGGGGCAGCCGCGCAAGCTTTGGTGGATGACAGGCTGTGAACCTGTTGCACGTAATTATTGTGACCACGCCTGTAAGCGTGCCGCTGTGCGCACGCACAGGCCGCGGCGCAGCTGCCGGAGCCGGCACTGGCCGCCGCGTCGCGGCGCCTCAGCGCTGCGCTTCAGCTCTGCAGCACGTCCGGCGCGCGGCCAGAGGCGCGCACCTGTACTCGTGGTCCCGCGCTCTCCTGCATGCAAACAAACAGCTCTCTTCGGATGCCGCGCTGTCCAGGTCCATGTTCGTCTGGCCTCGTCAGAGCCTCGTCATTGACTGGGGCTTTGTCAGCTGGGGCGTAGTCAGCAAGGGTTTGAGGCAGTCTCTGCGTGGGAGCACATGCTGCTGCACCGCACCGGCTGCGTGCCGGCGCGCCGCGACATGGCGGCCGCCCGGCGCGCAGGAGAAGGAGGGCGCCTTCGAGGCGGCCGTGGTGTTCCTGGACTCCGTGCTGCAGCAGGCGTGCACTGTGCACCTGCGCGCGCGGCGCCCGGGCGACACGATGCCGCCGACTGCGGCGGCCATCATCGCGGCCGGCGAGGCGCTGCTGCGCCAGGTGCGGTGTCCTGGTCTACCCCCCCGGAGGCTGCCTGCTTCTTGCATGGTGTGCCAGCGTGTGGAGCAGCACTTCCCGTGCCAGCGCAACTGGATGCAGGGTTCCCCTGCGCTCCTGCATCCGATGTTAGGTGGTTACTGCTGCAAAGAGTTCAGAACGTGATCATGGGACGAGCTTGCATTGACCCGGCATGGCATCAGAGCGGTGCATTGCATTGGCGCTCTGGGTGGAAGTTGGAATTGTGCCATGCTTCACTGTCAGTCCTGCAGCGATTTTGCAGCCTTACCTGGAGTTTGGCAGTGTGCATGGCACCTGACACGAGAAGGCCATGGCGCCCAGCAGGCTCCCAGGCCTGTGGCCCTGTCAGCAGGTGTCGGCCGCGTACCTGTCAAGCGGCCCCGGGTCTGTCAGGGCCATGGGGTCCAGCAGGCGCGCGAGCCCATGGCCCTGCCGCAGGTGCTGGCCGCGCACCTGCCGGGCGAACCCGGGCTGCTGGGCAGCCACGCGCGCGCGCTGGAGGCCTTTGCGCGGCTGGTGCCCGCGCGGCCAGACCTGCTGCCCGCCATCATACAGAAGGCGCGCGGCCCGCTGCGTTGCTGTTGCTGGTCCGGGGCTGCACCGGCGCCAAGGTGCTCTCCGCGCGCTCTGTGTCCTGCATGCCTGCAGGTGTCACTCTGCATGCATGTGTGTTTGCGATACAGTTCGCCCCAGCTTCCCAGCCGGGCTCCTCAGGACTGGCATGCTGCAACGAGCCTCGTTCCATAGGCCTGGTAAGTGTGGCCTAGTCCGTGAGCTTCATCCTGTGTGTCACTTTGAGCTCCTTCTACCCCCATACGCGCGCTGTGGCGAGCAAGCAAGACTCTGAGCAGCAACAAGCAGGCGTCGTTGCGACGCGGCTCCGCTGGATGGTTGGCGCAGATGTTTGACCTGTACGAGTGCGTGCCGCTGGAGGGCGACCCGCACGCGGCGCCGCCCGCGACGCTGCCGCCCGGCTGGAGGGAGCGCTTCCAGGCGCGCCAGCGCGTCGGCAAGTGCCTCATCCCGCACGCGGCGCTGGCGCCCAAGGTGGGTGCCCGCGCCCCACACCGACGCCAGCCATCGTCTGAGCCTGTCTGCTGTGCTTGCCGCACGTGCGCGCGCGGCCGTGCGGGCTCGTCCCGCGCGCATCGCCCTGCTGGCACCTGCGGGCATGCATGCTACTGCTTTTCTGGTGTTTTTATCGGCGTTGGTTGAAGGATATTGCTGCGTGAATATGCGTGAGGAGGCTCTGTGGGCATACGGCAGGCGATGGCGCCGCACCTGACCGCGTTCGCCGCGCGCGTCGACGAGCTGTGGGCCGGCCGGGAGGTCTGGCTGGGCGAGCGCTGCCTGATGAGCGACGTCATCATGCTGGCCGCCGCGAAGGCCGGCGACCCCGGGCTGCAGAACCAGGCGCGCTTCACGGGGCCCGGGGCGGTGCAGACTAGTGGTCATACGGGCCGGCAGGATTTCAACACATTTTTTTGTACATTAGGGTTCCCGCTGTACCCACTGCATACCCGTGTTCCGTCAGGCAGATGCTGCCGAGCACGCGCCCTGACCCCTGGGCAGCCACGCCATGAGGTTTTCACTTACTGGCCCCACGCACGCGTCCCGCGCGCGGCCGCCAGGTGGTGGAGTGGGTGCTGGCGCCCGTGCGCGCGCGCTGGACGTCCCAGGGCTGGCAGGCCGCGCTGATGTCGCCCGCCGCCTTCCTGGCCGCGTACATGCCGCTGGCCGCCGCCGGCGCGGGCTTTGCCGAGGCGCGGCCGCGCCCGCCTGCTGCGCCCGACCGCGCGACCGGCCTCCCTCTTGCTGCGCATGACAGAGCGGCCGGGCTGCCTGTCTCTGCCGATGAACGCATGGTGCAGCGCATCCTACCTGTCTCCCGCAGACGTCGCCAGGACGGCAGGGCCGTGTTTCATCATCGCTGCGCTGCCCCGTCCGCCCGCTACTCTTGAGCCCCGCCGCGCCTTTTACCTCAGTCCAAGGCACTCCGCATCACCTCGTCGCCACAGCCGGCTGCGCTCGAGCGCCAGGTGGGCGGGCGCCTGGCGCGCTGGGAGCTGTTCCATGACCTGCACCGCGTGGAGCACGCGGCCAAGCGCGGCCCGTGCTCGCGCACGCTGGCCTCGTCCAGCGCCGACCCGCGCCAGCCCGGCTGGCACGTGCTCAACGCGCACCTGCCCTGGATGCTGCCCGCGCTGCTGCAGTTCACGCGCTGCCTCAACGCCGTGTGGGAGCCGCAGGCGCGAGGGCCCCTGTTGTTGGTACAGAAAAGCACACAAACATGTGCTTTGATATCATGAGCATGTCCGCCGCCTGCGAGGACAATGCCTGTGACAGGTGCCGCGCCACCCCTGCTGCCGCAACACTGCCAGAGACCGCAGGTGCGCAGACTGGCCGTCGACATACCACCCATGCACTCCCCGACTCACCACCGAGCCGTCTCCACACTGGATCGTGTCCTGTCCGAGCAGGCCGCGCAGTGCCCGACCTCCGGGACGCCATCTTCCTCAGGCCAAGGCCCGCCCCGCGCCGCAGCGCCGACAGCGGCGGCCGCGGCCGCGCGCGCAGGGCCGCGAGGCGATGGCCGGCGCAGCGGCCGCGCTGGACATGGGCCCCAAGGAGCGCGCGCAGTACCTGCGCCGGCGCGTGGGCGTGGAGCCGTTGGGGGGCCCCGAGGAGGAGGCATCCACGCTGGCGGGGCCGACGCCCGGCGCGCTGCGCACCTGGCTGCGCCAGGTGCATGATTGTGCGGAGCTGAAACGGCTCTGCCCATGCAGCCCGCCTGTCGAGCGGCTCTGGCGCGGTTAAAGATTGCGCCATCGCCCCTCTGCAAAGCGCCCGGACAGCGACGGCGCCGCTCTGGCCGCCCTGTAGCTGCGCATCGGCCTGCCCCGTCTCTGCCGTGGCTGTGATGCTCATGCACAACTCCTGGCTGCTTCGCCAGCTCCTCCGCCAGCTTTGCAAGCAAGCCAGCTGCAAGCTGTGATGCATCACAACGTCGTCTTGCTGGGTTTGCAACCTGCCTCTCCTCCCTCGCAGCCCGCAGGTAGTGCACCAGGCCATGCAGAGGGGTGCCCGCTGCGTGCCACGGGAGCAAGGCCGCAGACGCGCCTCGCGCCTGTGCGCCCATGGAGCGCCGCGCGCGCGCGCGCAGGTGCGCGAGAGCTTGTACCAGGCGCTCGGCATCATCGCCTCGCAGGCAGCGGGCTTCTTCGCGGCGGGCGCAGACGCGCGCGCGCTGTGGGCGCCCGCGCTCGTGGGCTCGCTGGAGCACATGCCCATGACGCACGTGCGCATCCTGATCCGGCACGTCATGCTGCCGCTTTGCCGGCACTGCCCGCCCGCGCACAGGCGCGCCCTAAGCCCCGCACGGAGCAGGAGGTCAGGTGACCCGCTCTGCTTGCCTTGCAAGTCCAATTCATGAGCTAGTGGGGCGTGCCTGTCATGGCCGTTGCGGAGCAGTGCCACGCTTCGCAGTGACCCGGCCCTGTCTGCTCGGCCCAAGCGCTCTACCAGCCCCTCGGCCGGCTCCGCCGCCCGGTGCATTGCGGGCCGCGCAGGCAGGGCTCTAGCGGGGTGCCAGGGGCGGTGCGGGCGACCTACCGGCTCCGCAATGGTGGTGAGGCTGCGGCGCGCGCGCAGGGCGGCGTGGTTGGTGCCCGTGCTGGCGCAGCTGCTGCCGCACATGCTGGAGCGCCTGGGCGGCGCCTGGCGCGCGCTGGGCGCGCACAGCGGCGCAGCAGCCGCCGCGGCCGCCGCCGGCGGCGCACACACGTCCGAGGGCGCGGCCGCCGCGGAGGCTGAGGTGGTCGCCGAGCGGCTGCTGCGCGAGCTGACGCAGGAGCACCTGCTACTGCTCAAGGCGCTGCATACGCCCAGTGCGCGCCCGGCTCGTGGGGCGGCGCGCGCCGGGCCAGGGTGGTTGCGCGGGGCGGCGGCAGAGAGAGTACATGTACAGCGGCCATACACCCAAAGCTCGATCTTTGATGGTCGAGCAGTGGCTGTCGGAGCTCGCCAAGGAACGCCTGATGTTGCTGTGCCTCCTCGCGCACATGCCAGCGCTCGTAAGCACACTCCTATACACGGCCCCCGGCCAAATGACATACAAGCTTGATACTGAAACCGGCGGGCGGGCTGGCAGTGTGCAGGGAGCATCTTTCCCGTCTCTCTTCACAGCGAGCGAGGCAGACACGCCGGACCAACTCGTGCCGGGGCGCGCGCGCAGACACGGGCGGCGCGCAGGGCAGCCTGATGGCGTGGCTGGCGGCGCAGGCGCCGGACGTCGCCATGGCCGCCGCCATGACGGCCACCGCCGCGCTGTGGTGGCCGGACGAGGCGCTGTCCAACGCTGCGGCCTTCTGCCGGTGCGCCTGCGCATGCGCTGCCTGCCAGGACGTCACTGGCGGTGCCGGCAAGGGCCTGCCGCCGCCGTGCCGCCCCTGTGCGCCCCGCGCGGCCTGAACCGCTCCATCCACACATGCGGGATGCGCAGGCGCACGGTGCCCATGGCGGCCGGCAACGCGCGGCTGCGCGAGCTGGTCGGGCGCGACATGCTGCGCGGCGCGGTCGCCGCGCTCGGCGCGCGCGGCGCGGCCGCAGCGCAGCCGGAGCTGCTATCGCTGGTGCGTGAGATTGTCTTCCAGGAGCTGCCGCGCGCGTCGCCGTTCGTGGCCGACGAGCTGGCGGCGCTGCCGCGCATGACGCCCGCGCGCCTGGGCGCGCTGCGCGCGGAGGTGTCCAGCAAGCGCATGACCGAGAAGGCGCAGCGCAACGCCATCCGCCGGCTGCTGCAGAGCTGCGGTGCGCGCGCGCCTCTTGGCGTCGGAGGCGTGTTGTGTTGCGATCAGGGCTGATGCATGCGCCCCACGCTCGTCGCCCGGCCCAGTGTGCGGCAGCCAGCTCGATGCAGATCCAGCGTAGGTAAGCGTGTTTGCACCAACCCGGCGCGCGGGCTCCAGAGGACCTCCAGGTGCTCGCTTGCACGAAAATATCCATGCTCAAGACAGTCTGGCAGCGCACTATGTCGTCGTGCAGGCACCGAGGAGCTCGCGGAGGCACTCGCGTCAGACTTCAAGCCGGGCATGGTCGTCCAGCTGGCGCTGCCGCGGCCGCGCATCTGGTCCGCGCCTGCCGAGCCGGACGTCGCCAACGGCATGCCGGCCTGAGCGCTGCCGGCGCCGGCGCCGCCGCGTCCTGGTGCCCTCTGCAATGTGTCTGCCATGGAACATGATGGCGGGCTTGGTGCGGCCAACCAGCGTCCGGTGAAGGGCGCAGGGAGGCGAGTGCACGCGGTGGCAGAGCCCCTGAGCCGACATTTGGCACCTGGGCAGAGAGTTTGTGCGCGCTGGCCTGTGAGCCATGCTGTGCTGCAGGGTTGTACGGCGCGGCTTGCCTGGTCATGCGGCGTGCATCAATGTTGAACAGCACGGGTGCATGGCAGGGACGTTCAGACCGTGTGAAGGCGTGCACATGAGTGGAAGCAAGAGTGTGAGCTGCAGCGCTGGGCCTGCAAGAATGGCAGCGCGTGCCCATGTTGTGACAGGAACCGCGCGGGGACTGAGTTGCGCTGCCGTGCACGAACAGGTGGTTGAATTGCTTGGAGAGCATCTTGCCGCGCATCACATGCATGGTGATAGTTTGGTGTAAAGTATACTGTACGACTGCTTGACCACCGTTACACCTCTGCCTACCGTGGTCCGCCGGGCTTCGGGGACGCTGCAAGTGAAACCCCGCTGGCGCGACCTCAGTAAGTCTCCCGCAGCTCGTCGGCCGCCTGCGCAGTGTTGCCGTCCCGGCGCGTCCCGTAGGCCGTCCGCGTGACGCGCCGCGCCTGTTGCATGACATGGCCTCATGGTCTCAGCGCCACACGCCAGCCCAGAGGAGCTCAATTAGCTACTGCTCTTTCTAGACCTCAGTCAGTCGAATACAGATGTCCTGTGGATTTGTGTTCACGCATGCACGCACACCACACGGCACCCTGTTCTGCGACATCAGGGGACACAGGCCGGCCACTGGCAGATGCACAGCCGATGTTGTCCCGCGCGGCCCGCATTCCAAGCACACGCACGCACTCAGCTGCGCGCCTAGCGGACCGCGCCGAAGACCTCCTCCACAGACACATGCCCTGACATGCGCGCACGGGCAGCCGCACGCCTGGCCGCCCGCGCCGAAGACCTCCTCCACAGATGCGTGCCCTAGCATGCGCGAGCGGGCAGCTGCACGAGCGGCCGCGCGCCTGGCCGCCCGCGCCGAAGACCTCCTCCAGGGATGCGAGCGGCCGCAGGAAGGCGACCACGACGGTGATGTTGTCGCCCGCGCCGCGCGCCAGCGCCTCCGTCGTCAGCCGCCGCGCGCACATCGCGGGCTCCTTCACTGCGGCCCCGCAGTCGCGCTAGCCAGTGACTGGAACAGCATGGAGCTGTATCTGCCGGCCTGTGCTCAAGATGCTGGCACTCTGCATCAGGGCACCTTCAGCGCAGGACCACCGGGCTGCAGGCCGTGCATGTCAACGACAGCTCGGCTGGGACAGACCCTGTCCAGCATCTGCACTGAGAGTTGCTGCGCGGGAGGGCGAAGCGGCTTCAGACAAGAGCGTCAGGGCGGGCTGAAACCAGGCGCCAGCGCATCGTGTCCCGCCAAGAACCTTGAAACCCAGGAGCTCAACAGAGGCGCGTCAAACCCGCTGCACTGAGTACGGACACGCGCCCCTCACGACGCGGACATGCTCCCCTGAAGAGCGGACATGCTCCCCTCACGGCACCCGGCCGTGCGCCGCGCCCGACAGCGCATGAACGTCGAACCCCCGCCGCAGGCCTGGGCGCGGCGCGCCTGTGTCCAGCACGAGGCCCACCGCGTCCTGGTCCGGCACTACGTCCCACAGGCCGTCGCTGGCCAGGATGAGAAAGCTATCGGCGGGGCCAAGCGCGGTCACGGTCACCTCCGGCTCGGCCACCACGCCGGCCTGCTTCAGGTCCGCGTCACCCAGCGACCTGGTGCGGGCCCCGCACATGAGGCTCCCGCCAGCGCCGGCGCACTCGCAGACACTGCTTGCGAGTCACACGGCGACACCTGAGCCTGCCGCACATCCCGTGTGCTACAGCCCGAGGGGCGAGGGGCGAGGAGCAAGGGGAGGGAACGGGCTGGGGCGCACCGCGTGACCTGCAGCCCAGCGTCGCCGACGCGCCAGCCGTCCACGCGCCAGGCGACGGCGCCGCCGGCCGCCGCCACGCGCGCGCGCTCGTCCGCGCGCGTCGCCGTCTGGTCGCGGCTGAGCGCGAGCGCGGCGCCGTCGCGGCACAGCACCTGGCGCGCCGCCGTCGCCGTGAGCTTCATGGGCGCGCTGTGCCTACACCCTTTTGCATGCTGATTCACCAGAGAGCAGGGCTACGGCCGCCACTTTAACCGCGCAGGGTCACACGGCGAGCGGGCCAGATGCCGGCACCGCATTCACTGCCAAGCCCTATGCACTGGTGCACGCAGCGCTGCCGGCCCCCGCCCTGGCCCCGGGGCCGGCGTACTGCGCGGCAGTCGCCCGCGCCGGCCACCGCCAGCCAGCCGCCGCGCAGCAGCGCCACAAGCGCGGTCGCGCCTGGGAACGCGCGCGCGCCGGCGCCTGCCTCGCCCATGCGCGCGACGCGCTGCCGCCAGGCGCACTCCTGCGCAAGGGCATGTGGCGGCTGGGCACGGCCCTCTGCCCTGGCAAGCCGCGAGTGGTGTCTACGGGCGCGGGACATTGCGCATAGCGTCACGCCATTCCCGCAGACCTGCAAGCCTGCAGACGCCGTGGGCACGCAGACACACAGCACCGCTCTGTCGACTGCGCTGCCGCACCACAGTTGAACGGGCAGCGCTTATTGCCTGACACACAATCATTTAACGCCATGCCGCACGCCAGCGCCACGCCAGGCGACTCGCCAAGCAGCCTGGGGCGGCGCCCCTCCTTCCCCACCCACACACAGGCGCGGCGTGCACGCGTAGCAGCCAGGCCAGCACCTCTGCCTCCCGAAAGGCCACGTCCAGGCGGGCGAACGCGGCCGCCAGCGCCGATGCAGCGCTCGGCGCCGCCCAGGCGCCGCGCAGGTGCGCCAGCAGGTGCGCCGCCGCGAAGCGCGCCGCAGCCGCGCCGCGGTGGCCGTCAAAGACGGCCAGCGCGTGCGCGGCGTCCGCGCGGGCCTCGCCGCCGCCGCCCGGGGCCGCCTCGCGCCCCGCGGCGTCCTCGAGAACGGGCAGGGGCGAGGCAAGCACGTGCGCGTCCTCCATGCGGTCCTCGCCGCGCCGCCCGGCGGTCGCGAACGCAGCGGCCGACACCTGCCGCGCCCCGATGGGTCAAAGTGCTAGGGTCACAGGGTTTGGGTCCTGCCTGAGCCAGTATGGCGCCGGGCCAGCGCGTCGAACACGCGAGCGCGCCAGCGCCCAACGCGCGAGCGCCGTGCAAGTGCCGCGACCCTTGCGCAGGGCCGCGGGCAGCGGCGCGCACCACCGGGCGGTACGCGCTCGCCGGCATGTCCGCCCAGGGCGCGGCAGGCCATGCGTCGTCCGCCGCCGCGCACGCCGCGCCGGCGGAGCGCTCAGGCGCTGCGCCCTGGATGGGCGTCGCGCCCGCCGCCGCCGGCTCAGCGGCACCGCCGCCTCCGCGGGCGTCCTCCTCGCTGCCGCTGTGCGCTCCCTCCGACCCAGCTCGCCGCCGTTGCCGGCCGCAGGCTCGCCCGCCCTGTCACGCTCGCCGGCGCCATGCTGGCGCCCCGCGCCGCCGCTGGAGCTGACGCCTGCTTGCATGCCCAAGGCCGTCGCCCGCTCGCTCGCCGCCTCGCTGCCGCACCGGAGCGCAGCGCCGCTCACGCTCCGTCCAGAGGTTTCCGCGCTCTCGTCTGCGCCGCCGGCCAGGCTGCCGGCGAGTGCGGCGAGCGCTGTGGCGGCGGCGGCGGCAGTCGGGCGCGCGGCCGGGTCGAGCGCCCAGCAGGCGGCCATCAGGCGGGCGAACGCGGGCGGCGCGCCAGGCGCCTGGCTGGGCCGCAGGCCCTCCGTGGCGACCGCCGCGGCCAGCTCCTGCCTGGCACCCGGGAGGAGTCAAGTGGGGCATAGTGTCAGGGTCAGCTCCTGCCTGGCGCCGGGAGCAAGCATGTGGGACTTAGGGTTACGGTCACCACCTGCCTGGGGCCAGGGACAGGTCGTGTGGGACACGCGCGCCGCGGCAGCCAGACTGCTGGTGCTGGTGGTGTGACATTGCCTTGCCAAAGCGCTGCTAGGGTCATTGAAGATCTGGCAGAAGCCTGGCAGCACAGCACAACCTGACAGACAGGGCGATGGGCACCGCACAGGCGCACAAGCTCTCAGCGGGTGCGCGCGCGCCCGTCCGTGCGCAGATACACGTCGCCCATACCCAACCTTAACCCGGTATCAAGCTTGGCCGAGCGGGCGGGAGCCGCTGTGAGAGGCCGCGAAAATGCGCGGTGCGGCGCAAGCCGCGCACCGGCCGTAGTTAAAATTGAGCACGGTCTGGCAGGCGGGGTTGTCGCGCGTGCAGTCCGAGAAGGGCAGCACGCCGGTCGCGGCCTCATTGAGTGTGACCGCCAGGGCGTATACGTCGGCTGGCGTGCCGCCACCGGTCGCGCGCAGCAGCTCGGGCGCCATGTACTCCAGTGTGCCCACCTACATTGACGCAGCCTGTTTACGTGCGCAGCCCTACTAGGTTCGCAGCTGCGCGCCCTGTACTCCAGTGTGCCCACCTGAAGCAGTCCGTGTCTCGCCGACAGCTTGTTTCATTTCTGATTCGGCGATTGTCCAAGCAGGAGGGGCAGCACGCCAGCCACGGCGCGCGTCACGCGCACGAGGCCTCCCGCCAGCAGGGTCCCCGGCAGGAGGGCGGGGACCCCGAGCGCGCGCCGCCGGGCGGCGCGCGCGCACCGCGCGGCGCTTGTGGAAGCCGCCGGAGGGCTTGCCGCCGGCGAGCGCGCTGCGCGCGTCGGCCAGCTCCGCCGCCAGCTCCGCCGCGGCCGCCGCCAGGCCAAAGTCGCTCAGCTGCGCCGTCCCATCCTCGCCTGCCCGCCGCGCGTCGTCCCTGGAATGACTGGACAGCCGACGCATGCGGTGGCCCGGACAAGCAGCAAACCTCGTCAATTGTGCGCTGAGCAGACTCGGCGGCCGCCGGCGTGGCGGCAGGCATCTCCCCAAAGTGTGCCCGGGAGCGCTCCATTGCCAAGCCAACCGTTTGCTGTTCCAGCAGGCGTTTTCTTGTCTGGGCGTGCGCAGCGTGTGGCTCGATCAGGCACCTCAAAGGATAAGGCCACAGTAGCCTTCCAGAGCGCGGCTGGAATGCTGCGGCGCGACGCACCCAGGAGCACGTTGCCGGGCTTGACGTCGCGGTGCAGCACGCCGGCCGCGTGCACGGCGGCAAGGCCGTCCGCCAGCTCCGCGCCCAGCCGCGCCACCGCGGGCCAGCCGGGCCGCCAGCCGCGCTCGTGCAGCGCGGCTGCCAGGCTCGCGCGCCGCAGCGGCATGGCCAGCCAGTAGTCTGCACGGCGCGGCAGCCCACGCCGCTCAGCCGGACGTGCTCGCATGCGCCCGCCCTGCCCCTGGCGCCAGGCCCGGCTGCCCACGGGCGCAGCCCCAGACCGGTGTCACCAGCAGCAGAGGCGAGATGAACCGTGCGTCACGCACGTTCCCGCCGATGAGCCGCAGCGCGAGCGGGCACGGGGGAGCCCGAGCGCTGGGGCGGACCGGGCGGCAGCATGCGCGCGGCAACGAGCGGCACGACGTGCGCGTGCTGCACGGCGGCCATCAGGCGGACCTCCCTCCGGAAGTTGTCCAGGTCCTGGCGCGCGCGGCCACTCAGCGCGGGATCCAGCGCCAGCATAGGGTAGGGTCAGGGTCATGTGTGACACTGGCAGGCATCGTGGCCCGCAGGCGCATGCACAGACGAGCCTCCCGCATGCCTTAGCGCCTGTTGCATGCCGCAAAGGCGCTCGCGGCAGGAGCAGCGTGGCCTGTGGTGGGCACACATGCCCAGCTTTTGGTAGCAGGGGGGGACGCCCATGGCCGCAGCTTCGGCTGACACGTACCACCGCATGAGAATAGGTAGCGCATGGTCAGCGCGGCCGTGCGCGACCTGCCTCAGAGGGCTGCAGGCGGCCACACGCTGGCCGGCAGCCAGTGGGCTGCCCGGCGCCCGCTGCGTAGACAGGGCGCCAGGGCCCGGGCGGACGGACCTGGTGCGTGCCGATGCGGGCCTTCTTGACGGCGACCGGCAGCCCGCGCAGCGCGCCGGCGTGTATGGTCGCCTGCTGCCCCGCCGCCAGCACGGCGCCCAGCGCCAGGTCCGCCCTGGCCGTCCCGAGCGGCACGCTGGCACTATTTCCAATGCGGGCGGCCTGCGCGGGGTAGGAACAGCGGTCGGCGCTGGGCTTCGCGCTTCCGTGCTTGCTTCAGCACCGCCACGGCGTCCCGAGCTCCAGGCGCCGCTGGCGGCCCGAACAGGGCGGGGCAGCGAGCGTGGTCTGCGTTGGCGCCCCCAGCAGGGTCACAAGTGAGCAACCACTGCAGGCGGCCTGCGTGACGCAGCCTCCACCTTGCTGGCACAAGGCGAGCCCGACGAGCCTGCATTGTTTGCATTGTCCAAGCGCCACTGTCCGCGCCATTGTCCACGCCACTGTCAAAGGGCCTTCATCAATCATCATCAAGCACATATTGGCACTCTGTGCAGAAGCAAAGGCGAGGCCGCCGCGCTTGAAAACAACTAGTTAATACCTAACAGACTGTTGACAAGTGCCGCACTTGCTAGGTGTATATCATGTCCGTCGTGTCCGCTGCATGCTGCGCGACCCTGCTTAAACAAAGGCACTGGGTGCAGCTCGTAGCTTACTGCTGTTCCTGTATATGTAACAGAGAGCTGGCCCTTCAGGCAGCTTGCCAGCACATGCCCAAGGCCTTTCAAGCTTTAGCAAAATGTCTCACACTGCACGTCAAGCAACCTGCGGGCTGTGCACTTTTCTGCACTCTACCGCACGGGTAGCGCCCACCTCCTCAAAGCGCCCTTGTTGCACAGCTGCAGCAATGCGCTGGAGCGCTTCACCAACTTCCAGCAAGTCCGTGCCCGGTCCGTCCGCACTGCACCCACCCAAAGGTCTGCCGGCATGATCGGCTGTGAACTCCATAACATAACCTGCGGGAATGAGCACACTGCGCGCGCGCCCAGCATCGAGGCCCGTATTTCGCACGTGCGCACCACCCTGTAGGGCCTGGACTCCCCAGGGCCTGGACTCTGTCGACTCAGCAGCAGCAGATACGCTACCAGCAGATCCGCTCTCTGGAGCACATTGGGAGCTCGCGGTAGGGGCAGGAGGCAGACCCGCCCTTTGGCCACCGGCTGCCCGCCCACTGCATGAGCGAGTAGTAGTTATGGACAAGGGCAAGCGCGAGGGCGGGGCGACCGCAATCAGCCTCACGGACGCTGCGGCGACCACCGACTCGTTCCGCATCTGGGAGTTCAAGGTGATCCTGCCGGAACGGCTTGCCGTTGATGAAGGCGGCCGAAGCGGAAAGCGCGTCGGGTCAAAGCCCCTCACTACTGTGCCGGGCAGGCCCCTGATGAGTCTGCTGAGCGTGCAGGTCAAGCGCTGCCCCAGGAGCAGGCCGCACGGTGCGCGCGTGCTCGCCCGCCGGCCACTTGCACCCTGAGTGCGGTACACCTGGCGCTCGCGCCGCCGGGCCCCCGCTGACGGGTTGAGCGCGCCGCAGACTGGACGCAGTGCCCGTTCGCGCACCCCAGCGAGAAGGCCAAGCGGCGCGACCCGCGGCGGTACAAGTACTCGGGCACGGCGTGCCCGGATTTCCGCAAGGTGCGCGTCTCACAGGCGGCCGCGCCCGCGCGCGCTCTGCCCTGGGCTGGCAGGCAGCGGGCGCCTAACCTGCGGCGCTGTCGCGCAGAACGGCACCTGCCGGCGCGGCGACGCGTGCGAGTTTGCGCACGGCGTGTTCGAGTGCTGGCTGCACCCGGCGCGCTACCGCACGCAGGCGCGCGCCCGCTCAGCAGCCTGCACAGATCACCGCGGGACCCGCTCGAGGCTGGAGGAGCGCTTGCCCTGCGCCGGCTGCAGGCCGCCTCCAGCGCCCGATGCGGAGCGCTTGGTCCAGCCTTGTCCGTGACTCGACCATACATGTGGGTGCAGGTTGATAGATGGAGATACATTCTCCTGGGGGCTGAGCTTGTGCAGTGACTTGGTGATCGAGATCACCCGGATGTCGTCGTGCATCAAGGGCGTGTGCGGCCGGGCAGGTCTGCACAGACGGCCTGGCGTGCAAGCGGCGCGTGTGCTTCTTCGCGCACCACGAGGGCGAGCTGCGCAAGGTGCAGGAGGAGGGCGCGCCCAGCGCCGGCAAGGACGTCGACGTGCTTGCAGGCGCGCGGACGCGGCCCCTCCCGTGCCACAGTTGCCGCGGGCGGCGTTGCGTAGCTTGCAGTGCTGCACCAGGCGTGTGGAGGCTCTGCTGGGATGTTTGTGTTGCGGTTTTGCAGACATATGACAACCTGTAACACTGTACGTGGTTACGGTGTGCTGACAGCAGCTGGCATGCCGGGGAGCAGAGGCGCAGGCGTACCAGCAGCAGCTTGCTGCGCTTGCAGCGACGCTGCCGGCTGGCCGCGACCTGAGCGGCCACGGCGGCGGCGAGCCGCCGCGCGGCGCCGCGCCGCGCGCGCGCCCGGAGCCGGCCGGCGACGCGGGGCTGGGCGAGCATGCGCGCGCGCTGCAGGCGCAGGCGCTGGCGCAGGCACTGGCGCAGGCGCACGCGGGCAGCGCCGGTTCCGGCCAGGGCTACGGCGCGGGCGGCGACCCGGCCGCGCTCGCTGGCGCGGCCGCGGCGCTCCTCGGCGGGGACGGCGCGGCGCTGCTGCGCCTGGTCGCCGCGAGCCAAGCGCAGGTGCAGTGCGCGGCGGAGGCCGAGCTGGCAGCGCGCGCGAGCGCGGACGCGGCCGCCGCGCGCCGCTCGCTGGACGGCCGGCGCAGCCTGGACAGCGGCCCGCCCGGCGTTGGGCGCGGCGCCAGCCTGGACCTGCAGTGGCGGCCGCGCGCGAGCTTGGACAGCCGCGCCCCGTACGGCGCCTGCGACTATGCGCGCGAGCGCGGCGCTGCTTACAGCCAGCCGCCGGCGCCCAGCAGCATGGGCTACGGCTGGGCGCCCGGTGGCGGCGCCGGCGACCTGCTCGCGACCGGCCACGCGGAGGCGGCGCGGGTGACGGCGCGCGCGCTGTCGCAGCGCCGCTTCTCGGTGGACGGGCTGCTGGAGGCGCGGCGCGGCGGCGGCGGCGGCGGCCACCGGCAGTGCGCGCTGGACCAGGCGTACGCGGCGGCGCTGGCGCCCGGCCTGCCGGCAGCGGGGCCGGCCTACGCGCGCATGGGGGACCTGCAGCCGCATGCGCCGCAGCACGCGCACGCCTACCGCCGCTCGGTGGACCTGGGCGCGCTGTCGCGCGCCGGGCTGACGGGGCACGGCGCGTTCGGGCATGTGGGCGGCGGCGGTCTCGAGGCGGGCTGCGCCAGGCCGTGCGCGGACGCCGCCATGCCCATGCATGGTGCGGCAACGAGCGGTGCTGAGAGTCGCAGAGCTGGGAGCTGTCTGCAGGTTGTGCTGCGCACGCGTACGTGTGTTGCGGGTCCGACACGTCAGGACTGTATAGGCACCTGTGCTGTGTGAGTGTTTGCGCTGTCCCCAGAAATAGAGAAGTGATGACCTAATAGCAGACAAGAGTGTTCTGCTTTTGCCCTGCGGCCAGAGCTGCCCAGGCTGCAGCAGGTTGCGGCCACCGCCCGCTCGCCCACATCCCGGCAGCCCGACCCTGGGTTCTCAAGTGACCCTGGCTCTGCGCGCGCGCAGGGCGCGCGTCGGGCAGCCACAGCTCCTCGGCGTCCAGCGAGTCGTGTGAGTCGCTGCCCGCGCCGGCCGGCACCAACCCCAACACCATCTTCGAGGGTGCGCAGTGGCTCTGCAGCGACGCCGCGCCGCTCGGCGCGCGCGCGCCGCCGGCGCCGGCCGCCGACGACGCGCGCGCCGCGCTCGGCGCGTTTCCGATGGCCGCCGGCCGCGCGCCCGTGCGCGAGTTCCTCGTGCGCAACGCGTCTTTCGACAGGCGCGCGGCGGCCCTTGCCCTATGCCTGGTGCCCTGCATGCCTTGCAGGACAATGTTGGGGCTCCATCCGCCTGTCTAGGGGTCCTGCAGAGGCGACCACAGGCTGTGCGAAGCCTGGTCAGCGGCGAGCTTCAGGGCGGGCATGCTGCACGGACACCTTGGCGACTCCCTCGGACGGCCCTGATGTGCGCATCTGAACCAAACCCAAGAGGCTCAGGGTGGCCCACGATGGCGTCAGCTGAGCGAAGCTGCCGCGCCGCGCAGCATCGTGGCGGACCTGCCGCGCAGCGTGTCCGAGCTCAACCTGATGGAGGCCGTGGGCGCCAGCAGCGCGCTCGTCGTCAACGGCGCGTACGACCAGCGCTGACGGTCGGGGCCGGCTGCAGGGCCCGGCTGCACACGCACGGCGCCTGGGCGGCGGCATGAGCTGCACGCCAGACAGACAGCGGCCGTCATGGGCCCGGCGCAAGCAGCCAGGGCAGCCGGGGGCAAGTGACCGCATGCAGGATCCTCAAATAGCAATGCGAGTGCAGCAAATGCATGTACATGGGAACGAGGCGCGGTGTTCGGGCGTGCCGCAGAGGGCCGCACGTGATGTTCTTGATGCTCCCGGTACTGTTGGTTCGTTACAGAGCGCCCAGCTGCAGACCTGGCGAGCACGCAGCGCTGCCACTGTTGGCGGCACACTTTCTTTTGGGCATTGGAGAGAGGGCAACAAGCGACATGCGCCCCTTGAGATTTTGCAGATCTGCACCCTTTTGCTGGCCCTTCCGGGTGTGCCTTATTTTTGGCATGTGCGAGGGCTGGCCAAGAGCTGCGGGGCTACCAAAGCCCGACCGCGGCCCCGCTGCCAGCGTGCCGGCGGCAAAGGCCGCGCGCGCTGGCGTGCGGGCAGAGCCTGCCCCCGGGGCTACCCCTGTCGCGCCCCTTGGAACCTCGATTGTTGTGGCGTACTCCGCCCGTCATTCTTGCCCCGCGCTTGGGCATGCGCATGCCACCCTACCCATGCCACCCTACCCCTACTGAATTTTGTCGATGCGCGGCGGCGCGCACCCCTTACTTGGCAGGCTTCAGGTTGAGGCTGGGGATGTTGAGAGACTGGGAGCGTGAAGGTTGAGAGCGGCCTGTCATGGGCCGGTGTAACCCTAGCGAGCGGTCTGCTGAGAGTAACCTGTGTCTGGCGCCCGTGTTTTCCCTCGCCCGCCCATCAGCGTTTGGTAGCAGGCCCGTGCGTGGGACATTGGATGCGCTGCGCTAGCGAACATTTGCGGTTGATTGGGCTGGAATCCCCCTATTGTGGCCTGCGAGAGAGGGGTGATTATTAGACGGTGAGAGTGAGTGCAGCGCGGCGCCAATGGGCCCGCCAGTGCACCTGTACGAGCGATCCTCTGAGACATTCATTTTTAGCCGCGCTGATCATGGTAAGCATGGTGGGAGGTTTATGGTGCGTACAGAGGAGCGTGGCTGCACAACTTCACCCTGCATGGGCGCTCGTGCAGTGCCGCATTTGGGTCGTCACTGAAAACCGGATGACACTAGCTGGGAGGCGCGCACAGCTGCAGCGCGAGGACTGCGGACGCATGGTGGGACGGAGCAAGCGCTCTGTTGTAACGATGGCGGCACGATGTGGTGTGCAGCAGTAGCTGTTATAGAATGTGCTGGTTGCAGAGCCTGGTCGAATGGCATCAGAGCAGAGGTCACAGCTCTCATGATATTTGCTTTTAGCCAACAACAGCCAGAAGAAGGCAGATTGGCAGTGCAAGCTCCCACTGAAGTTGTGCTCTACTTTGCATGTGCACCTAGGCATGTAGCCATCCTGCTGAGCCCAGTGGCGGTGCATGCACAAACAAGTAGACTTCTGCTGCAAAACGGCGGGCCAGTCACCCACACTTCAAATGAGGCCACCGCACAGCGTTTATCGCAAGGGCGGACGCCCCATACGCGTGGCCGCATGCTGACGCACAGCAGACCCAGAGGCTCCAGAGCACAGCACCTCACCCCAGCGCGTGTCAGGCTGCGCACGAGCAGGCGCGCCGACAAATGATCTCCAGGTCCCTCGCAGGGCCATCAGCGGCCAGGCTGCCACGCAACGCCAGGCCGCGCACAGGAGCATGCGCGTGCGGGCCGGCCGCCGACTCTTGCCAGGGGGGCGGCGCGCCAGGCGCGTCAGACCTTGCGCATGAGCAGGTAGACCTGCGAGTCTACCGCCAGGTCCTCCAGCTTGCTGGGGTCGCCGGTCAGCTGCATCAGCAGGCCGCCAAAGGAGATGAACACGTCCACGCGCACCTGCGCGCCCGCCGGCAGCGCCAAAGCTGGGGTGAATTCATGCATTCATAGGTTGTGTAATCTATATGGGGACAAAGCCAAGGCTCACTGGCCCCCGGTTTTCTCCAGTGCAGTTGCGCCCCAGCTGATCCGCAGCAGGGCAAGGAAGCTGCTACGGTCATCAAGACTGCCTGTCCTGCATGCGAGGCAACCCACATGTGGACTCCCCATTGGGGCACATGATGACCACTGCTTGCTACACATGCATGCGTAGACCGAAAATGATCTTAACGGGACGGTGTCTCGTCAAGACGCACAGCACACACCAAGGCCACCTTTTATAATGCGCATGCCATCTACAACGACTCCCCTTGCTCGGTGATGGCCCGCTCAGACTGCGCACCTGGCCCTGAGACGGCGCGTCCTTGTACTTGAAGATGCGCCCAAACATGACATAGTCGTAGTTGTCCATCAGCGTACTGCGCGTGCTCTGCATCGCCTGCGCCGCGTGTGCTCCAGCTGTGTCTCGTACACCCAGCTATGTTGCCAGTGGCGAAGGCCCAACCAGCTCGGGGGGTCTGCTGTTGCCTTGTACGGCCTGGCGCCAGCTGGGCTTGGCTGCTGAGTCTGCTGGCATTGCAGTTGCACACGTGAGCGCGACACACGTGCTGCGATAGCAGCTGCACAGCTGAAGCTGTGGGAAAGGCGCTAATAGGACGCCGCTTGGAGTGCATGGGCAACAAACTTGTCTGAAAAGGTGGCAAGCATAAGGTGCGCACCGCGTTGTACTGCGGCTCGGTTGGAGTTCCATCCAGGTTCAGCGTCGACGACAGCGCAAGCGAGTACTTCTCGCCAACCTGCGGGCAGACACCAGCCCTTCCAGCAGGATGGTTCTGCTGCAGCGCTGCATATCGAGCGCTCCATAAGAGGCAGGTGTGTTGCCAGCTTCAACAAGTCGGCTCAGCGTAGAGCAGGCGAGCCCCAGTGCCAAGAAGCGTGCGTTTGAGCGGCAGGCTGCATGTGGCATGCAGGTATCTGACCGTACAAGGACAGGCTGCACAGGCTGCACAGCAGGTGTAGGCCGACCTCCATGGGGTACACGTCCACGTTGATGTCGATGAGCAGGTCCATCTCATACAGGTCGCTTCGGCATCGAAAGCGCGACACTGACCACAGCACAGTGTGCTTGACAGACCGCTCGTGTTGCGCTTGCCAGCACAAGCAGCAGTTGAACCACGGATTTCAGAGCAGCACAGCTGTGCAACCAAGCAAAGCATGGAACGCAGAGCAGCTCCGCTATGCAAGCAAGCGCTGTGCTTGCGCCGCACCCTTGTCAAATATTTTGTCATCTGGGTCCTTCTGCAGCACCTCAAAGATGTCCTCAAATAGGAGCCTGGACATGCCGGCGGCGCTGCCGCCTGCCGGAGTTGTGGCCTACCCAGCAGTCATGCAGAGAGTGCAGCGCCTATGCCTTAGGCGCGTGCCCTTTAGAGACTGCAGTAAGCGCTTGTCAGAGCTTCGGAGCGTCAATGCTGAGCTCGATTGTAAATTGATTCAGCATGTGTGCAGTGAGACAAGACAGCAAGGAGTGTACGCGTATGATGCGCTTATTTCTGTGACTAGGACTTCCTTCTTCTCCTTTGGAGTGCATGGCCAGCGAAAGCTAGACAGCCTTGCTTATGGTATTATGCTATCCATCAGCGCATGAACACAATTTGCACAGCCAAGCGCTTGTGCAGAGCCTTCCCATCCTTAAGCTGGTCTATGAGCAGAGTGATGGTGTTTAATCCGTTCCTTTACGTGAATAGAGTAGCGTGCCCTGGCTGGAGGGCGCCTTTGAGTTAATCGTATGCCGGACAGACATACTGCTGCTCATATCTGTGAAATTAAGTCACTAGTTTGGTGTCAGAGCATTTAAACGCGTGCCAGCGACGTCTACATCAAGCACCACGGTCATGCATGTTCAGCTTGCAGACGGGGCGCCTGTGTAGCGCATGCGCAGAACAGAGCATCGGATGTTGTTACTGTGGATGCTCACATGATAAAATGAGCACAACTGTCAAAAGCTTCTCTATTCACACCTGGCAGCCCCTCGCCTATGCGGACAGAGCAGGAGAAGAGCGAGCATTACAGCCGGGCAGTGCGCACTGCGAACCAGCAGCAGCTTCCTAGGACGGCTGGTAACGAGGCGCCCGCATGCACTGCAGACCGCTGAGACATTCATGAGGAGGCTCGCACTCGCGCATGACACCCAAGCGGCACAAGTACCGGCCTTTGGCAGATTGTCTGAACGAGCACATGGACTCCCTCTCGGGAATGTGCAGCTAGCCCCCGTGAGCCTGCAGTGCGCGGCAGCCGCCTAGACAGCCTCAACCCAGGGTGCTGCCAACTGCAACTCAGCTCCAGAGACACACGGAGCCGCGCCCCCAAGCTTGGGAGAACCCCACATTCATAGCAATGACCTACGTGGTGATCGCCCTCACCAAAGGAGCACACCGCAGAAGTGCCTGCCTATATGCGGCGGCAGGCGACACAGGGCATGCGGAGCCACAGTGGCATGCGCCGGCCGCCCAGCCCGTACCAGGGCGGAAAATGTATTCGGCACATGCCAGCTGACTGTGGGACCCATGCGCGCCCCGTCGAAAGCAACGGCAACAGCGCCTGTGCCGAGCAGCATCATGCGTAGGCCGCAAGCTTCCCACGAAGCGCACGGCAGACTCATGCCGCCGCGCGGGAACCGCCGCCACGCCACCGCTTTTAAGGGGGTGTGCCGCGGCGGCTGAAGAGCCCTGACGGCGGCGGCGGCGCCGCCGGCCGCGCGAAGCGCACCTTGCGCGGGCGCGGCGGGCGCGCAAAGTCGGTCGCGTGCCAGCTGTCGTGCCATCTGACCACCACGTCCACGGGCGGCCCTGGCTCGGACGCCGGCAGCGGCAGCACCCACAGCGGCAGCCATATATACCTGCCCGGCCCGGCAGGCGCCACCTTGGCATGACTGTGGCACACCAGAACCGCCGCAGGACGCTTCACTGTGGTCAGAATACGACGCCTCGCCAGCAAAGCACCGAGCCTGTTTTAGCACAGATTAACCCTGTGGATGCTCATGCAGAGAATGCTATGCTTGTGGCTCAGGTCTTGACAGGGACCCAGTATTCCTACGCTGAGCTCTGGGAGCAGAGACCCTACATCTGCCCTAGCACGGGCGCGCGCGCACCGCGAGCGGCCCAGGTCGCGCACGTCCCACTGGTCTGCCATGAACAGGAAGCGCCCCTGCTGGCCCGGCAGCGGCATCACGGCGGTGGCCTGCGCACCGGCAGCGGCCCCTGCACGTCACAAGCTGCCCCTACCATGAGCGCGGTGATGGCGGACGGCCGGCGCAGACCCTCAAGAGATGGCTGACCTCCATGGCGTCTCAGGCTTGCAGCTGCTGCGCATGCACAGACGCAAGAGAGGGCACGGCAGCAGCTTGCAACAATGCCAAGCTTCCCTGGTCGTGCAGGCCGCCCCCGCCAGCGTTAGGGTAAAGAGGGTTAGGGTAGAGGCAGATGGAGAGTCAGGAAAGCAGGCACGGGAGGGCGCGCGGGGGCGCGGCGGTGCCGGCGCGCCTGCGAGAAGAAGGTCGTGGCCATGTCCAGCTCGCTGCCGCCCACGCACGGGTTGCCGAGCGAGCGCCACTCGCCAAGCGGCGCCCTGCGGAGCAGGCATGCTGCGCTCGCGCTGCTGTGGCATGCCTGCACGAGCCTGGGCCGCTGCCGGTCAGGCACAAGAGGGTTAGGCATAGCTTGCAGCCTAGGGCACGCATGAAACCAGGTCTCCATACACCGGTCAGGCACAAGCGGTTTGGGCACACCCTGCAGCCTAGGGCAACGCATATAACCAGGTTTCCATACACCTCTGGTAGCCATACGCGCTTATGCGTCAGAACAGCACCTGCCGTGCTGACAGCTGGTGCGCAGCCCCCGCCACGACCAAGCATGCACGCCAGGCACGGGCTCAGCGGGGACGGGGGCACAGGCTCTGGCCAGCACACGTGGCGTAAAGGACCTCGGCGCGGTTGGGCTTCCTATCCTATA
>JAABUV010001518.1_pt1 | contig 33587 bp, 62 predicted proteins | sample 5559971 | NCBI WGS metagenome assembly JAABUV01 (sample SAMN10711881, study PRJNA513362) | rock metagenome | isolation source: Antarctica rocks | place: Antarctica: Victoria Land, Knobhead nord | collected 2015-12-19
TCAGCAAACGGCTTGGCTGGACAAGCCAGCGTCACACGAAGAGGGCTCACGTCAGCAAGCAGTCACAGCCACACACAATGCCAGACGAGCAGAAGTAGACTTCACACCTGTAGCACTGCGGCGAGCTCGGCTGGTGCTACGCCACACGATGCTAGCAGCAAGGGGAGTGAAAGGCAATATAGCATCCAGTGAGCCATTGACTTGGTGCCACACTGCAGCATGCTTGCTATGGGCAGCGTGTCTATGGCACAGTGTGATAGTTGTGGTCCTAAAATATCAACGCGCTTGACACAAGGTTGCAGAGGTGAGCGTGGGCGATAGCTGCAAGTACAAGTGTACTTGCTTGGTTGCAACCAAGCAACACTCAGTGGGAACTGCTACGCAGGCAATTCACGTGTCGCTGATAGCTCAACCACTCTGGCTGGCAGGAAGACTGAACTCTCTAATCCTCAACATCCCACACCTCCCCATGCATGTACATATTGTGGCAGCGGGGTGAATCAGGTATGGGACCTTGGGTGGTTGGTGCTGTGTCTGTGCTGTGGCTGGCTTTTTTATTTCTCTCCTTGAAAAGCAGGGCCTGAAGTTGGTGGTATACCGCAAACACACTTGCAGAGAGTTCCAAGACTGAGGCCGTCAGCGCGCTGACGGCGGCCGCCAGCGATGAGCATGGTCGGCTTGCGCTGGGGCTGTGGCTGCTGGGCGAGCGCGACAGGCAGCGCATCAGCGCCCTGGCCCTGTCTGCAGCGGACGCTCACACACCTGCCGAGCCTGCGTGCTGTGCGCCCCGCTCGTGGGCTTGGGAACGAGTTGAAGTGCATAAGAACAGTGCCTGGGCATTTGCTCATTGTAGTTGTCGCATATAAGTAATGCTGTGTTAGCTTCCCACCTACAAGAGTGGACGCTGGCAGGTAAGCAGGAAGACATGGCAGGTAAGCAGGAAGACAATCTGAAAAGTCTGTGCATGGTGCTGCTTAAACTCGTGCAGTAAGGCAGCTAAACTCGCACAGTGCTTCTGCCACCAAACTTATCATACCAGTTAACAACAAATACAAGTGTATAAGGAGTTTGAGGCTGTTCATGCAGGCTGCGGCGGCGCGCTTCGCATGGGAGCAGGGATGCGCAAGCAGCCGCGGCACGCGGCATCACGGCAGCCGCGGCTTTGCACTGCAGCACACCGGCGCTGCGCGGCAGCCAGCAGCGCCGCCGGGTGCCGTTGCTGAACGCGTGGAGGCTGCCAGTAGCGATGGCGGCGCGCTGCGCGTCATTGACACGGAGCTGCGAGTGGAGACTGAGCAGTCGTACCTTGCGGTGCGAGCCGTGCGCCGAAAGGAGTAATCTCCTGCATGTCAACAGTAGTAAGCTGCCACTCCTCTGGCACGTTGTCTTACACGGAAGAGTGCTGCAGGGTGGCCTGGGTAAACTTAAGCCTTACACATGGCTGCATTTGTTCAGAAAGTCATTGTGCTGACAGGTGACTGGATGCATTCGTGCCTTGGGTCTTGACATGAGTGCGTCGAGCACACGACCGCTGGATTTGTGCTTCTCTAATGCATATGAGGCGAAGGCTGATTTCTGCGCTGAGGCGACCTCCTGTGCGTGCTCAGTATGCCATGTCCGTTATCGTGGGGCGCGCGCTGCCGGATGTGCGCGATGGCCTGAAGCCGGTGCATCGGCGCATCTTGTTTGCAATGCATGAGCTGGGCTTGCTGCCAACCAGACCGTTCAGGTGACCGCCCTGGACTCAACATTTTCAAACTAAAAATACATTTAGTTGTGCTCTGTGGGTGCGTGCATTTTGTCAAGGTCCGCATGAGTCTCCACAACCCTCCTGCTTGCTTACAACCTGGCATGCAGCACCCTCGTCATTAGGTACCCTGTGTGAAGCAAAGAGTGCATGGCTCGCTATCCAATACCACACCTTGCTCTTACATCTGCCACCCTGCTCTTACACCCATCACCTAGAGAGTTTTTCAACTGTCTGCAGCGTGCCGCTCAGCACCGCGGGCGCGGCAGGAAGTGCGCGCGCGTGGTGGGCGAGGTGCTGGGCAAGTACCACCCGCACGGCGACACGGCCGTGTACGACGCGCTCGTGCGCCTGGCGCAGAACTTCTCCATGCGCGCGCCGCTGGCACGCCCCCAGGCGCCCTCATGCCGGGCATGATCACCATGTGCATGCGCGTGCACAGTGATATCCAAGTAATGCGGTTACTTGACGGCAGCAATCTGTGTTTTAGGGTTCACGAGGCGCAGTGCACACAGGACCGCACAATGACCATGACAGATCAGCAGAGGTCAACTTCAACCTGAGAACTTAGCAGCCTCTGTAGCAGCCGGTGCAGCCTCTGTGGCAGCCGGTGCTTGGAAGCGTACCAGGTCAAGTCCTCAGGCTACAAATGAGTTGTGATGATCTGTCATGGTCGTTGTGAGCGGTGCTGTGTGCATTGTGCTCCTTGAACCTTGACACGCATAATCGCTGCTTTCTAGCGGCTGCATGCATTGCTCCTGCTACGTGCGGTGCGTGTCATGCGTGCGAGCACCATCAGTCCCACTCATAGTATCTGCAGCTCAGGCATGCGCATTGCAGATGTCAGGCACACTGGAACGGCGTGTCTGAACCAGAGCAAGTGGGCGCAGCACCCAGCATGATCTCATCACATCCTGGATTCACTCAAACTTGTTGTCCAGTAGCGGCAGGCTCGCAGCCGTGGCACGCGCGGTGCAGGTGTCCGGGCACGGCAACTTCGGCTCGCTGGACAACGACCCCGCGGCCGCGATGCGCTACACCGAGTGCCGCCTGCAGGCGTTCGCGTCCGCGGTGCTGCTCGCCGACCTGGAGTTCGACACCGTGGGCATGGCGCCCACCTTTGACGGCTCGCAGGCGCGCGCGCGCGCTCTGCACTCGCGCAGCGGGCGGGCGCCACCAAGCTGGTGGCGCGCCCTGCACGTTTCCTTAGGTGGCGCGCGCTGCGCACGTCCCTGTGCGGCGTGCCCTGCGCGCGCCCTTGGGCGCTGCGCCCAGCATGCGTCTCTGGGTGCAGCGTCGTGAACGTGCCCTTGGGCGCCGCGCTCCGCGCGCGTCTCTGGGCACCGCGTCCTGCGCGCGTCCCTGGGTGCCCCGCCCTGCGCGCGTCCATGGGTGCCGCTTCCTGTGCGCGTCCCTGGGTGCCGCATCTGCGCGCGTCCTTGGGTGGCTGGGCATGCTCTGCTGCATGCATGGGTGGCTGCTGGCAGTGCTCAAGGATATTATCTGGGTGACAACAAGCTTGTGTGTACGCTCAAGGATTTGGTTATGCGGGCGTCTGTCAAGTTATGCAGCATGCGGGAGCCGTACCGCAATTACCTATCGTCCAAGTACAAATGTGGTTGGCACAGTGGGCAGGATTACACGGCTATACCCCAAGCACTTGTGTCGCATTTTGCATCACTTTTTTGGAAGAGCAACTCAATAATGTAGGGTGCCGGGTTACATGCAGGAAGAGCCGCTGGTGCTGCCTGCGCGGGTGCCGCAGCTGCTCGTCAACGGCACATCGGGCATCGCAGTCGGCATCGCGACGCGCATTCCGCCGCACAACTTGCGAGAGGTGGGCCCACGCTGATACTTGCATTCAGAGACTGCAGTGTGGCAAAGCCATGCAGTGCGCTGGCAATAGCAGATGTGGATGAAAAGGCTGTTTCTCTGTCCATGTGCAAACAACGTCTCAAGCATGTCCTGTGCCAAGTCTGCACCTCAATCCACTGCAATGTCTGCTGACCTTCGTAGTGCTTGGCTAGTATTCACCAAAGTACTCCTGGAGCTAGGTCAACCACCCTAGTTAGATTTAACTTTTTCCGCCAGGTAGTGGCGGGCCTGCGAGCGCTGATCGCTAACCCAGACATCAGCATCGCAGAGCTAATGACGCATGTCCCCGCGCCCGACTTTCCCACAGGCGCGCATGCGCCGGCACTCCATAGCATCAGGAACATGGATGAGCATGGCAACACCAGGCAGTATAGAGCCCTGCCTGCAGATGCAGCGGCGCGCCACCATCACTGTCATGCTCTCATTGCTTTCAGTGGGTGCTACAGACGTTGGTGTGGACTCCCTTTGCACGTGTCAGGCCAGCGCGTGTGGCCGCGCTGAACACCGTGCTGGCGCGTAGGCGGCGAGATCGTGGCCACCGCCGGCATCCAGGCGGCGTACGAGACCGGGCGCGGCGGCATCACGGTGCGCGGGCGCGCCTTCGTGGAGGAGGAGGCGCCGGCCGGCGGCCGCCGCGGCGCGCGCAAGGCCGCGCCCGGCCGCCCCGTCATCGTCATCACCGAGCTGCCCTACCAGACGAACAAGGCGGCGTTCGTCGCGGACGTGGCGCGCCTGGTCGACGAGCAGAAGCTGACCGGTGCGCGCGGGCGGGGGTGCCTGGAGCTGTTCGCACCATGGGGTGGCCCAAGGGGCTTGCAGGCGAGCAGAAAGTAATTGTATCTGCGTCCTACGACCCGAGGCCGCTGGGGCTCAGCGCATCCAGCCCTGGACTTACTGTTGGAGCATGCTCTGCAGGCATCTCGGACGTGCGCGACGAGAGCGACCGGGACGGCATGCGCGTGGTGGTGGAGGTGAAGCGCGGCTCCTCGGCGTCGGTGCGTCTGTCGGCCTATATTCAGCAGCTTACAGAGCATCTAGAGGCGCATGTGCCTTTTGCAGGTGCTCTCCCTTCAAAGAAGCTTATTACCAGTACAGCACTCCTTGGTGTCCCCATCTCAATTTAGACAAGCATGACGTGCCGAGCTTTTGCGGCATGTTGGTACCATGCAGCCACGACATGGGCGCAGCTGCACCAGGGCATGCGACGCTGACCCGCCCATGTCAGCAGGCCCTGGCGGAGCCGCCCCCTTCTCTGTCCAGCGCTGTCCTGCCGCGCGCCAGCTGGATCGCCGCGCCCGCGCGCAGGTCGTGCTGAACAGCCTGTACAAGCAGACCGCGCTGCAGGGCCGCTTCCCGTGCAACATGGTCGCGCTGGTGGCCGGCACGCCGCAGACGCTGACGCTGAAGCAGTTCCTGCAGCACTTCCTGGCGTTCCGCTGCGACGTGGTCGGCCGGCGCGCGCGGTGCGCCGGCGGCGGCGGTTGCCATGCACACATGCACCACTGACAAGCGCTTGTAGCTGATGCTGGCTGTGGGGTCGGCGGGCGCGCGGTGCGCTGGCGGTGGCTGTTGCACACCCGCGCACAAGAGCTCTTGGGTCTGCCGGCTGCGCAAAGGCGAGGAAGAGCTCGTCAATTTGAAGCTGACCGACCCACCTACGTAGATATTGCTGCAGCTATGGTGCAGGCGCAAGGCTTGAGGAACAGGCTGAGGCCTGTGGCTGCTGGGGCTGCAGCAGCGGGGGTACTCTGCATGCACGGACGGTGCGGTTGCATGAACGCTGTCGCGCTGTGCAGGTTCGACCTGGCAAAGGCGGAGAGGCGGCAGCACCTCGTGGAGGGCTTCCTGAGCGCGCTGGCGCGGATGGACGCCGTCGTCGCGGCCATCCGCGCGGCGCCGGACGGCGCCGCCGCGGCCAGGGCGCTGTGCACCAACTTCCAGCTGTCGCCCGAGCAGGCGCGCGCCGCGCATGCATGCGGCAGATGCAGTGACAATCCTGCGACAATTCTGCAGATGGTTTTGGGGCTCCGAGAGGCAACAGGAGCTTCGCGGCCTGTGCGCGGCGCGGATGCGAGCGCCCAAGTGGCGCGCCTGTGTGGTGCGCTTGCTGGGCGGGTGCGGGCGTGTCTGGCTCCGGGCCATGTTTCGTCAGGGTGTGCTGAGGTCGGGCGGGCTGGGCGGCGCAGGCAGACGCGGTGCTGGGCATGGCGCTGCGCCGTCTGACCTCCCTGGAGGCCGGCAAGCTGAAGGCGGAGGCCGAGGTGCTGGGCGCGCGTATCGCGGAGCTGAAGGTGTGCGACAGCACACCTGACGGTCTGACGGCATATGGACTGTGATGGAGCAGGTTAAGTTGCACAGAGTGCGCTGCAGCACAGTGACGCCCGGCCCTGCTTGCGCCGTCATGCGAGCTTGGCGCGGTGCCAGCATGCGGGAGGCTGCGGCCGCCAGCGCTCACGGTCGTGGGACAGGTTTTACCAGACCCTAGCCCTGCCCTGCCCAGGACCTGCTGGCGCGGCCGGAGCGCGTGCTGGCGACCGTGGAGGCGGAGGCTGCGGAGCTGGCCGACAAATTTGGCGACGCGCGGCGCACCTCGGTGCGCGCCCGCTCATGTCACGGTGTGGTGCAGATCGGAGACCGGAGACCCCGTACCTCACCTTCTTTTTTTATTTGTGGTTACATGTCTGCTGCGGGTAGAGCGCAACTGAGGGGGGGCTACACTCTCCACCCGGCAGGGTGCTTCGCGCGCCGTGTCAAGAGAGCGGCCGGCGCGGGCGCGCAGGTGTGCCATGACGCCGGCGACGGCGAGCTGACCGTGGAGGACGTGACCCCCAACACGGCCTCCCTGCTGGTATTCAGCCGCCGCGGGTACCTGAAGCGCATGCGCGCCGACCTGTTTTCGCCGCAGGTGCTTCATCAGATGCTTCGTTCTGCAATTCGCGTGTTTACGTGTATAAGAGCCTGAGTTGTGTGTCGAGCATGGCATGAGAGGTGCGAGTGTTTTGATCACAGTGTGATAAAGACACTGCTGTGCACATCCGCGTAGAGTAAAGCGCTTTGGCACATTTCGTGCTTGCGTGAAAAGGCAAGCAGCCTCCAGAAATGCATTTCGCTGGTTTTATAGTGTATCAGCATACCCATGCAGCAGAATACATGCCTGAAATGATTTAGATTTGATGTAGATTTCAGCTGCCTTGGCGCGCGCCTCAGCGCGGTTGCGGGGCGCGCAGCACCGCGGCGGGCGCGGCGTGGCCGGCGCGCGGCTGCGCGAGGGCGACGGCGTGGAGGAGGTCGCGCCCGTGATGGACCACGACACGGTCCTCTTCTTCCAGCCGGACGGCGTCTGCCGCTCGCTCAAGGCGCACCAGATCCCCGAGGGCTCGCGCACGTCCGCCGGCACCGCCATCGCGCAGGCGCGCCGCAGCGCCGCTACTCCCCAGAGCAGGGTGTCAGCCGCCCCTGCCGTCCTCTGCCAAGGGTGTCACCTGCTGCGGGCGGCGCACGCGGCGCCCTGTGCAGACTAGGACTCTGCAGATAAGGGCATGAGCAGGCTTAACCTCTTGTGTTTTCTTTAAGGATCTGGGGTGGGCCAGGTGCTGCCCTGTGCGGACAAGGGCATGCGCAGCCTTGGTCTAAGTTTCATTTGGGTTCTGGAGTGGCAACAGGTGCTGCCCTCTGCGGACAAGGACACGCGCATCGCCGCGGTGCTGCCGCTGAGCGGCAAGGTGACCGGCGACCAGTACGTCTGCATGCTCACGCGCGGCGGCCAGATGAAGAAGACGCCCACGGCCGACTTTGCGGACGACAAGGCGCCCAGCCGCAAGGGCAAGGCCGCCATCAAGGTGGCGGTGCGCCGTGCGCCGGCCAGGCTTTCCCGGCGGCGGGTGTGCGGAAGCGCCGCTGGCGCAGCCAGTGACCGATGATCACCAGCGACCCATGACCTTGGCAGGAGGTCAGAGCAGAGTGCTTCCCATGCTGGTCAAACCAGAGGGCTACCCATGTTGCACAGGTGAGCAGCAACCGCAAGACCACATCTCACCCCTCCGCATGCAGGAGGTGGCGCCAGGCCGCGCTGCGTGTGCCGCTGCGTCTGCGCCGATTTGCGCCTGGGAAACAGGGCGGCGTTGAGCCGCGTGCGCTGCGCGCGCGCAGGAGGGCGACGAGCTGGTGTGGGTGGGCGCCTGCACCGCCGCCGACAGCGTGCTGCTGGCGGCCTCGGACGGCCTGGTGACCCGCTTCCGCACGGACGACACACAGGCGCGCCTGGCCGGCCTGCCTGCTGCCTGTACAGGCACATGCAAGTCTGCTGGATGCAGTGCCGCAATTTTGTCTGCCTGCCCTCTATACGCGTACATGCAAGTGTTGGATGCAGTGCTCAATGCTCAATCAGTGCTCAATCGGGCTGCCTGCTCCCTGTACGGGTATACGTACGCAAGTGTGCTGGATGCAGCCCGGTGGAGCTTGCAGGGACTTGATCACCACACTGCAGCTCTGCATGGGGCTGGATGCGCAACCGTCTTGCTGTATGCACGCTCCCTGGCGACTCAAAGTGGGCCAGCATGTGCTGAAGAGCTGCTGATGACCTGCTGGTGAGGCAACAGAAGCGGGTGTGATCAGCAGATTGTGTGGCAATTGTGAGGAGCGTATGCCGCCAAGGCTGGCGGTGAAGGCCCTGGCCCCAAGGCCCTAACCCCGCCCCCGCTACTCCCGAGCCCCTCTTCTGGCACTGCTGGCGCGCCGAGCGTGCGGGCGGCGGCGCGCAGCTGCGCCCGCGCGGCCGTACGGCCGGCGGCGTGTCCGCGATGCGCCTGCGGCCCGGCGTGGCGCTCGTCGGCATGACGATCCTGCCCTCGAGCGTCCCGGGCGCGTCCGGCGACTCCCTGGACGACGAGGAGCTCGAGGACCCGGACGACGCGGGCGGCGCGCAGCCGCCCAGCGCCGCCGGGCCTGGACCTGCATCTGCGCCCAGCTTCGAGGTGCGGCGCTGCGCGAGTGCACAGGCACAGGGAGGGTTTCAAGGTGTTCTGCGCCGCGAGCGCTGTGCGCGAGGTACCGCATGGTTCAGAAAGCTCCTTGCTTCCTGCCGTGAACGCCAGCAGTTGTGTGCTTCTTCTTACTGACCTGAGTGCTCAGCAGCAGTCCTGTTGCTGCTTGGCGTGATGCCGGGCTTCGATGCCTGCAATCCCAATGCATCACCATGTTACCTGGTCTGCGGCAGGTGAGCAGCAACGGCGCGGGCCCGGGCGGGCACGACGAGGAGGCTGCCGATGAGGCTGCCGCGCCGGGAGAGGAGGGCGAGGGGCCCTGGGTGCTCCTGGTGACCCGCAACGTGCGCGCCCCAGGCTGACGCATGTCACGGGCCTGCCTGTGCTGAGCTGCTCGCAGCCCTGCCCGGTCTGTTGACCTCGTCGTGAGAGCCGTCCTGGTTGCTGCCTCATGTCACTCGAGGAGCCTTGTCCTGCATGCCTGAGCAACTCAGGATCCCTGTCGTAAGGCGTCATGCGCACCTGGTGGGCACAGCTACACCTGACGAGTGTTCTCTGCTGAGCACGTCAGGCATGGCAGCAAGCTCCTGTGCAGATCCATGTCCTGCTAGACTGCGGCAATGCATGCGGTCAGCGGCATGCCCTGAGCGCATGCAGTGGGGACACGATGAGCAAGTGTCTAAGGCTTTGATTGCATCAAGTAGGCTGCCTTTGGTGCGCTGATGTGGGTGCCATGATCCTGGCAGGGCATCGGCAAGCGTGTGCCCGTGCGCGGCTTCCCTGTGCAGAACCGCGGCGGCCTCGGCCGCGTCGGCATCCGGCTCAACCCAGACGACTCCCTGGCGGCCGTGCATGTCGTGCGTGGCCCAAAACCTGCTTCCTTGAAAGTGATTAGGGCTGTAACCTTTGCAGATGCGTGACAGGTGTGCCGTGCAGCTGTGCACATGCAGCTGACACAATCATGTGACAGCTGCAGCTCGCTGCTGGTGTACACTATCACCATCTTTTTGTGGTTTGGAGATCCTGCATGTAGCCCCACACTAGCTCTCGTACCCGACGTTGCGTGCATGGTGGACGCGCCTTTGCGCTCACCCCAAGCCTTGTCACATCTGCACGATCTGCACAATTCTGCAGGCCTGATGATGTGCGCAGGTCGGCCTGATGGACGAGGGCACCGCGGGCGGCGGCGAGGAGGAGGTGCTGCTTGGCAGCGCGGGCGGCCTCATGACGCGCACCGCGCTCGCCAACATCCGCGTGCAGAGCCGTGCCAGCAAGGGCGTGCGGCTCATGCGCCTCACGTCCGGCGACAGCGTGCAGATCGCCGCGCCGCTACGCGCAACTGCCATGTGAGCTAGGTGTGCCTAGAGTGCAGGCTGGAGTACGGGTTTGCGCCTCCGCGCTGGCAACTGCATGCGAAGTCGTGCATTGTTGCACGTGGAAAATGTGCAGCATGGCCATTGCTTCTGACTGGGATGCCATTGCATGCACTGCGTAACGCATGACCTGTTCAGCCTAACGCTTCCCGCTTTTAGCCCAAGCTGCTATGCCACGCATGCGCACTGCAAGCTGTCCTTCTGAATGCTCGGACAGCATTGAGTCATGGCGTGGTTTTGCGACCTAGGCGGGTCCGACTGTGCGCTTGCGCCATAGGCTCAGGCACGGTGCTTGTTTTCGCACTGCGGAAGTCATGTTCACTGGATGTGAGACTATACAGCGTGCCAGTCTGACAATTTTGACGTGTGGGCTGTTGTATGCGGTGCTTGCATGCCTTTTAGCCTGGCCTGGGTGTTTACACTGAAGAAAGCTCTCTGCAACTGTCATCACAGTCATTGCGGTTCTTTGCATGGCATTGCCGGACAGGCTCGCTGGTCTGGCTGCACTGCACTGGCACTACTGGCTTTTAGCAGTCTAATGCCCGGCTTGGATCAGCCTGTCTTTTTCTGGTGATCGAGGTGTAGTGCCTGTGAACAGCTGGTAATTTTGTATTAGAAGCCTTACTGTCGACATGTCTGCAAACACGCATACGGCGGTTATGGCATGCACCAGGCGATCATCAAGGTTAGAACAGCATAAATGAGAGAGCTGGTGCGGCCAGAAGAAAAAACGGTGCTGGTGAATAGGGGCGCAGTAGCGTACCACGCCTCTCACAAGTTATACTGCATGGTGCCTGCGATACAGCTTGACATGCGCATGCAACAAAGCACACTGAAGTAAGCACACAGCGGTACAACAAATGCATCACAGAGGCAACCCTGCGTATTGCCTGGCAGAATGCAGTAGGAACACCCGTCACGCGCTCACATCTAGGCGAGGCCAAAACTGGGTCCGCTCGGCTCCCTTGCGCACAAGCCGCTGGAAAATGGGGCCTGTAGGCAGAATGCAGGCTGTAGGGAACGGCTGGCATCCTGCAGCAGCCTCTCGCACAAGGGTGCAATTATCCCCTGTGACAGCATGACGTCCCTACATATCTGCGTCTCGAGATCAGCTGGCAAATAGGCGCGACAAAAACTTCGTGCGCGCCAGGGAGGTTGGCCACAGAGCCAACATGAGGTGCAGCAGCCTAATTGGCTCCGTCACTAGCCCTCCACATAAGCACTGCCCCACACTGCCCCATAAACTGCACGCGCAGCCTTGAGATGTCTTCCACCTCAAATTGCACAGGCATCGCAGCCGCCACGCACTTATCCCATAATTGTGCCCCTCATGCATCACGTCTACAATGGCACAATCCTGCCACAAAAAAAATGCCTGCCGCAGACCTGGCACACTCTACGCACATCGTGCGCACGTCCCCATCCGCTCAATGTGAAGCACCCAAGGGCCCCGCACGCCCCACAAACATGGGACAGCGCACACCCGGCTGCCGACCGCACCTGATTTCAAGATCATGGCCTGTATGCAAACGCCGAATGAAGAGCACCCTTGGCCGCAGGCCCGGGTGCGTCAGCAGATTAGCAGACATCCAGCTTACCGTCATCTACAGTGCCGTTTGCTGCCGCTGCCGCCGCTTTGTGCAAGCTCGGCGGCCGGCAGGCCGGCTTGCCACTGCTGCAACGTGCCGCGCGCCCCGCCAGGACACGGTGAGCCAGATGGGGCAGCAGGCAGGACTGTTGGCACTTATGCACAACAATGCCGCTCGATGCAGCCGCGGCACATACAGCAGCGCGTGATGCCGCATCAGCGCTCTCCAGAAAGTCTTCACACTCGCACTCTCGCTGTGGACGGCCGGGCTCTGTGCTCAGGGCTGGCTCTCCTTCGCGCTGTTCATGCGCCGCCACACGCACGCAAAGTCCACCGCGTTGGCGAGCAGCGCGGCGGTCAGCGGCGCGGCCAGGTTGCCCGTCGCGCGCCACAGCATGCCGAGGAAGATCACCTGCAGGCAGCAATTATAGTAGGATATAGCTGCCTGGGGTACAGCATAAATCACACTAACCCTCACTTTATCCCAGTCTGCCATGACGTGCCGAAGACCACCTGCGGGCCCCATCTCCTCAGACGCCAGGACCGCAAGCGCAATGGCTGCGACACACGGGCGGGACCAGTTGTGCATTAGCGAAGTACAGCGGGCCAATGCCGCAGCCGTCAGGCGACAGCGCACATATCATAGCTTCCCATAAGCAAAGTTGATACAGTGTCAGCACACCCTCTGCACCAGTACAGTACGCTTCACAAAAGGCGCATAGCTGCGCAGTCCCTGCAGCGCTCCGCTCACTGCAGCGCTGCAGCACACAGGGGCGCAGCCCCGCCTCGGCACAGGCACACGGCCGACACGCGCCAACACAGCTGCGCGGCACGCGCGCGGCCGCGCGCCTCGAACCAACTGACACGGCCACCGCACGGCAACACAGGCCGCGCAGCACGCTCACAGGATAGGGAATAGGGTTACTGATGACAACAGGGTGGCCGCACGCCTCAAAGATCTGCAGCAGCGCGTTGAGCCGCGAGTTGGCCTTCTTCTCGGCCAGCCAGGCGGCCGCGGCCGCCTTGAACAGCGCGGCCTCCCACTCCGCGTCGCCGCTGCGCGAAGCCATGCCCATGGCCACCAGGCGGTAGTACCGGTCCGCGTTGGCCACCGCCGCGTCCACGACCTGGGCAGTGGCACGCGGCCCTCTATGCAAGGCCCTGAAACGGCCATTGCACAATGCAGCTTTCCCCGTCGCACCACCGCGCCCACGCCGTGGGGCCTCGACCTCGATGTCAGCACGGCACAGCATCGTGAACCGACACGCATGCCGCCCGGCAGCCTCCACTTGCATGCCCTCGCCCCGAGCAAAACTTGCTGCCTCAACCCTAACCCTAGCACGCACCTCAACCTCCTCGGCGGTCGCCGCATAGTATGCGTAGAACGCGGCGCCCCACAGCGCGGCCGTGGCCGCCAGCGCGGCCGCCTCAGGCGCGCCCGCCGGCACCGGCGCGCCCCTGCCGGCCAGGAACGCGCCGTACAGGCCGAACGACTTGGCCAGCGCGCCCTGCAGCGCCGGCAGCTTCAGCGCGACCGTCGAGCTGACGTCCAGCAGGCAGACAGCCGCCGCCTGCGCGCGCGCGCGCGTTGGCCAGCCGCGCGCGCATCAACGCGGAACCGCTGCCTAGACACTGAACAGCGCGCAGCGCGGGCCGGCGCAGGCCAGGTCCCTGCAGCAATCAGAGTCAATGCAGTGTGGAGCTCAGCATCCAGCACGCTCCCGCCTCGATCGCTCTGGCTGCTCACTCCTTTGAAGCCAGCCTCACAACGAGCAAGTTGTGCAGACATATAACAGGCCGATCTGACACACGACCAGGGCCGGCAACTGCACAGCACTGTCTGCCTCTGCCAAAGCGCCAAAGCCCCTGCGCCAGCAAGCATCCAGTCCAGCACACTATGACCTAAACAACAGCCCAGAGCTTGTCGGTCGGGGCGGTCTCAAGTGCGCGCGCGCCTGCGCGGCGGTCAGGTTATTCAAGATCGGCCGCAGCGTGCCGGCCACACCGTCCTGACGGCTGTCCACGGCAGGCGACGCGGCGCGCGCGGACGGCGTCCACAGCGCCGCGTATAACGCCACCAGCGGCCCGCCCGCCAGCGCACCCGCCGCCGCCGCGCGCGTCGTGTCCGCGGACCAGCTCGCGCCGCCTGTGGCGCGCGCCGGCGCTCAGCTCGGAGGTGCGCCACGCACCCGCCACCCCTCCACGCGCAGGCAGCGCTGCCGCCCCCGGCCAGCTCGCCTTGCCCGCCGCGGCGCAGGGGCGACCAGAGATACGTATCGGTCTGCACCATGTTGTCCGGTGACAGGCGCCAGCGTGCAATTGTGTCAGGACAACAGGGCAGCCTCTGCAAGCTCAAAAACTTCCTGGTTTTTATCAACGAACGCGCGGCGCTACGTGTTGTATTTCCCTGGACGTTCACGTGAACCTAGCGCAAACGTTACACGCGTAGAAACTGCCAGCTCGCCAGGCGCCACAGCGCTTATGATGCCTGACATGTTTTGCAAAGCACGCCATGCGCAGGCCGGAAAGAAGCCGCAACCAAGCGCCCGGGCAGGGCGCACCCCAGGGGTCGCTGCCGGTGAGCCAGCACACGCCGAACGAGCCGCCGATGGTCACGCCGAAAGTCAGCAGCGTCAGCAGCAGCTTCGTCTCGGCCGGCTTCTCGCTGAACATGCTCATCACCAGCTCATCCTCGCCATCCCTGCCGGCGAGCACAAACGCGTATGACGTCTGGCGCACTCGTCCACCAACACGTGATGCGCGCGCAGCCACGCGCATACTGCAGCAAGCGCGCGCTCGGAAACAATACTCAACGGCAACTTTGCTGTCAGCTAGCACAGCACAGCAACCCTGCAGACAACGCAGTCGCAACACCGCTCCCGCGCCGCTGCAGAAGGAGCTGCGAAGCCGCACAAAGCAGCTGCAGCACCCCACATGTGAAGTGGTGCGCCCTTGCTGCCAGCAAGCCACACGGTGTATTGCCCTGCAACTGCCACACTGCGCTCTGCCACCGCGCACTCTGAGCGCAGGCAGCTTAACGCCGGCAGGGCCCACCCACTGAAACCAGAGCAATCTGAAACACAGTCACAGGCAGCATGTACCTAGCACCGCTCCACCAAGCTGCCGCGAGTGACACAGCCTACCAGGGCAAGCTCGAGCCTGCACCAAACACGTTCGGCCGACGCCCCAGCTCCGCACAGCTGGGAAAGCGTAAACGTGAGGGCTTGGGCGGGCACCCGCATCCGGCCAGCAGCGAGTGCAGCCGCCGGTGGGCGCCGGCCACGATTTCCTGCGGCGGCCTCTCCGGCAGGCTGGCGGAGCAGCAGGTTGGCCAGCGGCAGCCGGACCTGCTGGGCCTCCTAGCAGACAGCCCGTGGTGCACCCGCCAGGCCCGCGCAGCAGGCTGTGTGGCAAGCAGTGCTGCCATGGTGTGTAATCAGGAGACTGGGACACTTCACAAGTGCCCGAGAGTGCCTATGCAGGAAAGCAGGGTAGGGCTGGAGGAGGAGCTGACGACCTGCTTGGTCGTTTGTTCATACCTGCCTCGCAGCAAGAAGGTCCCCGTGGCTGTGCAGGCAGAGATGAAAACGATGCGGTGCCTGGGCGCCCCCGGCGCGCCGGCGCTGCGCTGCCTGCGGCCGCGGTGCGCCGCGCTGACGCGCCCCGTCCCGCTCAGCGCCGCGCGCCCGGCCGGCGCGCGGGCCGCGCCGCGGCGCGCGCTGCCGGTAGACAAGGCGGAGCTGGAGCCGCAGCCCGCGCAGGCCAAGGTGGGCGCCCGTGGCGGGCTGTCAGCCCCACGTTTTGATTGGGCGGCGGGCGCGCATCACGCCCGCGCCGCGCGCGCAGGCCGTGCAGGTGGACGAGGACCCGTCGCCCTTTTTCGAGCCGCTGCTGCGCTCCTTCCTGCTGGGCCTGGGCGCGGGCGCGCTGTTTGAGGCGCTGCACGTCTGCATGAAGGTGCGGGCTGTCCCTGCGCCCGCCGCGCCGTGTGGCTCCTGGCGCGGCTGCTGCGCGCCGTTGCAGCCCGTGAGCGACGGCGCACGCTGTCACCTGCCTGTGGGGGTGGGCGAGGAACGCCCCGGAATCGGGCGGGGGCAGCGTTTCGTTGACCTTGGACACCCGCCCCTGCAGCTGTGCGGCCTGGTGGGCGACGTGGGCTTCAAGCAGCTGGCGGACGTGCTGCCCACCGTCACGGACCGCTTCTCGCCGCTGTTTGTGGGCGATCACGTCGTCGCTGTGTACGGCCCCGAAACGCGCGCCTTCCTTGCCAGCGCGACCGCCTGCTTCCGCGTGCCCTGTCCTGTGTCCTGCCTCTTCCTGCGCGCCCTGTGTGCTCCAGGCTGTGTGTTGAGAGGGGTGCGGCGTGCGGCGCAGAGGGAGCTGGATCCTGTTTTATGTGATTGAGGCCGTGGCGGTCATCGCCGTGCTCAACACATACCCGGACGACGCAGACGCTGCGGTACGTGTGTGCTGGCTTTTAGCTGGCGTACTGCACCCTGCTAGGACGTGCACCCGCGTTGCGCGCTGTACGTGCCACAGCCGCGCATGTATGTTTTGTGCACCTGTCGGCACAGCATCTACTCTTGTTGCTGTGGCACCTGCAGCAACGAGCGTGCGCGTGTGCTTGCCCCAGCCGGCCTGCGGCGTGGCAGTGCAGTGTACCGCACCAGCGTGCTGCCCTCCGGGACGGCACTGCAGCCTGCGCGTGCCCCGTCTGCAAGGGAGGGTTATGCACCAAGCGATTCCTTCGTTTCGTTCTACTTGTAGCTAATTAGTAGGGCGCTGCATGCGCAGAGGCACAAGCTGAAGAGCCTGGTGACGCTGCCGAAGAAGATGCTGCCGCTGCGGCTGCAGCTGTTCAAGCAGCTGCTGCTGCTGGGCTCCAAGGGCCTGACGCCGGCCGCCGCGGTGGCCGCGCCGGAGGCGCCTGCGCGCGCCGGCGGCGTCGGCAACGTGCTGTCCTTCCCGCGGCTGCAGTGCGGCCCGCGCCGGCGCACCTGGCCCGCGCGGCCGGTGGCACGGGAAGCGTCGCCTGCCGCTGAGTGCGTATGCGAGACCCGTAGAACGTGTTAAAGCCTTACACGACGGCGAGAGCAAGACACCGGCACTCTGACTTGTCTGCTGACATGTGACGGGATAGAGTGTGTGACGCAGGACGGAGCCGCGCACAGTGGCCACAGTAATTGCGCCGCCAAAGCCGGCCGCGCCTGTGGAGAAGCCCAAGACGGAGCCGCTGCCGCCCGCCCCCGTGCGCGCCCATAGCTCCTGGTGTAGTGTTGTGCGAGACTTTTATGCGGGTTGCGACGTGTTGTGTGGGCGCTATCGTTGTCGGCGCTGATGCGGGCGAGCTTGCTACTGCATGCCGTCGCAGACACATGGGCTTGGCAAGTCATATGCCGATTGGTGTGCCGACAGGAGGGCGAGGAGAAGCGCAGCGGGCCCGGGCCGGCAGCGCTGGCCGACACGCGCGCGCGCCGCGGCCTGAAGCCCGGCCAGCTGGACCCCCAGACGGCCGACTTTGCGCACCGCCTGCGCGAGCTGGCCGGCCGCCGCTCGTACCTGCGCAACTTCTGGTATGCGGCCGGTGCGCGGCCCGCGCCGGCCGGGGCGGCTCTGCGCTGCGCGCTTGGCCCGCTGACATGGCGGAGCACGCTTTGCCTGGCGCGTCTGCTCGGAGGGCGCCCGCCGATGCAGCGTGCTGCGCGGGAGGCGCTGTCCTGGCGCCGTTGTGTGAACGTTTTGAAAACCCTATATCATAACCTTATATTGGAAACCTATGCTAAAAAGCGTGCGCGGGCGCAGGCATCTCGGAGAAGGTGGGCACCAAGCCTGTGGGCGTGGAGGTGCTGGGCCAGAAGCTGGTGCTCTTCCGCGGCCGCAACGGCGCCGTGCACTGCCTGCACGGTGCGCGGGCGCTCCTTCTCTGTGTCCTACGGTGCGGCCGGCCAGTGTATGCGGGTTTTATCATTCGTGTGCACCCCCTGCCTGACAGGCAAATAGGATGGATCGCGCCCGCGCCGCCCGCCGTGCCTGCGCAGCAGCGCGCGGTGCGGCGCGCCTGGCGGCGGCCTCCATTGTGAAGCGCGATATCACTTGCGGCCGCGCAGACATTTGCCCGCACCGCGGCGCGCCGCTGCACATGGGCTGGGTGGCGGACGTGGGCGGCCACGACTGTGTCGTCTGCCCCTACCACGGCTGGGCGTTCGACACGGAGGGCGTGCTGCGCGACGTGCCCGCCGCGGAGCACGGCTATGAGTTCCCGCAGAAGCCGCTGATCGACGCGTTCCCGGTGGAGGAGCGGGTGCGGCCCGGGGTTTGCAGCCGGGGGTTGCAGTTGGGGTTTGCAGCCGGGGTTACTGGCAGAGCGAGTTCCCGCAGAAGGCGCTGATCGACGTGTACCTGGCGGAGGAGCGGGTGCGGCCGGGGTTTGCAGCCGGGGTTACTGGCAGAGCGAGTTCCCGCAGAAGGCGCTGATCGACGTGTACCTGGCGGAGGAGCGGGTGCGGCTGGGTTTGCAGCCGGGTTTGCAGCCGGAGCTCGCAGCTGGGGTTTGCAAGTGCGGGCAGCCGCGTGCTGGCTCACCGGCTGCGTCGAGGCGCACGGTCCTTGTCGCGCGAAAGACTGCGCGCACAGATTGGCGCAACAGAGGCGTAGCAGTGCGCGGGAGTGCCGTGGCAGGGGGCAGTTGGAGTCATTGATGAGCAGCTCCCTGCAAAGGTGTGACATCTGCTTGACAGAGGGCTGTGCCGTGTGGCCAGGGCGGCTTCATCTGGCTGTTCTACGGCTCGGAGCAGCTGCCGGCGGCCGAGCGGCCGCCCATCCCCATGGTGCCCGAGCTGGAGGACCCCGCCTGGAAGCCGGTGCGTCCGTCGCCCTGTCCGGGCCCACCCGGCACATGCGAGGAGTGGCATCTGCAGCGTGCCGTGGCGCGTGTGCGCGCTGCGGTGCCTGCGCACTAGCGTTGTTTCCTTGTGACACACACCACGCGCGTGCTGGCGCTCCGTGCACGTGCTGGGTGGCTGCCTTTGATAAGGTGCCCTGGGTGCCTGCATTGCTTGTGCATGCCGCCCGTGGTGACTGGCTTAGACCAACAGTTGCATTCTCCGGCAGGTGTACGGCGAGATCGAGTTCGAGTGCAACCACTGGTCGGTGTTTGAGAACGCGATCGACATGGCGCACATCCACTACCTGCACAACGACACCTTTGGCAACCAGGCGCGCGCGCGCGCGGCAGCCACCTGCGCACGCTTCTGAGCGCGATAGTGTGTGGTGGTTATGTGGCGGCGGGTGGGGGAGGTTTGCTGTGTTGCCAGATCAGTCCGCGCGGCGGGGCTGCCTGCCGAGCAGCAGTGTTTCTGTAAGTTTCTATAAGTTTGCTCGGTATATAAGTTGCTGGGTGCGAGCCAGTTCCAACGTGCACGTGTGCCGGCGAGGCGAGTTCTGTCAAGCACGCTGTGTCGCGGCCGGCATGGCACAAACCGCGCTCTGCAGGCGGCGTTGAGCAGCGGCCCGGCGCATGCAGGGCCAGCCGCAGATCCGGGGCATGACGTGCGCGACCAACGCGTACGGCGTCACCGCCGACTTCCGCCTGCACAACAAGGCCGTCAAGGGCTGGGAGTTCTCCAAGGCGCGCGCGGCGCCGCGCCTGCTTTTTGAGCGCATGCGAGCCCGCTGCTGAGCGCGTGCGAGCCCCTGTGACGCGGACAAGTGACGCCGACCAGTGCGGGCGCATGGTTTAGGTATGATACAATAGGACAAGTAGCCCTAAGCACAACCCTATCATGGCTGCCTCCTCAGCCTTGCAGAACTGACGGCGCGGCCGCGGCGCAGGTGCCCGAGGTGCACGTGACGGCCAAGGCGCTGCTGCCGAGCACGTCGGTGATTGCGTTCACGCTGGGCAACGGGCTGTCGTTCACCACGTTTGTCAACACGGTGCCCATCAACGAGCACCGCACGGTCAACCGCTTCGCGCTCGTGCGCCGGCTGGACGTGGACGCGATCGGCGCGCGCGTGTTCAACATGGACGCCTGGGACCGCTTTGCGCGGCAGGCGATGCTGCGGTGCGCCAACAAGCAGGCCTCCGCGATGAGCAAAACCCTTTGCGACTCTGCGAGCCGTTGAGGGCGCGCTCTTGCGCTGTTAAGTTTTTGCATATGTCTGCTGGGCGTGCCTGTGGTGCGACCCAGGCGCCCGCTGTATGAAGGCGGCTCGCAGGAAAGCGGTTGCTGACCAACTGTGATCAGATGGGCACGAGGTGCACATGCAAGCGTGTCCCTGTATGTTTTGTTTGTACAACGCTGTGAGGACAGCAGGGCGAGCGCCGGGCGCGCGCGCAGGATCCTGTCGGAGGACAAGGCGATGGTGGAGGAGCTGCGGCCGGACATGCTGCAGCGCGAGATCAGCGTCAAGGCCGACCTGCCGCAGATGGCCTTCCGCAAGCTGCGCCAGGAATACGTGGACATGGGCTACGGCGTGCTGCCCGAGGCCGCCGCGCAGCGCTTCCGCGGCGCGGACCAGTGACCTGCGCAGGGTCTGTGTAGGGTCTGCACGGCATGCGGACGGCGGGCCGTTGCGCGGCGCTGCCGCAGCGCGCACCATTGCACAGCGCACCAGCGATGTGTTGCTGGGGACATGGGGGTGGGTCTGGTGGCCGAGCCCCAAGGGTTTAGCTGTGAGCGGTCAAGGGGTGGGGTGGGCTCGAGGGCGCTTACAGCTTGCTGAAAATTGTAAGCCCACATTTTTCTTGTATTTTGCTGTGCATCAGGAGCTGCGTGGGCTCGCGTGTGAGCACTTGGACGTTGGGCATCAGTGTTGTGGAGCTTGCTTAGGTGTATGAACAGCGGTGGATTTGGCACCGCTAGATGAACTGCGATGAGAATCTGGCTGGTGAGCAGCGGCTCAGGCCCCCACGCATGCGATCTGCACCTGTGTACACTTTGAGGAGGGAGCGATTGTGGCGATAGGACTTGACGCGGCGTGTGCCAACATCAGTGCGTGTGCGCCCTTGGCGGGTAAAGTTTGCGAGCCTACAGGCGAGCGTGGGCCTAGGCTGGGGTTTAGGGCACCGGCAGGGCCTGGCAGCCCGCGCGCAGCCAACACAAAGAGCACGGGCGCGGTGCGCACAGGGGCCGGCGGACGGGAGAGGCAGCATCCTACTGACATGCTAGTGTGCCATACGCCGTCCGCCCCGTGCGCGCGGCCCCCCGGGGGCGCCCCAGTGCGCGCTCTGTGCTCCGGCTGCGCGCGCGCCGCCCTGGGGCGCCGTGCATGCGTGTGTGCGGGTGTTGCTCGGCGCGCCCGTGCCCAACGGGCTGCTAGTGCCCTGCTGATGGTCCGTGTGCCCAGGAGCGGACCGGGCGTGACTGGGCGCCGGGGCGTGCAGGCGTCGCTGGGTTTAGGGCCCAGGTCGCGCACCCTCCAGGGACCTGCAAGTGTATGGGTGGTTGCGCATCTGTTGGCACTTGAAAATTGTAGAGGGCCGTGGCCGCGGCGTGCAGGGCCTGCTGCGGGAACCGGGCTGCGAGGGGCGCCGGGGTTGTATTTTGTGCTGCTGGTTTGATGAGCCAGGCAGGGGCGCGTTTAGTGGTGCGTAGCTGTGGTGCTCTGGTTTAGGGAACGCATGGGCGCCCAGATGCTGGGGGGCTGCGTGTACACTATGGGGCCACCTGTGGCGGGGTGCACCAGGGGCCGGAGAGTCCATGGCGCCGGCCGGGGCAGCGCGGCCGCGGCATGGCCTTGTGCGCCCCGCGTGTCTTGCTCAGCTGGCTCGCTCCCCGCTCTGCCCAGAGGCGCCTGCGGGAGCGGCCTGGTTTGTAGCTACGTATCGTCCCCCGGCAAGGTGTGGGTTCGGCCGCAAGAAGTGGTGGTATGTGGCATGGCGCCCTGGCTCTGTGCGCCAAGGGCTAGACAGCGCGCGTGCTGGCTGCGGCTAAGCCGCACAACGTAACCGGAACAAAAATGCATGTTGGCGTTGGTATTGATATGTTTGGTACTTGTGTTCAGGCGGCCAAGGAGTGTGTGTCAGGTTTTGTGGGCGTCAGCACTCTGCTTTCACTGCTCTCGGTAGTCCCGCAATCAGAAACGCATGCGCGCACAATGCGAGCGCTTCAGCAGTGGCTAATGGTTGACGATGCAGCGCATGATGTCGTACAGGCGAGTGCATAGGTTGCACCCTGGTTGGCCGGGCTGTGACCGGCACCCGCTTCACATTTTCACCGTCAGTGATCCGCTGGTAAGATGTTGTTGAATGGATGCACTCTGATACTTCTTTAGGTGTGCATGTCGTGCTCGTGGCGCTTGTCTCCAGCTGATCCGTATGTAACCAACTCCTCCGTACTGGCATGTTCCCTTTTTGTGTGCAAAGCCTGCACACTGTACTACTGTGAATGGCGGTGCAGAGCGTGACATACATGCAAGCTGTTGCGTCTCTGTCATGGTCGAGCACTACATGCTGAAAGCATGTTGTATCGAGTTGTTTATGCAATCGTGCCATGGGCTTTATGCAGCGCATGAAGCCGTGTGAGCACCCACAGTTTTATGTCTATTCAGGACAAAGACAACTAGCAGACAATGAGCATTACATGCAGCACAAGCACAGCCTAACATGCAGCACAAGCACAGCCTAATATGGCGTCAAGTAGCCGCACCTGCTTTAGGGCACTGGCATTGCGACACTCTGCCGCACATCCCCGCAGCTGCTGCGGGCTTGTGGCGTGGCTGCGTCAAGTGGCAGAGCGCCGTGTACGGCAGCGCTGGCGGGGCACAGTGCTGGCGACCGGCGTTGCCCACCCTAAATGGGTGTGACAGGGTGCACATCTCACTTTCCCGTCTGCTTCTCACTATATCCCATGTGATCTGCCGAGCTGTATGCCGTAGCAGTCCACCGCTCTCCTTTATGGTGCATGCTGTGCTGAATGCCAGTGTGAAGTGAAGAAGAACAGCTGAGGGGGGCTTCCCCTCAATTCAAACAAGGACCTGAGCTCCCCACCCTAGGACCTGAGCTCTCGCTCCGTCTCTTAGTACGCTGTACAACATCGCTCAGGACACTTGACATTGCGACATAGCGCGCAGGCATAGCTTCTTGTAGCACAACACACTCTCATCAGCTTTGCAGGTGAGCTTCACATTGCGGTGTTGCGGTGCCTCCTGCCTTTCAGTGCCACAAAAGAGCAGACTGCCAGTCGATCTGCCTGCAACGAAAAGCCTTATATTGTCTAGATAGCCTGAGGGGAGGTAGCTCAGCATTGCGCCTTTAACCTAACTTGCGGAGCATAGCGCTGCGGCTGCTGCTGTCTTGTCAGACCTCCAAGCACCTGAGTTGAGGCCTGCTGTTCCTCGTCCCTCACCTGTCTGCTTGCCAGGCGTGCAGCAGCGCCAGCGGGAGGAGGATGCCACCCAACACGCCCACGCCAGTGGTCAGCGTCGACCCGCACAAGCGGCCGTGGGAGCAGAAGCAGATCCTGCACAACCGCTGGCACCCGGACATCCCTCCAGTGCGCGCCTTCAGGCAGCCTCGAGCCCTGGCCTGAGCGCCGGCAGGTTGGCGTCATATGACTCGCTTGTTCTTCCGCTGTTGCTCTTGCGCCAACACGTTTTGAGCCAGCGATGTTGTGCAGCCAGGTTGCAAGCCGCCTCGTGGTACGCAACCACCATGCGCTGAACGCCGTGGCAGCCATACGCATCACTGTGCCCACAGCAGCAGAGCGCCGGGAATGCAGTTATAACCGAGACTGAACAGCACTGGTTCAAGCCTGCCTGTGAAAGAGTCACCATCCATATTAGCCACAATGTCGAGCGTACTCACTAGAAAGTCTCTGCGCTGGCAGGTCGGCAAGGTCAAGGAGGGCGAGCTCTTCCGCGTGGAGACCATTGACTGGACGGGCGGCCAGATCAAAGACGACGACTCCGCGGATGACGTGAAGAACATCGACCTCACGCAGGCGCGCCCGTGTTGGTGTTGAATGCGTGCGCGCCCACGTGCGCGGTCACGCCTTTCTTGACCATATCTCATACCTGTTGCCTTTCACGCGGGCGGCTTGTCACCAGGCAATATGCAAAGGGCCCAGCATCAGGTCTTTTGGGATAGCACATGGGTAAGCTCCACCGAGAGGCCGATGCAGCGCTGCAGGTGCACTACCTGAGCGGCCCGGTGGCGGTGGCGGATGGCGGCGGTGAGCCTGCTCACCCAGGCGACATCCTCGTGGTGCGGCGCCACTTGCAAAACACTACAGTCAGTGCTTGACGCGCGCGTGCTCGTCGCAGCGCCTTTGTCGTACAATCAAACAGGTGGTCTGTCGCCGATAGTCGTTTCCACATGCTGTTCGAAAGCACGCAAGGGCGGGGAGGATAGCTATGCCGCGCTGCTCCGGTCCCGCGGGCACGCACGCCCGGCCCCTTTCAAGCATCCAGCGGCCTCTGCCAGAACTTGATTGCAGCACGCGGCACTCCAGATGTCCAAGCAGCGCGGCCCGGTGCTGAAAGGCTGCACTCCCCGCAGGTGGAGATATGCAACCTGGGACCACTGCCCGGCGACGAGGTGAGGGCGGGCTCTGACATGCGTCAACGGCCTGGTCTGTAGGAAACCAGGCAGCAGTGCATTCTGCAGTGCATGCTGTCCTGCCCTCTAGGACTGTGCCTCATGCAGGCGACTTTGGCTCACGCCAGGACAGGGCGCGCTGCGCCCTGCACCCAGTCGCACGACTGGCCGCCCTCGCTTTCAGGCACTGCGCGTGGTGCACGGCCGGCCGCATGCATGCAGGCACCCTGCGCGGTGCTGCAAGACCTGGGCTGGACGTAAGGCAGTGCAGAAGCGTGCAGCCCTGAGCCGCGCCGCCGCCGCGCGCGCGCAGTGGGGCTTCACGGGCACGTCCGACCGCGGGAACGGCGGCGGACCGCATGCATGCAGGCAAATGTGCGGCGCTGCCGCAAGACCGGGCTGCACAAACCGCCGCCGCCGCGCGCGCGCAGTGGGGCTTCACGGGCACGTTCGACCGCGAGAACGGCGGCGGCTTCCTGACCGACCACTTCCCGGAGGCCACCAAGGCGTGCTGGGAGTTCCACGGCATCTTCGCGCAGTCGCGCCACATCCCCGGCGTGCGCTTCGCCGGCCTGATCCACCCGGGCGCGCGCCCGCCTGCGCCCCTCCCTGCTCGTGCCTTCAGGGCAGCAAGCCGGCGCAGGACATCCGCGCGTGCATGGCAGACAAGCTGTGTCTCTGTGCATCGCGCGGCCGTGGAGAACCCCCTGCAAGCCTGTGCCCGGTGTGTGTTCACACCTTTGAGGCTGTCCGTGCTGCTGCATGACCACCAAGCTTGCCATGGTGGGCGTAAAATGCACAACGCCCGCCGTGGCTTGGGGTTGGAGTGCAGAGCCACCACCCCTACCCTAGACCTACGCTCACCGCGGCAGGCCTGATCGGCACGGCGCCCTCCGCGGAGCTGCTGGCCATCTGGAACGAGCGCGAGCGCAAGCTCAACGCCGACGGGCCCGACGCCGTCACCCTGGGCGGTGCGCGCCCCGGGCCCGGCTGGAGCTCATGGGTTGTGCTGATGTTGAGCTTCAGTGTGCAAGGCGTGCATGGATGCCACGGCACCTGGTGTGCATAGATGGGCTCTTGCAGATGAGGCAGCGACATCCATGCAGCTGAACACGCCGCATGGGATCTTCAGCATGTTCGTCGCGTTGGCAGTCTGCCGCTGTTGCGTGGAGACATGCAGCAGCCTGGACGACTGCAGCAGCCCGGCGCCATGAGCAGGCCGGCGGACGTGCGAAGGCCATGAACGCGCCATGTTAACAGCCCGCGCCCGGCCGCGGCCAGGCTGCCTGCACACGCGGCCGCTGGCGCTGGTGCCGGAGCCCGAGGGCGCGCTGCTGGGCACGGTGCCCAAGGGCTCGCCCGAGTTCCAGCGCATCGCCGGCGAGGCCGCGCGCACCATCCCCGGGTGCAGCTCGCCAGTAGGAAGCCTCATATTGCTGTCTAGGCGTCTGCCTGCCCGCCTGTCCGGAGCACGGCCGTCACAGGATCTGGGGCGCCATGAGTCGCAGCTCAGTCAGGAGAGAGAGTGTTGAGCAGGTTCATGCCGCTGGGGTTGGGAAAGTAGACAGAGACAGGCGCATTGATGGCATGCCGCCTCCCGCTTGGGCCGCGAGCGTGGCCCGGCGCGCAGGCGCGAGAACGGCGGCAACTGCGACATCAAGAACCTGAGCCGCGGCTGCAAGGTGTACTTCCCGGTGTTCGTGGAGGGCGCCAACCTCAGCATGGGCGACATGCACTTCAGCCAGGTGCGGCCCAGGGTGTGAGCTTCACACTGTGAAGGCTGTGACCGAGGAAGAGCGACTTCACCTGGTGTGTCCTGACCGTAAACTTGCAGCTGTTGTCCAAGCGTATGCTGAGGGCGGTGGCCACGTCCGCTCGCCTGCCGCCCTCAATCTCCATCTCCTCCAAGCAATCGATTCTGCCGACGAAATGTGCCAGGTTGTTTGGTCATGCGCCTGCCCCCGACTCACAGAGCCGCCCACACTCTGCTCACCGAGCTGCCCCGCGCAGGGCGACGGCGAGGTGTCGTTCTGCGGCGCGATCGAAATGAGCGGCTTCCTGGAGCTGAGGTGCGGAGCCGCGCTCCCGTCCAGCGAGCGGCTCAACACCGAGAAGAATTGCACAGCGGGCTGCGTGGCGCGCAGCTCAGCGGCGCTGTGAGAACAATAGGAAACGCATGCGGCGCTGTTGCAGGCTGCTCAAGAGACCTCCTCGTGCACGGCCCTGACCTGGCACAGAGGAAGCGGAAGGCCCTGATTGCGCGCGCCCTCGGCACACAAAGCTCAGCCTGCTTGCTTGGAGAGCCCGGCCGCCGGCGGGCGCGCAGGTGCGAGATCATGCGCGGCGGCATGGAGCAGTACATGACGCCCATGGGCCCGACCAAGCTGCACGTGATGCCGCTGTTCGAGATCGGGCCGCTGGAGCCGCGCTTCTCGGAGTGGCTGGTCTTTGAGGGTGCGCGCCCCCGCCCCTTAGAACGCTTGTTGGAGTGGCTGGCCTTGGAGGCTGCGCGCCCCCGACCCTGGCAAGCGCTCTGCGCGCTGCAGCAGGCGCATGGCACCCCGTGCGCATGAGGGAACGGGCCACGCTCGCAATGCAGACACGCATGCAATGCAAATCCTTGCCTCCTCCCCAACTTTGCTTTATTTGACCGACCACCTGGGGCATGCCAGGCTTTCATAGCCGTTGGCTATGGATAGAATCAGCGGGTAGCTAGATAGTAATCAAGATGAGCAGCAGCACAACACGCAATCCGCGGAGGACGCATGTGCGGCAAGGCGCCGCGTGCGCCGTGTGCCAGGCATCAGCGTGGACGAAACCGGCCGGCAGCACTACCTGGACGCGACCATCGCGTTCAAGCGCGCGGTGCTCAACTGCATCGACTACCTCAGCAAGTTTGGCTACACCAAGCGCCAGGCGCGCGCGCGCCCCTGGAGCTGCCCCGCTGCTGCTTTCGGCGTGCATCTGCATGCATCAAAGAGCACCCTGCATGGTTCAGATCTTAAGCGCGTGACCCAGTCCTGATCACCAGTGAGGGTGAACAGGGCTGCCAAACCATGCCGCTTCCCATGCCGCTCCTGCCGAAGGGCAAGTCTACAGAGATGCTCATCCCCCTGATCATGAATCTGTTGATGAGACTTGACGGCGGTTGGCGCCGCGCGCAGATCTACCTGCTGCTGTCGTGCTGCCCGTGCGAGGGCCGCGTGTCGGGCATCGTGGATGTGCCCAATGCGTGCTGCACGCTTGCGATCCCCATTGCCATCTTCGACCAGGCGCGCGACACCCATGGCAGTATGCAGCGCGCGCCTCAGCTTCATATAGCGCTCTGGGTTGAGGCTCTGCTGCGCATTTCGAACAGGCCCGCACCTGAACTGAATGTTGCCAAGCACGCAAGTGCGCCTCTGCCTGCTTCGTGGTGCTGAAGCTCACAGGCACCTGAATGCTGCCTCGGCATGCCGCGCCAGGCTCAAGCCTGTCATGTCGCCCCATGGGCCTCAGCGGTTGGCCCGCCCGCGCGCAGGACATCCGGCCCAAGAAGGGCGGCCCGCCGGTCGGCCCGAAGCTGGTCACGCGCGGCGACGCGCCCATGGCGCCCTACGCCGGCTCGCTGCCCACGTTCAAGAACCCCTGCCCCTGCTAGGCCGGCCTGCACGGCTGGGTCCCGGCATGCCCGGCGCCTGCTGAGGCGCGCCGGGAGCCGTGCACGCGGCGCCGCCCCAGGCGAGGAGGGCCTTGTACCCATACCATGCTGGCGCTGGGTGCTGCGTAGGGCGCCCCCGTGTTTGATAGAGGCTCTGGCAGGGCTTGCGCTGGGAGTCTTACCGCGGCCCTGCTCCAGACGCTTGGCTGGAGCAGGGCCGGTGGCCAGGCGTGGCGGGACGACAGCAGCTGTGGTTCGCTCACAGTGGCTGTCCTGCTGGTGTACACCCGCAGGGAGTGCGGGTCCCTGCTGTGCAGGACATCCTGATGCATCCGGATGTCCCTCGCGAGCGCATGCTGCTGTCATGCATTGGAGGTCTCTGAGGGAGGTAGGATGCAGCATCCCAGCGCCCCTATATCTGTGCACATGTGACAGTAAGCGTACGGCTAGCTGCCGCAGCAGGGTCTTTTGCCCCGAGTGGTAGTGGGTGCTGAGCTACCGTACAGGGTTGGCGTTATGAGTGGGGCGCGTGTTTCAGGAGGTTGCATTTGTTGTGTGGTTGCTACCTGCATGTGCAGTGCGCGAGCTCGTGCCAACGGACAGAAGGCCTGGGAGGCTGGGTAGCAAGCGCATGTGGCTCCTGCCATGTCAGCTGCGCACACCTCTGCTGTCCTGCCGTAAAGACTGCTGAATCGTGCGCACATGCTTTGTTAGGGGTGCCACTGCATGCAGGGCGGCTCCTGGGCACCAGCTGTGCAGCATGATCGTGATCTCATGCAGGGCTGCATGACCAGATGCAAGCAGTTCCCAGGAGTTTTGACAGGCGTCGCCGAGCAAGCAGCATGCAGAGTGTTCAGCAGAAGTGTGTTTGCTGGTCCATGAACAGACTGCAAGGGGCAGCCTGGAGCTCAGGGTGTGAACTGTGTATCAGTGTGCCTGTTGACATGCGCCGTGCTAATGACTTCACAGGTCCTTCCTTCCAACGCACGCTGGAACACACTGTGACACAAATTTCACTCTGTGTCTGCAAAGGGTTACGGTTCTTGTTTCGCAACAGCATGCCCGGCTCACCGGCGCCGCCAGCGGCCGCCTCCAGCGGCGGCGGCCGCAGGCTCTCCCTCCCCGGAGGCCGCAGCCTCACCAGTCGCGCGAGCGTCAGGGCCCCAGGCCGCGCGCGGCACGCTTTCCGGCCAGCCAGCACGGCCGGCTGCGAGCGGTCCCGGCCGCGCCGGCGGCGATCCAGCGGGCCCTGCCGGGCGAGCGCCGCCGGCCCCCTGGCGCCACGCCAGGCGTAGCGCCGCCGCGGGCCCCGCCCCAGCGGGAAGCGGCCTCCCCTGCGTCCGGGGAGCCCCTGCGCAGGCCCAGCCGCAGCGGCGACATGCCCAGCAGCCGCGACAGCCCGCGCTTGACCGCCGACAGCGGCGCCGGGTCAGGCGCGTGCGGCTGCGCGTCCGGGCTGCGGCCCCGCTCCGGCCCCGCACGCGCCGCCTGCTCAGGCGGCTGGCCGGCCGCACGCGCGCCCGCACCGCCCGCGCCCGTCGCATCGCCTGGCAGCCGCGTGGCGTCAGGGTCGGGCCCGGCGGGCTCGCCCGGGCCTGCCGGCGCGGCGGCCGCGCGCTGGCTGCGGGCGGCCGCGCGCGCCGCGGCGTTGCCCGGGCCCCACACGCTCGCCGGCGGCGCGGCGGCCTCCGCAGGCTGGCCGGCCGGCCCGGCGCTTGCCGCGTCCTCCCGCAGGGCGGCCGCCGCCGCGCCGGGCGCCTTTGCGGGCCGCCTGCCGGCGGCCAGGCGCGTGAGCGCGTGCGCCCGGTGCGCGGCGCCCGCGCGCGCGGCTGCGCTCGGCGGCGCATGCAGGCTGGGCGCGGCCGCGGCCCTAGCTTCCAGGCATTTGCGGTCGGCTGCGCCATGCTCGTCTCCGCTGGGCGCGCCGCCGCCGCACATCCCGGGCGGCGCGCCGCCCGGGGCGCGGCCCGGCTCTGCAGCCCCGGGCGCGTCCCGCGGCGGCGAGTCCGCCAGCGGCACGGGGTGGCTGTGCGGCGGCGACACCGCGTTGGCTGCCTCGGCGGACAGCGGCCGCGCGCCGGGCGCGCCGCATGCCAGCCCATGCCCCAGCCCCGGCCCCGGCCTGCACGGCGGCGTCGCCACGCGCTGCTCGGTTCCCGCGCCGCCCAGCTCCAGGCCCGCACCCAGCCTGGCGCCCGCGGCCTGCCGTGCTGCCTGCTGCGGCGGCAGCGTGCGCCCCGCTTGGGCGGGTGCGTCGGCGGCTGCGCACGGCCCGCCCTGCCGCATGCCCTGCCCGCCCGCGGCCGGCGCGCCGGGCGCTGCTGCCGCGGGCGCGGCCGCCGCGGGCGCGGCCGCTGCCGCAGCGCAGCGCGCGTTGGGCGACCAGGCGCCGGCGTGGCGCGGCCGCACGTGCCGCGCCGCCGCGCCGCCGCTGTCGTGGGCAGCCTTGCGGCGGTGGCCGCTGCCAGAGCTCCCGGCGGGCGAGGGCAGGACCAGGGTCAGGGTCCCGCCGCCGCCCCAGCGCGCCGGCGTGGGGCTCGAGCGCTCGATCGCGCGCTCGCTCGCGCGAGGGCTCAGACCCTGCACTGACGCCAGCTGCTGCTGCGCCGGCGGCCGGCGGCACTGCTGCTGCGCGGCCCACCTCAGCGCACTGCCTGCACTGCCCCGCCAGGCAACGTGAGCGCTGCCGCATGTCCAGCAACTGGCAGAGCTGGGTGGCAGGCAGGGCAGCCTCTGGGCCCAGCAGCACGGGTCACGAAGCATGCAGCAAGCAAATGGTATGTGACGATCAAGCTGCTCTCAGCATGCTGCACAACCCTGCGAGGTCATGGCAAACCTTTCCGAAATGGCACTTCACGTGTGAGGGAAGCAATTCAACATGTCACCATTGTCCGTCCTTACCACCCTGGCATCTCTCTGTCAGACCTTCTGCCTGTACGCTGGAGTGACGCGGCCGCACCGGGCGCGGCCGCTGGCGCGGCGGCCTCCCGGTCTCCGAGCGGGCTCGAGGGGCTGCCGTGTAGGCACAGGCTAGCCTCGACCTCCGGCATGGTCGCACGCGCGCCGGCAGCGTTGCCAGAGGTGACCGCGTCCTGGCCAGGGTTCTCGCTGGGATCAGGGCCTGCGGCGCGGCCGGCGGCGCCTGCGCCGCGGCGCGCCTGTGCGGGCGTGGCGCGCTCTCGTGCGGCGCCGGGTTCTGTGCGGCCGCTCAAGGCGGGGCCGGCTTTTGCTGCAGGGCTCTTAACGGCGTGCGGCGCCGGCGCGCCGCGGCGCCCGCCCGCCGCAGGCTTCGGGGACGCCATGGGGCGCGCCGGGTCTGCCGGCCGCCTGGCGCCCAGCTGGCGGTCCGGGGGGACCTCCGCCAGCGGGCTCCGCATGTGGGGCGGCCTGCTCGCCAGCGCTGGCGCCTGCGGGCTCAGGCGCCTGGGCGGCGCTTCGCGAGGCTCCGCATGCAGAGCCGAAACGTGCGTGCCCACATGTGCGGTGCCCGGAGCAGCGCATGGGGATGCGGCCTGCCGCACGCCGGCCCCGCCGCCCTGCCCAAAGCCTAACCCTCCCCTGCGTGCCAACGGTGCGGCGTGCAGCGCGGAGCCAGCGCTGGAAGGGTCCGCGCGCCGCGGCGTGCGCCGGCCAGACCCTAAACCCTCTGCAGTCAGCCCCTGCGCCACCAGCGCCTCCGTGCCCGCCACCAGCCGCTGCAGGCTGCCAAGCGTCGGGGACGAGCAGCGCGCGGGCGCGCCCGCGCCCGCGACGCTGCGCGGCGGCGTCCGCGCGGGCCGCGTCGGCTGTGGGCGCTCGCCGCTGGCCGCGGGCTCCTCCCTGGGGCCGGGGTCCGGGTGCCCCGGCCGCGCGCGGGGCAGGGCCGGCTCGCGCTGCGGCGCCTGCGCAGCCGCTGGCGCCCCGCCGCACGGCTCTGTCGCAGAGGGCGCCTGTCCGGGAGCGCGGACCCCGTCGCAGTCGGGCGCCGCTTGCCTAGAGCGCTCTGGCACGGACCCCGCGGCGGCCGCCGGCGCGCCCGCGGCCCCGGCGAGGTCCAGGCGCTGCTGGAGCACGGCCGCGCGCAGCTCGGCCTCGTCGCGCGCGGCGGCCGCCTGGCGCACGAAGCGCAGCGCGTCGCCGCCGGGCGGCCCCGCGCCGGCGCCGCCCTGCGCCAGGTCCAGGCGCTGCTGCAGCACGGCGGCGCGCGCCGCGGCCTCGTCGCGCGCGGCCTCCGCCTGGCGCAGGCGCTCGGCCGCGCGGGCGCCTGCGCGCCCCGACCAGCAGCGCCTGGGTGCGTGCGCCACAGGATAGGTTTACCCACCCTAACCCTAGCCCTAGATTGGGTACGTGCCTTGCCTTGTCCGGGGCAAGCGAGTAGAGCAGGCAGGTCGAAAGCATTGCGCATCCATGCTAAATAATCGGGCCCCTTATGAGAAGTATGGACGTCCTCTCCCCGCGCATACCGGCCACAGCGTGCCGGCTTGTTCAGGACCTCCTCAGCGTGCACAACTTGACCCCGAGCGCGCGACCAGGGCAGGCCCGCCAGGCACGGCCGGCATGGTCCCACGGCGGCTGAGCCCGCGCCGCGCCCGCCGGGCACCTGCCGGCTCGCTTGTGCACAGCAAAGGGTCAGGTTTGGGTACGCCTGGGGCTGCGCACCCTCGCGCGCGGCCGCCAGCGCGGCGTCCAGGCGCTCCTGCAGGCGCGCGACGCGGCCCGCGGCCGCGCCCACGGCCGCCGTCTGCTCGGCAATGGTGCGGCGCTGCTGGCTGTCGCGGCTGCCCGCGTCCGCGGCCGCCGCCTTGGCCTGCGCGGCGGCGCGGGCGTCTGGCGGCGCGCGTCGCAGCAGAGCCCGGCCGCCTCCGGCGCGACAGCGCTCCTAAAAGGGTGCCGAGAGGCAATAGCTTTCCTGGCGACACGTTTGCACCAGCACACGGCTGGGCAAACTCAGACACTTGTAGGTTCCTTGTCAAACGGCTCTGCGGTGGCCCAGCAGCCTGGCGTATGTGGCGCACAATGCATGCAGCAGTGGTGTGAGGCGCAGCGCGGCAAACGCTGCGCCGCGCACCGAGTGCAGTTCCGCCTCGAGCAGCTGCGCGCGCGCCTCGGCGGCCGCCGCGATGATGGCCAGCACGCGCGCGCGCTCCTCGCCCGCGCGCGCAGCCGCCCACGCCTGGCGCAGGATGGGTCGCAGGGTCGCGCGCTGTGCTTGGGATTGTTTCGGGTTGCATGTGCTACTTCGCCACATGTAAAGAACGATTTGTGGACGCCAGGGCAGTGAAAGGCGGTGTTAAGCACAAAGGCTGTGACAGTGCTCCACAGCCGCCACCGGCCGCATGCCAAGGTTCAGGCGAACCTGTAAGTGGAGCAATGCCTTGTGATGGCATTGGCATGCCGTGCAGCACATGTCCCAGGCACGGGCCCAGGGCCGGGGCGGCGCGAGCGCGCCTGCTCGTCGGAGGCGTCAGCGGCGCAGGCGCGCTGCTGCAGGGCGGCCATGCGCGCCTGCTGCGCGGGCTCGTCGGTCATCGCCTGCATGCATGTGGCAGCACGCGAGCTCATGCCCGCGCCGCAGACAGCGCCGGCGCCCGACAACACTGGTGCGCGCCGCTTCCCAGACTACATCGCATGCAGGCCGATGACGCTTGCTTCCGAGCGGCGGGTCTAGGTGCAACACCTCCGCCAGCGACAAGGGTCATGCTCCCATGCCACACTGGACGGTCTTGAGGCATCCTGTGACGACCCTAGACCTAACACCGGGCACACAGGGCACGCCTGGACCAGCTGCAGCTGCAGCGCCTCATAGGACACCTGCCCATGAGGTCCCGGCCGGCTCCCCGCCGGCGGCGCCTGCGCGGCCGCGCGCGC
>JAABUV010001519.1_pt1 | contig 33587 bp, 29 predicted proteins | sample 5559971 | NCBI WGS metagenome assembly JAABUV01 (sample SAMN10711881, study PRJNA513362) | rock metagenome | isolation source: Antarctica rocks | place: Antarctica: Victoria Land, Knobhead nord | collected 2015-12-19
CATATTCGCTATGCTCGACTGGAAGTGCATTGCGAGCTGGCTGTAGTTGAAGTCTCCTCCCATGGCCTGCGGCAGGGACTGCAGGCCCAGGCTGTGCCCAACTTGCGCTGCCATCGTGTTCTCCGAGTGGGACAGCACAGTGCCTGGTCCTGCCTAGCAGCCGCGGCAGCGCCGACCGTCGCGCGGCTTACACATCTCTCGTCCGGCCTGTGGACTCGGTGCAAGTTGCGTGTTGAGCGGACGTTGGCAGCCTCCTGGCGAGCCCTATCCCAAGCACTTCCTGACCTGGAACTTTCAGAATCAACTTCTTGAAGTAGGACGGGGTCCCATCAGCCAGGGTTTGTAACCAGTTACAAATCCAGATTTGTAATGGAAAGTGGGCCCAGCAGGACGTGCAAGGCCTTGGTGTGCAAATGTCCAGTCCACTCCAGTCCACACCATAGCATTCCAGTGCATGTCAGCGGTCCGCTGGTCCAGCAGTCAAGCAGACCAGACGCACCAAGTCCATCAGAGTCCAATCCACGACGAAAATGACAGAGACGTGGGACGACTACACTTCTGACCATCAGGCCGTCAGACGCCCTGCACACGGTCTGGACTCCCAGGCACCCCACAGACAAAAGCACTGCGGCAGAATTTCTGCACGCCCAGATATTTTGCGGCCTGCACGCACCAGCCCCGCGCCGACACCTGGGCAGCGCCGGCCCACGCTGACCAGCCAAGGGGCTGCCGTGCTCAACCCCCGGCGCCTCCCCGCCACGCTCCACACCCCTCGCTCAGAACTGGCCAAACCCTGCCGCAAGCTTCTCCTTCCTGCGCGGCGGCCAGGACCCCCTTCAGTGCAGGACACCTGTTGCCTAAGCAGCCCTAGATGGCTGCGACAAGAGAAGAAAAAAACCTAATGCGCCTGGGTGCGCGACAAGGTGCGCGCACTCAGAGCCTTCCGTCCCTGGTGTGCCGCACTGCTATGCAGAGTGTCAGAGCCGTTGGTTGCTATACAGGGGTTGCTCGGGCTTGCTCGGGCCTACGATACCGCGTAATAGGGGCCCAGCGGCCTGAAGGCCCCACGCTGCTAGTACATGCACGCCAGGATAGCGCTCGGCCCTCAGGAGCGTCTGGGTGATGGGGGCCGTGCCAAGTTTGTGCAGCCTGCCAGGGTCAGCTGAGCAATGCAAAGCGCACACAATACACAGCCACCGGCAGGGCTCAAGCAGCAGGCACTATGTTATCTCCTACGCCATGTTGCGCCCACTGCAAACACCCAGGCACAACGGCGTGGCGCTTCTGCCTGAGGAGCAGCTAAAGCGCTCGTATGCCTGCTGGAGGACGTGCACTTGAGCCGTACAGTGCTGAGGAACGGCAGAGATAACTGGGGCAGAAAGCTGCAGCTACTGCGACAGCCCTGCCGGCTACAAGCCCCAGGCGCAGAGAGGGGCCGCGGGCTGCGCACTTGTCCTTCTGCCGCGACGCCCGCTTGCCCACGCCCTCTGTAATCTCGCGCTCCCGCTTGATGGTCAGCAGCTGCGCAATCTGCGCAGGCGCAGGCGGCAACATGCCGTCAGCGGCTGGGGTGCCAGGCGCGCGACAGCAAACGGTGCAAGAGCACCGTGCGCGGGCGCCGTGCACGCGGCCGCAGTCCCGGCGCGCACCTTCCGCGCGTGCCAGCCAAACTCGTGCGACTTGTACGCCTGCGGCGCCAGGCGGCCCTGTCAGCGGCGCCCCGGCACAGCAAGGGCCCTGGCCGGCCACCATTCGCGCTGCAGCCGCCCGCACGCAGGCCGCAGGCGGCGCTGCGGCGCGCCTGGCGCGTCTTCTGCGCGACGCGCAGGTCGAACAGGGCGCGCTTGCTCTTGTACACCTCCGCGCCCAGCTCCTCGTCGGACAGCCCCCGCAGGTCGCCCGCCTTGGTCGGCTTGGCCATCGCCAGCACAGCCATGCCTTGCCGCGCGGGCGCGGGCGGGAGCCGTGCGCGCTGCGCCAGGCGCGCCGCGCTGCCGCAGCGGAAGCAGCTCTGCGCGCCCGCCAGGGGGGCGCGCGTGTTCAACAGCATCCTGCTGTCGCCTGCAGCACTGCTCTGCTAGCTCGCACGGTGGGCAAGCGCTTGTCAAGCAACCTGGCAAGTCAGGTTGAGGCTGCCGGGCAAGCCACCTTGGACTTTCGCATGGAGAGAAGAAGAAGAGGGTCATGTCGCATCCCATCGCAAGGCCCGGGCCCGTAGCCTTGTAAGTCCTCCGCTTGCTCTAATATCTCGGCGGGGAGGCCACAGCTGGCGCCTAGAACTGGTGGCAGTTCGCCAGTGCCAGCGGGCGGGGACGCTGCAGGTGGCCAGCCGCTGGTCAGCTTGCAGCGTGGGGCAGCTCCAGCGCTGACCGCTGCCTGAGCAAGCGCGTGGGGACGGGATGTGCTCGGCAACAGCCGTGGGCTGCCCGCACGTGCGTGCCTACAAGGAGGCCCGCGGGGGCGGCGGAGAGGCGTTCCGGGCGCTGCAGCGCACGCTGCTGCTGCTCTGGCGGTCGCGGGTGCTACCCAAAGCCAGTCCCTGACATTTTTGCAGAGCTGTCGCTCCGCACGTTCGAGCACGTGCCTGCCGTTTGTTGGCCCATGTTGCTCAGGCAACCTGCTGTGCTACAACAGCACCGTTGCTAGGCTCACTGCACACACGGGAAGCGGCAGCTGAGCGGAGCGGCGCCTGCCATGGTGTGCCTGCACTGCGCCGCCACGGCCAAGTCGCTGCGGCAGCACTGCCAGGGCCACGCCGCGGCGCTGCCGGGTGCGCCGGCAACCGCTCCGGCTGCACCCCAGGCAGCTCTGCCCGCCTGCGCACCGCTGTGCCTCTCAGCGCACCTGTAGCGCACCGTCACAACCGCAGCGACCACACACTGCAGCGCACCGCCAAGCACCGTCCTCTGCACCACGTGGCGCCGAGCTACTACTGACCCGAGTCCCAGCCTCACCGCCGTTGATGCGCCTGCGCAGGCCACCACCTGGCGCTGGACCTCGCGCGCACCGAGCTCTTCTGCTGCGCCTGCGGCGACTATGTATACGATGAGGACTTTGACAGGGCCGCCACGGTTCGCTTCCCGACCCGCCCGCTCTGCTGCCAAGGGGGCGGCTGTGCAGCTCCCCTGCGAGCTCATGCGCTGTGACGCCGTCCCTCCTGCTCAGCGCCGTGTGCTTTGTAGCGGCCTGCAGGCCGAGCTGGGTTCTACAAGTTAATACTGGGCTTGCGGCCGACGCGCGCCAGGGCGCCGCCGCGGCGGCGGCTCAGCGGGGCGGCGCGGCCGGGTCGGCGAGCGCAGAGACCGCGGGGGTGCACAGCGCTGGCGGGGAGCCCCGCCGCGCTGCCGGCGCGCCGGCCGCGCCCGCGTGCGGCACCAAGCGGAAGCTGCGCGCCGCGGGTGGGCGCCCGGGCGCACCCCAGTGCTGGCTACATGTAGGGTTAGGGTATGGTGCCCTGTGCTGTGTGCTCTGTGCTGGCTGGCGACATGTTTGTCATCGTCGTTAGGCAACGGCACTTCGCCACTGCTTGGGCGGCGCGCGCATGCATGATAAGCGCTTGCATCCCGATGAGCTGTCTGAGCTCAGGCTGCGTCGTGCACCTCACCTAGCGGGCTTGGCTCAGGCTGCGTGGTGCGCTTCAAACCCGTGCCCGCCCCTGAGCCCCGCAGCCCCCCGCCGGGCAGGCGCCGCGTGGGAGCCGGGCGGCAGCGAGCGCGCGGCGCTGGCGTCGGGCGCGTCGGCGGTGGCCGCCGCGGACGGCCAGCCGCCCGGGCTGCGCGGGCTCGCCAACCTGGGCAACACCTGCTTCATGAACAGCGTCCTGCAGGCGCGCCGAGCGCACGGCCTAGGGTAGGTCAGGGCCAGGGGAAGTGCCTGCCCCCCGCTCGGCGCCAAGCTGCTGAGCACCCGGCGCCCCTGGCAGGCCGAGGCGGCGCGCTTGGTCCTTTGCAGCCGGGCCATGCCCCGTGCGCGCCGGAGCGCCGGTGCTTCCTGATCCTGCAGGCGTTGCGCCGTCTGGGGAGGCAGGCCCTGCTTGTCGCTCCGGACGCTGCGAGGGGGCTGCACGTGCGCAGGGGCGCCAGGTCCGGGACTGAGCGGGCTCGGCCGGGGCGGGCGCGCAGGCGCTGCTGCATGCGCCGCTGCTGCGCAACTTCTACCTGGGCGGCGGGCACCCGCCGGCGCTGTGCCCCAGCCGCCCGCAGAAGCCCTGCCTGTCCTGCGAGCTGGTGCGCGCGCTAGCAGCCCCCTCAGAAGCGCCACCCTGCCGGAGCGCAACGAGCGGCCCGAGCCCCGAAGTGCCCCTCTCTTTCTGTCGTGCGCTTCACCGTCGGCGGCGTGCAACATGCGCCGACGCTGTGGACGCATCGCTCTCAATGATTTGTAGCCTGCCGACGGCGTGATATGCGCGCAAGGCATGCGCCGTGAAGGAGTGTCAGTGTGGGGCGGCCCTGTCGTTGTGGTTCGCGGCGCAGGCGGGCCCGCCTTCCGCTCCTGCAGCATCTCTGTGCAGCTGTCTGCGACCAAACACCTGCGCCTGGGTCTGTCTGCATGGGTAGAAGCTTGGGAAGGGACTTTCTGCTGCTCATCGGCTGCGCGGGGGCGGCCAGGATGTTGTCTTCTCGGCGGCGTACTCGGGCGCGCGCGCGCCGTACAGCCCCGCGGCGTTCCTGTACGCGTGGTGGCGCCACGCGGAGCACCACCTGGCCGGCTACCAGCAGCAGGACGCGCACGAGTTCTACCTCTACGCGCTGGCGGGGCTCTCGTACTCGCGCCTGCCGGCGCCGGCCGCCGGCCGGAGCGACGCGGCGGCGCCCGGCGCCGCCGCGGCGGCGCCGGCGGCGGCGGGCGCTGAGCCTGCGAGGCCCGCGGACGCGCCGGCAGCAGCGCCGTGCGGAGGGGTTGCGGGCGCGGGGCAGTGCCCAGCAGGCGCTGCAACGGGGGACGTGGGCGCTTGCGCTGGCGCGTGGCCGCGGGCGCCGGCGGCGAATGGCTCATGCATGGGCCACGCGGCGCTGCACCAGCAGGCGCCAGGCCCGGCATGTATGGGACCCTCGCCGGGACCCGGGCAGGACTCGTGCTCCGGCGCTGCGCCCGGTCCGCACGCGCACGCAGCGCAGGCGGCTGCCGGAGTGGTTGCGCTGGCGCCGGGCAGCAGCGGGGTTGGAGCGGGCTCTCCTGCGAGCGGGCGGGCGCGAGGTGTGCTCGCGTGCGCCGACAGCGACAGCGGCGGCGTGGTGTGCGTGTTGGCGCGGGAGGGGACTCCGGGCGCGCCTGGCGGCTGGCCCGCGTCCGCGCGTATGGCGCGCGCCTGGCCGCTGCCTGGGCTGCTGCTTGGTGCGCCTGGGGGCCTGCCCGCGATGCACTTGAGGCTGCGGCCACAATGTGCACAGCGACCAGCCTGGCCCCTCACTGCTGTTGGTGATCATTTTTCTTGTGTGTGCTGGCTTGATCGGCTGCATATCCTTAGGTGTGGACCGGCAGCATCCGTACGTGACTCGTCAGAGGGTATTGCCGTCCTCAAAGCACAGTGGTCCCGGCGTGCGGCAGGTTAAATAGCAATTCTAGGGTGATGCTGCAATTCGAACCTGGACCTTGGGCTGGCGCTGGGGGCTGCGCGTGTTGCACCCTGGCACGGCGCTCCCCGCCTGACCAGCGCTGCTCTGTGCAGGCGCGCTGGCAGGCGCGCCCGCGCCGGGCGCCGCGCGCGCCGCCACGGCGCCCGCCCGGCCCGCCTGGGGCAGCCCGCCGCCGCTGGGCGGGCTCACCCTTGGCTGCGAGCGCGGCGCGCCTACCGGCCTGGCCGGCAGCGCCGGCGGGCGCTTTGCCAGCCCGCCGCGGCCCCGCGCCGCCAGCGTGGCTGCGTGGTCGCCCGCCGGCCATGGCAATGGGTCTGTGGCCAGCGCTGGGGCCGGCGGCTTCGGCGCGGCAGGCGGCGGCGGGGCGGCCGGCGGCGGCGGCGGCGGCGACGGCAGCTGCTGCAGAGATTTGCAGATGGGCGCGCACGAGCAGCCTGATGTGGCCGCGTGCTTTCAGGGCGCGGCTCCCGCACAAAACAGCTTGCGGGGGGGCGTTGGCGGCGGCGTTGGCTCAGGGATCCCTGGCGGCTCTGGCTGCCCGGCCCTGGCGGAGCAGGCCCGCGGGGATCGCGGCCAGCCGCCGCGGCCAGCCGAGGCAGCGCGCGCGGTGCCCTTGGCGGCGGCGCCCGCAGGCGCCGGCGCGGGGGAGCGGGCGCCACCGGCGGACGCGGCCGGCGCGCGGCCGTCGGCCGCTGCGGAGGGCGCCAGCGTGGTGCAGGCCGTGTTTGGCGGGCTGCTGCGCTCCGACGTCACGTGCTGCGAGTGCGGCTTCACGTCCACCGCGCACGACCCCTTCCTCGACATCAGCCTGGACCTGCAGGCGCCGCCGCCGCGCCCGCCGCCGCTGCTGCGCCCGCCCGCGCCGCCGCAGCTACAGAAGTGCGCTCCTGCCTCTTCATTGGCCTGCGCCTTTCGACAGCATGCGTGCCTGTGGCCCGCTGCAAGTGCCGGCGCATGGCAAGATCAGGACACCCGCGCGCGCGTCACGGCGCACCCAGCGTCGCCTGACCCTGCTCGCCGGCGGCCCGGCCATCGCGCGCTCGCTTGCTGCCGCCTGCCTGTGCGGCCAGTGCGCCTGTGCGGCCAGTGCGCTTGCAAGCAGCGCTTGCCGGGCCGGCCGTCTTGCGGGCCGGGCGCATCATGCGGCAGACAGGGGCTGGGCCAGGCGCGCTCATGTGGCGCGCCGCGCGCGGCAGGCCCAGCCCGAAGCAGCGCATGAGCGCGGCGCATGCGGGGCTGGCGCGCGCGCGCAAGGCAGCCGCCGCGGCCGCCGCAGCGGACGCGGGCGGCGTCGGCGAGAGCGGGGCGCCGCCGCGCGCGGCCGCCGCGTGCAACGGCTTTGCCGACCACAGCGCGGGCCGTGCCAGCGCGGCGGCCGACGCCGAGGGACCCGAGCTCGGCCCGCCCACACCTGCGAGCACGGGCGAGGACGCGTCGCCCTCGCCGCAGGTCTCCCACGGCGCGGCCGGCCTCACCGGGCGGCTGTCCGGCGCGTCAGCGGCCGGCGGCGCGTCGCGGCCGCCCGCCGGCCACATCGGCGCCGCGGGCTGCGGCGGCGGCGCCCGCCCTGCGGCGCATCCGCCCGGCGCCCGCACGCCAGGGAGCGCGGGCGGCGGGACGGCAGGCTCCGGCGACTCCGGCGATGTCTGCGGCCCTGGCGCGCGCGCGGGCGCCCCCGGCCTCGCCGCGGCCGAGCTCGCAGCCGTTGCTGACACCGCGCGCGGGCCTGCGCCGCACGCGAGCGCGCTCTCGGCCGAGCCCGTGGACTGCGGCGGCGGGGCGGCTGCGAGCGGGCGTGCCGGCGGGCCGGCGGCCGGACCTGGAAGAGGACCTGCGCCGCCGGAGGCCGGCGTCAGCGGCGGCGCCGACGCCTCCGACAGCGCGGGGCGCGGGCGCGGCAGCAGCGGCGAGGCGGGCGAGGGGCACCGCAGCAACGCGCCCGACGCGTCCGCGCCGCCGACCAGCACCACGGACGGTGCGAGTGCCCTACCCTAAGCCGATAGGGCATGACCGAGGCCATGTGCGAGGCCATGCGAGGCGCGCCCGCCTTGCACGCGGCTGCGGGCTGGCGGCGGCGCCAGGGGCGCCTGCCTGCCTGCCGGGCCACCAGGTTCGGCGGCATGGGCCAACTCTTTGCATTTGCGAAGCGCGCCTGCGGGCAATCATGACGGAAACTTCTGCTCCACTCTGCCGACGTGCTGCAAACTCCACCCTGTGCGGCGCGTTCGCACTGTCGGCCTTGCCTGCCTGTGACGCGCAGCGCCGGCCTGCAGCGCTCGCCCGCCAGGCCCGCACCCAGCCTTACACAGGGGTGTGCATGACACCCTGCGCGGGAGTCCAAACCTGGCCTCACGCCCTGCTGTGCATGGCGGCCCCGCGCAGCCGCGGGAAGCTCGGCCGGCGCCAGCAGCAGCGTGGCCGGCGCGGCCGAGCGCGGCCGCGAGGAGGTGCACACGTCGCCGCCGCCGCCGCCGCCGGCCTCGCCCGCGCCGCCGCCGCCGTCCGCCCGGCCCGCGGTATGCGCCCCTCGCCCGCGAGCTGCCCTGTCCCTGTCACAGAGAGCTGGCAGAGCTGGGGCATGTGGGGCTGCTTCTGACGCCTCCGCATGCATATCAGCGCGCTCCCCTGCAGGTGACATGCGCATCAGCCAGACCATGTTGATCAGAGTGCTGTCATGTTCCTTTCGCGACCTGCATGTTGGCGCGCGTACCTGACTGCAGGCATGGGCGATTGTAGAGCGATTCTTCTTTTTGGGTCGTCAAACCTCGCAATGCGAAGTGCTGATCAGCAGTGGCACTGGTCAGCGGCTTGCGATGGCGGGGAGCGCGTGCGCAGACCTGCCAGCTTGCTCACAGCAGTTGCTGACGCGTGGCGCGCGGCGCGCGCGCGCGCCAGTCGGCGCGCCCAGGGAGCGCCGGCGCGGGCAGGAAGCCGCCGCGCGCGGCACGCTGCGGGCGCTGCGTCACCTGCGTCAAGCCGCAGCTGAAGAAGGCGCGCCCACGGCGCCCGCGCCCGGCGCCGGCAGCCCCAGCCCCTCGCGCATAACCCAGGCCCCGGGCAGGGGCGCGGTCGCCCGTGCCGATTGCACAGCCAGCCCCCTCCAGCTGCACTTTTTTTTTTCGGGCGATTTTTTTTTTTTTAACATCGTTTGATGCGGTGCCAGGCAGCCAGCAGCTGGCAACTGCCAGACCCATGTGTCATGGCGGCCGGTGCGCGCAGGCGTGCGTGCGCAACCGCGCGCTGCGCCTGTCCGGCGCGGCCGCCGCGCAGTGGCCGGCGCCGGCCGCGGGGTGGGACGCGGGCGCCGCTGCCGCGGGCGAGCCGGTCGTTGGCTGGGCCGCAGAGAGCGCTGCCGGCCGCCTGGCGGCGGGCGGCGCGGCCGGCCCATGGCTTGCCAGCGGCAGCGCAGAGCCCGAACTATTGCTCCAGGGCAGCAGGCCTGAGGCTTGGGCCAGCGCCGCGCTGGCCGCACCCGCGGCAACGCCCCCAGTAAGTGCGACCGGCCCGGCGGGTCCCTCGTCGGCGGGCACCGACAGCGGCGGTGTCAGCCTGCGGGTCGCGCCTGCGGCGGCTGCCGCCGCGGACGGCAGCGCGGGCGGCGGCGCGCGCGGCGAGCGCAAGCTCGACGCCGGCCGGGTGCCCAGCACGCCCGCGCGCGCCCCGAGCGGCGGCGGCGCCACGGCCGGGCAGCCGGGCGCGGGGCCGCACGCGCCGTACGGCGCTGCCACGCTGCTGGGCTGCCTGCACCGCTTTGTGCGGCCGGAGAGCCTCGGGCCCGGCGAGCGGTGGACATGCGGCCGCTGCCAGGCGGAGCGGCGCGCCGTGAAGCAGATGTCGCTGCGGCGCCTGCCGCCTGTGCTCTGCCTGCACGTCAAGCGCTTTGAGCACACGGTGTGGCGCGCGCGCGGCCGCGCGCTCACCCTTTGGCAACTTCCGTGCAGACTCCTCCGCGCCGACCGACGCGCTTTGTCTCACCAGGAGCAGGTCCTGGGTGGCACAGCAGGGCCCCCGGCACAAGCTCAGGAAACAGAGTTGTCACGGGTCACTGACTGTGACATATCCCTTTGCACTGCATGCGGGGGGTTCACGCCAAGGGAATGTCACAGTCACTGCACTGCGTTACACAACATGCGGGAGCTCACGCGTCGGGAGCCCGGGCGCAGGGCGTCGGGCGCAAGCTGAACACGCCGCTGCTGTTCCCGGGCCGCCTGGACGCGCGCCCGTTCCTGAGCGCGACCGTGCTGCGGCACCGCTTCGCCGGGCGCCCGCGCGCCGCGGCGGCGGCCGAGCTGGGCCCGCCGCCGGAGGAGGGCGCGGGCGCTGCGTATGAGCTCTACGCCGTCGTGTGTCACCGGGGCAGCCTGCAGGCGCGTCCGGTCAGTGCTTGGTTCCAAGGGCTAGAGGTTGCGCTGCTGGTCCGGCCCGATCAAGTCCGACAGGGGTTGATGCAGAGGTCAATGGTGACCGCATTCCTGTGCTGCTTGCCGGACAGGCCGGAAAACGGCGTGCGCATGCCCAGCACGACTTGGATAAGGCCAAGTGGGACTGTGGAAAAGAAAATACCCGTCTTGGCCAAACGATGCCGGGCCTGTTGCATGCATGCCATGGCAGCCTGGGTTCCCTGCCCTGGACTCTCATGCGCTCAGGAGATTGTGTTGTGCTGCACATGACCCGCTCGCAACCTTGTAGGTAGCGTAACAGGTGTGGCAGTTGTGACAGCGCACCCGTGACCATGCTTGCGGCGTAGCCCGCTTGTCGCTCGCCGAGCACAGCTCGCTGCGCGCGCGACTGCTTGGCAGCGCCGCCGCGGCGGCGCGCCGTGTGGGCGAGCGCCGGGGCGCTGGTGTGCGCGCAGGGCGGGCACTACATAGCGTACATCCGGTGCGGCGCTGCATGGTACCAGTGCGACGACGCGGCGGTTGTGGAGGTGGGCGAGGCGGTCGCGCGGAGCCCCGACGCCTACATGCTCTACTACAGCCTGTGCGGCGCGGCCGCATGAGCGGGCGGGGGCGACGATGTAAAGTTGTGGACGGTTTTGGCGCACCCCGAGGCACTGGAGCGTGCCTCGAGGAGGCGCGCGGTGCAGCAGCAGTGAGCGTGGCCCGGGCATGCGCAGCGGCGCGGACTCGACGAGCGCGGCAGCTGGCCAAGCAGCGCTGTCAGGCGACTGTTCGCCCGCCTTGCATGCTGCCTGCCTGGACAGGCATGTATGACTGCACGCATGCATTGGCATGCACGGCATAGTCCAGTGGTGTCAGCCTGACACTGTCAGGGCTGCATGGCTCCGGCGCAGCGTGTAGAAAGAGAGCTGTGCAGCTTTGTGCCTGAGGCCGAGAACGAGCGCGAGCCGCGAGGTCTGAGTTGGCTGCCGTCAGAGGATAGACACATGACGTGGTTTGAGTAGGATAGAGCAGCAAACTCAATTCATATTTTGTGTAGGCAGGCTGTGCACTGAACAGGAAGTGAACGGGCGAATGCATAGCTCAGGGAACATAGGCTGCTAGTATAGTTTTTTCTGCATGTACTGCGCTAGGAGGCTACGCGCGTGCGTCGCCTGTATAACGGGTAGCTTGGGTGGGGTTCTGCATATGCATGCTGGACATGCTGGGCTCGGCGTCTGTGGAGTCATCCAACCCTTGGGGGGTAGGGTCCCGTGCGAGTGCTTCGAAAGCAGCCGGTTGTTGCTGAAGTTGTCATCGCGTTGGACGCCCTTGACTTTGTAGCCAGGCGTGTGGGACTCTTGCAACAATATTTTCAAGCGTCGTGGTCTCAGGGGGTCTCAGGGGAAACAAGGCGACCGCAGGCAGTCCGGGCTCGTTAAGCAGCTGGTGCGTGCGGAGGAGGACTGCCGGACTCATGCAGTATTGCTCTTGACAGCAGGCGGCGAGCGGGGCTGCGGAGGAGGCGGGCTCACTGGGGCACGCCCGAGAGGCCGTGTTGAGCCTGCACACAGGGACCCTGTTCACAGAGGGGCGGCGAGAGGCGTGGATGTCATACTGCACGGCCTGCGACGCGCCCGCCGCCGTGGCAGGCAGCGCGGGGCTGTGCTAGCTGGGGAGGCGCACGTGCGCGCCGCACACACGGCAGCGCTTCCCGCTGCCGCCCGCCTCGCACAAAATGGGGCCCTGCTTCGCCAAGACCCGCCACGGCCAGCCTGCCATGCAAGGTGCGCGAGGGCGCTCGGCCCAGCGTGGCGCTGTGCTCCAGCGCCGAGCGCTTGAAATTTACTTGAGCGCGCCTGTTCCCTGTGGGCGCAATGGCGCCTTTGGCGGCAGCGTGCACGCTGTCAGGTGCCTGGCGCACCTGGCGCCGCGCACACACGCAGCGCCGCGCGGCCACACGCAAAATTTCACGTACGCCGTGCGAGATGCTGTTCCGGGGGGCGCAGAGCCCGACGAGGTGGTTGCGCCGCCGTGCGTGAACCTGCGGGATGTTGGCGCTGTGTGCTCCTCGCTGCGGAAGGGCGCCGTCTACCGTGGGTCGCAGGTCCTCAGGTGCGGCCTGCTTAATCCCGCACTTGGCAGTGCGCATGTCACCTTTTTTTTTTCTCACAGCACCTTGTGCTTGCACTGACGCACAGAGCCTGACGGGCGTGCGCGCGTGTGCGCAGCCCGACGGAGATGGAGCGCATTGGAGTGAGGGTGAGCCTGACCCGGCTCAACCCCCGCTGCGCGCGTCAGCTGCCCTGCTATTCAGCAATGCCCTCGTTTGAAAGAGATCGTGTACATGCATTGCACGACAGAACAGCTCTGGTCACCCTGAGCGGGTGCGCGGCGGTCGCGGGGGAGCGCGCGCCCGTGGACTTGGAGCCGCGCCTGGCGCCGGGGGCTGAAGGGCTGCGCGCCGGCGTCTCGCAGACGGTGGTGGACCTGCGCAAGGAGGCCAAGGCGTGCTGCCGGGCCGGGCGCGAGCGGCGGCGCGCGGCGCGCGAGACGGAGAGCCTGCGCGTCGCCGCGCCGGAGCCCTTCACGCCCGACTCCGCCTCGTCCATGGAGCAGGCGCGCGGGCGCTCGGACTGCGCGTGTGCCAGCGCGGCTGGGTTGGGGCCGGAGCCAGCTGTCGCTGAGTCTTCGTACTAGACCTGGTCTGTGACAGGCGTCACAGGCTGTGCGGTGCATCCCACTAACGGTTTACAGACATTAGAAAGGCTGCAAGCGTGCGAGGCTGCTGTGCAGCCGCTCTGCGGAAGCTCCGGCCGGCCGCGCGGCGCTCGCGCGGAGCCTGCGCTGGCGCGGCGCGACTCTGATAGGGGCGGGGCGCCGGCCGCAGGTGGCCGGCAAGCGCTTTGAGCGCTCGCTGCACACCCTGCAGCGCCAGGAGAACCCGCCCTGCGCGGCGTGCTCCGCCGGCTTCCAGGCGCGCCACGGCGTGGCGGCCGCCGTGTACCATGGTGCGCCCGCGCCGCCGCGCCTCCCGGCTGCAGGCGCGGGGCAGCGGAGGCCGGTGCTGCCTTGGCAGGGTCATCTTGTCCTGGGCAGCGCTGGCCGGTATGTGAGGCGTGCCGCCTGGTAGACGGCCGCGCTCAGCGCAAAGGAGTAGCGCCATGGGGCGTGCAGCACGCCATCGGGCGCAGCTGGTGCCGAGCAGGTCATGCGTGGCGATATTATCTTGCAGGGCGCTGATGCGCGGGCGCCTGCGCAGCGGACCTGCACCCGTGGACGTTCAAGCGGCGCATCTTCCTGGAGATGCCGCCGGCGACGCAGACGTCCGTGGTGGCCGCGCTCTGCCTGGGGCGCAGCGCGCAGGAGACGATCGCGCGCGCGATGTTCGCGCCCGGCCGCCTCGGGCTCTCCGGCATGTACCGGCTGCTGCTGGACACGGTGCGCGCCCGACATAGGTCTCACAGGGCCGCAGTCCCTGGTTCCACCGCAAAACAATACACCAGCCGGCACTGCGAGCTTGCAAGCTCAAACTGCGGCCCGCCCAACGGCTTAGCTGCTCCCCTACATGCGGCCCACATTTCATGCGCGCTTGTCAAACTTCAGTGTGGACCACTGCGCTCATGCCGCAGCTGCTTGCTAGGGTGCAATCTCTTCGCCTGCATGCGCCGAACGCCCAGGGGGCTGACGCGCCGGCCGGGCGGCAGGCGGGCGTGCCGATCGCGCGCGCGCTGCGCCTGTTCGCGGACGCCGCCAACTTCCCCGTGCTGGTGCACTGCGTCATCGGCAAGGACCGCACCGGCCTGGTCATGATGCTGCTGCTGCTGCTGTGCGGCGTGGCGGAGGCGGATGTGATCAACGACTACGTCGCATCGGAGGCGCTGCTGCACGCGGCGCGCGCCAAGGGCGAGCTGCGCACGCTGCACGGCGCGCGCCCCGGCCCCGTGTGGGCAGGGCAAGGTTGAGGGGCAGGCATACCATGCGGCCCGCTGTGGCCCATGCGATTTGCTGGCCCTGCCGCGCCGCGCGCCTGACAGCCGTGCTCTCGTCCGGGCGCGCGCCTGGCGGCTTGTCCGACCTGTGAAGCGTGCGGGTGACTCTTCCGGGGCACAACGCGCCTGCTCCCCGCAGTGTGCGCTCGGCAGAGCAGCAGCGACCAGGGCAGGGTCTGACACGCCAAAGAACTGCTGCGCGTAGACTTCCTAATCAGCGACGAGATGATCGCGTCCGAGGCGGAGACCGCGGCGGGCACGCTGGCGTACCTGGCGCAGAAGTATGGCGGCGCTCGCGGCTACGCGCGCTCGCTCGGGCTCAGCGACGGCGAGGTGTGGTTACAACGCTGTTGGGAGCACCCGGATGGTCTTGAAGCCAGGCAGCAAAGCTTGTGACATCCATCTCCCCTGATCCTCTCTCTGCGTTGTGCACAGCCGGGCACAGGCCGCATGCCTTGATTCTTGTATGGACAACCAACGTGCTGCAAGTCCACGGTGGTGCATGTCCTGCCGTCACATAGTAGTGCTGTGGCAGCGCGGCGGTATGTGTTGCATATGCCGCGGCTCTGGCACACCTGCGCACAACCAAAGCCTCAGTCATATGCCGGCTGGCTCGCAAGCAAGGCCTGATGCGGGTGCGCCACGGCGCAGGTGCGCGCCATTCGCGCCAACCTACTGGCGCCCGAGCTCAAGTCCGCGCCTTCGGCGGCCTCGGTGGACATCTCTGCGGCGGCGTCGTGCGCATGCTGAGGGGCAGGTCATCTAGGGCATTGAGGGCTAGAGGCGCGTTTCTAGAGGTCCACGTCACGGCTGCTCCTTTGGCACAGGCGCCACCGCGTCGACAGCGGGCGCGTTGGGCAGGGCTAGGGTTGAGGGGCAGGCATAAAAGGCAGAGCGGCTCGCAGTATGAGCCATTGGCTACCTCTTCCAACAGACATGCTGCCCCCATGGTGGACCGAGCTATCCCCCGCTATCATCAACACATTGTCCTGTGTGTGGCCCTAGGTGGGCCTGCTGAGCAGCGCAGGCCTCCTAGCTGAGTGCATGCCGGGGCCGTCTGAGTCTTATAGGGCTGCTAGACTATTGTTACGGCAGTTTTCTGGCTGGCGGGGGCTCCTTGGCCAGGGTGAGGAGGGGTGTCGCGAGGGCAAGGTACTCCGAAAAACCAGAAAGTGTGATGTATGCAGAGTGGCCGGCCCTGAGCGTTCAGTGGCGCGCTGCCCTTGCAGGGCTGAGCGGCACCCGTCAGGGCGTGGTGAGCCAGCTCGGTGCGGCTAGGGTAGGGTCGGGCGTGCGCGAGCTGTGCCCGTGCGTGTTTTCCGGGGCGCCTGGCGGCTTGCTTGGCCGTCAGGTCTGCGCCCCTCGACAGGCCAATGAATTTCCCAGGACCGGAGCTGAGCCTCCTCGTTTATGCCTGTTGCCTCTCGCGGACCTGCGCGGTGCGCCCCTATGCGCCCCGCAGCAGCCAGCACCGGCGGACCCTGTGAACGGCAGTATTGCGCAGTTTGTGAAGCTCACCATTACAGAGTGGGGCATGGGAAACGTCGGGGGAATGGCCGCAGCAGCAGTGTGTTGAGCTCAGGTTTCTTTCCCTCATTTGCCCTCCCCTGTATACACCGTACTCCTTCAGTGGCTGCTACATGGGTGAGCCTGCGTGGGAGGCATTGCATGAAGTCTGCGACTCATCTGGATCACACTTGCGGGCCACTGCTGGCAGCCGCTTTCAGACACGACAGGCGGGTCGCTTATGCAGCTTTTGCTGGGATGGGATCCGCTCATGAATCTATGCTGTAAGGTCAGCTCGTGTGATTTTACGCGAGCACATCTCCTCTTCGGGACATGCCATGTATCTGGCAACTCCCGCATCAGCCACCTGCACATTGAGCCATATGCCAATCACCTGCCTTGCCAGGTTCGAACGTTGACACAGTCTATGTTAGCATGATGCTTGACGGCGTTCAGCATGAGCATGTATGCGGTGCGACAGCAGCCCCGCACGGCAAAAGGAGATGCACAAGCGCAGAACACTGCAAAATAACAAATGTGACGTAGGAAAGGTCCTGAATGTGATCAGGAGACTGGTGAGCTCATGATGCCTTTGCATGTATACGCGTGTATCATTGCCTGCAGCAAGGGAGGTAGCGCCACATGCACAATTGCCTACCTGGTGCCTCTGTCACAACGTTAGCATAGATGCCCCTGTGGCGCGCCTATGGACTGTACCACTAGTGAGCTGCTTGATGCCGACAGCTCATGAGCTATTGATTCAGGCATGACAAATTACCTGGGATGCAGACAAACATGGTTGAGGTGAGTGAGGCAGTGGCCGACGATGCTCCACCAACAAGACAGGTTGCACAGGTAAGCTGTGCTGCCCCGGCAGGACGCATGCCTTTGTGAATGAGACACCATACACAAGTTGGTTACACAGCTGACCATCAAAGCGACTCACTCCTGTTTCGCCCGCGAAGGAAGCCTGCAAGAGGCCGAGGCTCACCCGTCATTGCATACATTGTGGCGGCGGGTAGTGAAATCCATGTCCAATGGTGGCAAAGATGCAAGGCAAAGGTGAAATGACCAAAGCCAGGAGTCAAGGACGCAACTCGCATGAACCACACAGAACACGGTAGTCACCCGCGCGTGTCAAAACACGCAAAAGCCGTATTGATACACTGCCGAGCCAAAAAGCGGTCTCAAAACGCACATGCCTGACCACTGAAGGCATCCTTGTGCTGACATGGCATCTTATCAAAGCCAGACTGCCAACCATGAGCCCTGAGCCACATGCTCATGGCACCTTGTGAAGGCCCCTGGTTGAAGGCTGTGATTCATCAACGCCCTAAGCCCGTTCCGTGCGCTTCAATTCAGCCTGGCACACCTCGCATCCCGACAGCAGCGCGCTGCACGAGTACAGCACGCTGACTGCTGACATATAAGCGCTCCAGCGCCGTGACGTACATGGGCTGAAGACGTGAACACTCGGCCGAACGCTGCTGCCCCCTGCAACATGCGCCGGGTGCTGATGCACATGCCAAGTCCCGCGCGAGCCCCTGCTTAGCCCGGCACCTCCTGCACCGTATTCCCTTCAGGCTGGCCAGGTCACCCAGAGCGCTCTTGCGTCGGCGCTGGCAGGTGATGAAAGGAGCCACACCCCACAGCTGGGGCACAGTCATCTGCTGCCAGTGCAGAGGCTGGTACTTGGCCAAGGCGAGCGCGCCCGGGCCGGAGAGGCATGTGATGGCTCCCAGGCTCCCAGCGCCGCTCGCGGCAATCCATCACGCATGGCGCATGGTCCGCATGAAACACGTCCACTTGAGGGCAGTGTAACCGCATCATGGACCCCGCCGCGCTAACAGGCTCACGCTACGCGCTACCTGCGCGCATGGCGCGCGAGCCCCCAGACTGGACGCCCGCGCCAAAGTAGCCGGCGACCTCATACGCCACGGCGCTCCCGGCCGCCGTGGTTGGCAGCGCGGCGGCGGCGTCCGGCACCTCGCCGCCCAGCGAGAGCAGGCTGCGCCGGCGCGCCAGCGTCTCGCCCAGCACGCCCTGCGACCGCCGCGCTCTGTTTGCTTCCACACTGTATGGCGAGAATGTGTGGACCAGATTCAGACTGTATACACGGAGCACGCAGACGCGCCAACCACTCGCACATCACCACCGCGAGCCCAACACAGGCGTGTCACATTCAGGCTGCGGCCGCCCTCTTTGTGAGCTGGCTGGGGCGCGCGGCGCGCGGGCGCACCTTGAACGCGCTCGCGTCGTCCGGCTCCTGCAGCAGCGCCTGGCGGAAGTTGAGGTACGCCGGCTGCGGCACGCCGCCCTCGTCCAGCGTGCCCGCCGCCGTCATCCAGAACGTGATGGACATCAGCTCTGCGCGCGCGCGGCGCCGGCTGCGTGAGCAGACGTGTGCGTCAAAGCGTGGGGCCTGGCGGGCTCACATGGGGGCGTGGCGGCTCCTGCAACGCCGCCCGCAATGGGCGGCTGTCATGCAAACATGGCGCTCGTGGCTTGTGCAAGTGCGCATGACCTCAATCACGTTCCGGTCAGTGCACTCCCCGCAAGCCTGCACCCAGGCGTCGTTATCTATCCGAACCTAGCCACAGCCACATTTAAAGAGGTCAGCCGCAAGAGCGCCCACCAGTGGTCAGCTCGACGGTGTTGCCATAGCCTGGGCGGAAGAGCTGCCACATCATGCGGAACGACTTGCCGTCCTCGCCCTGCCAGCGGTGCTCCTGCTCGTTCTCGCCCTCCGGCATGATCAGCCGGCCGCCGTCCACCCACACTGGCGCAGCATGCGGCGCGCGCGTCAAGCACAAGCCTGCATGACCATAGCAGCATGGGGTGCTGCCTGGTTGAGGCATGCGGCGCATTTCAAGGCCCGCGCAGAGTCCACAATACCGTCACATCAAGCGCTGCAGCAGACCTGGTCGTAATTTCCAGCGCTTGGCGCCTGCCGGTGCCCAGCAGCGGCCCGGCCAAGACCTGCCATGTGATAGCAGCCCAGGCTGGCAGCGAGCCTGGCACCTGACTGGTGGCCCACTCAGGGGCAGAATTGGCCAGCATCCATGCATGCGGCAGATCACAAGGCTGGCCACCAGCATGGCTGGGGCGGGGCGGCGCACAGGCCAGCTCGCCGCCGTCGGAGACCTCGCACACCACGACGTGCCCGCGGTACTTGAACCCGATGCCGCCCATGTAGGTGCCGACATGGTCCCACATCTTGCCCGGCTTCAGCCGCGTCGTGACCTGCACGCAGGGCGCTCTCAGCGCCGCGCCAGCCTGGCCGCGCACGCCGAGCAGCTGCCGCGGCAGCTGATGCTCTGCTGTGCCGCGTGCAGCTCACATACGCAGCGCGTTGCCGCACCTGGTGCTCCGGTGCGGCAATGAGGTTGTAGAACTTGTCTGTCTCGCCCTGGAACTCGAACTTGACGCCATCAAAGCCGGTGAAGACGGGGTCCCCCACGCCTGCACGCCGCCGGCCAGTTCAGCCCAGCGCGCGCTACAGCGGGTCCGCCTCGCCAGCACGCCAGCGGCAGGCTTGCTGCTCACCGGAGGTGCCCAGCCGGTTGACGCCGCTCTGGGTGTCCACCAGGCTCACCACCTCCTTCCGCGCTGAGCCGCCCGCGTCTATGCCATAGGTGTTCGAGGGCGCAACGAGGTGCGGCGCAGTGCCGCTGCCGCTGTCCGCAGCGCTAGTAGCGGGCACCGCTGTGCTGCTGCTGCCACCGGGGTTGGATGACACGGTCGCGCCGGAGGTCGTTGGCGCGTTGTCCAAGTTTAGGCTGACAGTCCCGGCGTCCGAGCTGGAGCTGTCTGTGCCGTCGCTGCTGGACAGCACGGGCGCCGCGTTCGTGACGGGGACGCTGTTCGCGGCGGACCCGCTCGACGCGGCCAGGTACTGCGAAACAGAGGAGGCTGGCTGGTCGCCCGCTGGGCTGGCGGCTGCAGCGTCGGGCGAGCCTGTGTCGGCCGCCGCAGCGCCTGCGCCTGCCAGCACCAGGAGGGTGCCGAACAGCAAGCTCACAAGCTGTCTCATTGCTCTTCTGCCGCTCTCCATGCTCGCCTGCCCTTATCGTGGCACAGCACCATACCTGGAGCTGGTCACCAGTGTAGCTGGCCGGCCTTGCCGGCTTTACTCTTCGCCTAGCCACGGATATCCAAAGGCGGTTGAATTTTTTCATGGGTATGCGTCACGATGCCTGTACAGGCCGCAGCTGTAAAACTCTGTTTTGAATCAGCTAAGCAATGAGTGCGAGGCCGTTCATTCTCTGTCACACCGCGTTCATTCGTTGTGACACTGCTTAGCAACGCCTTCTCAAGGCTGAATGTTGATCAGCTCGATGTCAAACAAGAGGGTCTTGTCAATCAGCCCCTGGTTTCGCAGCACAAAGTCCAGCGCGCGCTGGCCCTGGCGCCCCCGAGCATGCCGACGTCAGCACGGCAGCGCGTGGCTGCCAGCGTGGGAGCGCAGGCGCTGTTCGGGCAGACAGCAGACACGACCCGCACCGAGAACGTCAGCGGCCGGGGCCCCAGCGCGTTCATGTCGTTGTTCGGGTAGCCCAGCTCCACGGGCACAATGATGCGCCGGATGCCGCCCACCTGCACGCCAGGCGCCGCTGGCGCATGCTCACACACAGCTTAAAGCTCTCCGTGCAGTCACCCGGCGGGAGCGGCGCGCTGGGTGCAGACCTTCATGGTCTGCACGGCCTCCTCAAAGGCCGGGATGACCGCCCGCTCGCCCAGCCGAAACCTATAAAAGTCCTTGTTGTCGCCCACGAACGACCCGCCCTTGGCCTGCACGCGCGCGCCCCGCACGCCTTGCCCGGCCGTGGTATTACATTGTCCGCGGCGCGTGTGTGCTCGTGCAGCCCTGGCGCGCGTACGCGAGCACACGTGCGCGCACAGCAGGCAGCACTGTCGGCGACGGCCCAGCGCGCTCGGGCGGGGGGTGACGACGGCACTCGCGCTGCCCGGCCTGCTCAAAGGCCGGCCTCGCACCTTGTTGCGCGCTTCAAACGGGCGCCCATAGTACCTGCTCGCAGGAGGCCTGTCAGCCCCTGCTATAGCACGCGTTAGACGCAGCTCATTAGACGCATGCATCCAGGCGGGGCCCAGCGCGCCCGATGGTGTAGCCGTCCCAGTCGACGGTCACCGACGCGCCCGGCGCAGGCGAGGGCCCCGCGCCCGGCCGCAGGTCCTGGTACTGCAGGCCTGAGGGCGTGCGCACGTAGTCCGAGTACCTGCCAGCCCGCGGCCGGCGTGTGAGCGCTGAGGGCTTGCGCATGAGCCCTCAGACTTTGTGTATCACTGTGGCTGCGACGCTTGGATGCCACGCACAGCCTCAGGCCGGCCCGGCGCCACCAGGCTCGGCATGAGCAGGCTCCCAACCAGCACCGCATAGGCGGCCACACGCAGGCCTGGGGCGGCGCGGCCAGGCCCGACAGTGCGAGCGCCGCGCTCAGGCCGTGGTCGGCAGGGCAGCTCGCCTCTGCCGCTCCTTCCCGTAGTCCTTGCCTTTGAGTGCGGACATGGGCTCGTAGCCCTTGACCTCGGCGCCCGCGGGCGGCGCGTGCGCCAGCAGCGCCGCGCCCGCCGCCGCGGCGCCGAGCAGCGCTTGCCTGCGGAGCACGCTGCGAGGCCCGCACAGGCACAGCTAGCTCGCTGTCTTCCCTTGACGTAGATGCCCGCAACCGCACCGGCAAGCAGCTGCCTGGGCAGCCAGACGCTGCCTGAGCAGCCGCTGCACTGAGCTGCAGGCGTCACTTGCAGGAGCAGTGTGCAGTGCCCCGCTGATACATATAGACACGGTCAGCGCACCCTGCTGCGGAACAGCCGCTCTCAGCGCTCACGGCACGATGTGGCGGCACGCTCTCTGGCACAGAGAGCGCTCTCGGGCTGCAGGTCGCCCTGCGGAACACATATCCGTTTGAAAGGCTCGTGATAAGTGTGCAGCGTGTTAGGTGTGCGCTTTACGCAAGCTCTGGAGACCATCCCAGCTGCGCTCGTGAAGCATGCAGAGGGAAGAGGCTACACCTGCAGTGCGCACTGGACGAAGCCAACCTGCGCTGCAGCGACAGGTCACACACGTGTGCCGCCATTGCACAGAGGTTGGGATAGCGCCGATGCAGTCTGATCTCCCTCTGGACACCTGCAGGCACAAAAAAACCCGAGGCTTGCAGGGTCTGTACCGAGATCTGTTTCAAACAGGGCCTGTCGAGACAGCGCACAGCAGCCAGGCCAGTGGACAGAGCTAGAGCCGCGCGTCGCCTGACGCCATGGTAAGCGCTGTCGGCTGCGACGTCCGCCAGTGACCAGCGCATGCGCCTGAGGTCTGCCTGACGCTTGTGCGCGTGGCGTGCAGGACGACGGCGGGCAGTTGCCCGATGCACCCGCGCGCAGCGGCGCTGAAGCAGACTCGCGCGTGCACTCAGACGTTGATGATGAGGAGGAAGTGCGGCGGCCGGAGGGCAGCAATGATGAGGGCGAGGACCTGCTGGAGGGGATGGAGGGGTGCGCTCACGCTTGCCGCACCTCGCCCCGGCCCCCCCGCACGCGTATGGAACAAGATGTGGCGCACATCCAGCGCCGCTCGCTCACAGAGATACCAGACTGAACGCGCCGAGTATGATATGACCGAGAGCGGCCGAGCGGCGCGCGTGCCGCGGCGCCGTAACCGCGCTTGACGCGCATAGGGATTACCGGCCGATGCCGCGCCTGGACAACTACGACGCGGACGACGTCGACGACGGCGAGCTGCCGGAGGAGACGTTTGAGCAGCGCGAGGCCGCCCGCCTGCGCGCCGAGGCCGCGCTGGACCGCGAGGATGAGCGCATGGGGCGCGCCGGCGGCCGGCGGCGCCTGCCGGGCGCGCTGGAGGGTGCGCGCCCGCGCGCCCGAGAGCTCGCAGCCTTGCGCTGGCACGCCCGGCTCCGGACGGACCCTGACACGTTGCGTTGCAGCAGCTTCTAGGATACACAGCAGCGCCGCTCGGCTGCAACCCGCCTCTCGGACCGCTGGGCGCCGCGCGGGGCGTGCTGGCGGCCAGCAGTGCATGCCGAAGGGGTCTGCCAGCCCTGGAGCGGCGTCCTTCGAGCTGCCCTGTCCCGAGCTATGAGTGAGGGTGCCTGAGGGTGCTTGCTCTGCCCGCTCCTAAGTTGGGCATGGGGCTAAGCAGCGCGAACACACACCCTTGCAAAAGCAGTAGCAAGGATGGGCTCAGGCGAGCTCTGGCATGGCGTCCCCTGAAGGGGCACTGCTGGCGCTCAGAGGACCTGGACGAGGAGGACCGGCGGCCGACGCAGCGGCGGCGCATCGAGCAGGCGCAGGGCCACGGCTTTGACGACGACGAGCCCATGGTGCGCCGCAGCTGCGCTGGCTGTGGGTCTGACCCACAGTGATGCCCTGCCGCCATCACACTAAGCTATGCTGCTGCCGGGGTGTGTTGCTGCCAGCGCCCCGCCGCAGTCGCTGCATAGGTAGGATTGTGGCAGTAACCCCATTGTGGCGACCACTGCAGCCTATGCAGTTGCTGCATGCAGCTGGGTGCAGCCGTGGGCGGCGCTGGAGCTGGGCATGCAGGCCCACAGACAGCTGCGGCAGAGGGCGCAGGCGCCTGAGCATGGTCCTGTTGCTACAACCGGCGGCGGCACGGGAGCTGGGCGGGCGGCCATAGCAAGAGCTGTGACGGCGATGTCCAAGCCAAGTGGTTGGGTTGGCGTGGGGGCTGGACGCGCAGCCTGCGCCGGCAGGCCTGCAGGGCAGCCGGGCCGGCGCCGGGCCGGCGCTGCGGCTCAGGGCAGCGCAGCCGGAGGCAGCACTGGCCGGGCCCTGCAGCTGCAGCAGAGAGGGTAGGGTTGCCTGCACCCTCACCCTATGCCGTGACGGCGGTGGCGGCGCTGACTGGTTTGGACGGGGCGCAGCCGGAGGTGGCGCTGGAGCTGGACATGCAGCGCGGGCCGGCGCGCGAGTGGGTGGCGCAGGAGCCGGTGCAGCGCAAGATCAGCGCCGTCTTCCGCAAGTTCCTGCGCGACTTCCGCGACGCGGGCGGCGAGTATGTCTACCGCCAGCGCATGCGCGACATGGTCACCAGTGCGCGCCGCCCCGCGCCCCGCTCCGCCCTGCGCGCCGCCCTGCGCGCGCGCCGCCCAAGAGTCAGCGCCCGCCGCCAGCGCCCGCGCGGCGGGCGCGCCGGCGCGCGGCCGCCGATGCCCGGCGCTTGGCTGAGTGTCTCGGTGGCGCGCACCGCCATGCAAAATCTAGCGCGCGCGCGCACTGCGCAAGCTGTCTCCCACGACAATCTGTGCTCCCAGACACGGCACCCCAACCTGCAACCGGCACTCCGCGAGCCGTCCCGCGACGCACGGAGCAGAGCGGAGCGCCCCGGGCGGCCGCGCGCAGGCAACCAGCAGAGCCTGCACGTCAGCTACCTGCACCTCAGCCAGGCGTACCTGGACCTCGCGGTGCTCGTGCCGGACTGCCCGCAGGCGCTGCTACCGCTGTTCCACAAGACCGCGCGCGACGCCGTGCTGGCCGACTTCCCGGAGTACCGCGGCATCCACGAGGAGGTCTTCGTGCGCATCACCGAGCTGCCGGTCGAGGACTCCATCCGCGAGCTGCGGTGCGGCCGTGCGCGGAAAAAGCGCCGCGACGTTGCGCCCTCATGCGTCCGCGCTCTTGCATAGCACTGCCAGGCGGGGCTCCAGAGCTGCGGTGCGGTCGTGTGCTCAAAGACACAGGCACTGTGACGCCGCGCCCTGACGTGGTTATGCCCTCGCATAGCACTGCCAGGCGGGGCTCGCGCTGCAGCGGCTGTGGTGGCCGGGCGCGCACAGAGGCAGAGGGCTGCCTGTCATCCCCGGGCTGCTGGGAGCGCCGGCTGCCGGCGCCATGCACTCCCGCTGCGTGCCCTGCTGCAAAGCAGGCGCGGCCCAGCGCGCGCCGCGCGCGCCGCGCGCAGGCAGGAGCACCTGAACAAGCTGGTGCGCGTGTCGGGCGTGGTCACGCGGCGCACGGGCGTGTTCCCGCAGCTGCAGCAGGTCAAGTACGACTGCAGCAAGTGCGGCTTCGTGCTGGGGCCCTACTTTCAGGCCGGCGAGCGCGAGGTCACGCCCAACACGTGCCCGTCCTGCCAGTCGCACGGGCCCTTCACGGTGCGCGCCTGAAAGCCTAGGGCTCCCTCTGTCTCCTCCGCCTTCAGGCTGCCCCAGCTACAGGGAGCCTCTGTGCTCGCGGCCCGCTCAGCTGGCCGCACAGGTCCTCGTCCGCGCATGCCCGGCTCGGCCGCTCGCCGCCACGCAGCCTTGGCAGGCAAGCCGGTCCTCCCGCCGCCACGCGCAACCCGCCTGCGCCGCTACGGGCCGCGCCCTTCGCTCGCGCCGCCATGGGCAAGCGACAGCGCTGATGAAATAAGCGTGGGCCATGTACGCATCAGGCCGAGCTGCACGGCGAGGCCAGTCTGACGTTGTGCAGCAGCGCGTGGTCTCTCTTATGATGGGTTAAGGTACCCAAACCCTTTGCCTAGGCCGCAGCATCCGCGGCCGCGCGCGCGCAGGTGAACGTGCAGGAGACCATCTACCGCAACTACCAGAAGCTGACGCTGCAGGAGAGCCCGGGCACTGTGCCGGCCGGGCGGCTGCCGCGGCACAAGGAGGTCGTGCTGCTGTTCGACCTGATCGACAAGGCGCGCCCGGGCGAGCACATCGACGTCACCGGTGCGCGCCCAGCGCCCAGAAACCTTGTGCAAGCCCTGCGCGCGCCGCGCCTGCGGCGTGCCTGCAGGCGCATGTCTGCCAGGATGGGGTGAGCCCATCCTGGCTCACCCCGCCAAATGCACCCCCCACCGGCTGCTGCCCACTGCGAGCACGGCCGACCATGCGCGGCGCGCGCGGCACATGACGCAAACGCGCCCCGGGGTACGGCCATAAGGCAGGGTCAGGGCGCGCGCAGGCGTGTACACAAACTCGTACGACGCGTTCCTGAACGTGCGCAACGGCTTCCCGGTGTTCAGCACCGCGCTGGAGGCCAACTACGTGCGCAAGCACGAGGACGCGTACGCGCCCTTCAAGCTGACCGACGAGGACAAGGCGGAGATCCACCGGCTGGCGCGCGACGCGCGCATCGGCGCGCCGGCCTCGGGCGCCGTGGGTCGCATTGCGTACTGTCCTGCGGGCGGCGTTTGTGCTTGCACTCCCAGGGGCCTGCCCCGGCAGGCTCCTCTGGTGCTATGGCAAGCTGTGCGTGAGAGTGCCTGTCTTATGAGCTGCCCCTGACCCCTTGACTTATGAGATGGAGTGATTGACAGTGTGCACACGCATGCTGTGACAAGCTTGGCGTCACCTTCAACAAGGGGTGCCTGGCCTGGCCTAGAGCCGCAGTGAGATGCATGCGAACCAACTCAAGGTATGACCAAGGCGAGGACGTCCGTCGCGGGGGGAGCATCGCACTGTCCTACTCCGGCATTACGCTCGCACCATTGGGGCACTAACCATGGCTTAACCAGCTGCCCGCCGTGCGCGGGCATGGTGCGTGAGCGTGTCGGGGCGCGCGGCGCGGCAGGCGCGCGCATCTGCAAGAGCATCGCGCCGTCCATCTACGGCCACCTGAACATCAAGACCGGCATTGCGCTCGCGCTGTTCGGCGGCCAGGAGAAGCACCCGTCCGGCTCGCACCGCCTGCGCGGCGACATTAACCTGCTGCTGCTGGGCGACCCCGGCACCGCCAAGAGCCAGTTCCTCAAGTACGTGGAGAAGGTCGCCGAGCGCGCCGTGTACACTACCGGTGCGGCGCGCGCGCCGCTGTGCGCGTCTAGGGTAGGGTAGATTAGGGTAAGGCATCGCCAAGAGCCAGTTCCTCAATTACGTGGAGAAGGTGGCCGAGCGCGCCGTGTAAACCACCGGTGCAGCGCGCGCGAGGGGTCATGTAAAACCTGCGCCGCTGTGCGCGGTGTAGGGTATGGTACGTTAGGATCTTGGCACAGGTGCGGCGCGCGCGCAGTGACGTGGCCCTGCGGCGCGTGCACCGCTGCGCGCGGTTGGGTTCAGTCTGGCCGGGGCGGCAGGCGGGGAGTACATGCAGCGCTCTACTCACCGCATCGCCAGCGTTCCAGCAGAGAGCGCGAGGGGATGCGCTGGGTGCCACGCGTGCCTTGCCTGCGGCAGCGCGCCTGCATGCGGGCGGCGCCTCCAGAGGCGAGCCAGAACGCCAGCGCGCGGGCGCCGGCCTGGCACAGCACGCAGGGTTAGGGCAGGGTGCACCTTGGTTGCGCCCGAGCGGGCGCCCGGCGCGCCGCGGCGCAGGCAAGGGCGCGAGCGCGGTCGGCCTGACGGCCGCGGTGCAGAAGGACCCGGTGACGCGCGAGTGGACGCTGGAGGGCGGCGCGCTCGTGCTGGCCGACCGCGGCATCTGCCTCATCGACGAGTTCGACAAGATGAACGACCAGGACCGCGTGTCCATCCACGAGGCGCGCGCCCCAAACCTGACCATAAGCCGCCGCCCTGCCCCTTCGCCTCGGGCCCGTGCCCCGCCGCTCCGCCCCTCCGCCTTGATATATAGGCTGCCCCTGGCTCGCGTGCAGCCGCCCAGAGCATGGACTGGGCTTGTCAGGGTGCCAGGGTGTGCAGCCGCCATGCGCAGCGCCCATGGAGGCGGCTCATGTGCACCTCACTCTGCATGCATCTGGTTCATGCATAACAGGGGCAATGGCTTGCGCCGCATGACCCGACGCACGCATGTGCCGCCCAGCCGGGCAGCATGCGGCAGCGAGCAAGCGAGCAGCAGGCGAGCAGCGGCGCCGGGCGCGGGCGCGCAGGCGATGGAGCAGCAGAGCATCTCCATCTCCAAGGCCGGCATCGTGACGTCGCTGCAGGCGCGCTGCAGCGTGATGGCGGCCGCCAACCCGGTCGGCGGGCGCTACGACTCCTCGCGCACCTTCGCCGAGAACGTGGAGCTCACCGACCCCATCCTGTCGCGGTGCGCCCGCACACCCCTTTGGCTGGGTAGGGTTGGGTAGGGTAGGTTTGCCAGAAACACCGACCCCATCCTGTCGCGGTGCGCCCGCGCGCCCGCCCGGCAGCGCGCTGACCGGGGTAGAGTACGGTAGGGTGCGTTCGCCGAGAACGTGGAGCTGACCGACCCCATCCTGTCGCGGTGCGCCCGCGTACCCTACTCCACGCCTTACCAGCTCCGTCTCCGGCCGGCGCCTGCTTTGGCTGCACTGGCGCCGCGGCCTGGCCGCGTCATGAAGGTGATGAACGTTGCATGGACGTGTTGCTGCACCGCTTTCGTCGACGGCAGGCGCCCCCAAGCGCTTAACAACCAGCGACGTGCGGTCTCGCCGATGCTGTTGCAGGCCTATCGGGATCACGCCCAAGGCTGCGTACTCTGGCCACGCTGACTTCAACCGCTGCGCGCGCATGCAGCAACGCCCCCCACAGGCAAGCCCCAGCAGCGCGGCCGATCGCCGCATGGCGCGGGCGCAGGTTCGACGTGCTGTGCGTGGTCAAGGACGTGGTCGACCCGGTCGCGGACGCGCGGCTGGCCGAGTTTGTCACGGCCTCGCACATGCGCGCGCACCCGGCGGTCGCCGAGCGCGCCGCGGAGCGCGCCGCCGCCGCTGAGGCCGCCGGGCGGGAGCCTGCGGCGCGCGCCCGCGCTCAGGGCTCGTCAGGGTATCAGCAGGGTGCATGCACCCCGTCACAGATGCGTCCTAAATCATCGAGGCCGCGCTCGCCTCCACGACAGTGTTGTTGGTGACGGCGTGGTCTGCTGCCAGGGCGTAGCCAGATACCCGGCCCAGCGCACCAGCGCAGCGCCGCACACGCGCGCTGTCCTGGCTGTGGGGCCTGCACCCCGCCCACGCCGGCGCCGCGCTCACTGGCAGACACTGCCGCGCACGGCCAGAGTTTTGTCATGTGCCGGGGCGCGCAGGCGGAGCCGCCGGCGCACGCGGACCCGGACATCCTGCCGCAGGAGACGCTGCGCAAGTACATCACCTACGCCAAGCACCACTGCCGGCCCAAGCTGCAGAACGCCGACTACGACAAGATCGCGGCGGCGCGCGCCCGAGCCCCCGGCGCCGCCGGCGCGCGCTCTGCCAGCTGTGGGCTCTCAGACGCCGGGGTCGCTTGCTTGGCATGGTATGCGCACCTTCATCTGAAGTCAGCATCGCCCCAAGAGGGCAGAACATACAAACCGCTGGTGCAAAAGGGCCCATCCGCTTGCGTACATGCTGCAAGGGCTTATGCCCTACCATTCATGCAAGCACTACACACCAAAGGAATTCTCGTCCTCACCGCAAGCAGGGCACCTGGCATAGGACCCGCCTGCGGCCAGCAGCTGCGGGCGGCCCTGGCGCCGCGCGCGCTGCTGAACTGCGCGCCTGAGCCGCTTGCGCGCCGCGCAGGTGTATGCGGAGCTGCGCAAGGAGAGCGCGGTGAGCCACGGCATGCCGATCGCGGTGCGCCACCTGGAGAGCATCATCCGCATGAGCGAGGCGCACGCGGCGATGCACCTGCGCCAGTACGTCAACGACGACGACGTGGACACGGCCATCCGGTGCGGCTCGCTTGCGGCGCGCGGCCCTGCCGACGGCGGCGCGCTGCGGGCGCTGCCGCGGACGCTCGCCGCTCCCTGCCACCTGGGCCTCGTGCTTTGACAACAGCGGCCCTGCCACACAGGTTCACAGCACCAGCACGCCGGCCATACATCGCTCGACCAGCTGCGGGCAGGCGGAGCGCGTCGGCCGGCCGGCTGGCCCTCATTGTGCACTGAGCAGAGCCAAGAGCATGGGTGGCAAGGTGCAGCGGCGGGCGCTGACGCGGCGTGCCGCGCGGCGCCAGGGTGATGCTGGAGAGCTTCATCAGCACGCAGAAGCTGAGCGTGCAGAAGATGCTGGGGCGCAAGTTCGGCCGCTTCATGGCCTTCAAGGCCGACTTCCTGGAGCTGCTCATGGCCGCGCTGCAGGGCCTGGTGCGCGAGCAGCTGCAGCTGGAGGCCATCCAGGGCGCGCCGGCCGGCGACGCGGTGGTCGTGCCGCTGCGGTGCGCGCGCGCGCCCGCCTGCAGGTCCCGCGCCCGCCGCCTGGACGCAATTTTGGTAATTGCGGCGGCCGCGCCGCCCCCGTGCGAGGGCGGCTGCGCGCGGATCATGGCTTGTGCTGACGGTACAGCTTTCTAGCAGCGTCATGGGGATGTGGCACAGCCGTAGGGCTAGGGTAGGGTGCCAGGGCAGGGTCCACAGCCAGGCTGAGCGGCGGCCGCACGCGGCGCAGGGCGCTGGAGGAGCGCGCGCGCGAGTACAACATCACCGACCTGGCGCCGCTGCTCGGCAGCCAGGCGTTCGCGCGCGCGGGCTTCCGGGTGGACCCCACGCGGCAAGCGGTCATGCTGCCGCGCTGACGCGCCCTGCTGACGCGCCGCCTGTGCATCCAGGAACGCTTCGGGTGTCTGCGTAACACAAGCAGCAGTGCAAAGAATATGTGCCAAAAGTTGATTTTCAAGCTGGCTACTCATGTCCTCAACAAACATGTCCTTTCATCTGGGCGAGGCGCTGCAGCAGGCGGGTGTTACATGTGTGGCAGCGTTTGTGTAGCTGCGCTGGGCGCCGCCGGGCCCTGTGCTGTTGCTGGTCAGGATCAAGTGAGCGTCGAGTCAGTACATGTTTGGGGGTGTAACCAGCGTACCCAAGCCGATCCTTCGGGACACACAGGCTCGGTGCAGCGCGCCTACCTCACTGTTCAGGGATACCGGCAAGCTCGCCTCGACATGTGTTAAGCGCTGTGAAGCACAGGCTTGTGGAGCAGAGAGGCTGCAGGTAGCTAAGGAGTGCAAGCAGATCGACACGCCCCAGCCTGTGCGCATGCACCTCGGACCCAGCCAACTGCATCACAACCAAAGACCCGCTCTGCTAACGAGGCGGCCCAGCGTGCGCGTGCATGGCCTGCGTGGCACAGCGCCTACAAGTGGGTGGGTGCTGCATGCTTGGTGCAGCCAGCTAGGGCTTGCATGCTTGGTGGAGCCAGCTGGGGCTGCTCAGGCGATGGGGTGTCAGGCAGGCATCAGCGAGTGCCCAAGTTGGCAGCGCATCTCGTTGCTGTCGGCTGTAGGCAGAAATGGATGTGAGGCGATGCTATACGAGGCAAGATATGCAGGCATGAATGTGTCGAGCGTGAGTGAGCTACATCCATGCACCAGCTGCACATTGCTTGCTCCCTGGCCAGCAGCGGCAGCAGCGCCCATGCGGGGCCGTACGAGGCAAGGCGGCCCAGCCCGGATGCGGCGGCAGGCGGACTGACGACGGTGCTTTCCTTGGTATGGTTGAGTGCATGGACCTGGGAGTCCGTACTAGTACGCTATGCGCCACTTTAAGAAATCCATGCATGCAGAGCTGATCCCCCGGTCAGGCCCTGCATGCCACCGGGCGTGCAGCGGGGGTGACCCACTTGCTTCCCCAAGCCGCACTAGCGCCTGGGTCCAACACAGCTGCGGCGGCCGCGCAGCCGGGGACACCCGACGCCGCCGCGGCCGCGCCTGCAGCGCAGGGGTGGCTGAGCGTGGGTGACGGCGCGCTCGCGCTCTACACTGCCGGCCATGGCGCCAGCACCACAGCGCTGCCGTGAGCAGGCAGCAACGCGCGTCCCACGGCGCTCGACCCGTCGACATGGGCGATCTTGCGAGGAGTGCCAATTAGAGCAACTTGGAGTGCCAGTTGAGCAACTTGCATGTAGCAGTTGGCTAGGGATGATCTGGCATGCTGATACCCGTTGAGGTTATCAAACCCTACACCGGGCCATTGAAAATTACTACGCGCGGAAGATCAGTGACTCGTCGACTTATGGCGCCCTTTTTGCTAGCGGTGAGCACCTCCGATGTTGCACGGACGCACCATCTGGCGAGTACAGCCGTGCAGCAAAGTAGGTGCAGCCGCCCTATATACACAGCTACACAGTGATAGCCTGACCTAGCACAGCGCCGGTTGTGAGGCACCGCCCGTCAGCGTACACAGGTGGCAGCGGGCGCGCGGACGAGCGAGGCAGGCCTCAGCAGCGGGGATATTGTTGACGTTAACCGTCCAGCGATCTGATCACGTCGGCCAGAAGGACTGATAATCAAAAAGCATTGCGAGCCATACAGCTGTAATGTTTACGCCGGACGACCTGCTCGCGGGCAACTCGAGCCTCGGCAACGATCGGGGCACCCCTAGCCAGGCACGTCCCTGCGGCAGCCGCACCAGCGCCCGGCCTCCTGCCTGCGCTGTGTGTAGATATTTGTACAGGGATAGAGCTGCGCCCGCGGGCGGGAGCTGCCGCGGGAGCCGGCACTGGCGGCAGCTAGTAAGTGCGTGCACCTTGCTAGTGGCGCTGACGCCGCGCGCGCCGTGCAGGACTGGCTGGCGGACCAGTTCGCGCCGCTGGACCCGTCAGAGCTGCTGCTCAACAGCCTGGGCGGGCAGGCGGCCAGCTGGGGCGAGCCCTGCATGCCGCAGTCGCCGTTCGCGCTCACGGCCGGCCCGCGGCCGCTGCAGCCCGGCACGCACACGTTCGGGCCGCTGCGGGCGGCCGCGCCGTACGAAGCTGCCTTGCCGCAGCTCCCGGGCCTGGGCTCGGCGGGGCTGGTGGACGCGTGCGCGATGGAAGCTCTGGCGAAGGAGCTGCTGGACGCCTCGCGCGGCTGCGACGACAGCAGCCGCACCGTGACCGGCGCGTGGGCGCCGCGCCGCCGGCCCGGCGCCGGCGCTGGCGGCGCCGCAGCCGCGCTGCGCGCGCTGATGCCGCCGCCGCCGCAGCCGCCCGCGCACGGCTCGCAGGAGGAGCTTGTGCGCCGCTCCGGCAGCGCGAGCACGGTCAGCACGTGCTTCGGCGCGCCCGCCGCGGGCGGCTGGCTGGAGCGCCAGTGCGCCAGCGAGGGATCTGTGCCGCGGCGCGAGCTGCGCCACGCGCGCAGCGGCCCCGGCGCGCCGCTGGCCCTGCAGCGCGGCAGTGCGCCCCTGCCCCCACACGCCCTCCCTCAGGCTGGCCCCGCATGCATGCATGCGTGTGAGTTGGACACAATCCTGCTCGAGCGCCAGCAGGCACCGCCAGAGACGCCAGATGCGCGTGCGAAAGCGCCGCGAGCCCAGCAGCATAGCGTGCCCCTGCTCCCCTGGCTCAAATACAGCGCTTGCAGCGCGCTTTTGGCTTACTTCATGCTGATCGCGCAGGCCCAGCGAGCAGCGGGACCTGCGCGCCCGCAGGCGGCGCACCGGCCGGCGTCCCGACGCCGCCGCGGCGCGCCTGGAGCGCCGGCGACCGCAAGGCGGCAGCCAAGGGCGGGCGCAGCGGCAAGCGCAAGTGCCAGCACCCGGTGCGCGCCCGCACGCATGCAGCGCCCACATGCTGCCACATGCAAACAGAGGCGGATAGGCAACCTCGCGGTTGGCGCTTGGCAGGTCTGAGCTTGCAACGGTCAGCAGGTCTGAGCTTGCAAGCATAACCTGCATAGGATGTAGACAGCGTAAGTGACAACCATGCGGAAACTGCATGCCCAGCGCCCACTGGAGCTAGCTTGACGCGCAGGTGGGCGCCCAGGTGGACGCCGACGAGGAACGCGCCTACCTCATACAGCAGGTGGCGGACCTGCAGGTGCGTGCCGGGGTCTCCCGGCTCCACCCAGCCAGCTCCGGGCGCCATGCCCACCCGCATGCCTGCCAGGTGCTGTGCATGCCGCTGCTCTTGTCTTGCAGCGCTCTCGACCTGTGCGGCGAGCGACGCATGCGCTGCTGACCAGCCCGAGTGTGCCGCCATGGTTTCAGCCATATGGCGGCAGTGACGATAGGATCCACCCACTTGTAACAGATCGTCAACAGCAAGGCAGGGATGGGCTTTGAGTCGCAGGTTTTTGAGAATCCTCTTGAAGAGGAACCTGGACTTCTAAAGTGCTGGAAACAAGGGTTTCAGGGGCAACTTGATCTTGTCCTTTAAGGGTAGCCTTAAAAGCCCTGGATCCCTGCACCAGCCTTCAGCGGCGGCGCGCGGCCGCAGGCCGAGAAGCTGAGCATCGAGGGGCACGTCAGCGTGCTGGAGCAGGCGCTGGTGGAGGCGGTGCACCTGCAGGCGCGCCCGCCGCCGGCGCCGGCGCCGGCGGCGCAGCTGGCGCGCCCGGCGT
>JAABUV010001520.1_pt1 | contig 33557 bp, 28 predicted proteins | sample 5559971 | NCBI WGS metagenome assembly JAABUV01 (sample SAMN10711881, study PRJNA513362) | rock metagenome | isolation source: Antarctica rocks | place: Antarctica: Victoria Land, Knobhead nord | collected 2015-12-19
GCACTCTAACTAGAAAGGTTAGTTACAGATAGTATCCCGGGGTTTAGCGTGCCCCGGGATACTATCTGTAACTAACCTTTCTAGTTAGAGTGCGCGGAAACCCAGTGTGCGCGGAAACCCCGTGCATACGAGTATCAGCCACGTACATTCCATGGATTTGTACCACCTGCAAAATCGCCATAGTTGCAGCATTCAACTTGACACAAGAATAAGATCTTGGGCAGCAGAGTCTTTGATTGATCGTCTCAATGTATCCATCTTCATAGTGATTTCGCTGCTGTGGTGGTGTTGTTCGGGACTCAATGCGATGTGGTCGCTTTCTCCCTCTTACCTGTCGCCTACAGTATATTGGTATATGAGGGTCAGAGCGAATATGTGCATGTAGATATATTGATTGAACTATCTAGTAGGTAGAGCATATTTGGTAGAGCATATCGATGAAGGAAGAAGTGGGAGAAAGGATAAATACCCCTAGCGCCAAGCCGCTTCGGCCGGAGCGGAAATAACTAACCGCCGGAGTATACGTATGAGCATACGTATGTTCATACGTATGTGCATACGTATTTCGTTTTCAACACTCCTCTTAGAAATTGAAGCTTCATGTGAAGCTATTCAGACCTTCTATGTATACCGTGCTCTTTTACTCGCCGACGTCATGCTCGACGAGATAGTCTCATTTCTTGAAGCTAGTTTCATAACTGATCTGAACTCTAGAAATTTGTCTGAGTTCAAAGATTTGATTAGATCGTCGATCATCATTTGATCGATGAGTATGTATTTCAATCTGATTGTTCTCTCTTCTATCTTATTTCGAACATAGTGATACGATGTATCAATGTGCTTAGCTCGAAGATGATTGACGAGATTGCTACTCATTTTTATAGTCGCTTGATTGTCAGCTAAAATGATAGTTGAATTCGTATCTGAATCATCATATCTCACTTCTTTCAATGCTTGAATCAGAAAGATCAATTCTTTGACTGCATTACATTCATCAATGTATTCAGCTTCAGCTGATGACGTGCTAATGCATTGCTGACGTTTGAAGCTTCAGTTAATTGATTCATTTCATAGAAAAAACATATAGTTGAAGATGAATCTTTGAAAATTCAAGCAATTCGTATGAGCTGAATCGATATATTCAAAGAACTCAGCTTTCTCAACTCTCTTCACTTTGAAAGATTCATATTGAAGTTTCAGCTCAGCAGTATCGACTAAATATTGAATGATTTGTTTGACAGCTAGATCATGATCGAAGGTAGAATTCATCAAATATCTGTTGCATTTGCTCATTGCATAGACTATGTCTGATCATGTTTGACAGATTACTCACATCAATGTTTTGATGATTGATTGATAGCTCTCTATTTCTTCAGAGATAGCTTGATATTCAATTCACTTCTTTGACTTTCAATAAACGTTCTTCTTAAGCTGACATCTGTGATGCATCGATGTTTTAGTTGAGCTGCAATTGCTAATGCTCAGAAGCTCAATGACTCGCTTGATATAAATGCTTTGATTGATTCAAAGAGTTCATTCAACTTTATTACAAGTTATGTGCATTTCTAGATATCACTCAATTGAGTCAAGATCTTTCATTTGAAAGCGTTCTGCAAATTGCAGCTTCAGAGCTTAAATATTGAATATATTTGATTCTAGAATAAGCAAATCGTTCACATAGATGATGATAATAATGTCATTATCATGAATGAACATTGAATGATCAATTTCTACTCTTTGATAGTCGATGAAGATGAGATAAACTTTCAGAGTTGCATATCATTCTCAAGATGCCTGTTTTAATTCATATAGAGTCTTGTTTAAATGACAGATCAAAAAGATTTCATTTGATTCTTTTTGCTCAAATCTCAATGATTGCTGCATTCAGATCTTCTCTTTTAAATGTGCTTTTAAAAAAGCGATGATGACGTTCATTTGTTCAACTTCATAGTCATATTTAATCATCAATGCTAGAAGCATTTTGATGATCATGACTTTGATCATCGAAGCAAAGATCTCATCATAGTTAATTCTCTGCTTCTAACGAAATCTTTTACACACTCATCTAGCTTTGTATTTGATCATCTTCTCTTTGAGTTCTCGCTTAATGATAGTTACTCAGCGCGTCGACAGTATTCATCGATTCGATGAAGATGTCTTCAGAGTAAAGATGTCATTTTTGATGTAAGTGTCAAGCTCACTTCTGAATGCAAGCTTTCATTGTTTTCAATCAGAACTAGCTTTAGCTTGTTTCACTGTTTGTGAAGTATTTGATTCAATTTGAACTCAATTTGCTTCATTGACAAAGTCTCAATTATGATCTCTGACTTAAAGATTGTTTAATGTTCTGTAGTCAACAGATTCAGCGATGACTCGTTTGAAATGTTCACTCAAAGCATCAGATGCATCAAAATCATTTAAGTTATTTGACTCACTTGATTTCAGTTTTAGTGATTTGCTTCTACTAACTTTCTGTGAAGTGACTGATGTTCTTGTTTGATGATCGTTGATAATTTTTACGATCTTCGCATTTTCAGTGATTTTTATCAAAAAAGATGAATTGTTGATTTAATCATTGAAGTCTAGTATTGAAAGATCTTCATCATACTCTTTGACTTCAGTGACTATCTCATCTCATTGAACATGACTAGATATTAGTACGTTCTTTTCATTTCACAAGCGAAACTGATTGACTTTCTTGTAGTTCAAGAACTAACATTTTAAGCTCTTGTCATTGAGCTTTCAATGAGCTCTCTTCACATGATGATAGACTGTGCATTCAAATGTATGTAGATAGCTAAGATCAGACTTTTTGTCATGTCATGTCTCATAGAGAGTTATATGATTCAACGCAGTGATAGAACTTCTGTTTTTAAGATAAATGATGATCATTATTATCTTTTCTCATAGTTTTATTGACAGTTTGACGCTAGTCAGTATAGCGCGAGTTCGTTCAAAAAGAGTGTGAAAACATCGCTCTGCAACTTCATTTTGACTCGAGTTATATAATGTCGTTGACTTTCATTTTATCTCATGCTCTTTGAGTAATTCAATGATTTGATGATCAGCATACTCATCTTCATTATCTGAATGCAGTCAATGAATTGAAGTGTTTCAAGTCTTCATCAATTTCAGATAGTTCTGAAGTTCATCTTTTAGATTAAATTTTCGTTTCAGTAGATATGTGATCATATATTGACTGTAGTCATCAATCATAGTAGTTACATATCTGAATTCTTCATTGATCTGAGATATTTTATCATCGTCAATGAGATTTGTATATACTAGCTCATCTACTTTGATGACTCTGATGTGAGATTTTCGACTTGAGACTCAATTTTGCTTGTCTATGACACAAGTCTCACATATCGATTCTGAGAATTCTTCGTCTTTTAGACTATTTGCAGAATTCACATTGATGTCGATGCTCATGTTGACTAGACGCTTGACGTCTGTCATATTCAGATGAGTTAATCATTTATATCATTGATGTCATGATGTCTTGACTGATTCTGAACTGCTTGTCAGATTGACTCAGAAATTTGAGAGATTGATTGATATATTTACGAAATATGCTTTCTCATCGTTTTTTAAGTCGATGAGAACGACGACATTTCTAGAGTTCATGAAACGAAATTTATCGTTCTTTATACTACATGTATACTCTTTGACTTTCATCTGATCGACTGACATCAAATTATAATGTAGTTCTGAACAATGATAAACATCAATTAGTCAAATTTTGATTGATTGATTGTTCAACAAAATGTCAATCATAATTAAACTCTTTTCAATGATGAGTACTGTCTCATTATTTGCAGTAACAATGCTGTTATTGATGATCTTTTGATATGACTGTTCATTGAACAAGCTTATGTCATAGCAGACATGATTCTCAGCTTTGATGTTTATTCATCAGACATCTGTGTGACTGTCAGCTTGACAGATGATGAAAATCTTCATTGTTCTGACTATTTTGACTTTGAAGCTTTTTTCAAAGTCATCTTCTTTGATCAGATTCTTTCTTTTCTGAAGAGACTTTTATTCATATGAACGAAGTTTCAAATGTAGAAGTCAGCAGCTCTGTTCGCTGTGATCTTCTTGCTCGCAATGAGCGCATTTTTTCAATTTTCTTCGAAATTCGCTGTTGTTTTCGAATTTTCGCTTCTTGTCATCAAACTGAGCTATCATACTTTTGAAGCTGAAGTTCTTCTTTGAATTTGATCGCTTGTCATGATCGACTAAGATGATAGTCATGTCATTGATTAATAGATCGAATTTGTTGATCTTGATGCTTTGTATCAGATCGAAGATGTATGATTCTAGACTTTCGTTAAGATCTAGAAGAAAGAGATTGCTCAGCATTCATGATTGAATTGTTTTCTTGATGTTTGAGCACTTAACGATAACTTGCTTGAGTGAGTTCGCATAGTTCTGAATGAATTTGAAATTCAATTGCTTTGTTTGAGTCAGTTTCTTGATTGTCAGAAATAGAATGATCAAATTCGACTGCTCATATTGAGTCTTCAGAATAAATCACATTTTGATGATGCTTTCTGCTTTGATTATATGTATTCTGAGTTTCTTTTTGCAGCTGAAGTTAATTATATCGCTGACTCTGTTGTTTCTATCTTCTCAATGTTGAACATCAGTGATATACTTCTTTTTATCTGCTGTCGAGACGTTGAATGACAGTGATGTCGATTTCTTCAGCTTCTCTGAGATGATCATTCAGAGATCTTTGACTTTCAAGACATTGATTATATTCTTCTTTCATGACTCATAGTTCTCGCTCTTCTTTAGCTTCGGAACACGATAGTTCTTCGAACCTTTCATTGTGATTGAGATATGAGGGTTATTTTGTGAAATATGGTCGATAGGGGAATTTTCGTCGATTTGGTGATAGCGAGTTCGATGCTTCGAATTCTGCCCTTAGGTTTGTTTGCGGTAGCGGAATAGAGCTAACCCGGGCTCATAACCTATTGGTATATGAGGGTCAGAGCGAATATGTGCATGTAGATATATTGGTTGAACTATCCAGTAGGTAGAGCATATTTGGTAGAGCATATCGATGAAGGAAGAAGTGGGAGGAAGGATAAATACCCCTAGCGCCAAGCCGCTTCGGCCGGAGCGGAAATAACTAACCGCCGGGGTATACGTATGAGCATACGTATGTTCATACGTATGTGCATACGTACCCCGTTTCCAACACAGTACACCAAGATGGACTGCAGTTTCCAAGAACAATTTCTCGAAACCTATTCGAACTCTGATCTAGTGCGCTATATCCTTGAGTGTCCGACTTTATCTGCCTCAATCCGCAGAATCTTTCTGCTGTCTCCAAATCTTGTCGCCAAACAACTTATCGCCGCCAAAGCGCCCGATGAGATTGCGGCGATGAAGTTATCGAAGAAACTTCATATCCGTGTACCAGATATCAAACGAGTCGTTGAGGACGACCGCAACGTATATGTCGTAATGGACCGAATTCATGGAACTACTTTGCAAGAAGCATGGGCTCAGATCAGTTGGCTTGGGACCTTCCGATTGGGGTTTCAACTGCGTCGATTCGTACATGTCATGAGGACTATAAATTCTCCTACTGCAGGATCATTAGTTAGCGGGAAATGCGATTCCATCTGGCTGCATGACTACTACAAACTCCCGTTACATGCAACGCCAGAAGCTCTAACGTCCTTCATCTGCTTCTGGCTGCAATACGTCTCCAAAAGAAGTCTCGGGCAGAAGGGCAGGAGGTCTCGCAGCGACAAGCAATTCGTGCCATCCACCCCCGCCTCACTTGTCTTTACTCGTCAGGATCTCGCGCCTCGTAACCTTTTCGTCGACAATCAGCGTGATCTTTGGCTTGTGGACTGGGGTTCCTCAGGTTGGTATCCGAAATACTTTGAATACGTTTCTATGCAGAGCTTTGACGCCTCGAATTGGGGTCTAGCAGCTCGGTTGCGGTGGTTTCTATTCAACTGGGTTTCGGTTGGGGTCTTTAGGCGCGAGCAACGGGCTTTGGAGCTTGTGAGGTCGAAATTCATACGATGCCCCATTGGAAGGAAGGAAATTGTGTTACCAGCAGGTGCACATTTGAACGCGATCCATCTGAGGAAACCAGACGTGTAAACATATTTTCAGGCCGATATAGGCATACATGAGTGGCCGCCGTTGCATTATAAAGGTTCTGGAAGGAGCATATCTACTCCTGAAATGTGTCAAACAGCGCCGCCGGATTTGGGCAAATGTCTGGATTCGAATTCAACGGACCATATCTTGAGTTAGTCACAATAAATCGTCCTTACCCAAAGCTGCCGCTACAAAGAATTGGAATTATCGACCAAATCTCCCACGGTCACACGGGATGCTGTGGGTCTGGGATACTGATCCGCGGCAATACCCTTAACGGTAGGTCACTGAGCTGAATGCTGGAACGGCTGTCCTTTGGCTGTAAGTGAGCAAGAGTCACTCGGCTGAATGGGAGACGAGGTCGTCAAAACATCGATAGACTCTTTTTGGATCGATAAAGTAGGCGGTAACGCATATCTGCCGGTCTTTGAACGACTGACGATCGACAAGTGATTGTATGAGGACAAGGACAGGTCAAAGTTCAACAGGTATTTGTTTGACGAGATGAATGTGTTTCGAAGGTCTTGTGCCTTGAGCAACTAGTGCTCTAGAAAGCTCTAGCGAATACAGTACTTCTCCAATGGCCATTCTCATCCATCCATAGACGTGATGGCGGTACAAATTAAACCTAGGACACATAGATATATGGCGCAGTCTCCGGGGAGAGTGAGCTCAATGTCCAATTAGTATTACACACAGTGTACGTTGGCAACATGCGGGAGAACCTGTGGACATAAACTCCCGCCACAGTGGGGCTCACAAAAGTGGAATAATCAGCCGAAAATAGAGACACATCACAGGGCTTTGACCAATCAAAGCTTCCTCGGGAAAAATCTACAACCTAGAATACAGACAGCTTGGAGAAATCAGCACAAAGGGCAGACATCAAAGAAGAGCCATCTCAGTTCTAAAGGAAAGTATTCATAGCTGCTGTAGCGGCTCTGATATAGGTATCGTAGATATGCCTTTGGCTAACTCGACCTCCACTACCTCAATCGCGCATGGTTAGTATGATACTGCACGTGCTCCATATTCTAATAAAAGGTTCTACTTGACAGAATGACCTTCTTTGCAGCTAGCATGAGTGCTGAAGGGAAGATAGGATACGAGTTATTCGCAATGATGCACTACCAGTCGTTAGAGGAGCGGAAGCTCCATGCTACGTATCGTCAAGTGGCGCACCGGTGAGGTATCAATGCTCGTTTGTGTATGAGCGGATCAAGATACCGAAGTCTGATAAAGCTGTAAGCTCGTTTGGCAGCGAGTTGAAATTGTGCTTGTAAGCTGATATTGAAAATGAGCCGCGAGGTATGAGAAACCACAGGAACGGTGTAAGGGATACTCGGGGATACCCTTACCAAGTCATTGGTGAGTGGGTGCAAAAGTTGAGAAGACGATGCACTGGTCATTTGTAAAAGGTATCGAGTGGAGAATCGGAATCCTTGTGCAATTGAAGCATTGAAACTTGGCATACTGAACCCATCACTTAGTCACATAGATGATCCGATATCACTGATCATAGGCCATCTTTTACTGAGTCTCGAAACCCCTGTCATTCCCTGCAATAGCCCTCACCCTTCATTTTGCACTATGCTGTGGAGGTGACTCTGTCGTATATGAAAGTGTAGCGACCATTGAAGAACATGAAGATGATGGGGGCGGTACGGGTGGTATTGAGGCACAGTAGCGGTTGAAGCAAAAAGCCGATGAGAATCGTGGCGATGATGATCTAAGAAGCAATTGAAAGCGGAACAAGCCACCCCTTTATGCGTTCCAGCTTCCTCAGCCTATTGTAGGGTTCTGCAAGCGGTATGACCTAAGTGTTTTGATCGACAACTTGGCAAACCTGACATAGCTCATTTCATTCTACGTATAACGAAGCGCTAATGATACCAAGTATCTTCAGCGATATTTGATGGCATTATGCACGTTGATGCGCTCTTTGGACATTGTTTCCTTGGCAATATCTATCCGAGGATCAACAATCAACAAGCCTTGAGAGCGAAGCTTATGATATTCCCGGAATATAGTATAAGGCTGGTCGAGAATACTTTGGCCGTCACCCGATGGCCTATGCATGATTTTATGTCTAATAAAACACGTTCCCGGATAGTTTTCGTGAAGTTCCATCAATCAGAACGTAAAGCTGGAGATAATATTTGGTTTCGTGATATTCACATTTGGCTGGTCGTCTGATGGTCCAGTATTGTTGATGCCAGGTTGAGATCGAGAGATTCAGAATCGCTGGCCAGGAGGCTGATATGTGAGGTGAAACGAAAGACTACAAGCTTGTTTGACTCGTCTTTCAAAGTTGGCAGAAAAGTGTTAAGGAATAGAAAGCTGTTCTCGTGGAATAGAAGAAGCTCTTCTAATCATTGGCTTGTTTCTTTGCCTTGATCTAATGAGACATCATGGCTCGCAAGAACGTCTTGGGCACACACCATAGCATCAACTATCGACACAGGCTTAAGGATCACCTCTTGTACTCTTATAGGTGCTTCCATCTCTGGCGCTTTCCGGGATGAGAAAATGAGTTTGCAATGATAGTCTTCACCAGAATTTCCAAACTCTCTAAAAAATCAATAAAAGCTACGTTCTTGAGTAGAAGAAATGTCACCTGAAAAGCCTTTGTTATGCGCAAGCGGTGGCCCGACGTTGTCAAGGAGAACGATATATCGTGCTCTGTGTATGTTTGTCTTTCGATCAATATCATCGCATGTCCCTATGAAAATCTCATTTGCAATCTTCTCATAGATCACCGAATCATACCATAGACCTGACTCTTTCTGGCAGCCAATGTAGATTTTTTTCTTCTACAAACCCTGATAAGGCCTACCAGTCCTATAGGTACTTTAAAAACGTAGTCTCGCCGACACCTGGACCGCCGACCAGGTTTACGACCTTGAATTCTTCGAGAATACTTTCTAATAGAAGCATGTTCGTGTCGCGACCCAGAATAGTCAGCACAGTGCTCGGAGTGTTCCGAGGTAACTCAGAAGCGGATGACATTATACTAAGAGCAGAGAAGTCAATTATATCCGGATTGAGGGCGCCTTCACCAGTCAAGAACACTGTAGCTCTATGGGTTTGATATAGAGCCAATACGAAATCATCTTCGACCTCACACTCGTAGTGTGACGAGCAAGTCGGTTTGGATCTGTCCGGAGGCGTAGCTGGGCAGTAAAGACCGCACGTTGGAGATCGTAGCGCTTCAAAAGAAGGCAAGTGTAGAATTCGTTCATGGAAATAGTAGCACTATGAGAAATCAAACCATATGACATTGCAACGACATTATCAATCCCGTGGGGATTGAAAACCTTTGCCAGATTGCTTGATTCGGATGACGAGATCTTGGCCGAGTCACAAGCATTCAAGATCACAGAACCAACATCTCATTCAGCAAGCGCAGATGCAATCTGTGGTGTGTCTAAAGGACTCTACAATGTTGATGAGTGCTCGACGGAGAAAAGCATAGCCCGGCCCTGCAATGAAAATAAGTTGGGTATCGAGTAAGAGAGAATTGTCGAGCGTGCCTTCCTTTATGAATCATACTATGTAAATCAAAATGAACTATAGAGAAACGGCCCGTCTCGTAACCTTTCAACATGGCTCTGGTCTTTTCCCATGTTCCTGGTCTGACGAATTGCATCGACATTTGTCTTCTTAGGTCCTAATAGCTCTGAATAAGACTCCAAATAAATTGACTATTGAGACGATATGGTAGATCATCTCGTTGCGTTGGTCTTGTAGAGACGGGTAAGATATTGTGTATTTTGGAGGCGGCTCCATGGTTTCCAGAATTCTGTGCGAGCGCCGACAAGCCGAAATATCAATACCGGTTTTCCTAAGTGTTTGCCATGCACTTTCACGTCCCAGAAGCTCCCGATGCAAATTCTGCAGAGCAGTACCAACAACAGTATCCTCGATACAAAGACGTACTGCCCGCAAAGAATCATTGACATCACATTCAGCTTTTGCTGTCGTGATAAGTGACTCCACAGGAGCCTGGCGACTCCTGCTGTAGCGATGTAAATGTTGGCTGACCTCCCTAGCTTTTTTCCTTGCGAAAGGATCACTCAACGTACCACGCCAGATGGCCCCTCTTCCGCGGCGCTGACAGGGTTCTTTGTAGCAGCCACCCAATTGAGCCTTTTCGGGCCACCACTTAGGCTCACGGTCCATTCTTGGAATTCTGGATCATATCGCTGAGCAGTTAGCGTGTAATGAAGATCCATCTGACCTACTGTAATGATGTTTGGAGGAGTATGTGACTATTCCAGTACCACCAGGGGGTGCGAGAAGTCACGGTAGCATAAGCGGCCAAGCATAACCAAGGTATCCCTAACCCCCCCAATTTGACCACTTACATTGAACAATCACCATAAATCCGTCTTGATACCTTTACTACCCGTTTTAATTAGCTGTTTGCATCGCCAAGGCATTTTGCTGATTCTAGCTCGTATTTCGTCTATTGTAATTCGATCCTATTCCTCGAGAATTATCTCTTTTAGCTCCTTCAGAGTGTGCTGTGTGTCATTCGGATTCCCGCCTCCTAACACGTTGTTTTAGTATGTTTCATACTCCTTCGTGTGAATTCAAATCGGGCGACTGAGCTGAATGCTCGTGCTTCAGAAGCTCGATATTGTTGTTTCGTTGGAAGCTTTTGACTAAATTGTCTTTTAGACCTTTGGTTTCATGGCTCGGATCGTTATCCTCCTGTAAAATAGCTCATTTTCCAGCTGCTTTATGCTCGTTGACGACCTCCAGCAATTCAGGTAATATCTTTTTCGTGTAGTACTTGTTAGTCATGAAATTTCCTTTTGGCTTAACCTCTGAATCGTGAGGTTTTCGCGACTCTCGGTCGCGTATTCGTCTCTGATACTTTTCTTTCGTTAGATATTTGCTTCGACGAGGCTTGAGCTTCTGTTTGACTGACTTCATAGCCGAAGGATCGTTCTCATCGTTGCAGAAAATCAGAGAATCTTTGGCGTGCCATGACACGAAGCCAGCCATGTGCAGTTTGAATCCGTCTCAGCGTGTCAGGAATTTCTTGCAGATTATCTGAGTGTACATCTTCGATGCACCTGATTCGAATCAACATGTGCCTCATCCGTAAAAGTCACATAAGTTCAAAAGCTTTCCACCGGTTCTGATTCATAGTCGTTTTCATATTGAACACGAGCCTTCTTGTTTGCGAAGCTGATTAGCTTGACTGCAGATCTTCTTCTCATTAGAATTCTTGATTTATGTTTAACACAGTGCTCTCTGAGTGTACAAAGACTGAAAGATAACTGATGATGAGCTAATCGAGCTTCATCTAAAACTTGATCCCGTACGTGATTTGTGACAGGATCGACTGGACGTTGTAAAAGCTCTTCAGTGAGCTTGGAAGATCGACCGGTTCGATGTTTTCCTATCCTTCTTTGAGCTGACAAGCTCATGTTTCTTTATTGACGTAGCTAACGAAAGCCTGTGTTTTGAGGTATCTCCTTCTCTTTGATCACTGTTATTAGTGATTTGTTCTGTCGTTTATCAACAGCGTGCCAGAAAAAGCAAGCTTTGCGAATAGTATCAGCTTCTTGACGACGAGAAGGTCTGGGCGACGGGGTTCGTGGAGCCATATTTTGATTTGATAGGTAGGTAGTAGGTAGTAGGTAGGTGTTGGAAATAGGGAACAGTATGTACGTACTGTTACCCCCATGGTTAGTAATCTTCGCATTCATCCGGCGCTAGTCCGGCGCTAGTGGATGGGTATTTACCCTTCGCCCACTTCTTCCTTCCTCCATAGTTCCTACCTACTAGATAGTTCAGTCAATATATCTACATGCCTCTCTGCCCTCGTGTCCTCGTATACCAAGAGTAGGTAAGGTAGGTAAACAAATGCAGTAGTAGGGGCTAGAATTAGCGTGTTTGGTGGGGCTGCTTATGCTACCTTGACACGAGTAAACCTTGTATCATAATCTAAGGCCACGTGATCTGTTACCGGATTAGTAAGATAAGTTGCGCTCATATGCTAAGATCCAGCTCATACAGCTCAAGCAACAAATATGCCTTCCCCACGCCGTATATCAATCTGGGCAATCCTTCCCCCTTCCTAGCTCCTTCCAGGCTCACAAGCGCTTGATCTACTCAGCTGCGTTGTTGCAGATATCAATAACCCTACCGACTACTATAGCCCGCGAAACATCTAAGCAACCTTATAGTCCCCACACAATGCAATCACTGTCGAAGAGGAGAATGTTGAGATCGTGCTCTCCTCTCTTTACAGTGTAGAAGTCGGCCTCCGCTTGACACAGATCCTTAAAGGGAGTAGAGAGCACAGCGATGACTCGGCAAGCGCCCTCCGGGCTTATACGGTCGTGACTCGGTACTGTGAGCAACATCTGGATATAATCAAGATACTCGATGAAAACCACCGTGCTGAGATTTTTGAATTACATTCCATAAAACAAGGGAGAAAATGGCGTGGGTCTCTCGTGGTTGGCTTGAAGACATGCCTCGATGCTAAATTGGTGGATGTGGGGAGACTTTCAAAGAGCCATGATGCTGGGGTCGAGGTGCCTGCGACGTTATACTCGCGGCGTCTGGAGTGGTGATCCCTGGTGCTGGAATGGTCCGGACTCTGGCACAGAAGGCCATCGCGCGGAAGTAAAATCTTCGCTCTCGAAATACACGGCCAAGGGGGAAAGGGTGCTCGCAGTTCAGTATGCACAAGTCATGCGACAACAGGACTGGCTTCACTTATCTGCGCCTATGCTCAAGCATAGAGATTTCCAAGTGATCGTACCATATATAGATATCAGGATGAACGTTACGGGAAAATGAGATCGTGGAGTACGATGGCGTGAAGCCTGAAGATGATGCATCGGAGGTCGGTGCAGGGTTGGGGATCCCTGAACAAATGACTATAATGATGATATCCTACTTGCTGATCTTTAGTATTGTCGGTTCAAAATCTATTGGAAGACGTCTTCACCTCGCCGTCTCCTATCTCTAAGTTGCAAAAGTCATAAGTTTATCCGTCGCAAAAAATTTACAGAACGACGTCGAATAGCTGAAACTGGAATAAACAAGGTATAGTGAAGCTGACTGAGAAAATGCTAATCTACTCCAATCTAGCAGTTGAAGCCTGTATCTCCGCTACGCGAACCGCTATCATAACTGCCAAAGTTGCTGTGATGAGCTTGATCATTGCTGCCCCAGTTCTGGTCTCCATACTGGAAGGACACAGCATCGTCATCCACTGCGCCAACAGTTATATTCAAACCAAGTGGTAGAGCACTATCGACCGTTTGGGGCACGTTGGTCAATGCAACGAAGCGAACGCCGGACCCGCTGCCAGGAGGATCGGCGTTGATCAAGTTTTGCCGGGCGTCGTAGATGTTAACATCGAGCAGGTAGTTTGGACCTCCAGCATTTGGTCCCTTCGCTTCATTCTTCTGGTATTGGACGACGTGAATGCCGCACCAGCCAGGAACGTAGTTACCCCAAGGATTACTAGGGGGATTTGCAGCGTATGAGGCCAAGACAGCATCCTTGATGGCGTTATGACCATCGATCCTCGGATGGAAGATTTTAGCAAGGCTGTCCGCGATCCAATGTGAACCTTGCGATGCAGGTTTCAGCGAGCCGTCGGCAGCGGCCTGCTGATCAATCCAGTCCTGAATTTGCTTTTCCAAACTCCCCTGGGGGAAAGCATGCGACTCTGTTACCGTGTACGCTTCCGTTGTGTCCCACTCGAAAAACCATGTGTCGGCGCGGTTAGGATCAGGCTCGGTGACGCCATCCTCGCAGTAGCGGTGGGTACTGAAGCTATTGGTATAGTCGACGTAGACTACAGGCTTTCTTGGATCGTTTGAGTTAGCACGATCTACAGCGTCTTTAATGGCACCATTCAGCTGAGAGGTCAAATCGTTGAGCTGCCTGCGCAGATCCTGTGTTAATTTGGGAGGGTTGTCGCGGGTCCAGTAGCTCCACGTAACATCATCACATTGAGTCGTGTCTTGGTTCCAAAAGTGGGCGTAGCCCGTCCAATACAGCTTGAACTGCGGAGCTCCTGCGTTTTGAAGAATTTCAAAAGCGAGTTTGTCAAGATTGGTGTGAAAGTCTTGACTTGCTATGTTGGCTGCGGCTTCGTTGATCTGGTCTTGGCATGACTTTGTGATCCAAAATTGGAAAATGCAGTTGTTGATGAGGTTGGCGAAACCAATATCGTTCCCTCCAACGGTCAATGTGGCTATATCGATGTCTTTGTCGAACGCATTTGCTTGGGTGTCTTTGACGACTACAACATTCGGGTCATTATAATGAAGAGTCATCTTGATGATAGAGACTAACCTGTGCTAACCGCACCGCTACATGCATTATCCTGAAATTGCCGATTGATTGGGCCAGTACCGTCCAAGACGACGTTCATCACATTAGGGTAGGATTCAGTGTAACGGGAGCATGTCGTGTCGCCATTGTTGATTCCACGTACCCCAGCTCCAATACCTGAGGCATAGGAGTCACCCATCGCCGCCCATTTCTTCACAGCCTGGCCAGCACGAGTTTCAAGTCCTCGCGAATATACAGTCGGCAGCGAGTAGCCATCGAATGTGGTCATAGGAATTGAAGCGGCCAGACCAGAACTAGAGAGCAATGAAAAGATACTCGAGGCCCTCATGTTGGGCTTGAAATTCACTATATAAATACAAGAAGAAAGGGCGATGTATCAGATGCGCTGATGTAGAGGAGAAATCGGAACACTTCCACTATGGTCGGATTGTGATGCTGAGAAACATAAGAGACAGAGGTACACCATATAACTTCCGCAATGGATCAAATTAACAGAAAGATAAAACATTTGAATCTCTCGGCGGAGGCGGCGGAGGCGGCGAAGGCTTGTCAATTGGAAGCCTTGCATATTGTATGTGATAACAATAATAATATTACCGAACTCGACATTGAGTTCAGCTGTTTCAGAAGATGCGCATTGTATGGCACAGCAGCCACAAATCGGGCCCCCAGTGTGAGGGAATAAAGCTTGGAGTTTTCTTCCCACTTTGTGGAGGCTCTATGCCTGTGCTGTGTCCATGTAAACCTCTTCATCGATCGATCGATGATATGCCCCAAGCAATTCAGTAGCAGAGCTGCCTATCGTCCAAGAAGCAGACTTTCAAATACCTTACATGGTAGACAAATATGAGAAAATCGTTCTGTCGCCAGGTAAAGGATGGGTTTCAGCCCTGCGGCGCGGTTGTTCTAATCTTCAACAGAACCTTCAGGCCCCCGAGCTGAACCGGGTACGAAGCGTGAGTAAATTGCTCATTACACTAATACTTCTGTACTACTGTTTCCCTTGAGTCCTTGAAAGCAGTACGTGACAGCATCGACCTATCGGCTGTGTCAAATCAAAACATTAGGGCAACCCTTGTCGAGACTGAGCAGTTTCTGTTCAAGCCCCCAACATGCCCTCGCCTCCAACCGTACATTATGCGATTTGACGGCTTCGCTGATCGTGATCCTCTACCAATATCTTCATCAGTCATCTGGAAACCACCAGTCGCGTTGGACAACTCGACTCGTTACTTGCTACGATGTTCAACAGCGGAACAACTCTGTTCTTACTGAGCTCGTTGCTTATTGCCTGCGAGACGCTTTCTCTACCTGCGTATCGAGCATCACAGACCTTACTTCAACAAGACCCCGAGGCTCTTAGTGGGCACAAGGTCCCAGGAGACTCGCCGGTGCAATTTTGCGGAGGAAGGGACCCTAAAGAGAATATCTTCGCTGTCGACCGCGTAGATCTGCATCCTAACCCACCGAAACGGTGCGTTCGAGGAAGTGCCATGTCTTCTTATCTAAAATGCTAATACTTCTACAGCGGCAGCCACTTTACTATTGATATTCGAGGAACCTTCAAAGAAGAAACTGGAGCAGTCCCCAAGTTTACCCTAAACGCGACATACGGAGACGTACGTTCGATCGACACAGTGGAGCATCTCTGTGACCACGTCGATGTCATTCAAAACCAGACCAAGGTCTGTCCGCCGAAGAAGGGAAAGGCGATCCTGACAACAACGGTATACATTGACGAGCTGATGATGCCTCCTGTGAGTGCCGAATAGTTCTTTTAGGGCCTCGAACGTTATTGCTAAGTAGAGTAGGGCAATTATACCGAAAGGGTCGACGCATACACTGGGGATGGAACAAGGATCTTCTGCTTCTTCGCAGCGGTCTCTCTGGAATGAACTCTTCAGCATTATAGCGATCCCATGTACATCGTGCTGTGGTGTTGCCTTCAACTCTGCCCAAGTCGAATAGACCAACAAACCGTCTTATAAAGGGGAACTATCATCAGAACGAAGAGTCATTCTTTACAAAGCGAACTCTTGAGCAGAGAACACTGTACGTGACCACAGAGTCAACGCTTGGTCGACATAGTTACTATGCGTTGTATATATGTGCTATGTATTGACGCTACAACATGGCTTCCAGCAGACTTTCCAGCAGACTGATAGTGCCTGTGTGTGCATTACCTATATATAGCTTGGCTGGATGCTGCTGTCCTCCAGAAGCCGAGCGTCGAGCGGGCCGAGAGAAGGGGCCTATCCATGACGCTTCTGCAGTTCTACACCCAGCTTTGCTCCTTATTTCTCTATCCATCGGCCCTGAACAGTACTCATCCTTCTCCCACAAACATTTGAGGTTTACTATGGCTGTTTAGTGGGTATACATTCCTCCGGAACTCGACCGCATAGGTATGGGAATGTCTAAAGAGGTTTGAACTCGGTAGTAGGAAAGTCGACAACGACGGCATAATCGGGGACAGGACCGCCCAGACGACGGTCAGCGATAATTACCTAGGCACGGGGTAAAGCTTAAGGTTATTCATTCACCATCTCGGTGCTCAGCAATGTTCAAAAAACGGGACCCATATACTTAAGCAGACTGTATCACCGCCATTGCTCGTCCTTCCGGCCTTCTGACTGGAGAGTCCAGTTGGCTGTGATTTCTTTTCCTGATATCTGAGCACATTTGCCGCTTTCTTCAGGTCTTAGATGTAACTGCGCACTGATGAAAGGTTTGCGAGAGCCGAGGACGCCGACAATGATGGCCGTGGTGGAGATTTCTGTCGTTGCTGCTGTCATTTTGAGGTCCTTAGACCTTTGTTGCTTCTGGCATGCGCAGCTTTACAAGGTTGGAAGGCAGGAAGGGAAGGAAACAGAAAGAACCGAGGTCGAGTAAAGCCTTTAATTATAATTCTTAAGCCTTGAACATTCATTGTACCGAAGTTTCCGGAGAGAGTAAACTTGCAGGTGAGTGTCAAGGTACGCAGGTCGTCGACTTTCGAGAGATCACAACAGTCACATTAACTCGGTCACTTGGCGATTAATAATCGAACGTGTGATATCGAAGGTGCGCCGTACGTACTTGAGAAACAAGGGAACAGAAAAGATTTCAATTCACGTAAGATGCTGTTCCACGGATTGACACGAGTGATCTAGACAGCTCAAGCAGCCCTGGATGCTTCTAAACTTGCATCCCACGCCTGAATTACAAAGTCGCCCAGTTCGGCACCTTTTGCAGCTTGTTTCGCAAGACGCTCAAACTCAAGCTTCCCGTGCATTGTCCTCGCCTCGAAGACGACGTCTTCCTTCGGTCGCTCATTCATGCTCCTACTGAATTGTGAGTCCAGCGCACGAAGTGTCAAAGCGACAACTCCGACGCCGACGTTAAGTCCGCTTATGAAAGCCCTCGCAATGCCTCGTGGCACTTCGATCATGGTGGGAACGATGGTATCGCTATGCAGTGCCATCTGCCAAGGTTGGGTGAAGGTTGCGGCTAACTCGCACAGAAATCTTAGGAAAAGGAATTCCATCATGTGTACGTAAGTGTATAAACGTGGATTGTTGGCGAAGCCCTCAGGCTTGAATCGGCTTTCGAAAAAATAACAAAGTCGAGAAGGTTGTAAAGACCAAAGGTGAATGCGACAAGTAAAGATAGTGGCGCTAAAATGATTAGTATTGAAGCCTTAACTCATAGGTATATGGGAGAATATGGGTAAGAAATTTGAGACATACCTCTTACGATGTGGAGAATCAAGGTCAGTAGAGCCTCTTGTACCACGAAATTTGAGCTTTGTGCTGTCATGGCTACCTTCTCTTGGCTTAGTTCTATCTCTTGTGTTCTGTTCTTCATGAAGGCTGCCCCAATTCTCTGAGCATCCCCAGATAGATGGCTAATTACGTGCATCAACGATGAAATCACTCCAGTTATTGGATCACCTGGGCTCGTGAAGTCAGGCCATTTGACTGGGTATAACAGCTCGAGGTCCTTCATCTTAATCTTTCCTTCTTCGACAAGTATATGTGCCGCAACTGTCGAGAGTCTGAGTCCGGAAATTTTGTGGTTCCATACAGCCGGAAGATCGCGAAGCACTGTGCAACGGTATCTGTTATACTGACTCAAAGTACGCAGAATTGATTGGACAGAATTTTCCACGCCATCGAAGTCACCCTCAACTTTCTTCGCTAACTCTTTCGCCGCAATCTTGTATTTAGGACGTAATACTTCCTTAATAGCGTCGGCGAGTCGGTCCGCTGTAAGGTCCTTATAGGCTATAGGCGCAATCCCAACTTTGGCACTTGCGATACGACTCCCCCAGAAAGCGCTATCTCCATATATCGAAACGACAACAGCAGGCCTACCGTGCTTGAGCGCCATAGACGTGGAGCCTGCGCCACCATGGTAGACCACTGCAGAAACGCGAGAGAACAGCCATTCGTGGGGAACGTCATCTACGACATAGATGTTTTTTAGATCTTGGCTTGCTGACCCGAGGCTGGACCAGCCCTTGCAGAACACCGCTCGCACGCTAGCCTTGTTGATGCCTTCAAAAATCGTTGTGGTAAGCTCATCAGCGTGGGGTAGCTTGCTACTGCCGAACCCAACGTAGATTGGAGTTTCTCCTTCGTCAAGGAATTTAGCAAGTGCTTGTGGCGGACTGTAGGATGGGTCGTTGTTCATTGCATAGCCTGCAACATCAATATGTTCCCCCCAATCCATTGGTCTAGGAATGAAAACGCTCGACCAGAGGTACGTATGAGGTATTTGCATGCGAGAGATTTGACTGAGCGCCCAGAGAAAAGAGAAAGACTCGAGACCCATCCAGTCTAACCGCAAATCATTAAGAATATCTTTCAGCGGCAGGAAAAACCTAACATGTATCAGCATATGATAGAATTGATCCTCAAGATTGGTATGCGGTCGAACCGCCAATTGAAAACCAAATATGAAAGCATATTCATTGACTTGTAGTTTCCCCCGCTACACCAAGCAGCTAGACAATGCGGAAGATATTTGGTAGGGCTCCAAGGATTTGCACTGATTATGTGCAGCGGAATCCCTAAGCGACTTGCGCAAGAGATATTTGGAAAACAAGGCGGTGTTGATATAATCGCATCCGCTACAAAGGGTTGTCGCGAAGAGTCGTCCGATAAGCCATCAGAGCTACCAATACAAGCCTTCCAGTAGCCTTCTCCCATAGTCCTCATATTTGCCAACATTTCGTGGCGACCTTTAAGTTGGTCCTTGAAATTCTGGATTCGGAAGGCCAAAAAGTCTGCTGGGTCGCCTCCTCCGATAGACTGGAATTCGAGACCCGCTTCTTCAACTTGTTTCTGATGTCGCGGATGAGTTGCTACCCTGACATGATGACCATGTCTAAACTCAAGAAGTTTTCCGATTTCCAGAATTGGTTGAGTGTCTCCCCTCGTCCCCATGGTCATCATAAGAATGTTAAGCTTGATATTTCGCTCATTGCCATTCGGTATCGATTTAACCTGTTGGAAAGCCATTGCTACCGAACTCTCCTGATACTCTGCTCTCTCTCGCCAGGCGCCCAGTGTTAATTTCAGTACCCCACAGCGCTCAGACCTTTGGTAAGAGATAAGACACGGGTGTATTATCATGTGGAATTTGAAGAACAAACCGCTGGGCCGTTTGTAATGCCAAACCAAAGATAGGTTGCTCTGAGTCACAGAGGGCCCAGGATACAATCCGTCACCACTTTAATCCACTAATGTTGATCCTGATGAGAGTGTGGCTAGCCACGGGGCGGGACAGCCTATGGGACGTTTTGGCAGGCACCAGTTGGGAGTTCTTACGCAGTCTGCAGCTTATTCGCAGTTTCGTTGAATGACAGAGCTTGAGCTACCTGATGGAGCAGCATCGGCGATTTTGCAGGCACTCTATTGAGGTAGAGAGGGCTTTATGTCTGGTCAGCTCGTCGGAGTTCAAGTTATCCCATGTGATGTGGTAGTTTCTATTCTATGTTACCTCCAGTAATAGCACGATTCTTCACCGACAAATGGTTCCACAAAGAATCTGACGAAGAATCTGACAAAGATTTTGACGAAGACTCGAGGAAGGCTTAGATGGATTATTCGCTGCGGACTAATATTTGGCATCGGTACTGGTGGTCGAAGGAATACTACACCGCCACTGCAAGCGTACTGACTATCAGCCCGTAACATGTTCAGCTTTCACATAGGCACTCATTGTTGAATCAGCCTTGTCAGCATTCGTATCGGTTACTCAGTGTCGAATCAGCATTGTCAGCACTTGCTCCAGTAAATCCTATCGTATCAGTGTTGTCAGCATTTGCTTCCGCGTAATTGGTCGCATCAGGGTCTATTTGGAATAGAAGGATCTTTTTGATAATTTTCGATGTATTACAAACATGCGTCGCACAAAAGGTTCTCTGGTCATTCCTAGCAGTACAATATCGTACAACATTATAAGGGAAGGCATACTCTAGCTATTGCGATATTCGAAATTCTCTGTCGCAAGTTGTGCTTACCAAAATGGCGTTGCTCACTCAGTCGATGTTTTCTGTTGTTGCCCTCATGTGTCTCTGTCTATATCGAATATATAGAGTGGTTGCGTCTGGATCAATTATCCCAGAAGGAGTGTCATGGGTTGGACGGCGCAAAGAGGTTTTTTCCTATCTACGAGCTAAGGCTCGAGCATTGTTTGGCACAAAGGCTTCGTTGATGGAAGCCTATACCCAGGTAAGCCTTCCACCAGGGGTGCAATACTTGGCCCTAACAATTTACAAGTTCAACAAACTTGGGAAAGCTGTTCTCATCCCACTTCCCTTTAGCCGTCCGGAGGTTGTCCTTCCTCCATCGTCCATAAGATGGATCATCACTCAGCCCGAACTTGCGATGAGCCCTACGCCCATACATGATGAGATAACCCAAGTTCGGTACGCGTTTCTCAATCCTCAGTTGGTAGGTGATCATACCGTGTACAATGTTCTCCGTCGAGACATGATGAAACACCTGAAAACCTTGGTCCCCGTCATGGATGATGAGATTTCTGCTGCCTTGGACGACGTGTGGGGTTTCGGTACGGACTGGAGACCGGTATCTCTCTTCGATACTATGCGGGAAGTTGTTTTACGAGTATCAACTCGTGTTTTTATTGGGGAACCATTATGTACGATGCCATCACTTTACCTAACCCGATACTCTGATGATTGGAACGTCTAACGTTTGGCAGGCCACAACGAAGATTACCTCCGCAATTCGTCGAAACTCTCATCATGCGTTATCCCCAGTGGCCTCCTTCTATGCATGTTTCCAGACTTTATCAAGCCAGTGGCCTCGAAGTTCACCACCTTTTTCAATCGAATATACGTATCAAGATGTGCAAGATACCTTCAACCTGTCATGCTTCAACGTCTCGCCGATGTTGAAGCTATGAATAAAGATCCGAACGGTAGACCTGCTCTGCCCAATGACCTGATCACGTGGCTGGTAGAGGACTCGCTTCATCGAGGGGAACCACGAAAAGGCCTTGAAAACCTCCTCATTGGGCGTCTATTCATGGCCAATTTTGCCGCGATCGAGACCACGACCATGACGATCACTAGCACTCTATTCGATATCTTGTCGAGCTCTCCTGCCAAAAAATTCGCAGAGACTCTCCGAGAGGAAGCCTTGAACATGCTCAAAGCTAGTGATGGCCAACCAAAGAAGGAAGACTTATTGAGGATGGTAAGGACAGACAGTTCGATGAAGGAAACGCTCAGGCTCCATGCCATCTTCAAAGCCCTTGCCCGTGAAGTGACCGCTCCTAAAGGCGTCACTATGGAGAATGGCCTACATTTGCCCAAGGGCTCACGGGTCTGCATATCTTCCCATGGCTTGCACAACGATGAATCTATCTACCCGAATGCGACGACATACGACGCCTTCCGCTATTCTCGAGTTTTGGAACAGCCCGCAGAGAACGGAACCGAGAGTCCCAAACCTCTCTCCCAATCATTGGCGGCAACCAGTGAGGTATACTTGCCTTTCGGCCATGGTAAGCATTCATGCCCTGGCCGATTCTTTGCCGCGGACGAAATGAAACTCGTTTTTGCATATATCTTCTCGAAATACGAGATCATGCCGATTGAGGAAAAGCGGTCGGACTTGGCAATAGGGTTTTTCCCCACCCCTGCTTTCAACGGTCCCATCAAAATTCGACGAAGGCCAGAAACCGTTCCTTCGAAGGTTGGTTAGACGAGCTTACTAGGGAAGCAATACCAATTGTGAGACGCTGGTCCAAAATCTGAAATACACCAAGGTTGACAACTCTTTCTCGGCACCATCAATGAGTGCGATTTCTCTATACCCTCAACGCAAGCGTTGCTGAAGGACATCTAGGGACTCATTGTTGCTATTCTTCAGGCACTGGAGATTGGTAGTAAACAGCAATCTCTCTTATGTTCGACATGGCATTGGTCGCAAAAATATGATAAACATTAGAATAGACGATCCTGTAGCACGTAACTTGTTGATTGAGAGCAATTCCTGCATTCTGCTGCGCTAAGCCCGGCGTGGCTGAGGCAGGCCGGGCGCATAGATAACCTTGGTTTTATTAGATTGCTCAGGGTGGCAGAAATACCATTGTCAAAGACAAGATCTTAGCTGTCGTCCGCGTAAGATCATAAAACTATTTCCCCTATGCTTCGTACCATTAATTACAGTCGAAGCTGGTTATAGAGAGTTCTTGCTAACGAAAATTCGGCTTTGGCGAAAATCTCTCAGCACGTTCATCGAACTTCTACCTGTTGGAACACGAGGTCATATGAGGCATTTAGTATATGGGGTTGAAGCTGGATTGAAGAGTCTATCTAGGAGGTGGAAGGTGAAACCTCTACTAGCGGCCTCCCCAGCCTTATAGGGCGGAGATTACCAACCAAATCACACCTGAAATTCCAACACTACCAGAATGGCTATAAGTTTCCTATGTCTAGTAACGAATTAATGTCTGATTGTCGTTCGTGATACTTTTTGTCTTTCGCTTTAAACATGCTTATCAGCTCTTTCTTCAAACGCTCTTTTAAACCAATGTACGCTATGCAATAGGGTCATCTCCCAAGCCACCACATCACCCACACCATCGGAAGAAACCCTCTCGATACAAACCGCCCAACCCCACCTTGAACTTCGGCAAGCCGCCGCCCCCTGTCGCCGTCCCCGCCGCCCCCGTAGCAGCCGCCCCGGCCCCCGTCGGCGCAGCCCCCGTAGGTGGTGCCGCCGCTCCTGCCAACCCCGCAGCCGTCCCCGCAGCCGTCAAACCAGCGTCCGCCGCCGCCGCCCCCGTGGCCACCACTCCGCCGACCCAAGCGAACCCGGTCACGACCGTCAACCAGAACACGGTCGTGGGCGGGGTGACGAAACAGGTGCCCGTGGTGTTCACGCAGACGTTTGCTGGGAGTTTGACGAGAGTGGCGGAGGTGCAGAGCCGGAGCGTGGGGATGGGGACGTTGACGGGGAGTGTGGGGCTGGTGAAGAGTGGGAGCGCGAAGAGTGGGGGGGTGGGGAGGGTTGGGGAAGGGACTGCAGGGATGGGTGGGTGGATGGTGACGGTCGTGGTTGGGGGTATGGTTGTGAGCGGGTATAGGGTTTGGGGATTGCGAGGAGGGCACGATGATGAGAGGGAGGTAAGGGTGAGAGGGAAGGGAGGAGGACATGAGGATGAGAGGGAGGTGAGGGTGAGAGGGAGGTGAGGGTGAGAGTGATGTGACGTATGGGACGAGAGTCATGATGAGACAAAGAGTGAGAGAAAGAGAGGAGCGAACCGAGGGTATAGGAAAGGAAATGCAACATGGGTTTGACGTCGGGAGATGGGTCGCACGTTAGGTAATTCATTCTTATGCTTTTCCAAGACTGCTCAATTCATATGTGGCACAACCAGCATGCTTTGTGAGAAGGAGATTTTCTTTTTATTTGCAGAATTTGGTATGACATGCCTGCATTCCCTTCCTATCATCTATCAAAGTCGAGGGTTTCCGCACTCTCCACCACGCCTTTCCATATTTGCGCCTCGGAAGTACTCGGAATGTTCTTCCATGTCGGCCCTAAGAAAGAAAAAAGGAAAGAAAGAAAGAAAGAGAGGAAGAAACAAAAAACAACCGAAAAACGCCTTGCAGAAAAGAGTTCCAGAATTCTCAACCACCACCACCACGTCTTGCACCATTAGCCATCCGTTGTATTACGAGCAGGCGCTAAGAATGCTCCCCCTGCTGCGTAAAGAACATCCCGCTAAAAACACCTTAGACCGACTTCCGGCTATGCTTGACGGGGGAGAGTGAACGCAGGCGTTTTCTAGTCGATTTGCTCAAGTCGGAGAGGAAGCCGCGGATCGCTTGGTTTCTCTCGAGGCCGAGGGTCTTGGCGGTGAGATCGAACCGTTCCTGTTGAGCTGGAAGAAGAAGAAGAGATTAGTCAATACGTGGTCGACAAATAACCTGACGGCTTAGGATACTCACCGACAACCTGCTTCACCCTCGACAGCTCATGCTCGGCCTTCTCGGCGGCCCAGCCAGCTCGCGTGATGGCGACTGTGAGGTATCGTTCGCCTTTGGCGTATTCCCAGCCTTCGTCCTCGGCGGGTTCGCTGAACAGAAAGTAGCCGCACACGCGATTGAACATTCCGGGTTGCATAGGCCCTTGCGGATCGACTTCTTCACAGTCGGGGCAGGAGAGGCCGAGTTCGTCTCGTAACAGGTTGGCTTGCGCCATTATTTGCCATTGCCGATAGTCCAACGATCTGCTGATTACCATGAGGGCTTCCGGAGGAGGGTTTTGTCCCTTCATCAGCTTTCGGATTGACCCATGAAGATGGATGTTCTTGGCCGACTCGTCGGGACCCGGGTTGCTCGCAAGGTATACGAGCGCTTTCCGTTTGACTATTTGTAAGGCTTGTTGATAGCGATACGGTGGTCTGTCTTCGGCGAGCTGGACGGATCCTACCTGGCTGACGCCGCTTGCGGCCGACGTTGGCTCGAGAAACCGGAGTTCTTTCCATTTGCCTTCATAATCGGAGAGCGTGCTTATTCCCGTGCGTACACGCCACTCCATGGCCCAATGGTCATCTCTTGCGGAAAAGGAAATGGTGTTGGACTCCCTCTTGTCTACCTCTTCGAAAAGAGTATGTCGGATTGTCTTGGCGAGTTGGACGTACGTGGCTGATGTCGAGTTGTCGGATTCTATTCTTGAATAAGTGCCTTCGTCCAGTTGCCACTCTGGAAAGCTCATTTTGATGAGAGCTTGTGTAACCCCAGTCGCATACCTGGACCCGCAGTGACGAAGAGAACTATCACTGTGTGGCCAAGATAGCGACTCGTTAGATTCGTCCACGGCAGCCATGGTAGTCGTGTTCAGATTTGGAGTTTGCGCCCAGCCGCCGCCGTAGCAGGACGTCGTGAGAAGTGTCACCTTGGCATTACGGGGGATCTGGCCCGCGAAATACTCCCTCTGTAGTTTAGGGCTCTCGATACCAAGCTTGTTACCGCCGAGGGAGATCGCCGAGGTCCGCTTTCTACCATGTGCAAAGATAAGGACTAGAACATTCTGGTCTTTGCGTATTGCCTCGACACATTCGTCCCTGACAGTCGCCACGAATCTATCGAGCAGCATGTCTTTTGTCGATGTCTTACTAGTGTTCACAACACGAAGATTTGGCAAGTTGGACAACATCGAATCATCCAAAACTACTCTTCGTTCCCTGTTCGGGCTTCCGTGCGCGTATTCTCCGTATTTCTTCACCATAGTCTCCGGATCGACGCAAGTAAGCCAAACCTGGTTTGGCGAAGTATTCCTGAAAAGATGGTGAAATAGGTAGAAATCGGAGAAGATCCAGCCATCGTTGTCTGGAGACGCGTTGTCCATGTAGTCATTTGGACCGCAGACCGCCACAATTCGCGTTCCAGGAGAGATGTCGGGGGGGCACATGGAGGCAAAAACGCGGCCGCGGAGGCCACCCTGCTCTTGCGCAAAGTCCTTGCCGAAACCACCAAGCTTCGCTGGCTCAATGATCCTTTCGTTGAAGGGAGGATACGACATGACGGAATGCAGTGAGGTCAAAGGGGAAGATAGATAAGGGGAGGTGGAATTGAGGAAAAGAAGCGTGCGAGATTTCGAAGCTCAAGGGGAAGGAAGTCGAACAAGCGGTAAGCCTGAAGTATGCTATTGTGCGACTATGCTGAGAGGAAGGTAAGAAGTCGTTGCTGTAAAACAAATGGGTGACGTCGTAAGTAGGGTTATGTCTAACTGAAGCTTTCTCTAATGTGCTGAAGATTTGTAACTGTAGACCAGGCAAGATTGCAGATGTTCGTAGAGAAAGGAAGAAGGACGAGGTTTGCGGATGGGGGATCGGGCGTCTTTAAGCACCCAAATGACTCTCATGAATCAAATCACGGTTGTGTGACTATGCTACCCAATTCACCCGGCTATCTGTCCCAGGCTTCAACAGACCAACTAGCTCTATTCAATGATCGACGTATTGAACTAGTCTAGATCAGGAGTGAGCTAGCTATATAGAGCAAGATCACGTGCTGGTAGATGTGATTCATAGTCAGGTGAATGCAACTACACTTCGAACAAGCTATGCTACACATGACTGTTTCGACCAAATTCACGCTGTTTTCACAGATTTCTTGTTTGCCTCAGAAAGATTCATCTAGCACTCGGCTAAACCTAGCAGTCGTGCAGCCCACCTCTTATTCCCGACCCGCTTCTCTGGGCCACGTCCCCCGTGGCTCAGGGAAGGCTTCCCGCCGCTAGGCTTTTGGCGGCTAGCGGGGCCACCCCCCCGGTCGATCGGCCACGCCCCCCAAACTTCGCAAAGACGCTCTCTGACCACGAACTTGCAGTGACGACAATTGTGAAGCCGATCGAGGCGAGTGCAACGGTTCAAAAATCCCGGGAAAATATGAAGATTTGACTCAGTAAATGAAATGAGGAATATCGAGGGTCGTGGCTGCTCGAGCTCCCAACTGCCATCATCTTCCCCCGCCCGGATTGATTCCTGCGCGCTGACTACCTCACATATCTTGGGAAGCATAATTGTAGCTCTGAACCAGCCGAGTTTAATGCTTTTAAAATAATTGAAAGATATCGAGGTTTGACCTAGTAAATGAGGTTGAGAATATTACTGCGCTGACTGCTGCGACCCTCTCACCTCTTAGCACCTTCCCTCGTTCGAACCAATCTATGCGCGCTGACTACTCAACATACTTCAAGAAACATAATTGTAACTCTGAATCAGCTGAGTTCAATGCTTTCAAAATAATTGTTTTATATCAAGATTTAATTTAGTGAATGAGATTGAGAATGTTGATGTCTTGAAGTCTCATCAGCAAATGTGCAACTCACATTTACTCATATAAATGAGATTTCTGCGTAAACGAGATTTTCGCGCACGCTAGTACAAAATAGATAAAACAAATTTTTTTTTTTAAATTCAGATGCTTCATTATTTTCAACGTTAATCACATCATCATGAAGAAACATTTGAAGTCAATCAGGTAAAAGCATGTTTAGACTGATCACGTCAAGTCGAGTCATCGAGATCGAGTCAAATTCTCGACTTGTCAAGATTTGATTCAAGTCAGAATTCTTGATCTGAGTATTTGAGTTGAATCAAGATGTTCAACTCAAGTATTTGAGTCGAGTCAGAGAATTGAAATTGAGTATCGACTTGAAATTCTCGATTTGACTCATCAAGACATGAAGATAAATAGATAGATATTCTATTATGACTTTCTACTATGACTCTCTATTCTGACTCTCTATCAAATAGTCTTCATGTTTTTCTATCATAGCTTCTCTTCATGACTTCTTTTCATGACTTCTCTTCATGACTCTTCTTCATGACTTTTCTTCATGACTTCTCTTAATGACTTTCTATCAAACAGTCTTTATAGTTTCTCTTCATGACTTTCTATCATAGCTCTCTATCATAGCTTTCTATCATAGCTCTCTATCATAGCTCTCTATCAAAGCTTTCTATCAAATGATCTTTATGTTTCTCTTCATGTTTCTCTTTATGACTTTCTATCAAAAAGATAATGCAAAGGCGAAAAATCGGAAAAATTTCTATATTTAGCTTTCTTGACGTCATATTCAATTGCTTAATGAGTCAAATCAAGTCAGCGAGTTCTGATTCGACTTGAAATCAATATCAAGTCAAGTTAAGATGTTCAATTCAAGTATTCAAGTTGAATCAAGATGTTTGACTCAAGTACTTGAATCGAGTCAGAATGTAAATATGAAAACTCGACTTGATGATCAGTCTAAGCATGTTCAATTAGCTATTATAATTTATTAAAACAATGTATTCAAGCTTTCACTTTAAAAGATTGCTCATCAGCATGACATTGTGAAATTTACACTTCAAAAACATATCAACAATGCTGAATTTTCTAAAATCTTTCATCAACAATATCAGCAATTCATCTTTAAATAAGAAAAGACTTTAACTGATTGAATATTACTTATGATCTTTTGAAACTGATCATCATAAGTCAATCAGATTCAATTCATGACAATAAAGTTACTTTAAAATAGTTAATAAAATGATGATTTAAATATTAATTGAATACAAAGATTTTTACAACATCATATAAAGTTAACTTTCATATTTAGTTAAGCATTGAATAAAAAGTATGCTGTTACACATAATGAAGAGCTGATCAATGATTAGACTGATCGCGTCAAGTCAAGTATTCGAGTTCAAGTCAAGTACTTGACTCGAAAAGTGTCGAATTGAATTGAAATTTTTTTGAAAAAGTGTCGAGTCGAATTGAGAAGTTGAATTCGAGAACTCAAGTCGAATTGAGAAGCTTGACTCGACAACTCGACTCGAAAACTTGACTCGACTCGACAAGATATTAGATAGATGTAAATAGCTTGATTGAACAGTCTACATGATTTCTCTTCATGACTTTCTATCATGTTTTCTCGTCATGATTCTCTATCAAACAATCTTCATGTTTCTCTTTATGTTTCTCGTCATGACTTTCTATCAAACGATCTTCATGTTTCTCTTCATGTTTTTCTTTATGACTCTCTATCAAACGATCTTCATGTTTTTCTTTATGTTTCTCGTCATGACTTTCTATCAAAAAGATAATGCAAAAAGATAATGCAAAATCAAAAAACCGAAAAAAATTCTATATTTAGCTCTCTTAACGTCAAGCTCAAGTTCTTGATGAATTGAGTTGAATTGACTCAATTTTCAGTCGAGTCAAGTCGTGTTGAATTGAAAATATGAGCAATTCGACTTGAATCAAGTTGAAAATATGAGCAACTTGACTCGATATTGATTCAAGTTCAAAATGTCAACTCAAAACTCAACTTGATGATCAATTTATCAATGATTAATTTAATTTATATACTCAAATTCTTGAAAATTATGATTTACAATCTTCAGACATTTACAACATGAATGAAAAAAACTTCATCATGAAAATAGTGAGTAAGTGCAAAGTCATATATTTCAGAGAGCAACTATTAATAATGACTTAAGATGATAATTGAAAGTGAGTTTCACTCATTAAATATATGAGTTTTGACAAAGTGATTTTACAAGTCTGATTCATCTTCAAAGACAAGATGCATTTAAAGATTTAATTCAATGCTTTGAAGAATGTAGACTGATCATCGAGTTGAGTTTCAAGTTGACATTTTGAACTCGAATCGAGATCAAGTCGAGTTGCTCACATTTTCAACTTGACTCGAGTCGAGTTGCTCATATTTTCAATTCAACGCGACTCGATTCGACTGAAAATTGAGTTAACTCGACTTGACTCGTCAAGAACTTGAGCTTGACATCAAGAAAGCTAAATATAGAAATTTTTTCGATTTTTGACTTTTGCATTATCTTTTTGCATTATCTTTTAATAGAGAGTCATGAAGAGAAACATGAAGATCATTTGATAGAGAGTCATAAAGAAAAACATGAAGATCGTTTGATAGAGAGTCATAAAGAGAAACATGAAGATCGTTTGATAGAGAGTCATGACGAGAAAACATGATAGAAAGTCATGAAGAAAATCATGAAGACTGTTTAATCAAGCTATTTATATCTATTTAATATCTTGTCACGTCAAGTCAAGTTTTCGAGTTGAATTATTGAATCAAGCTTCTCAACTCGATCTGAGTGATTGAGTTCAACTTCTCAACTCGACTCGACACTTTTTTAAAAAAATTTCAATTCGACTCAACACTTTTCAAGTCGAGTACTCGATCTGAACTCAAGTACTCAACTTGACGCGATCAGTCTACAAACAGTTGACTTTAAAAACATATGAAATATTGTTTTCAGAGCTGTTGTTTGATGCAGATGTGACAAACTTTTTTGCTTTGACTTTATCTGCATTTGCAGCAACAGAAAATCTTGCAGATAATACAGCACACACTTATTTCTTTTCTCATAATATAACTCTTTCACATTTCTCTTCATATTTGCAGAAGAAAGTACTTGCAAACAGAACTTTGAAAGAACAAATGTTCTTTATGAAGAGAAACAAGTTGATGTTTAAAACTAAATCAGTTTCAAACTATATAGAAAGTTTGAAGCGATTTCTATTACATCTTCAACTGTTAATGCATTTTACTGCAAGTATTTCTGCTTGAGCAACAGAGTTAAGCACATTGACGTTGTCAAGAAATAGAGTACAGATGCAATATAAAAAGTCGTATCAAAGCAATAAAGAAAGCAAACAATGAACATGTGCAATGATCATGCTAGTAGAAAGATACTGTAAAACGTGTATGTTTCTGTCTCTATCTACAAGTTGCAATGACATCTATATGTACACTCGAGAAACGTTTTTCAACTCTTCTATCATTAACTCAGATCTCAATCTCTTTTCTTTTACTAACTATCTTGTGAAGATGATGCAAGCAGCTTCACAACATTTATTCTTCATTTAATTAATGATCATTTCTTAATCACTACAAAAAGAATCAAGAAGAAAACAGAAAGAGAACAGCAGAGAAACAATCTATTCATCAACGTTCAAGAAAACAGAAAGAATACAATCTATCATTAATGTTCAAGCAATTGTTCTTGAATGTTTTCATTCATCATCTTTCATCAACTTAATATCATTCTTGACGCAGTAGAAATAGAATTTAGACTCATAGACTGCAATTTCAATCTCTTTCATTCTTTCATAAGCTTTTCTCATTTGATTCAATGCAGATTTTCAATGAAATTCAACAAACTCTTTTACTTACTTCAGATTCTGATCAAACAAAAGACTTTTTTCTTTCAACATCTTCATCAAATTTCAGCTTTAAAGATTTATCAGCATGTTCGAAGTTGAACATACTTCTCGAATTTTCACGATGACAGAATGATGAAATGATACTTTCTCTTATTTATCGTTTTCTAGTTCAGAAGAAGTCACGTCAATGAGTCTTTAATCTTGTAGTGTGATGATCACTTCATTCTTAGTTTCACATTTCACAATTTTCACGTTGACTTCATCTTTGAAGATCACTGTATGATAGATGAGCATTGCAATGCGTGATTCATCAGATTTATCTTTATTGTTGTGTGATAAATGTGACATTCAGAAATGAACACTGTCTGCGAAGTAAGACTGATTCACTCATTTCAGATCTGATCTTCGCGAATCATTCTCATTGAACATCTCAAGTACTACATAATGAGTATAGTCATTCATTACTAGATTTCGCTTGATCGCTTCTTTTCATCATTTTTTCATGCAAAGATGTAAATCAAGAATAAATTTATCATTTTTATCAATTAACTCATCTGCAAACACTATTATGTTCTGAATTCAACTTTGTTCTCTATCACTTATTAAATCATTGACATTCAGATTCACATGTTTTATGAGTTCTGAATTGTTCTTGAAAGTGATTTTCATGAAATATGAAAAGATCAGAAAATCGATTTTGTGATTTGATTAAAGAGTCACAGTAATAAGATAGTACATTATATTCTGACGTACTAGTTGTTGCAACGTGATGTACATAGTCATTCTTAATTAGTCGTGATTTGTAAGATCTAAGTCATCTCTTTGATGTCATAAGTACATGTTTAGTTTCTCTTTTATCAAGACTCATGTATTGTCATTCAATATTCAATCAAACACATTTGATAACATTATTGCATTGTTTTTCTTTCACTTCTGATACTTGATCTTCTTTATAAACATGTTATGAATCAGAAACATATCAATCTTGTAGTTCTGTGACATATGCAATCATAGTTGAAATAGTTGTAGTGAGTCAGTAAAGCGAAAGAAATGACTATCTCGATAAAATCAATCTGCGAAAGTGACATCAATTTTCACGAAATCTAGTTGAAATCTATAGTCATATATGATATTTATATGATCAAGAAGTATTTCAAATGACAGCTTATTTATCAGTAACTTGAGTTTATTTCTCAGTCTCTGAAGATGTAAATGACACACAAACGTTTCTTCATTCTTAGTTTCAAAGCAATATTCTCTCAGCAACTTCATTGTCATGATTGAAGATATTGAATCAAGATAATTGAGTCTCTGCTTTCATATATGAGACATTCATATGCAAAAGCATGCTTTACTCTCTTTCATCTCTCAGATATTTTTGATGATTTGATAATGCAATCATTGAACTTTTGATCATACACTTTCTTTCGCTGTCAGAATGATAGCTTTCTCACAAACATTTGCAGTATCACTCATTTCTGTTTCTAAGCTGTACTGTAGAAGAATCTTTTCATTATTCATAATTACATCTAGCAAAAAAGCAAGTCTTTGCTCATCATATTCTGCTAACTTCGAGAACATCAAAGCGATCAAGATAAGAAAATGAGAAAACATAAAAAGATGTACATGTGATGTTCTTGAAGAATTTAACGATGTGAACGAAGCGATCATGTCAAAAGAGATTGATGTAACAACTCTACCCTCTTATTTTCGATCGTCATATGAGCATATGACGCTCTCAATTCTCTCGGCGACGATTTAGGGTTAGGGTTAGGGTTAGGGTTAGGGTTAGGGTTAGGGTTAGGGTTAGGGTTAGGGTTAGGGTTAGGGTTAGGGTTAGGGTTAGGGTTAGGGTTAGGGTTAGGGT
>JAABUV010001523.1_pt1 | contig 33547 bp, 36 predicted proteins | sample 5559971 | NCBI WGS metagenome assembly JAABUV01 (sample SAMN10711881, study PRJNA513362) | rock metagenome | isolation source: Antarctica rocks | place: Antarctica: Victoria Land, Knobhead nord | collected 2015-12-19
CGAATCAGTGATCTCTGAGCAGTCTGAATCATCAGAGAAAATGTCTATGAATGAGCTAGAAGAACAACTCTTCGCAGTCTATTTCAATGATGAATGAGTACAGATCATGATAACTGCGTTAAGAGACAATCAACGAAAGCTTAAAGAATTTTCATTAGCGAAATGTACGCTGCGAAGTGATCGAGTCTACTATAGAGATAGACTATTGATATTCGAAGATGAGAAACTGCGACTACGTCTGCTTCAGTTAAGTCATGACACGTCTATTGCGAGTCATTCAGAAAGAGTCAAGATCTACGAAATACTCAGTTATCATTATTACTGGCTCGAAATGATCAAGACAGTAGTTCGCTTCGTACGCAATTGTCATCTATGCTCTCGAGTGAAGATCTCTAGAGAAAAATATCAGAAAGCTTTGAAGTCTCTTGATGTATTCAATCGTCGCTGAAAAGACATAGTCATGAATTTCATCGTGACAGTATCTGAAAGTAAGAATCTGAACGAAAATTCGACAATCAATATTCTGATAGTCGTGAACAGACTATCTAAACAAGTGCATTACGAGCCTATGAGTGAAATTACAGCTCTAGATACAGCTCGAGTTTTTTATCGTGCAATATGAAAACATCATGAATTACCTGATTCAATCGTCTCGAATCATGAAACTCAGTTTGTCAGTCACTTTTGAGACGAACTTTGTATTCAATTGAAGATTCAAGTCCGATTGTCAACTGCGTTTCACTCAGAAACGAATGATCAAATCGAGAACATCAACGACGTTTTGAAACAATATCTTCGAGTCTTCGTGTTCTTTATGCAGAACGACTGAACTGCATGACTGTCATCAGCTGAATTTGTCATCAACAATCACTTCTTCGAAAGCACTCAGTGCACGTCGTTTCTAGCTAACTTCGAACAGCATTCTCGAATGAGGTTGAAATCAAAGAAGGCTCAGAAGAACATTATTGAACACTCGAAATGAATACATGTCGATCTGTTTGTTCAGAAAATGAATCGAATCAATGAAATTCTGCGAGAACAAATGATCTTAGCTCAAGCATATCAGAAACAATTCGCTAATGTTCATCGACAACACGTTCTCAAGTATGCAATTAATGATATGATTTGATTAGATGCTCGCAATCTGATGATTCATTGACTCAGCAAGAAGTTATCTAATAAATTCGAGAAATCTTTCAGAATCATCAAAATTGTTAGTTCTCATTCTTATCAGCTAGAGTTGCTCAATGACTGATTCTGTTTCGATGTCTTTCATACTTATCTGCTTCATCCTGCGACCAACGACCCCTTATCTGAACAAATACCTTCCGCGCCGTTTTCAATAGTCTTCGTCGAAGAAGTGCTTAGCTGAGAGATGAACGAAATATTGAACTTCCGAGTAAAGAACTCTCAGCTAGAGTATTTAATTAAGTGAACTGAGATAGAAGAAAACAGTTGAGTAAAGTTTGCGAATGTGATGAATGTCATCGAAGTCATGAACGTCTATCACGCCCGAAATCCCGATCATTCGAGTAAGAATTCATGAATCGCTTACGTGCAAGAAAGCAGCGACTCTAAATATGAATCAGAGAATTAAAAGTCTCGCAGAAGCTTCGACTTCAAAAAGAGAAATCTATTGTCACGATTTTAGCATGTGTTACTCGAAAGATGTTGGGAAAAGAGATGTTAGATCACTTAGATGATGTTGAACAATATTATAGATGATGATAGACGTGAGATTATCAGTGATGTTATGAAGATTCCTCGATACGAATGATACTCAGCGTTCATGAGGTATAAGAACCTCTGAATGATCTCTTTCTTTTCTTTCTTCTTCGTGCAACGTCTTGTATCTAAAATCTAGTTATTAGAATTTCATTCTGATTTCATTCAGCTCTCAGTCCGTGACAGAAAAGTAAGTGACTAAACGAAGAATCTTGTTCTCATAATATTGAGAAAAAATGTCTTTAAACACATAGTTTGAAGCATTAATTTCTATCACAATCTTGTAATCTGAAGTATAGTAACAAAGAATAATCTTGAAAGTAAAGATTTTCTTAAGAATGTTGAATGCAATCTGACATTTCTGAAATCGAACAAAGAGTACATCTTTTTGATGAGATGAGTGAGCGAGATAGTTATTCTACTATAATCATAGATGAATCTTCTATAAAAGTTCATGAAATTTAAAAAACTTTGAACATCTTTAACATTGATCAAGATGAATCAATTGACAATGATGTTTATCTTAAAAGAATTCATCTTAATTTCTTTGATGATGATTATCAGTTTTAAATACAAGACTTAAGTGATGTAAAACTTGCATTTGATTATATTCATCTGAAGATTTGCTTCTTGCAGCTTTCGCAGAATGAACTTGACATGAATCTCATGCTTGAGTTCATTGTTGAAATAGATCAAAATGTCATTCAAATAAGCTGTATAAAACTTATTTAAATGTTTGCAAAGAATATTGTTGATGTACTTCTGAAACAAGACAGACTCATTACATAGATTGAAAAGCATGACTAGATACTTGAATAATTCAAATCAAGTGCAAAAGACGATGAAAGTTTCATTTTCTTCTTTGATTTGAAGTCGATTGAACACAGAAATGATATTCAGCTTGATAAAGATTTTAGCTCAATTTAAATGATTCAGCATTTCTGAGATCAAAGACAGAAAATATCAATTCTTGACTGTGATAATGTTCAGATCTTAATAATTCACGTAAAAGCGAAGTTCTTCTTTAAGTTTCTTAATGAAGAGAACAGAGATAATCATCTGAAAGTGACTGACTCAAATGAAATCTTTGCTCAGATTTTCATTCAAATAATGATGAAGTTCTAGAATTTTATCACGACTCATGTCATACAAAGCGAAGACTGAGAATTGAGCATCTTCTTTAAGATGTATGACATGATCATGAGCTCAATGCAAAGACAAAATATTGACATTCTTCTTGAAAAAGACATCTAGAAACTTAAAATATTTGAATGATAGAATTGTGACTGAATCAACATTCTTACTTTGTTAATAGACTTTAAGATCTTCTTATGTCGTGAATGCAATCAAATGAAATTTCTTTTTCATTTAATGAAGATTCAAACAATGATTCTTATCATACATACTGTCTTGAAAGCGAGATAAAAACTGAGTAAGAGTTGAGCTGTTCTTTGAACAGACAATGTCGAGAGATAAAGTTCAAGTGCGATATAGAGAGCTTTGAAATCAACAGAGTGAGCATGAACACATGCAATGATCAATCTAGTAGATAGATAGATCTAGAAGATAGACTAGATACAGATGATTAAATAAATAGATAAATAGATAGATAGATAGATTTGTCTCTATGTAGATGCTCTCGTCTAGAAAAGAGATCAAAAGACGATGAGTAAAAGATGAAGAAGAAAACTTCGCTCAAGAAATCTCTATAAATAATAGTCAATATTCTCATGAACTCTGAAGATGCAACTGAGTCATGCTCGAGAAATCTCTATCAATAGTAGTCAATGTTCTCATGAACTCTGAAGATGTAACTTGTTAAAACTTTTTCGCATGAAATTATGTAACAGCAATGATTAAATAATTATTGAGTAATCAGAGTCTTGAAAGTGATCGCTCTGATCGCTTGAATCAGAAGTGATCACAGTGAGCATGATGAGCATGATGCTCATCTTACTCATCTTGCTCGAGAATGATCAGAGTGATCATTCAGAGCAGAAACAACTTGACACGATTCTTTTATGTCTATATAACGATAATCATTCTCTTAGATAGAAACTTCATGCTCCACTCATGTAATAGTCAATACAGTCTATTGTCTTAGTTATTCTCAAATCTTCAGTCTAGTGATTAGTTTGTTACTATACTGATCTTTGTTTATATCTTGTGTTGTTAAAGAAACAATCATTACACTTTGAGCATCACTCTTTCACAAGATATCAGAGCATCATTTTATCATGATCATTATGTCATTCTCAGAACGAATCACATCAGCAAACATCATCGCATTCTCGAATAACAAGTCATCAATTAAGATATCAACATTGAATCTGTATTATGAAGATAGAGATAAGCTCAACGCTTTTCTTATACAAGTGAACGTCTATGTCAGAGCACACAAGAAACTAAGTTCATCTCATGACAAGATATTGTTTGCATTCTCGTACTTCAGAAAAGATGTCTTCAAATGATTTAAATCATTGATAAGAAATCACTTGAAGAATAAGTCAGAAGATCAAGAAGATGAAATCAACAGAGTTTTTGAAGACTTTTTTAACTTTGAGCAAGCAATACAAAGAATGTATGAAAACATAGATGCAAAACGAATCATCGAACGACAGCTGTATGATATTAAGCAATCAGAATCAGCATTCAAGTACGTTGCTGCGTTTCAGTCAATCGCAGCAGAGATCGAATGAAATGACTCAACTTTTACAGCACAGTTGTATAGAGAACTGAAGAATGTGATAAAGAACGAGATAGTTCATACAAATAGACTTGCGACTTTGCATGCTATGATTAGCAAGACAATCGTGCTGAATAATCGACAGTACAAGCGAAAACTTGAAAAGAAGAACATGATCGCTTATGTCTCAGTTGCATAAAGCAAGAAAAAGAAGAAGCAACTTTATTACGATTCTCAGTCTATGAAGTTAGACGCAACTCAAAAGATATCAACGAATGCTCGCGATAAAACTGTTTAGCAAAGCAAGACATGTTATACATGTGAAAAGCTAAATCATTTCTTCAGAGATTGTACTCAGAACAAGTACAAGAACAAGTCAAAGCTTTATGATAAACAAGACAGATCTTTCGCAGCAATAAAAGAAGATCAGAAAGACAAGCATCAAGCATTGTCGTGAACAGCATGTTACAAAGACAATTGTCACACTCATCTGAGTGATAAGAAAGATTCTGAATGATATTCAAAACTCTCACGAAAGAATCATTTCTATGCAGCAACTCATCATCAGTCAGAAGTACACGATGAGAAAAGTGATGAAAGTTCGTTCACTATGATCGCGAAATCAGAGATTCTCGACAGCGAAGCATATGACTCGAACAGATTGAACAGCACTGAGAAAGCTATTCATCAAGCAGTCGAAGAAGAAAATCGACTTAGCGAAACTCTACGAGCATTCATTATTGCAGCAGAAGATGCTCTCAAGCAAGAAGAGAATCGTCTTAAAGTAAAGAAAGATTTCAGAAAGTTTACAAATCAAGCGAGTTTTATAAGCATGTAAAATGAATTGTACACTCTCTTCAGACAGAAAGAGAAAGATTTTTCACGACAAATGCAACAGATCAAGAATGATATACATCAAGCTATTTATGACACAATGCAAGATGAGTCAATTGCATCACGCAAAGACATTTGATATCGTGACATAGTCATAAAGAAGTCACTCACAGAAGTCAAGTTCATCAAGCAACAAGAATATGTACTTCTTGATGAAAATCATATATTCAGAGAACTTAGATAAATAACAAAAGTCATCAGAGAGAGATTTGATTTGTGTGATTTAAAGAAGTATTCACAGAAGAAGATTGATTCAAATCGATTTCAGTACATAGAACAAGTACTTGAGAAGTAAGCTTCTAGTTCAAAAAACTAGAAGACTCTTTAACTGACAGATCATTGAAGAAGTCTAGTCAAGAGTTGAAAATCGAAAGCATATTTATCTTCACAAATGACTTGACGCAGTTACGAGTCTGAGTCAAGATCAACGATCATACAGCACGTCTATTCATTGACAGTGATTGTACAAGAAACTACATGTTCTCAGAATTTGCTAGAAAAGCGCAAATATCTATGCAGAAGAAGAAAGAATCTTACAATCTGCAAAACTTCAATGAAACACTCATGAAGTATAATAACAAACTAATAGATCAAGAGACTCGACTCATTCACTTAAGACTTGAACATCATTGAGAAAAGTTGCGTTTAGACGTTACGAAGCAGTCAGGCAGCGATATAGTTCTAGATATATCATGACTTCGTATGATCAATTTGATGATAGATTGAGTCAATGAGACAATCGCTTTTCTTCATACAGAAACGACGCGATTGCACTTGATATTGAAGTCATCAGAGAGTGTGAAAATCTTTGCAATGACAGCGAACGATATGCGCAGCGAGCTGAAGAACAGCTTAGATGCACAGATGTTATGAAGCAGAGAGGTTAAAAGTAATCTCGCTATCGTTAAAATTTCTAAAAAATATCAGAAATATAAGATTCTGTTTGAGAAAGAAAGTGATCAAGAGACACTACTCAAACATCAATCATGAGATTATGAGATCAAGCTTATAGATGACAAGAAACTCACGAAACAGTTCATTTATTCATTGTCAACAGAAAAGCTTGACGCTTTGTGACAATATCTGAAAGAGAACATGCAAAAAAAATTCATTAGAAAATTGCAGTCATCAACAGAATACTCAATTCTGTTTGTTTCAAAATTGAATGAAAGTCTAAAACTATATGTCGATTACAGAGCATTGAATAACATCACGATTAAAAACAGCTACTCGCTATCGCTCATATTTGAACTGCAAGACAGACTGCAGAAAGCACAGTGATTTACGAAATTCAATATATTCAAAGCGTTCAATTGAATACAAATTAAAGAAGAAGACGAGTGAAAGACAGTCTTTTGCACTCGACTAGAACATTACGAGTATTTGATCATGTCTTTCGATCTAATCAATGTCTCAGTCACGTTTCAGACATTTGTGAATAATGTACTACGACGTTATCTGAATCAATTCGTCATAGTATATTTGAACAATATACTAGTATATTCAAAGACGAAGAAAGAACATGTGCAACATGTTAAGAAAGTTCTACAGACTTTAAAGAAAGTCGATCTGCGCATCAAGTCAGGAAAAAGTGAATTTCATGTACAGAGCGTACAGTTTTTGAGATTTATAGTCACGTCTCAGAATCTAAGAATGAATTCAAAGAAGATAGAAGCTGTTACGACTTGATTGACGTCAAAGTCAAAGATCGAAGTTCAATTCTTTTTAGAATTCGCGAACTTTTATAGATGCTTTATAGAGAAATACTTCAGAATCATCTTGTCACTTATGAATCTTACGAAGAAGAATATATCGTTCATGTGAACTGAGAAAGCAGAAGAAGCTTTCAAGAAGCTGAAGAAATTATTCATCTCTCAGTCAGTACTGATCATGTTTAAATCAGAAAAACCTATTATGCTTGAGATGAACGCGTCAGATGAAGCTATTGAGACGTGTATCAGTCAATCAGACGATAAGAAACGTCTGAATTTTATTGCTTACTACAGTCGTAAGCTTACAGTCGCTGAATTGAACTATAAAATACACAACAAGAAGCTACTAACTATTGTTAACTCTTTCAAACAATAAAGAGTGTATCTGAAAGAATCTAGACATCAGATTCAAGTATATACAGATCATAAGAATCTGCTATACTTCACGATCACGAAAGTTTTAAATTGAAGACAGATTAGATGATCGAAGAAATTGTCATCGTACAACTTTCAAATTCAATATTGAAAGAAATCTGAAAACTTGAAGATTGATGTCTTGAGCAGAAGAGTAGATCACATGACAGATAGATCACAGATAAATCAGACTATCTTACAATAAAATCAAGATAATTTCATTGTCTACAATAGACAAAATGCAGCTACGCTACGAATCTACAATCGAGATCTCAAGAAACGAATAAAGCTAAAGCTAGCAAAGAACTCAGTTGCGCAGAATATTATAGAAAATATCGCTGACAACGCGAACTTTGAAATAACTAACGAAATACTAACATTTCAAGATCTCATCTATGTTTCAACAAGATGTAGACAAGAGATAATAAATGATTATCATGAGTCAATGATACATGAACATCAAGATTCAAATAAAATCATTGAAAGAATATCTAGAATTTACTACTTTTCTAAGATGAGAAAACAAGTAGAAAATATCATAAGAAAGTGTGATGTATGCATTTGAACAAAACATAGTCAACACAGATCTTATGAACTTTTGAAAAGTCTCAGCACATTAGATCATGCATGAAAAAGCATAGCTTTGAACTTTATAGTTAAGCTATCAAAGTCAAAAGAAAGAGTTACAAGAACAACGTACGACTCTATATTAATGATCACAAATAAACTAATCAAGTACAAATACTTCTTGTCATACAAGAAAGCAACATTCGCGAAAGATTTATTTTACATGTTCTTGAGAATGATTGTAGCAAATCATGAATTATCAGACGAGATAATTTCAAATAGAGACAAGTTCTTCACATCGAAATTCTGAAAATCGTTGATGAATCAACTAGAAATTCATCATAAGTTGTCAACAGCTTATCATTCACAGATGAATGAATAAACGAAAAGAATGAATCAGACATTGAAACAGTATCTCAGATGCTATATTAACTATAGACAGAATGATTGAATACAGCTACTGTTAATAGCACAGTTGACTTTCAATAGCATAACAATGAAAGTAATCAGCATGTCATCATTCTTTGCAAACTACAAGTTCAAGTCAAAGACTCTTAAGAAATCGTGTGAATTTGCACAAATAGCTCAGAAAGCTATGATACAGATCAAACAAATACATTTGTTGCACAAAGAGCTGCAAAAGAACATTCAGTTTCTAAGTAAGCGCATGATTCTGTATGCAAATAAGAAAAGAGATAGAGAATCTACTCTTAAAAAGAGAAACAAAGCTTATCTACTAAGACGAAATATCAAGACGAAAAGATCAAGTAACAAGTTGAATCACACAAAACTAGAATCATTTGAAATTTTAAAAGAAAAGAGATTGATTAACTACAAGTTGAATCTTTCAACATTTATGAAAATACATTCAATATTTCATATTTCTCTTTTGAAGTTTGCAGACTTGAATACATCAATTCAAACAGAATCTTCAGAAATTAATTCAGAGAGTCAAAACATCAAGTACGAAGTAAAGAATATACTAAATCAACAGAATATCAAAGATCAGTCTCATTGATTAGTCAAGTGAAAAGATTATGAACATATTGAGAACACTTGAAAATCAAAGAAGAATCTTAAGAACTGTCAGATGCTTCTGCAACAGTTTCAGTTAAGAAACTCAATTAATCAAAGTCTGATGAAATCTCAATCTGCTTGAAAGACACGTCAAAGTGAAGATCGTTCAGCGATAATTCGCTAGTCTTTCTCTTTTCTTTCTCGAGCTCGACAATGTTTCAAAACTCTCATTCAATCATCGTCTGTTTCTTGTTCTTCAGAAACACAAATTGATTTTGCAGATGAGTAGTTCTTGCGAAGATCTCTTGCATCTGCTTGTGAGCATTCAGCAGCTCATGAAGAACGCGATCACGTTCTGCCTTTATTCTTTTTCACTTCATCATCAAGAAAGTAAGATTGCATTTGCGATCGAGATGTACACACTCGATGCAACGATTGAATTCATTGTCGACACGACATTTCTTTTGCAAGCGACTGCAGTGCTCACAAGAACGCATGACAGCATGCTCAGAACTTGTACGCTCAAGAAGATCTCTGCAACGCAAGATAGAGTTTTTTGTTGTGCAATGAGAAAACATGAAGAAAAAGTGATTTTCAAAACGAAAATCTTAAAAGAGAATCTAATGTTAAAACTCTTTCACATGAGATTATGTAACAGCAATGATTAGATAATCATTGAGTAATCAGAGTCTCGAAAGTGATCACTCTGATCGCTTGAATCAGAAGTGATCACAGTGAGCATAATGAGCATAATGCTCATCTTGCTCATCTTGCTCAAGAATGATCAAAGTGATCATTCAGAGCAGAGACGACTTGACATGATTCTTCTATGTTTATATAATGATGATCGTTCTCTTAGATAGAAGCTTCGTGCTCAACTTATGTAATAGTCAATACAGTCTATTGTTTTAGCTATTCTCAGATCTTCAGTCTAATGATTAGTTTGTTACTACACTGATCTCTGTTTATATCTTGTGTTGTTAAAGAAACAATCGTTACACAACTCAATAGCTCTGTTCAAGAAATCTCTATTAATAGTAGTCAATGTTCTCATGAATTCTGAAGATGCAACTCAATAGCTTTGCTCGAGAAATCTCTATCAATAGTAATCAATGTTTTCATGAACTCTGAAGATGCAACTCAATAGCTCTGCTTGAGAAATCTCTATGAATGATAGTCAATGTTCTCATGAATTCTGAAGATGTAACTCAATAGCTCTGCTCAAGAAATCTCTATGAATGATAGTCTATATTCTCATGAATTCTGAAGATGTGATTGAATCAATGCTGTTTTATGAGTCATTGAAAGATAAGACTTCGTCTCACGACAATAGTCAAAGTCATGTGATGCAATTTTGACTCATCAGAGTCTAGACTAGAAAATGAGATTGATTCAAGATTCAAGAAGACATCGATTTTCTTTAGAATGACGTTAAACACTTCAATGTCTTTGACACAAGCAGCATGATCAAAGTTTCAAACTTTCAACTCAATTATGTCAAGTTGTGTAAAAGATTAATTGAATTGATTTGCTTGAAAAACAACAGAAGTTCTAAAGAAAGAAGAATTTTGATACTTGATTTTTGATGAGTATTCTTTTTAAATGACTTGAAAAATACAACTAAAAGCTTCTTGTTTCAAATGAAAGACAAGATTGAACAAGATTTGTTTCTTGTGAATGAGCTGAGTATTAATTGACTTTTCATGAGTAAATGAAAGATTATATTGCTTCTTGTGAGCAGATGAAAAACTGAATTACTTCTTGCAAGCTAATTGAGAACTGAATTGCTTCTTATGAGCGAACTGAAAACTGAATTACTTCTTGCAAGCGAACTAAGTGCTGAATTGCTTTTTATGAGTAATCTGTAAACTGAATTATTTTTTGTGAGTGATCTGTAAATTGAATTGCTTCTTGTGAATGATTTGTGAACTGAGTTGCTTCTTGTGAGTGAATTGAGAGCGAGACTGAAGAAAAGCTACTTTGTTAACTTCAAGCGAGAAATTTTCTTCTTGTTGATTAAAATCATAAATATTGACGAGAAATTAACAACAATAATTAAGACAGAAAAAGAAAAACAAGATGAGAATATTGTGTTCAAAATTGACATCAATTACGTACTGATGAAGTCATGATAAATTCATGATAATGAGATATTGACTTAATTCAATGACATAAAAGAATAGTCTTTCAATGTATTCATTGAGAATCATTGTGATTTCAATGACATAAGTAATGTCATTAATTAAAGTGACTTGATCATTAAATTCTTGAAGTCTGTGAGAGTGAGTTAATTAATGCAAGAAAAGATGATGTTGTTACACAAAGAATTTATTTATAAAGACATAAGCAAAAACTTCACTATTAATCAGAGCGAAAGTGAGAACTTTAAATTGAGCTTGACGTAAAATACAGAATACTATCATGTAATTATTTTTGAATGTTGAATTGAATTCAAAGAGTTTCAAGACAGATTTAGCAGAAAACTTTCTATATGATTGAAGTGGGAGTGAAAAGATTGAAACTAGTAGACAAAATGATATGTATACAGATCTCTGAGCATGACTTAGCTCAGAAACTAAACTTTTCTTGTGAGCAGCGAAACTTCTTTATTTATACTGATGATGTCACTGTCATAGATGTTTATGATACGCAGAGTGAAGAGCTTCTTATTTGAGCATTCTTTAGTAATTTTGCTTAAATGTTGCAACTTGCAGTAGTAGCACAGCTTTCACTTGTTGCAAATTTTCTTGATCTCAGAAATGATCAGAATCTTATCTTGAATGATGATAATGACAAAGCTTAGATTCATTGACTTATCGAGAAATAAAAGAGAGAGAAACGAAGATATTGTCAAGACAACAGTCACAGAAATGATGATCTTTGAATTCAAAAAGTTACTAGTCAATGCAGAAATGTTCTTGACTTTAATGAATAAAATGATGATGAAGATGAAGCAAAATTAATGATGCTTAAGCTGCTGAAACTCTTCATTAATGTCAAAGAATACTTGAACTCATTGATGAAAGATGAATAATCAAGTTTCATTAAAATTTCATCAGAAGAAGATGATGACTTGAATGAAATAATTGACATTGCGCTTCAGACAGTCAATCAACAAGAAATCTTTCATCAAAGAATATTCTTTCTTTTAATAAAAGAGATTATAATAATTGACAAAGCTATTCATGTCTTACTTCAAAGTTTTACGAAGATATAAATAAACATCTTCTGTTTTGAAAGAATTGTTGCAGCAATGATGTAACTTATGTTATCAATCTGTAAAGATGAAAATGATACAAAGATCATTGACTCAATATTGATTCATTAGATTATGAGTCTTCTTATTTATGATAAGTTGTGACTCGACATAAACGATCTTGACTCGATGAAAGAAGTAATGATCATTATTCATGTTCATGCGCTGTATCAGACTCTGCTCTCATGCATTCAATTAATCTTTGTTCTTCTCATACTTAAATATGTCAAGAAGCTTCTTGAATTTAAAAGCAATGAAAATAACAACAGAATTTGCAGAGAGATGAATGACAAGAAAAGATTGATTGTTCAAAGTTTGTGCAATGATCTGAATTATCATTGCAAGAGACTGAGAATTCAACTTTATATAAACTGAAAAACTGAGAATGATGAATGAAAATGAAATGATAACATCATATTGTTGAACTTGATTTTGAAGCTCATGCATTACGCGAAAGATCTTGACTAAATTTTCGATCACACTTTGAGTGAACTGTTTAACAGCATGCTCATCGTCAATTGAAAGATTGTGAGATAACTTCATTTGAGCAAAAGAATAACTAAATGAGATTTCAATGTATGAAAACGTTGCAGAAAGTGTAGATCTTTCATAATGTCAGAAACTGAGCTAAACTAAAGATACTATTAATATAAAAGACTAATATTATTATTACTTTGATAAAATCTAGATACAAGATAATACATCAGATAATGTACAAGACGAAAGATAAAGAGTGAAAGAAAAGAATGAGAACTCAACTTTTATATACATGAATTGAGCAGAATCAAGACTAGACAGTAGTTTTATTGACTTAAGATTGCAAAAGTTTGCACACATGATTGAGATGATTAAAACAAAATTGCTGAAACTAGATTAAGATGATGATGATTAGATTAATGACTTGACATCATGACACAAACTGTCAAAATGCACTTTCAATCATAGTAAAGTTATCTTTCTGAGATTCATGATGAGATGAAAAAATATTCAGATGAAACAGTTTTGTATCAATGCAATCACTAGCTGATCTGAACTCAAGTCTGCAAAAAACATTCTTGTATTCTTGAAATTTGCGAAATTTTATCAACAATTTATAAGAAAGTTCTCTTAAATCATCACGCTCTTAATAAATTTAATCAAGAATGCGAAGAAGAAAACGATGCATTCATTCTTCATAATGACATCGAAAGCAAGAGAAGCTTTTAAAAGATTGAAAACAATCTTTGTTAATGCTTTCATTTTAAAACACTATGATTGAGATTAAACTGATCACGTTGAGTTGAATCATCGAGGTCGAGTCGAGTTCTCAACTCGTCAAGACTTAATTCAAGTCAGAATTCTTGACTTGAGTATTTGAGTCAAGTCAAGATGTTCAATTCAAGTATTTAAGTTGAATTAGAAAGTTGAAATCAAGTATCGACTTGAAATTCTCGATTCAACTCATCAAGACATGAAGATAAATAAATAGATATTTTATTATGACTTTCTATTATGACTCTCTATCATAAATTTCTATCAAATAATCTTCATGTTTCTCTATCATAGCTTCTCTTCATGACTTCTCTTCATGACTCTTTATCAAACAATCTTCATAGTTTTTTATTATGACTCTCTATCATAGCTCTCTATCATAGCTCTCTATCAAAGCTTTCTATCAAATAATCTTCATGTTTTTCTTCATGTTTCTCTTTATGTTTCTTTTCATGTTCTTCTTTATAACTTTCTATCAAAAAGATAATGCAAAAAGATAATGCAAAGGCGAAAAATTGAAAAAATTTCTATATTTAGCTCTCTTGATGTCATATTCGATTGCTTGATGAGTCGAGTTGAGTCAGCGAATTCTGATTCGACTCGAAATCAATATCAAGTCGAGTCATGAGATTCAACTTGAGTATTCAAGTCGAGTCAGAAGATTCAACTTAAGTACTTAAGTTGAGTCAGAATGTAGATATGAAAACTCAACTTGATGATCAGTTTAATTAAGATACAGATCTTTGCATGAAGATCAATGCATCAAATCACGAAGTTGAAGACGTGCTTAATCAGAAGAGTAAGACTGATTATTGACATTTCATTGCATATTATAGTTATAAGTTCAAAGAAGCTAAAGTATGATGAAACATGCATAATAAAAAGCTGTATGCTATAGTTCTTGATTTTAAAAACTGATGACACTATCTTCAGAATAGCAAGCAACTCATATGTGTGATAACAGATCACAATAATCTTCATTACTTTATGATGATGAAGAAGCTCAATGCATAACAAATGCGCTGAGCTGAGAAATTAACTGCGTTTGACTTTCATATAAAATATCACAGAGACAAATTAAACTTTGTGAATGCATCATTAAGAAGACTCGACATCATGAAATTGAATGATAGTGAGAAGAATAATGATTATTTTCTATTTACTTTGCAAAACAAACTTCGCAATCAAAAATGTTAATTTGAACTGCTAAAGAATGAAGAAGTTTTGACAATGATCAAACTCACAACATTGACAACATGATTGAATGACATAGTCATTACAGATACTTGAGTCATGTGTTTAAATGAGAAAGTACTCATTAGATCTTGCAAAATTCTAAACATTGCATTGTCTTAACTTCTGATTCATCAAATTATGAAGTTGAAGAGATTTTATTTGAAGATGAGTAAATCAATAATTGCGTGATTGCTGAAGTTACAACAAAAAGACATTTTTATTGCAAATAAGAAGTGATGTTAATGATTTGCATCTAGAAAGAATGAACTTTCAAAATGAAGTATGAAAGATGATGAACTGCTACGTCATGATCTTGCAGTTTATGTACTCAATGACTTTGCTACAAGAGATGAGATTCTGCATATGAATCATGATGATTTTGAAGCAAATCATTTCACATGCGCTTGTATTAAGACTGCAATAAGAAGAAAATATTACTGATTGAAAATGCTCAAAAAGATAATGAAATATGTTTGCATCTGTTCAGACTGTCAGCAAGTGCGAATGCATCATCATAAGTTCTATGAGAAGCTGACGTTTATATTTTCAGAAAGTGTGAATTTATTTCACATGATGATCATGAATTTCATAACAGATATGCTCTTTGCAAAAAATTCATATATTGAAAAAACAAGCGATGTTATATTGATAATAATAAATAAGTTGATCAAGCATGCAATTTATATTTCAATGATCAAAGATTTGAACATTGAGAGACTTGTGAATCTGCTATGATGAGAATTCATATCTCAGCATAAAATGATGCGAAGCATTATATCAAATCAAAACTCATTGTTTATTAATCATTTTTGAATCACTCTATGTTGACATCTTGAAGCGAAGCGAAAGCTAAACACTGCGTTTCATTCATAAATTAAAGATGACGTTTACATATAACAACAGCGTACACACTAATGTTGAAAAAACTTCACATGAGCTTTTAAAGAAATATACTGTGAGCTTTGCAAAAACATCTGAGAACAGAACTTTAAAAAGAAAGATACTCTTAACTATGAAGTGAGCAAAATAATTACAAAGTATCAGAGAATATTTAATGAAACTATGAAAGTGAGTAGCAGAACAGCAAGCAAAGTATTATAATGCTCATCATAAAGTTGCAAACTTTCAAATGAAAGACAAAGTGCTTCTGCAAAGTATAAACATTTATACACTTCAATTAAAGAAGAAGATTGATCATAAACAATTGAGATCATTTAAAATATTGAAGAAGATCAATACATAAGCATATAAGCTTAAATTATCTGAAAAATATGATGCAATTCACTCAATCTTTCATATCTCTTTATTGAAATTTTGACACTTGCATGATGAGAATTTGAAGTTGCAAATCATTCTCATAGAAAAGAAAGAAAAATGAAAGATAAAGAAGATACTTGATCAGCGAATCAAGAAAGAAAAGATTGAATATTTAGTTTAATAAGTTGATTCATCTTTTCATGAAAACTTCTGAGAATCAATGAAAAATCTTAGTAATGCAAAGAAGATCATTGAAAACTATGAGATAGAAAGATAAATACATCAGTTGATTGTGAAGAAGTTAAAGAGAAAAAAGAGAGATAAATTACATAAGAGTCATGATTGAGAGAATATCAAAAGCGCAAAGACATGAGTTTAAGAAGTTGATATTAAACTATAATTATAAAATTTCATGCAACATATGTCTTTTAAAAAAGAAGATGATGAACGTTGTGAAAAAGTGAAGAAAAGAAGTGATCAACGATCGCGAGCGAGAATGTCAAAGTGAAGAGAAAAGTTATTTATTCATCAGCGAATCTCGTCACGCACTGCTTGCTTCAGTTGATATTTATAAGATGAAGATGAAGTGATGTGATGATGATGAGAAGTGACAAAGATGAGAAAGATGAAAGTTTTTACTCGACTGTTAAATACAATCTCACATGCTGAGAGAAAAAACTACTCACTCTCTCATTATCAAAGACGAAGAGTGAGATAATCTTAAGCATAAGTGATGAGATGTTGAATTATTGCTTGCGCAGCATGATGCATCATCAGTTGAAGAGAGCGCAAGACTAAATTCATCACGCAATCATGCTTTTCTTTGAAACAATGCTTGCATTTGCAAGCACGCTCAATGAAAGCACGACATGTGTGAATCATCACTACGCTCAAATGATGAACGCAGCGACAGCATCAGATTTTCTGATCATGATGATTTAACATACATCAGCATTTATCAAAACATGCAAAGATAAATATATTTATCAAAGATCATGAATTCAGTCATCAATGCAACAGACGCAAGAAAAGCAGAAGAAGCAGATGTGACAAATGTCACAATGATGACGACGTGAAGAAAAATATACATTTCAAGAAAATGAGCAGACTTCGCGAGCATGTTAGCATGATCTCAGTGAGTGCAAATGCTGTTACTTATCATGATAGTGATGATGATGATGATGTTGATATTGCTATGTCATTCACATTAACTCATGAGCTGACTTGCATCACAACAACGCTGCGATGAAAGAAGTTTATATCATGAGCTGCAAGCTATGTAAGATACACATAGCAGATCTTATGCTTCATCAGTTTGAAAAAGCAGTACTCATGAAAAAGTATGTTGAGATGAGACAAGAAGAAAAGAAAAGAAAGAAAGAAAGCAAAGCTGAAGAGTTGATATCAACAATCTTGCACTAACTTTGTTTATGCTTGTTAGCATGATTAATTCATGACATTTCTACACAGATGTTAAAGCGCTGAAGAAGTCATTACTACGTTGTCAACTGCAAGAAGACAATACGATGCTATGAAGACTCAAAGATTAAGTCTTTAAAAGAGAATGCAATTGTGAGAATGCATTTCATTGACTATGAACGATGCGTGTTTGCAAGACTAGCTTGTAAAACTAAATTAAAGAGATTAATGAATGAATAAAAATAATGACTTGACAGAAGATAAAAACTCTGCGAGCTTTTGCTTTCGTTTCTTAGCAATTAGTTCTATCATCAATAAAGTGCTATCTTATTATTTTTTACTACGCAGTTTCATATAAAGAGATCTTGTTATCTCACAATAATAATGTCATTCTGATGAGTAAACATTGAATGATCAATTTCTATTTTTTGATAGTTAATGAAAATAAAATAAACTTTCAGAGTTGCATATCATTCTTGAGATATTTGTTTCAGTTCATATAGAATCTTGTTTAAATGACAGATCAAAAAGATCTCATTTGATTTTTTTTGCTCAAATCTTGATAATTACTGCATTCAAATCTTTTCTTTTAGATGTGCTTCTAGAAAGATGATGATGATATTCATTTATTCAACTTTATAGTCATATTTGATCATCAATGCTAAAAGCATTTTGATGATGATGACTTTGATCATCAAGATAAAGATCTCATCATAATCAATCTCTTGCTTTTGATGAAATCTCTTACACACTCATTTAACTTTGTATTTGATCATCTTTTCTTTGAGTTCTCGCTTAATGATAGTTACTCAGCACGTTGACAATATTCATTAACTCAACTGAATGAAGATATTCTTAGAATAAAGATGTTGTTTTTGATGTGAACGTTTAGTTCACTTCTGAAAACAAGCTTTCATTGATCTCAATCAAGATTGACTTTAGCTTGTTTCACTGTTTGTAATGTATTTGATTCAATTTGAATTTAATTTGCTTAACTGACAAATTCTTGATTGTCTTTGATTAAAATGATCACGTCAAGTTGAAATTTTTTTGAAAAAGTGTCGAGTTGAGTTGAGAAGTTGAACTCAAGCACTTGAATCAAGTTGAGAAGCTTGACTCGATAACTTGACTCGAAAACTTGACTCAACTCGACAAGATATTAGATAGATGTAAATAGCTTGATTGAACAGTCTTCATGATTTTCTTCATGACTTTCTACCATGTTTTCTCGTCATGACTCTCTATCAAAGTCAAACGATCTTCATGTTTTTCCTTCATGTTTTTCTTCATGTTTCTCTTCATGTTTCTCTCTATGTTTCTCGTCATAACTTTCTTCATGTTTTTCTTCATGTTTCTCTTCATGTTTCTCGTCATGACTTTCTTCATGTTTCTCTTCATGTTCTTCGTCATGACTCTCTTCATGTTTCTCTTCATGTTTCTCTTCATGTTTCTCATCATGATTTTCTATCAAACAATCTTCATGTTTTTCTTCATGACTTTCTATTAAAAGATAATGCAAAAAGGTAATGCAAAAGTCAAAAACCGGAAAAATTTCTATATTTAACTCTCTTGACATCAAGCTTGAATTCTTGATGAGTCGAGTCGAGTTGACTCAATTCTCAGTCGAGTCGAATCGCGTCAAGTTGAAAATATGAGCAACTCGACTCGAGTTGAATTGAAAATGTGAGCAACTCAACTTGATCTCGATTCGAGTTCAAAATGTCAACTTGAAACTCGACTTGACGATCAGTCTATCTTTGATTCAAAAATCATTAAAAGTCTTGTAATTAATTAATTCAGCAATGACTCATTTGAAACATTCACTTGAAGCATCAGAAATATCAGTATCACTTGAGTTATTTAATTCAATTAATTCTGATTTTAGTTTTAATGATTTGCTTTTAGTTTTCTGTGAAGTAACTGATGTTCTTGTTTGATGATTGTTGATTTGATCATCAAAGCTTAGTATTAAAAGATCTTTATCATATCTCTTGACTTCAATGACTATCTCATTTCATTGAACGTGACTAAATATTAATATCTTCTTTTTATTTCACAAGTAATATTGATTGACTTTCTCATAGTTCAAGAACTGACATTTTAAGCTCTTGTCATTGAGCTTTCAATAAGCTTTCTTTACATGATAATAAACTATGCATTTGAACATATGCAAATAACTAAGATCAGACTTCTTGTCATGTCATGTCTCATAGAGAGTTATTTTGTTCAACGTAGTGATAAAACTTTTGTTCTTCAAATAAATGACAATTATTATTGTCTTCTTTCATAGTTTTATTGACAAATTGATGCTAGATAGTATAGCATGAGTTTATTTAAAAAGAGTGTAAAAACATTGTTTTGCAACTTTATTTTAACTTAAGTTATATGAAGTTAAATCAGCGATGAAACTCATCTGTATGTGATGCTAACTACGAATCTACTGTTTAGTTATAGTAGAGTCTAAAGATTATCAAAAGTTTGAATGACATTGAGACGTTGCATAATGATGAAGCGCTGTGCGTTGATCACGTGCAGAGTTTTCGTGATCATGCAGACTTTGATAATCTTAATGCGCATGTTACAAAGTAATTTGCATGCAAATGAGAAAGTCAAATAAAACGCAGAACTATGAGAAAAATCGCTTATGAAAATTATTCGATTCAACATCTTGTCATCGCGATGACAAGAACTGAAACAGAATACACTCATATTTGATCTGTTGAGAGTGATTAGCAGAAAGAACTTGAATCACGAACATTCTTTAAATTTACATGCTGCCTACGTATAGATCTTGTTAAGACTGCGTGTCTGTTACTACAACATAAGCAACTCACGAGTCTTGTTAAGTTCAACATGAGTAAACTCAAAAGTCTTATTAATATCGTTTAACAGACATTCAGACATAAACATTCTATATGTAAATAATATACTGACGAGAAGACTTCGTTAAAAGAAGAGAAACACAAGCGAGTTAATAGAGAATAATTGAACTACGTTGTCTGATTAGAAGTGTAGTATATGAATATCTTTGCAAGACATGATCAATCTGCATGAGAAAAATCTTTACAAATAACGCGAAACAGATGAGTCACAAATTTTACACGCGAAGCGAGCGTCTGCAAAATGTGATATACAATGATGATGATTGTCAGCTTTGAGAATCTTATTTCTTCACTGAGTTTTGACTCTTGAATGTCTTGATGATAAAATCAATCTCTAGTTGAAGACATCGTCTATATAGCTTGAAAGAACAGTAATGTGTGTCGATGTGATTAAAGAAGAAATCGACTGCGATATACATGCATATCGCAGACGAAACATCTGCAACTCATGCTTAAGAAGTAAACTGTTGAAATCTGAGCAGTGAGAGATCTCATTTCTCTTGAACTGTGAATCTGTCGTGAGAAAACTTTCTAAGTAATCTCTCGAGTCTAAAAGGAAAATCAGCATAGAGATCGAGCTCTATATATGTTGCATGCAACGTATACAACATATTTTTGATAAACAATGTCTTTGAAACGACTCAGAAGAAAAAAACAACGAGAATCAGAACGCGTTCATTGCGAAGAATGTACAGAAACTGAAGACATTCGTACAACTGCTTAACAAGCAGCTACAAACATAAGATAGCATGCAAACACAAGATAACATACGCTTCTCATTGAAAATCACGTCATGAGCAAATGTGACAAGAGAAGAAGTAACAATGAGAAAGTAACGTCTCAGAGATGAATTGTCATTGCTTCGCAAGAGACGAAAAGTCATGATGAAGATAGCAGAAAGAAAGAAAATAAAGAAGATACAAAAGAAATTTATTGAACAAATTCTTTAAGAAATCATAAACGTGTTGACAGCTCAAAAAGATCTAATCATATCTCTTCGCAAACTTGAAAGCGAAGGCATCATACTTCACGCAGTGAGTTCAGAAGCTCAAGCAATTCTGAAAAGATTTCAGACATGAGCAAAAGAAATCGCAAGCTTGATGCATATAGTGCATCGAATCTTCACTGTGCTAGCATATGAGATACACATTACAATAGACACAAGAAATCAGAAAGTGATCATTAAAAGACTGATAAAAGATAACGCAAGACTTCATAAGAATCTAAAGATTTTAAGAATAGTTTAACTCAAGAAAGTAGTCAAAAGTAAAAAGATTCACTCGTCGCTCATCATAAAGATCGCAATCGAAGCAATGACAAATCAACTAATGAATGAGAGCATATTAAACTTGTATCAAGAATGTTCATGTAAACTGTTTGAAAAAAACTGTCACATTACTCAGTGCTACAGATGCTTTGAATTTGATCATATGATCAGATTTTGCAAGAAGAAACAACGCTGTGCTAAATGCGCAGACAAACATCACATTGAAGAGTGCATGATGTCTTCAAACAGAAGACGTTGCGTCAATTGCAATGAAGATCACGAACTCTGAAGACGCATCTGTCTCAAATGATAACAGCAGATGAAACAGATGTCAGAAATCTACAGAAACAGATTGATCAAATATTTGAAAGTGTCGAAATACAATCGCGCATCTCTCTTGCTGTTTCTGAACTTTCTAAGCTCAATGAATACGTTGAGCTCAACAGATTTTGTAGATTCAACAAATTCTTCAAGCTCAATAAGCATCATGTTAAAAACATGTAATTGAGACGTTGAATTGACATGACAGATGATAGAAGTCAAGAAGAGATGAGTTGATCTCTTCTCATGCGTGACTAGCAACTCAGATGAGACGACATCTGAGCAGACTCAGAAACACTCAATCAGAAAGTGTGAAAGACTTTCAATGATCAAAAGCATACAAAGAGTCTTTTCAGTGCAGAGTCAACAACAGCTACAAATAACTTTATGATAAAACAACTCTTTCTATGAATTCTACAGTACAACATCAAAAAGTCATTAAAGATTCAAGAATCATTCTTGATTGACAGAGAAATTCGCAAATTTGACATAGTAGTCATACAGAAGTAAGAATGCAACATCAATGATTTATAATCATTTAGCTCAGCTCACAACTTCTTTCATCTAGTGAAAAACTCGTCATCTCAGTCAAAAACATGCATATATGTTAATAAACACTTAAGACTCGATCAGTGAACAGTAAAGACAGTTGAGTCAGACATCTGCTCAATCAGAATATTAACTCGCAACACAGACAGCGAAATGCAGATGCTAAGACTTCTAAACGTCTACAACTTGAGCTCACTATTCATCACATTCACAGAGAAATTCTTAACTATCTTTCATCTGAATGAACTACTCAAGAATAATTGTGAACAACTAGTTGTAAAAGACTTCAATCTACATCATTCACACTGAGAGAGATGAAGATGCTTCACTCGACATATGATGATCAATATTCTACTAAACATCATTACAAATACAAGACTGAGACTACTGCTGAAATCAGGCACAATCACTTGCAAGATTCACAATCAGTTTACAACGATAAATTTAGTCTTTAGCAGCGAGAAAATACAGTCTATGACACGTAAGTGCAAAGTACGAATCAATTTACATCAAAGATCAGATCATCTTTCGATTGTTACAGAGCTAAATCTACAAACAATCTCAGTGCAGTCTTCAACTTGTCGACTCTGAAAAAAAATGAACACAGAAGCACTGAGTGCTTATCTGCAAATACATCTTTCGTCAGATCACTTTTTGAACAGCAAAGCTGAGATAAATGACAGAGTGACAGAGATTATCAGAATACTACAAGAGATCATTGAGAAGTTTACTTTCTGAGCAAAATCATTAAATTGAGCAAGAAACTTCTGAAATCAGAGCTGCTTCGAAGTAGTAATGAAATCAAGATGATTGTGAATCATATGAAAAACACAAAATATATTAAAGACATGAAATGAATATCTGAAACATAATGATCACAAAAACAAGATCATCAGACAAACAAAATGCGTACACTTCAGATCACAGATGCATAAGTTAAGCGATGCATTGAAATCAATATGATGCTTTGCAAAATGAGTTAGAATCAAAAGTCAGCTATCTAAAAAGCTTTCTCAGTTTTTGTTGCTGAAACGAGATGATACTGATCACATGATAACAACGTTTGAAGAAAAAATCGAGATGCTGCAAGGAAAATTCTTCCCTTCACTCTCATAAGCAGATGTCAACGACATTTCAGATTCATTCATATCTTTGACAGTATCATCAAATTCACGCATTTCAGAGAATGAGATGAAGTGAGTAATCAGATGAATAAAAGCGAACAAAGCGTCAAACGTCTCTGAAATTTCAAACAGAGCACTTCAAGCAGATTTCACAAAACTGATCTCAGTGCTGACGAGTCTATTCAACGCATGCGTAATACACAAATATCATTCAAAGCAGTTCAAAAAGACTCAAACAATAGTGCTATGCAAATCAAAGAAAAGCGACTACATTGACTTGAAAACATATTGACTCATTGCTTTGCTTGATATCATGAGCAAAGCTCTAGAATCAATTATGATCAAAAGATTGAATGACATAGTTGAGACTCATCACATGCTTTCGAATGCTCAAATGAAAGCGAAATGTAAACGATTCATGATCTTGATGTTAAATCTACTAGTAAATTAAGTTCACATCATGTGAGACTGCAAAATTAAGTACGTGATCTTCATGCTAAGTCTAGATGTTGTCAAAGCATTTGATCAAGTCTTGCACATCAGACTGCTGCATATGCTAAAAATGAGAAGAACGTTGAGCTACATAGTCAAATGAGCACGCAGCTTTCTAAACAACAGAGAAACATCATTGACATTCAATGAGCAAATGAGCACTATGCGTAAGATAAATGCAAACATATTTCAAGAATTTCTTATTTCATCGATTTTCTTTCTATTTTTCAACGTAAGTTTAATTGAAAAATGCAAAGCATTGAGAATCAAAATTGAAGTGCTTGACTTTGTAAATGATATCAACATTCTAGTCTATGACAGATTCATCAAAGAAATTTGCAAAATATTGAGCAAGACATACGATGTCTGCGCGAAGTGAGCTTGAACTCATGATACAACGTTCACATCAGAAAAATATAAGTTCATTCATTTCACTAGAAAATCGAGAAAATTTGACATGATGACTAGCATATAAATAGAAAGCTCAATGATTAAGTTGAAGTCAGACATGCAAGTTTTAAAGATTCAACTGAACATGAAACTGCAATGAGACGCGCATCTTTGATAAATAGAAGTGAGTCACATCATAAGAATGCTTGCGCTTAGTCATTTAGAAGTCTTCACATGAGAAGCAATCTTCACAAAAGCAAGATAAGTGTACTCAGCTGTAATAAGATCAGAAATTGCATTTGAAGCATCAGTCTGACATTAACGTGACAAAGAGAAAGAACTGTCAGACAAGAAATGTAGACTAGAAACTCTGTAGAATCAGACTCTACGTTACGTTGTGAAAGTGTTCAAAAGAGTAAGCATTGAAACACTAAAGATCAAAATGTGCACAAGCTCGCTGCATGTTCATCTGAACATGATACAGAATAAAGTCACATTACGCAGTTGAGTCAACGACAGAATGCAAGAAACTAGATGAGCATGCAAATTCATACACATTCAACTGATGAAAATTAATTGTCTCATCTTTCGCTTTTCTGTCATCAAGAAAATAGTGCTTCTGAACATATTTATTCAAGAAGACGTAAGAATGCAATCTAGATGCAGATGATTCAACTCTTCTATGATGATTTCAATAAGTGATAGCATTGCAATAATATTATATCACAAAGATCAATGAGAGCAACGATGAAAAAAATACAAGAAACGCATCGCAGATGTCAATGCAATCTCAGCACAAAGATCTCATCTATTCAACAAGATGATGAAGATGCATGATGATTTTCAGAAGGCTGAAAGCATTCTTGCAACTCATATCAGAATCAAATGCATAGATCTTAATGTTTATCTGCACTCAAGAAACGTTTCAAGCACAAATAGCTTGCGATGCGATTGCGAACAAAGTTATCAGACAGCGAAGCATGTACTCATGCATTGTTCGAACTGAACGCATTTGCGATCAAGAATGCTACGTGATGTTAACTTCTTGAACTATCGAATAATTGTTGCAATCACGAAAGATCTCAGAGCAGAAGCGAGAATGATGATGAAAACGAAACTTCTGAAGCAATTTAAAGTGACTAGAACACTCATTCTTTAACGTGCAATCAACGCGAACAAATTTGATACATAGTCTCAATCTTGTCGTTTCAACTGCGTGAAGCAGTCGTATAGATAGCGAGTGATTTTCTACCTCAGAGAATTTTGTTCACTCGACACATATAACATAGAATCTCTCATGAGTCGATCTAATTGATGTCACAAGAATGTATGAATTTATTATTATTATTATATGAAGTTATCAACTTTCATTTAATCTTATGCTTCTTGAGCAAATCAATGATGTGATGATCAACATACTTTTCTTCATTATCTGAATGAAATTAATGAATCAAAGTGTCTCGATTCTTTATTAAATTCAAATAGTTTCAAAGTACATCTTTTAGATTGAATTTTCAATCTATTAAATAAATGATTGTATATTGACTGTAATCATTAATCATAGTGACAACATATTTGAATTCTTCATCAATCATGAGTATTTTATCATCATCGACAAGATTCAAATGTATTAACTCATCAATTTTGATTAGATTGATCATTGAATCAAGTTTTCATATTTACATTCTGACTCAACTCGAGTACTTGAGTTGAATCTTTTGACTTGACTCGAATACTCGAATTGAATCTTATGACTCAACTCGATATTGATCTCGAGTTGAGTCAGAATTCGTTGACTTGACTCGATTCATCAAGCAATCGAATATGACATCAAGAGAACTAAATATAGAAATTTTTCCGATTTTTCATCTTTGCATTACCTTTTTGCATTATCTTTTTGATAGAAAGTCATAAAGAGAAACATGAAGAGAAACATAAAGAGAAATATGAAGATCATTTGATAGAAAGCTTTGATAAAGAACTATGATAGAAGAGCTATGATAGAAAGTCATGACGGGAAACTATGAAGACTGTTTGATAAAAAGTCATGAAGAGAAGTCATGAAGAAAAGCTATGATAGAAAAACATAAAGACTATTTGATAGAAAGTCATAATAAAGAGTCATAATAGAGAGTCATAATAGAATATCTATCTATTTATCTTCATGTCTTGACGAATCAAATCGAGAATTTCAAGTCAATACTTGATTTCAACTCTCTGACTTGACTCAAATACTTAAGTCAAACATCTCAATTCAACTCAAATACTCAAGTCAAGAATTCTGACTTGAATTGAGTCTTAACGAGTCGAGAACTTGACTCAATCTTGATGATTCAACTTGATGTAATCAGTTTAATTTTGATGAATTTTGTGTGAAATCTTTAACTTGAAGCTCAATGTTACTTGTTTAAGACACAAGTTTCACATATTGATTCTAAGAATTCTTTTTCTTCTAAACTATTGATTGAATTCACATCAATGTTGATGCTTATATTAACTAAACATTTTACGTCTGTCATATTCAGATGAGCTAGTCATTTATATCATTGATGTCATGACACTTTGATCGATTCATGTGTTTTGCTTATCAGTGTTTGAAAATTTGAGAAGTTAGCTGATGCATTCACGAAGTAGAATTTCTCATCACTTCTCAAGTTGATGAGAGCGATGACTTTCATTGAGTCAATGAATAGAAATTTATCTTTCTGTATACTACATGTATATTCTTTGACTTTCACTTGTTCAACTGACATCAAATTATAATGCAGTCTTGAACAGTAATAAACATCGTTTAGTTGAATTTTGATTGATTGATTTTTCAGCAAAATATTGATTATAATCATATTTTTTTTGATCGACAACAAGATTCATCTATACATGATGTCAACTATGAATCTTTTGATTCTATTGCAGAATAGAAGTCAGAAGAGTCAAGAAATCTTAATTCAATGCAGTTTGATTGAAGTTAAAACGTTGCGTGATCATGAAAGCTGTCATGCAGAGTTTTCATTCATGCGACAGCATTCTTTCTAACAGCTACAACTCACAAAGAAGATTAATGATAAGTTGATGTCAGTATGAGATGAAAAGATATCACTAGTGAAATAGTCAATTCAGATGATGAGTCTCAAGATTATGATTACAAGTGATCAAAGAAGTTGTGACTCGTTGACTGCGTTGATATACTGAAGAAGTTCGTTGAGCTCGACTTTTTTATTTATTGACATCATGAACAGTAAGTGATGAAAAGATACTGAATAGAATAGTTGATTCAGATGTTGAGTCTTGAGTTCGTGATTACATGTGATCGAAGAAGTAATGACTCGTTGACTGCGCTGATATACTGAGAAAACTCAACGAGCTCAACTTCTTTACTTATATCGACAAGTCATGCATCTATCTACGTGAATGATCAAAAGCACAGAAAAACAATCAGAATGCATTCTTTACTATTGATCAGAGCTAAGCATTCAACTACGACTGCGATTGCACATTTATATCAACAACACATTCAATGTTTACATGACACAAGACAAGAGCAGAATAGAATTATGTATAATCACACTTTATTTTCTCATCATGCACATCTCTCTTTCATCACATATTTTCTTACTTAATGAATGATAATCATTGAGCAAAGAACACAGTTTTGACATTACAATCATGAGCATCACGAATGCAAAGAAATCATGATCTTCGTGATCAAAGATCAAAACATCATTGTATAAAATATCATCAATGAAAAGCAGAGCAAGAACAATGCATAGCAAGAAAACAGCACAGACACGCATCAAGAGTTTAAGCGTCATACGCTGAATAAAAGCTATAGATTCATTACTGATACTATTGTCTCAGCGTTGTTGTCTTGATGATGTGCAGTCGCTGTGTAGTCGATGAGCGATTTTCTTTCTCGGAGAATTTTGTTCATTTGATACACATAGCATAGTTTTCTCTCATGAATCGAACTTAAATCGATGTCACAAGAGTGTATGATCAATCAATCAATCATATCTTTTTCAATAATAATTACTGCTTCATTATTTGCAGTAACAATGCTGTTTTTAATCACTTTTCAATATGTTTATTCATTAAACAAGTTCTTGTTGTAGCAAACATGATTCTCAGCTTTGATGTTTATTCATCAGACGTTGATGCAATTACATGCTTAATTAATGAAGAAGATTTTCATTAATCTGACTATTTTGATCTTGAAGTCTATTTCAAAGTCAACGACTAGATTCTTGTTTCTTTCGCTGAGTTTTCAATCATCTGAATGAAGATTAAAATGTAAATATCAGCACTTCTGTTAATCATGACTTGTTTGCTTGCAATGAGAGCAAATTTTATTTGACTCTTTTTGGAATTTGTTGCTTTCAAATTTTCTCTTCTTTTCATCAAACTGAGTTATCATGCTCTTGAAGCTAAAGTTCTTCTCTTCATTCATTCATTTGTCATGATCGATTAAAGCGATAATCATCTTATTAATTAATAGCTTGAATTTGTTGATCTTGATGCTCTGTATCAGATCAAAGATGTATGATTCTAGACTTTTGTTAAAATCTAGAAGAAAAAGATTACTTAACAGTCATGATTTTATCATTTTTTCGATGTTTGAACATCTAATAGTGATTCATTTGAATGAATCAACATAGTTCTGAATGAATTTGAAATTTGATTGTTTTGAATGATTGAGTTCTTTGATGATCATATCGCAGACTCTATCATTTTTATTCATTCAATAGTGAGCAGCGATGACATACTCTTTTCTGACTGTTGTCAAAGCGACAAATGCAGCTGTTGTTGAGATGAATGCAATCAATGTTGTAGAGAATGTATCTGCTGTCGATGCGTTGAATTTTGAAGCTTTCAATTTCTTCAGTCACTTCAAGATGATCATTCAGAGATCTTTGACTTTCAAGACACTGATTATGTTCTTCTTTCATGATTCATAGTTCTCACTTCTTTTTAGCTTCAAAACATGATAATTCTTTGAATCTTTCATTGTGAAAGTGATTGAGATATGAGAGTGTGAAATTGATGATGATGAGATTGATGCTTTAAGTTCTGCTTTTAAATATGTTTGTGATAGCGAAATAAAGCTAACTCAAGCTCATAATCTATTGATATATGAGAGTCAGAACGAATATATGCATGTAGATATATTGACTATGTAGTAGAGACATATATCTAGTTGATTGATAGATAGATAGTGACGAAGAAAGAAAGAAGTAGAAGATGAGCTATATATTTCTAGAGTCAAGCCGACTAGAGTCGACTAAAGTCGAAGCGAAGATATCTAAACATCGAGGTTTATATGTATGCGTTACGTACGTGTTACGTACGAACATACCCCATTTTCAACAGAACGTACTATACATCAAAAAAGGTCACAGGTTTGAGACTGTAATAGTTGATGTATAACGGCAAGAGAGATGAAATTTGTGATTGAAGTTTAAAGAAGCGCGAACTGACGAGATAGCAGGGGGATTTTGAGATCTTGTATAAAGACGAAACTCACAAAGTTCATCGTTAAAATACGTGTAAAATGATGAACATGTCATAATGTAAAGATTCGAATCAAGTCAAGTGACTTACCTAAGTACTCTCTCTCTATCATTCTCTCTTCTCATTGGCTCTTCTCAAAGCACTCTCACAGCTGCTTGCCTAGAGATTTCACGCTAGTTGGCCAAAGCCGCAAGGCTGCGTGGCTGCCAGTGACCGACTTCTTCGTCGTCTGAATGAAACCTTATACATAGTTAGTTACCCCATGCGGTTAGCCGACTACTGCACGCTTGAAACATCAAACATTTAGATCTCTCTTTTGATCATCACTATCATTATCACCATCATCATCGCCTCAAAAACACACATGTATAAATTAGTCACCTCAAACAACTTTCGCATTGTTCAACGGGCATCTCAAATTGGGAACACCTTTTCGCTTCTTCGTCGCATCAGCGACATCTTCGAAAATATGAGGATGACTCTCATGAATTCAGAGCTGTTTTTCGAATGAATTTGCAGAGAAAAGAGCAAGAATCTCTTGAACACACGCTTGCAGGCGGAAGAAAGCATAAATGAATCGATTACGAGTTCAGAAAGGTTTGTTTTGGGTCAACGAAGACGACAGTTGTCAGGGACTAGGCTAGGTACTATCAATTGAAGGATGTATATTACTTTGATATGATCTAGGTACAAGACATACACCAGGTAATGTACAAGACGAAAGACAAAGGATGAAAGCGAGGGCGAGGGCGAGCTTCTATTTACATGATTCAATGGCCGCGTTTAAGATTGCGACAGGCTAGACAATTACTGCGCCCTAGATCTAGGCCAGATCTAGGCCAGATATCCGGGCCCTCAGGATGAGGTTATTCAGATATTTGGCAAAGATATCGGGCATACAGCAATGGCATGGCCAGGAATACCCATTTGATAGGGGCTAGGATGGCTTCGGGCAACAGCTATGGGAAATAGCAGGTTACTTGGCTTCAGAGGGAGCTAACTAGTCAGGGAGTGTTTTTTCGGCTGCATCGGTGGCAGAGGGAGCTTTCTGAGCAAATGGAGCTTTCGAATAGCTTCAAAATTTGGCGCCAGCGAGATGATAGGCGATAGGCCGTGCAAGAAAGAGTGTTGAAACGAGAGTTATGCTCGGACCTATCGAGGTCACATGACGCACTGTAGTTAACCGAAGCTTCGAACCTTCATAGAATCCCCATTCTACATATGCTGCAAACCCTTCTAGTTCAGTCATATTTCAACGCATCTAAACCAACGGTCACACTAAAGTCGTTGCATCGTTGTATAGTTGTATCGACGAGGCGAGTTTCATATGGTTCATCGACCGATGGCTTCAACTTGTTTGATTTGATGTCGAATATGTTCCTCGTGCGGTAGTAGCGTAACCTCATGAAAGTGCTAAAATCGAAAACGTTTTCTTAATTGACCACCATGCTACATCGAGCAAAGCAAGTTGTAGTGTTAATAGCCTTGATTAGTCAGTGTATTGAAATTCAACCCTGTTCGAACGGCAAACTGAGAAGGTCCAGGGCATCTTAGGGACTCCCAGTACAGTAAGGTGAGGGACGCCCCTATCCATTGAACGAGAGCATGGAGCAAACGGCTAAAGTATCTTGTGCGAATCGCGTATTTGTAGTAGAAGATGTGCATCTTGAATTGCGAGACTCGGATCGAATATATGCCCGTCGAAACTTGAATAGGACAACCAACTTGCGATCTCAAGTATCGCCTTCAGCGGTTTCTGTATGAGCCCGGACATGCAATGGTGAACCAGCCAAGCCACACAGGAAATATGCCATTCTCCAGTTCGCAACATGTCGGTATCATATCATACCAGCTCTTAACCTGTGGCCCCAACGTCACTATAAGTGTAAAAGCTCCAGCATTAGTGCTTGATTGACTTTCTTTCATCACCCACGAACCACACAGTCCCTGTTTCCCGTGATGATTACACCATATTCTGCCACCCCCGCTCCTCCAGAGGACCCCACCACGCCACCCACGCAACCGCCAACAGCGCCAGAAACTCGCCCAAGTCCAGCCCCCACCATATGTCAACCGTGACTTTGGTCAGACCTCCAAAATACCACCCAACAAGTGCCGCCTCGCATAGCACCAGACCGCAGAGGAAAACGTCGAAATGCCAACGGGTGTACACCGTTCCAAACACTACACGCTCGCCCATCATACGACCCAGCAGGTGTAGGAGCCATGCTTCACCAAAGAAGTGTAGAACCGCGATGACGAGACGTGGTATGAAGCTGAAGGAGAAGGCTCCGCTGACGACGGAGAGAACGGAGACGAAGGTATCGAGGACTAGAACGATGCACATGCAGATGCGACGGAGAAGGACGGCGCGCGATGGACAGTTGAAGGGGGAAAAGGCGGCCATGGTGAGACCAGGCCAGCAGCTGCGGGCTGAAGGGCAGCCATGGTGATTCTGAGATTGAGAGGAGGCATAGGTAGGGGGAGGATCGGTGGGTTTGCGGAAGGACTCGAAAACCATGGTGGTGATTGTAGCTGGCGAATTTTGTGGTTTGGACCACGGAATGGAAGGCAGTGGGTTTGAGGGACAAGCGGAGACGCAACGGAAGTAGTTCTCTGAAGGACAAGAAGAAATGGCAGGTGAATTTCTCCCCACTGGGCCTTGGTCTGTTCTATAGACTGTCAAATTTGTGTCTTGTAAAATTGTTCAGCGCGCAGGGAGATCGGCGAAGGCTGAGGCGAGCGCCTAGAGGATGCATAGTGCTCCACAGAAAGGATTTCCAGGATCACAGAGTCAGGGAATGAGAGAATTGATTGGGCTATCCCATTGTCGGACATTCCTTCGCGTTTTCATGAAACGCTGTGCCGTAGACATTGGGGCAGTGAGCAAGCTGCTGGTTTGAAGCTTTTGCATACACGGTTGGGCACGATAGCTATTGAGCAGCGCTGTGACGATGAGAGCCCAGAAGATAGAGTCAGGAGTATTCTCGCAAAGAAGTTAAGGTTGGCAATGGTAGTGAGAAGAGCAATAGTAAGGTAGTAACTTCAGGCGGAAACGCCATCAACCTCGCTTAGCCAACCAATCAAAATAGGTGGATTCTGGTAGTTTGGATCACTGCAGTGAACTCTTAACCTGCTATTCCTTTACGCAGCTCAGATATATGGTTATGTTCTCAAGGTCTCGGGTTAGAACATCGGAACTGTACTGGAAGAAATATCTCTACTAAAAGTTCTGATCTAAGAACTTCGTCGAAACTTCGAACAAGTTGTGCCTTTGGCAGTGGTCAAATGCTGAAGCGACTTAGAAGCTTCGAAAAGTGTACGAGGGTTGTAACTATATTATTCTTATGAGAACTGAATTACGAGCTTCTGTTCTGGCTTCCGACTAAACTGTGTGTGGGCTACGGTGCTATTGATGGACCAGTTTGAGCTTTTAGGGCTGGAAATGTTGTCCTAGCTTTGACTATCAACGCCTTTCTCAGAGCAAGCAGCTGTCAGAAGGGGAATCCGCTCGATTCAGTTGGAGTTCTCCAGCAAAGTGCAAAATCGAATCGCACAGCTTGTAGTCGTCAACGTGATAGTT
>JAABUV010001526.1_pt1 | contig 33535 bp, 30 predicted proteins | sample 5559971 | NCBI WGS metagenome assembly JAABUV01 (sample SAMN10711881, study PRJNA513362) | rock metagenome | isolation source: Antarctica rocks | place: Antarctica: Victoria Land, Knobhead nord | collected 2015-12-19
GTGGCGCAGAGCCAAGCGCTGCAAGGCAAGCTCGCGGCCGCCGAGGAGCGCGCGGCAGCCGGCGAGGCCGACGCCGCGGCGCTGCGGGGCCGGCTGCAGGCGGCGGAGGCCGACGCCGCGGCGCTGCGCGGCCAGCTCGCGGCCGCGGCCGCGGCGGCGGACGAGCGTGGCGCGGCCGCGCAGCGCGAGGCGGATGCCGCGCAGGGCCGGCAGGCGGCGCTGGAGGCCGAGCTGGAGGGCGCCCGGGGCGGCCTGGCCGCGGCGGACGGGCGCGTAGCCGCCGCGCAGGCCGGCACCGAGCAGCTGCGCGGCCAGCTCGGCGCCGCGCTGGCGCGCCAGGCGGCGCTGGAGAACGGCCTGCAGGACGCGCGCGGCGCGGCAGACGAGGCGCAGGCGGGCGCGCAGGGCCGGCGCGCGGCCCTGGAGGCCGAATTGGAGGCCTCCGGGCGTGCGGCGGCGGCCGCGGAGGCGCGGGCCGCCGCCATGGAGCCCGCCCTGGAGGCGGCGCGGGGCGAGCTGGCGGCTGCGCGCGCGCGCGCCGCGGAGCTCGAGCGCGCCGCGGCCGCCCTGGAGGACAGGGTCGGGGCGCTGCAGGGCGAGCTTGGGGCTGCCGCCGCACGGGAGGCCGCGCTGGAGGGCGACGCGCGCGCAGTCAAGGCCGACCTGGAGGCCGCCTGGGAGCAGGCGAGGCAGGCGCAGGGCTGGGCGGAGGCGCTGCAGGGCAAGCGGGGCGCCGCGCAGGCAGGCGCGCGCGCGCGGCCGGGCAGCTCGGACACCGCGAACGAGGGGGAGGCGCCGCGCGGCGGCGGCAGCGCGGGCGGCCTGGCCGACGAGCTGGAGGCCGCGCGCGCATTCTCGACGAGCCTGGCGGCCAACCTGGCGGCGCGAGAGGGCGATTTGGAGGCCGCGCGCGCGCGCTTGGAAACCCTGGAGGCCCGTGCGGCCGCGCTGCAGGCCGAGCTCAAGGCGGCGCAGCGCGGCGCGGCGGCCGCGGCGGCGGAGGCGCGCGGCCGGTCCGAGGGCCTGGAGGCGCGCGTGGCCACGCTCGAGGGCTGGCTGCGCGGCGTGGAGGCGGGCGCGCGCCCCGCCTTCCCGCGGCCGGCACCGGGGGCGCACAAGTCGCAGTGTTTCTCTGTTCACACGATAAAAACCATTGGTAGGGTTTTTTGGGGGAACGCGTTTCGGTACACAGTGGACGACTCTCAAGCAGGGATGTCCGCGGCGAATATCCCTGCGCAGCGCCCGGGGCGTTCGTCATCGCTTGCTCTGCGCCAGGCTGCAGGCTCCCGCATGCAGCCCGCGCCTGACCAGAGCCCGCCGCCGGCCGCAGGCAAGGTCGAGACGGAACGCCGCAGTGCGCGGCAGCTGGCGGACGCAGCGGCGGCGGTCGACCGCGAGCGCGCGCACCGCACAGCGCTCGCCGAGCGCCTGAACAGGCAGGGCGACGCGGTCGTCGCGCGCCTGGGCGGCCTGGCCGCCGCGCTGCGCGCGCGGCCGCGCGCCGCGGCGGGGTGATGGGGCGGATGTCGGCGGCGCGCGGCGGCCGGCACGCACGCAGTTGCGCCGCTCAGCCGTGGACGCAAATGTCACGCCGTCAAGCGTCTGGGCAGTGCCCTGCCAGTGTGCGGCGGGGTGTGGGGCAGGGTGTGCCGTGCGCCGCAGGGGCTGCCAATGCCTGCGTCGGCGGCGGTGCGACGGTGCTTGCGTGCGCAGCTCAGAGCGGCGACTAGAGCCAGTGAGACGCTGCGGCACTTATGAAGGCCGGAGTCGATTTGTCGATTTCGTTCATGCACACGTTAGCATTCTTAGCCGAATACCCTGCGTGTTGTGAGCTTGCGGCATGCATGCAGCTTTGAGAGGAGCATCAGTGTGCCTTTTTTAATGGTTGGAATGGCGTGACTGTGTGAGCGCACTTGATAATTGTGATATATGGTGGTGGCGAAAGGCTGCGGACTATTTTTCATATGAATGGTGAGTGGGATGCGGAGGGGCACATTGCCTCTGCGCTCGCGATGTTTGCGCTATCCCAGTGGCGCATTGTGAGCCTGAGAAGTTTCGCTAGAGGTTTGAGCTGGAATGCTGTTTGTCCCATATGTCTGTCTACGATGATGAATTGCTGCGATATGTGTGTGTGATGGCTTGGGACACAAAAATAACTGAGGAGCGCGCACTGTGATGTGAGAGCCCAGTGGGCAGTTGTCAACGTTACAGTGTAAGAGCCTAACCATACATCAGCGCGCACGGCAGAGCTCTGCTCATGACAGGTGCATGAGTGCATGTGTCTCGAGCGTCCAACGCACCATACCTATGCAGTGGCCCATAGCGAATGAAGGCTCCTAGCGCCATCGACGAGTGCAAGGAAAACAGCAATCTCGCAGTAAACTACTCAAATACCTGACCTGAGGGAACATGCGCTCAGCAAAACCTGGCTACGACACTACCATGCGAAGTGCAGCCTTCAAAGCAGTTCTGCAGAGTTGGGGCGTGTGGGGTGGCCGGGGCGCAGCGCGCGACGCAGCCAAAGCGGTCGCAGGGAGCCGCCATACGGGCAGTCGCCCGGCCCTAGGGTTCATGCTCGCCGCTGCTGTACATGTTGCACATACAAAATGCTCCAAACACTGAAATGCCTGCCCCATGCGCTTGAAAAACCCTGGAAACCCTTACATCTCTCCCTCCCGAACAGCCCGGGAGCCGCACATGCTTGCACAGTGCCGTTGGCAAGGAACACATGTGCGCACGGTATGCTCACCAACGGCCGCCCTCGCAGCTGGGCGTCGCGTATGCATGCCGGCAACATGGTGCGCTGCGAGGGGGGCTACGGGCAGCCTGTGTGCGCATGCGCACTCGGCCCATGCATTGTTAGCACGTGTTTGGGGCGCTACCATGAGGCCAAGCGCTCATTGCAAGACATCCCTCGGCGTTTCGTAGTGTTCTTGGCTCAGCCCTAGCATTCACTACCTTCTTCATGCCATGCGCGGGCGCCCTACCGCATTGTGTCCGTCCATACGGCCGTGCTCTCCCGCCCCTCCCCCCCGGGTAGTGAGCCAGCGCATGCTGTGTAAAGCCCAGGCAGCACGCAGAGGGCGCGTTCTCCGGAGGCGCGCATATGCAGCAGCCGCAACCCTCGCAGGAGTGCCCCAACTGCGCGCGCAGGGCAGGGCGGGCACAGGCGCCTGCCACGAGAGTCCAGGTGCTGCGCAGGGGCAGCCCACGTGCGCGCCGTGCGCGGCCGCTGCGCGCGCCTCAGCGCCCCAGACGCGAGCCCGCCACTGCATGCTTCCCGAGAAGCCCGAACCCTCACAGCAGCACCTCGAGGGTTTTCCCGCCGAGCGCGGGCACCAGGTGCTTGTGCGCTTCGAAGAGCTGCGCCAGCGCGGCCAGCACCTGGCCGTGCAGCGCATCCACCTCCGCCTGCAAGGGCTCCTCCCGCTGCGCGACTGCCGCCGCGGGCGCGCGCGCGAGTCAGCGCCCCCGGCGCCCAGAAGCTTCCTGGCAGGGTTTGTGGACCTATTGACATGCAAGCGAGTTGCTTGGGAGCGAGTCAGCCTCCCCGGCGCGCTCCACGCCGACGCAGGAGCCGGCTGTGACCGCACCGATGCGGGCACTGCCAGCGAGTGCCGCAACAGGCGCGGCCGGTCCAGACCGGCACGCAAGTGCCACTGCGGACATCACGGTGAATGAAAGGAGGCGACTTCAGCAGAATGCGAGCGTGCGCGCGCTCCCGGTGCCAGGGCATCCCAGGGCGGCTGCGCGGGCCCGCCCGCGCACGGCGCTCTGCTCGCGCAGCGCATGCGCTGGTCATTCGAGCTAGGGCTGTGCAGATTCCCTGAGATGACATGATGCTCCCAGGCAGCCGCACTCGTGCAGGCGCCCAGGGCCGCGCCGTCGTGCCGCGCAGGGGCGGGCGCGGCGCGCACCGGGAATGGGCGCGCCCACGACGGAGACGATCTGGGTGGGGTGCGGCAGCGGCAGCCCGTACCGCCCGAAGAACAGGCCGCAGGCCGTGCGGATCTTGCGCGACAGCGACAGCGACAGCGGCAGGAATGACAGCACCTGCGCCGTGCGCAGTGGGCGCTCGGTATGGCAGGTGGAGCAACAGGTCTGTGAGCACCCTTGAACGTTCCACATAAGCCCGATACGGCGCAGGGGCAAGGACATGAACGCGGCAGGCGCAAGCGCAGCACGCTTCCTTACGCTGCGTGCGTCAGCACAAGCAGAGCTCCAGATAGACATCCTAGAATACAATTGGCGGACACGGCCTGGTTTGCTGACGGGGCCGGCGCGGACCTGGCTGTTGCCGAGGTGGTAGACGGGCACCACAGGGCAGCCGGCCTGCAAGGCCAGGCGCGCATAGCCTTTATGCCGCCCGAAGATGCACTCCCGGTGCCGCGTCGCTGTGAAGATGCCCGCGATGCCCTGCCGGTGACGGGCTTGGCCGTTGGGCGGCAGTGCCGGTTGGGCAGGCCAAAAGGCCTCCACACAATTTCACAGACGGATATTTGCCGGCACACGAGCGTGCCGTGAGGCCGAGCACTGGGCCTGCTGCAGAGCGTGCAGGGTGAGCAGAGCTTTCAAGCAGGCAGTCCGCCAGCCGCAGCCGCTGCGCTCCCGCCAAGGTCGGCTGCGGGCGGGCGGGGGCGGCGTGGCGCGGCGCGCGCGCCTCAGGCATGACGCCCAGCGAGCAGCCGGCCCGCAGCGCGCCCAGCATGGCGTGCCGGTCGGCCGGCAGGCAGCCCATCCACGTGAACAGGTGCTTGACGACCGGCAGCCGGAACAGGATGCTGGCGACCGCGCCCCGGGCGCGCGCGGGCAGGCCTGCGGCGGCGCGGGCCGGGGACAACAGGGTTCAGGGGTCAGGGGCGTTGACCCAGGCAGGGCGGCGGCGCGCCGGCATGCGCGCGGCGCAGAGCGCGACGCACAGACGCAAGCGTAGCGTGCGCAGCAGGCAGCAGGATGACTGCGGGAACGCACACTCCAAACGTTCCATATGCATGGCACACTTGGTGCAGGGGTTGCATAACACTTGCTGGGGGCGCTGCTGGCCAAGTGCTCCACACATAATGGCACCTTTGGCAAGGAGCCGCATATCACCCGCCGAGGGCGCTGCGGGAGATGTCCCCTACCCTACCCTACCCAACCCCGCGCGGCGCACCCGTCTCCGGCACGCCGCACAGCGGCATGGACAGCCAGGCGCCCATGGGGAACGTGGCGTGCGGCCAGTGCACGAAGAGGTAGGGCCGGCCGGCCTCCAGGTACGGCAGCGGCGGCACGATGAGGCGCATGCGGTGGTAACGCCGCCACGTGTCAAAGACGCGCCAGTCCCGGAATGCTGGCCACTCCTGCGCCGGATCATGGTCCTCAAGATGGCTCCGCATTCACAGGGTGCGGCACTGCCTGTAGAGGAAGTGCACGCTGTGCTGCAGCACCGCGTCACCTGACACCCCTACAAATGGTGAGACGCACGCACTCCCGTGGCATGTGGCAGCACCCCCAACAGACAGGGCAGAAAGGCCAGCCTGAAGGCTTTTTGGCTTGACACAGCAATAACACGTCAGGCTTGCTTGTAGAGACAAGCGACCAGGTGCTATGCATCTGCTCGAGCCAAGCCTATACGCGCGACTCTGGCACGGTGGCAACCAGCACCGCGGCCAAGGTCAGGCCAAGCCCGGTTGCAACAGAAACGCACTACACGACCTCCGCTCTGGGCGTCACCGTCACACCACAGTTCGACGTGTGTAGCATGCCAGGCAGGCTGCAGCTCAAGCAAGCACCCGTGCAGCCGCCGCTCAGCGAGCGCGCTCGAGCGGCCGCCAGGCGCCGGGGCGCACCCCCTGCGCCGGGAGCAGCGCCGCGCCGACCACCGCGGTGAAGAAGAGCAGCGCGAGCCGGTGGCCGCAGAGCGCCAGGTACAGCGCCGCCAGCGTCAGCCACGGCCCGAAGAACACCCACCTGCTCTCTTGCACGCTTCAGGCGGGTGGTCTCCTAGGTGAGCGTATTCACAAGCAGCCCTTGAAGTCAGGTGGGAGGTCGGGACTCGCCAAGCGCGGGCTGGCGGAACAGGGGAGGCAGGCGCACCCGAACAGCAGCGCCATTGTCACAACAGCGACGCGTCAGGTGGGTGGTCACGTCAAGTTCACCAGGCGCGGCCGGCGGAACGGGGAGAGGCAGGCGCACCCGAAGAGCAGCGCCATCGTGACAACGGCGACCAGGTCCTCGGCCGCGGTGTTGCCGCGCGGCTGCACCGCAACCTCGCCGGAGCCGTAGGACACGGCGACGCTCCCGCGCGCAGGCAGGCCGTGTTGCGCCTCGGTGATCACACTTTTTGGCTTGATTGGCGCTGACTTGGACCTGCAAAACACAATGCAGACGCATTCAGCGCGCCTCGGGAGCAGCACGGCACACAGCTGGTGTTGCTGACGCTTATCATAAGTCTGTGCGGAGCTACGTTATGAAAAGGACACGAGCATCACAACGTTGTGCTGGAAGCCAGGACAGTTGGCTGCTAGTGCACGGTCTGTGACTTGCGCAGATCACTGGGCCACGCACAATAGCGCGTCCAGACGCGCATGCTGCATACACCCGATCTTGAACAGATCGGCCCCCGCCATCCGGAGCAACGGCTTACTCCTGCCGCGCTCGCTCTGAGCGTGACCTGTGTGTGCGATCTGTCGTCCAAATGGACCTCCAATAGGAGTTACAACTGTCACCCTACCCTGCATAGGGCCTGTTATGTCAGAGGATGCTCACTGCGAGCACAGCGGGAAGTGCTTGCCTCCGCTTGGCCGTAGCGTACCTGAGTGCTTTTCTCGTGGACCTCAAGATGCGTTTCACCAACGTCAACCAGCGCACAGCACTGTGCTGCACATCCACATTTCCTCTGCAGCGCCACAGGTGCCAGGTCTCCAAAAATGCAGGACTTTCAGCGCAGCCCACGCAGGTATGCCCTCACACTTGGCACACTACAATTGCACACATGGAGTGAGCTGGAGGCGACTGAAGATCCTTGGACTGTCGCGACAGGGGCGTCCGGGAGTGTGCGCCGCCAACGGCCGCTCCGTAAACGCTGCAGCTGTGGAAGTGAACGTCGCCGAAGCGCGCGCCAGCCCCGTGGCCTTGGAGGAGCCAGCTGCTGTGCAGGTGGGCGTGCTGTTGCACTGCAGGCTTGTAACAAGGAACACCGGTGAGTGCGGCTGCAAGCGTGAGCGGCCGCGCAGACGGAGGAGCGCTTCAACTGGCAGAAGCAGTGGTACCCGCTCGCCGTGGCCGATGACCTGGACCCCAGCAGGCCGCACGCCAGGCAGCTGCTCGGCGAGCGCCTGGTGCTGTGGCGCTCCCGCGCGGGCGCCTGGCAGTGCTTCGAGGACCGCTGCCCGCACCGCCTGGCGCCGCTGTCCGGTGCGCAGGCTCCTTCCACTGTTTATAACAACCTGATGTGGACTATGAAGTTGTGCTGTGGCCAAGAAGGCTCCCAATTGCAACTTTGTATGTCGTCAGCAGTCATGTTTGCTTTGCGTGTGCATGCCGTGTTGCGTCTGGCACGCAGTCATCCACTGTCGGTCTGCTAACAGCGCTCGGCCCTGCGGCTTGCAGAAGGGCGCATAGAGCCGTCGGACGGGACGCTGATGTGTTCGTACCATGTGCGCAGCCCAGCACTCTGCTACAAGTGTGCGTAGCGTGATGAAGTCGCGTATGAGCACCTGCCGTGGTGCACGCCCCGTGTTGCCCGGGCCATTACCCACACCCTGCCACGCCCTGCTGTGTGCCTGCTGTTGTTCAGCAGATGCATGTGATGCGGGCCACCTCCGCTGACCAGTCAGCTCTGCGCACAGGGCTGGCGCTTTGCTGCCGACGGCAAGTGCACCGACGTTCCCCAGGCCTTGGACGCCCAGGCCAACGCGCAGGTGACCGCTGACAAGCACATCGTGTGCTTGACCCTCGGGGAATGCACGTTGACATGTGTCCCTGCGGCTTTCCAGCATGTTGCATCATGTAAAGCTGCAAGCTAGCGGCGAGCTTCAGGGCACTTTATACGTTCTCTTTGGTTGCAGGCCTGTGCGAGCGTCCGGTCCTGTGCGACTCCCAGACCTACTCAGGTATGCACGCCCCCCCAATGGTCTGTCAGCGACTTGACAAAATTTGTTGTCAGTGCAATGCTGTGCAAAACATCATATGAGAGTCCAGTGTCACACTGAATTGGAGTCACTGGTCAACTTTCAGTACGCCTGCTTAGTAAGCGCAGCATTTCGGCATCCGTACATATCCGGGCGCGTTCTTGCGCGTGCGTGACAGGTGCGGCAGGGGCTCGTGTGGGTCTGGGCCGGCGGCGGCGGCGCGGCGGCGGCCGCCGAGGCGGCCGCGACGCCGCCGGTGCTGGCGCATGAGCTGGACCAGGAGGCCGAGGGGCTGCCCACGCGCACGCGCGACGGCCACCCGGCAACTGCGCGCACCTACCACTACCGCGAGCTGTGCGCGCCCCCTGCTTGGCGCCGGGCGCAGCTCCTGATGGTGCCCAGCCTGATCAGGCGCACGGCACGCTTGCCGCTTGTCATGTGCCCAGAGATCTGGCCGCCGCATAAACGAACCTGCAGTCGCCACGATGCTGAGTTTGCCACCATGCTGTGCCTGTGTGCTCACAGGCCAGGGCCCGGAGGGCTGCGGTTGGTTAGGTGGGGCGCATGCAGGCCGTCCTGCTACCTGCATGTGCGGCTGGGGGCAACTCCTGTGTGCACTGTGCGCGTGAGCCTGGCGCGTCTGAAGTGTGCGGCTGACCTTCGCTCGCCTGGCAGCGTGCCTGAGTAGGCGCGGGTGCTGGTGCGCTGCCACGTGCCCGGCACGCCTGGCACCTACCGGGCGTTCGGTGACGGGTCGGTTGGCCGCCTGCGCAGGCCGTACGGGTGGGATACCCTGGTGGAGAACCTGACAGACCCGTCGCACCTCCCGTTCAGCCACCACAACGTGCTGGGCGACAGGCGCGCCGCTCGCGCTCTCCCAGACCGCTGCTGTGGCTTGCATCGTGAGCCGATCCACGACGTGGGTGTACACTGGCCCCTAGCGCCTGCATCTGCCGGCCAATGCACTGCCCTGTGCTGCCTTCCCGACCGCTCCTCCGGGACTCGCACAATGAGCCGAGTGACGGCATGGGTGTGCGAGGTCCCGGAGAAGCGGACATGAAATAATTTAAGAGCAGTGCATTGGCCGGCGCATGCACGCGCTAGGGGCTGGTGTATGCGCTGGTATGCGCGCGCGTTTTAGAGTGACGCCGAAATTGGCCAGCAAACCAGGGATTGTGCGGCGGCGGGGCGCGCTCGGGCGCCGCTGGGCCGGCCGGCCGCGCCTGATTAGAGCGCGCGCCGCGCCGGCCAGGTACCATGAGCTGGCAGGGCGCGTGGAGATGTCGCTGCTGGAGCGCGCGCCGGGCGCCAGCCTGGACCGCGTGGGCGTGGAGGGGCGCACAAGCATGGCCGTGCGCATGCGCTCGGACGAGCTGCAGACGCGGCGTTTCGAGTTCTTCGCGCCCTCGCACATCAGCTGGCCTGTGGTCGACGACAAGGCGCGCCCGTGCACTGACCTCTCTCTAGTGCGGTGCGGTGATATTGAGCAGTTAATGTTGAGCGGTCGACGCACCTGTGCCTACATCACACACTTGGGTGAGCGTATTTCTCTGACACCAGTGTGATATTACAGACCAACTCTCTGCATGTGTATATGTTGTGTACGGTAATGTGCTCACGGCACATTACGCACAGCAATGCATGTTGAGTGCCAGTAGTTGAGCACTGGGTCGTCGCCGCCCATGCAGTTCAGGGTCGGCGCCTGCGCGCCCTGACCTCGTGACACAGTGCACGTGCTGAGCCTGGGGGCAACTTGCGGCACTGCCGCCACTGCCCGTCGATGCGCCCCGCCTGGCGTTGACCGGGCTGCCAGGGCAGGAGACCTGCATACCCTCTGCATGGCCGACGCCGCCGCGCAGGGCGACTTCACCATCGTGCTGGTCACGTTCGTCACGCCCATCGCGCCGGGGCGCTCGGCGGTCTTCCTCACGCTCGCCATGCGCGGCGACACCGTGCCGCTGCCGCTGCGCATCGAGCGCCAGCTGCCAGCGTGGGTCAACCACCTGCGCTCCAACACGGTGCAGGCCTTGGCTTTTCCGTCGCGGCGCTCGCTGCGACCGCGCTGCTGCTCGCCTCTCACATGGCCCGATCACCTGCGCGGGCGCCACGCGCCTGCCGCCGTGAGGTGCTCTGCAGCGTTGTCTCGTCTGGGAAGGCGCGGCGGTGTCCTGTGAGGAGAGTCCTGCAGGTACGGCACCACAAATGCAATAGTAAACTACCAACAGTGCACTTGTTCCTGTTGCTGACTCTGCAGCCGCTGCGGTTATCCGCCATCGCCCATGCGAACGGGGGACGGTGGTGTAAGCTGACGCGAGGAACGCGCCCAGGTGCTGGACGGCGACTCGGCGCTGCTGGCAGAGCAGGAGCGGATCATCCACGCGCGCATCGCGCAGACCGGCAGTGGCTGGCGCGGGCCGGGCGGCTACTACATGCCCGCGCCCGCCGACCGGCTGGCACGGGCCCTGCCCTGTTCCTATCCTGACTCTACCCCATTGCCTGCTTCAGGCTCCTCCCCATGTCCCCATGGCATGGCAACGGGTGCCACCTGTATGACTTGGCAATGGGTGCAATCTGACAAGAGTTTTATCAATAGCTATTATACATGCCCGTTGCGCGCTTCCCGGGCGCTCGCGCAAGCGGCGTGGTGGGTACGAGGCTCATCGGCCCCGCGCCGCGCAGCCCTCTGGCCAGCAGCCGGGCGCTCGTGGCGCCTGCAGCCGCCGCGCTCGCCGCTGGCGCGGGCGCGGCCGCCCGGGGGGGCTCTGCGCGCCCGTACACCGGGAGTGGCAGCCTTCAGGGTGGGCCGGCGCGTGCCCGGGCGGGCATGCAAGAGCACGACAGCTGAGCACACATGTAAGCTAGCTTGCGGGGCGCCGCAGGTGGCCGCCTTCCGCACCTGGCTGGACAAGCGCGGCGGCGGCGGGCCCACGCCGCTGGCGGCCGGCCCGCTGCCGCCGGCGCCCAGCAAGGCGGAGATCTTCGACCGCTACACGCAGCACACGCAGTTCTGCCCCAGCTGCATGGCGGTGCGCGCACCCTGGGCAGAGTGTGCTGCTGCGCGTGCCTGTGCCTGCGTGCTCACATGCCATTGCGCTCTGCTGACCACTCCAGTTCCTCGGGATTACGAGGCAGCGCGTGCTCGTGCCAGGCTGGAGGCGGCAGTGCATGTCCCTACGCTGGTCGCGGCAGTCCATGCGGCTACGCTGCGCTGCAGCGATGTGGTGAGGCGGAAAGTGAAGGCCCGTGCGCGTGCGGGGCTGGTGCTGGTTCCGGGCACGGCCACGGCCACGGGCCTGCGCGAGCTGTGTGGGCGCGCGCCCGCAGGCGCTCCGCACGTTCCGCGCGCTGCGCGTGGTCGCGGCGGGCGCCGCGGCCGCGTGCCTGCTGGGCCTGGCGGCGGCGCTCGGCGGCGGCGCCGCGCCGCTTTCGCGAGCGGGCGCGGGGCTGGCGGCGGCCGCGGCGCTGTGCGGCGCGCTCAGCGTCTGGGCCGGCCGCTTCGCGCGGAACTTTGTATACGTCGGCTGGGACCACTCCGCAAACCACTGAGCGGGGCGCGCGCACGGCGCACGCCGGCGGGCCCATGTAGGGCGGGCTATCACAGGGGGGCGCGGGGGCGGCTGGGGCCGCGGGGGCTTTGCTGCCTGTCACGCTGTTGCGCTCGTGCGCTGAGCGCACGACGTGCGTACCCGTTTTGTGTTTGGTTCATTCTGGGACCTCTGTTGCCTACACGGCGCCGGCTGTACACTGCAGTCAATTGTGTCCTGTCCGCCTGAAGTGGTGTTGTAAACAGGTCAGGCTTGTGCTGGACGGTCTGCATTAGCAGGTTCCCATCCTGCGCGGTGTGGCGTTCGGTTGAACGGTGCAGGAGGTGCAGGCTTGCTGGCGTTGAATCATGCGCAATGCTCCCGGTTATGTGTACCATGTCTGCTTGTTTGCCAGGGTGCGTTCTGCGCTCGTAGAGGCTCCATGTCAAAGTGCAAGTCACAGGTTCGTTGCTCATATGTCCAAGTACGAGTCCCCGGCGATGAGCACGACCAGCGCGGTCCAGCCCGTGAACGGGTGCGAGCCGCGCCCGCGGCCGGTGCCCTCGTCGTAGCTCTCCCACAGGTAGCCGCTGCGGCCGGCCTCCCCCACGACCGTGCGCAGCAGGTTGCTGCGCAGCTCGGCGTGCAGCCGCTCAGCCTGCTTCCTGTGCGGCCCGCTCGCCTGTGCGCACGCATGGGACACAGTCAGGTCTCAGCGATTGCTAGTGGCACAAAGCCTGGGGGCACCCGGCACAAGCCTGAAGGGCGGCGGGCGCTCGGAATGGCCTCGCTCTGCTGCACTCCTTGCTTGCACATACAGAAGGGATTAGGGTGCAACCATATACCCTAACCCTAACCCTAGCAACCCGCAGCAGCGCACCCGCGCGTAGTGCTCCAGCGCGGCGAGCGCGAGGAAGTTGACGTTGAGCCAGACGGGGCCGCGCCAGTACGGCGCGTCGTGCTCCGTGTTGCGCGCGCGGTACAGTGAGCTGGCCGCGCTCAGCGAGCGCAGCCCCGCCGCGCTCCAGAGCTGGCCCGGGTCGCCCAGCGCGGCGAGCGTGGCGCCCAGCGCGGGCGACTCCGGCGGCAGCAGCCGCATCAGCAGCGGGAAGAGGCTCACGTACCTGCGCGCGGCGGGGCCGCGCCTCGCTCCTGCCGCCCGGCACGCTGCTGCCTGGCAAGCAAGGCGAGCTTGCGGGTCGGCGCTGCGGAGCCCGCCCGCCGCGGACGCGCGGCCTGGCGCTGCCGCCGCCGCCAGCGGCGGCCGCGTCGGCAGTGGGCAGGGCCTGACGCGTGTGGCCACAAGTACGCTTGCCGTCCGCCGCGCTGGACGGCAAACTTTGACGGCAATCCCTCTGGCAGCGCTGGGATAAAGCAGAGGCTGGGTCGCCAACACCGCACAGGCACGCCGTGCGACTGCGTGCGCATGACCTAGCCAGCCGCAGGCAAGCACCCCTGCCATGCAGCAGATGCGTGCTGCATATACTCATAGATGGAGGCACTCACAGAGCGGTCGCGCACAATTAAACGTGCGGCAGATGCATGATGCATCTACCCATAGCTGGGCTGGTTCAAGCTCTGAGGCAGCGGGCGCGCACCCAAAGTGCGGCACGAAGCCCGGCGCGGGCGGCGGGCCGTCCTCCACGCGCACGAGCTCGCGCCGCACGACCGCGCCCGCCGGCGTCTGCCACGCGACCCAGTCCAGGCGCGCGCCCTCGGTGTGGTTGCCCCAGTCGGCGAAGCGGCCGCCGGCGGCGTCCCAGTGCAGCGCGGCCAGGTGCGCGGGGTCGCCCAGGCGCGCCGCCAGGGCCTCCCAGGGTGCCACCTGCGCGCGTGTGGTAGGGTAAGGGTAGGGCTGTACAGCCACGAGTGATCCCTGTCCTGCCCAGGGGTTGAGTGCGCGGGCGCTGCGCCCCCGTGCAGCGCCTCGAGGTGAATCTGAGTCGCGCAGGCAGATGATCACAGCCGCCCAAGAGCCATCTCAAACTCAATCAAGCTGTGCCGTGACCCGTGCACTGAACGCCGGGCTGTGAGACGCAGCGCGGGGTGCGGCAGCACGGCGTGCACGCCGGGGGGCGCCGTGCTGTGCGTGGAGCCATACTGTGTGTCAAACACAGGCGTTTTGGGCAAGCTCTCTGAGGGCTCACTAGTCCCTATGTGCATGCACATTGCGGCCTGTTTCGCAAATACTTGCAGAACCTAATGAAGTTTTTGAGGACACGTACACGGAGGTGCCGGAAAGTGGCGACAGTGTGTGTGGCTCCTGCAAGTCGAATGGTGTCCCTTGACCTGTTGCTCACGGCGCCCGTCTGGCAATAAATAGCGGGGCGTGCGCCGCGCCTCTGCGGAGGGCAGCTGCAGCGAGGCGCCGATGGAGGCGAGCGCGCGCGCCGCCAGCGCCACCCAGCACAGCAGGTCGACGTGGCGCTCATCCGGACCCGGGTGGCTCGCGCGCGGGTAGTCGTCCAGGCCTGGGCGGTGCAAGGGGTTAGGGTTATGATACGCCGCGAGCGCCACCCAGCACAGCAGGTCGACGTGGCGCTCATCTGGGCCCGGGTAGCTCGCGCGCGGGTAATTGTCCAGGCCTGGGCGGCATAAGGGTTAGGGTCAGGGTACACCGCGTCCCTACGACCCTATGACCCTATATGCGCCGCCTCTGAGACGCAACACCATGTTGGCGATCGGCTCTGTCTGTCGAGCGCCCCTGGCTGCGCGGCGGCTGCGAGTGACACATCAAGCAAGGGGGCGGCCAGCATATGACTGGGACGCTCGGCGTCTCCGCACCCGCATGGATGATAGGCATGCGTGTGCGGCGCACCGGATGATAGGGTTTTAGGGTTGAGCTCGCGGCCCAGCGGCGGCTGCGGCACGCGCCCGCGCCAGCGGAAGCTGCCGGGCACCGGCCCGGCCTGCGTGCGCGCCAGCCAGCGCAGCCAGGCGCGCAGGCGCGGGTGCGCTGCGCGCGCCGGCGGCGGCATGGTCAGCGGACATGCTCGGCGGCCTCGAGCGCCTCCGAGCAGGCGGTCCTGCACCGTCCTGTGCGGCTCGACGGGGCTTGAGCCTATGCTTTGTTACCTGACAGGAGTCGAGGCTGCTGCAGCATGCGCTGCAGCCCCAATGCGCCTGCAGGCGCGGGCATCGCGGGCAGGCCCCGCATGACCGCGCCTGACGGCGCACGCAACGCTCTGACACCCACCCTAACCCTGCAGAGCCCCGGCTCACCGGCACGCAGGAACGCGCGGTCCTCGGCGCGGTCGCGCGCCTCGGCGGCGGCGCGCTCCGGCGGCAGACCGGCCGGCGGCGGCGCGGCCAGCCGCGCGGCTGCGGCCGCCAGCGGCAGGAACAGCGTGGGCGGGTTGGCCACCTCGGGGCTCTGCACCACGAACTCGGCCGGCACGCGCGCGCGCGCCTCCTCGCCCAGGATCTGGCCCGGGCGCAGCAGTTACATTGCGTGTAGGTGGGGAGGTCCGGGATGCTATATACAGCAGGTCAGGCAGCCCCGGGATGCAGGGCCGGCCTGCGCATGCTCGCGCTCGCCCGGCAGTGGACGTCAACACACCGGCGTGCACACGCCGCTGGTCGGCCAGAGACGACGAGACTGGCAAGGACACACGCGACGGTAGCAGCTGCGGGCATGGCAGCCCTGAGGCACATGCGACCAGTCTCTTTCGCGGCTAGCTGCTCATCAAGATGCCTCGCCATGCACAGGAATGCCTCGCCATGCCCCAACGCGCGGGGCGCGCCCGCTCGCGCGCGACCAACCCCGCGCGTCGAGCAGGCCCGGACGGTTGGCCAGGGCGCCGCCGCTCCGCCGCGGGGTGAGCGGGGTTAGGGAGCTTAGGGTGACAGTTAGGGCTTGGCAGGCGCGCCTGCTCGCGCGCGATCCAGCCCTGCGCGTTGAGCAGGTCCAGCCAGCTGGCGAGCATGTCGCGGCTCAGCCGCGGGCTCCAGCGCCGCACCAGCAGCTGCGGCGGGGCGCGCGCGCGCGCCATCAACCACTGATTAGGGTTGCGCGCGCTCGGTAGAAGCCCTTTGGCGTCTAAAGGAACGTAGGCAGGGTGATAGGGTGGCGCGCGCCTGGTGGAAGCCCTCATCCCACATGAAGCCGCGCGGGAAGAACGGCCGGCTGGGCACGGCGGTGAGCAGGCCGGCGGGCGCGCTGCGCGCGGTGCGGCCGCCCGGCAGCGCGACCTCGGAGCTGCCATAGAAGTAGCCGACGCCGCCCAGCAGGTTGCTCAGCGCGGCCTTGGCCACCGCCTGCGTGCCTGCGCGCCGCCCGCCCTGAGTCCGACCAAGCCCTAACCCTAACCCTAACCCTAACCCAGGCGGCCCTTCGCGCTCAACAGGCCGCGGGCCCCAGCCCTGCGCGAGCAGTGGACAGGGTAGGAGGATAGGGTGAGGCAGCGAATGGGGAGGAGGCTGAGACGGCGTAGGCGCCGCAGGGCGTGCCGTTCGGCGCGGCAGGCGCCAGATCGCCGAAGGTCGCCCGGAAGCGCGCGTCGAACGCGCGCTCGCGCTCCGCGAGCAGCTCGGTCAGGGCGGCGCCTGCCAGGCAGGCAGGCGCGCGCGTTACGGGGGCATGCACCGTGGAATCTCCCCAGCTACCCAGCCCTAAGCCCTGCGCAACATGCCCCCAGCTACCCCTACCCTGACCAAGCACCACATGCTCCCCCGCGCCAGCAGAGCACAGGGCACACTCACACATACTCACTGCAGAGCCGGCTGCCCAGGCGCACCCGACAGCGCATCCGCGCGCTCCGCGGGGCTCTCGGCCGGCGGCGCGCCGGCGGCGGGCAGGCCCTCCGCGGTCCCGCCCGCCCAGCGCCGCAGGCCTGCCAGCCAGCCCTGGCGCGCCCGCCGCCCGGTCCGCTGAGCCGGCCCTCCCATTCCGTATGGTGCGCGACATGAGCACGAGGTGGCCGACCCTCAGCGGCCGCTGCGTGCGGCGCAAGCGCAGGACCGCCATCGCTTGGTGGCTCGTGCCACTGCAGCTATAGGGTTGGGATGGGGCGCGAGGCACCTGCTGGCGGCGGCCGCGGCCCAGGTTGGCCGTGAACACAAAGTCGGCCTGCAGCGGCAGCGGCAGCGTGACCTGCCGCGCCGAGCGCAGCCACGCGCGTCACCCTCATTCTAGCACAACCGGTTGGCGCATGAGAGGCATGTGTGACAGGAGGACTGGAAGCGCGGCCCTTGCCTGCGTGACCTGGCACGCGTCTGCATGCTCAGCGATCAGGCGTCCATCCCCCTCAACGTGCACTCAACCATGCTCGCCCATGCTGCTCCAGCAACCAGCTGGACAACCAGCTGGCAACAAATGCTTTCCAGTCTGGACTGTGGCCCCCACCCAGGCACGGCACAGCAAGCATTGCGCCAGGCCCGGCCATGCAGCGCAGGTCCTGGAGAGTGCGTGCGCCGCGCCGCGCAGCCAGGCGCGCCTGGAACATGGCCAGGTTGGAGCGGGCCTCCACGGCGTCGGGCAGCTGGTGCGCCGCGCGCGGCCGCCGCCGCTCCGCGCCCGCGTCCGGCGGGCCGGGCTGCAGCGCGTCCGCGGCGAGCTCGGTCAGGTTGTGGAAGCGGCGGACGGCGGCGCCCAGGAAGCGCACGCGCGCGCGCGCGCCTGCGGCGCACGCGCGGCACGTGCTGACGTGCCGCCCTACCCTAACCCTAGCGGACGCAGCAGGCGCTGATGTGCCGCCCTACCCCACTCCTGTCGAGCGCGGCAGGCGCTGACATGCCGACCTGCCCCAGCCCTGCCGAGCGCGGCACGCGCTGACGTGCCGATCTGCCCCACCCTGCCGAGCGCGGCACGCGCCGACGTGCCAACCTGCCTCAGCCCTGCCAAGTGCTGCACGCGCTGACGTGCCGATCTGCCCCACCCCTGCCGAGCGCGGCACGCGCTGACGTGCCGATCTGCCCCACCCCTATCGCGCGCGGCGGGCGCTGACGCGCCGCTGATGCGCGAGCCGGCCGCGCGGGACGGGCGCGCATGCAAGCAGCGCGAGCCGCCCTCCCCGCCCCGCAGGCCGCTGCGCGGCGCGCGCCCGCCCGGGGCGCGGGGGCGGGCAGCGCCTGGTGCGAGGCGCAGCTGGAGCGCCCACGGGCCCAGGTGCGCGCTGTCGCCGCGTGCCAGCACGACGTCGCCGACGCCGGCGCCGTCTGGGAGCACCGCGAGCGGGCCGTTCGCGGCCTGCACCAAGCGCGGGTGCGGCCGGTCAGGCAGGGAGCTCCACCCATCCCGAGGGTCGACAGTGCCCGCTGCTGGACGCCCATGTCAGCCCACCGTTGGTGCTCAGCCACGCAGGAGCACCAGGCGGCATGCATGGAGCATTGTGATTGGTGTCCTGATGCACAGGCTACTGGGCTGCAGGGCTGCCAGCAGGGCTGACTCCTCCGCGTGCCAGCCATGAGACAATGGTGTGTTCATCACCTCGCCTTCGCCCATCACGCCAACTGCGCTCAGGAAGGCTTGCGGACTCTGGTGCCGTGCCAGTGCACAAGCATGATGACGGCATCACGTGGCACCACCCGCCGGCTCAAACGCACCTCCTCATCCGCAATGTACACGATGAGCGACGCCCGCGACGGCGCGCGCGCCGCGCCGCCGTCCCCGCCCGGCCGCGCCTCCGGGTCGGCCCCGGGGCCGCCCGCGCGCGCCGCCAGCCGCAGCGCCCAGTCGCCGCCCGGGCAGCCGGCGCAGAAGCGCTTGGCGAACGAGGTGGTCAGGCGCAGGCGCCCGTCCGCCAGCTCCTGCCGCCCGAATGTCTCGCCGTCGTGCGCGGCCCAGCCGTACGTTGCCAGGCCTGCGCGGCGCAATCCGGCCCTCGCTCCCCAAGACCTGCATGTCCGCCGCTTTTGCGGGCGTCTCTGCACAGCGCCTGGTCGGCCCGTGCAGTGCATCACGCGAAAGATCGTTCCAAAGGTCGGCGGGGGTTGCGTCAGCGGATGGCCGCGCCCGCCTGGTCCGTGCACATGCGGCAAGCTTGGCGCAGGCACTCGGCCGCCGCCCTTGAACCTAAGGCATGGTGGCAGAATGGCGTGGCGGCGCCGGGTGCGCGCCGTCGCGCTCCTGCGCCAGGTGCCGCAGCTGCGCCAGCGCGTCGGGGCGGTCCGGGTCGAACCACATGAGGCCCGCCAGCAGCGAGCGCGGCACGCGCGCGCGCACACCTGCGCGCGCGCGCGCAGGCTCGCGAGCGCGCAGGCTCCGACACTGGCTGGCGCGGGCGCGGCGGGCTCGCCGCAGGCGGTCGGCGGCTGACGGCGCCAGACCCGGGCGGGCGGCGCCCGGCGGACGGCCGCGGCGCGCCACACGGGCAGGTCTGCCTCAGGGCGCTGCTGTAAAAGGGACCGGGGACGGACAGCGGGAAGGTTAGACTCGTGTCGACAGTCGCGCCTGCCCTTGCGAAAGCGCATGTGCATCGCCGGACGTTGCCACCCCGTGCGGCATGTGCTGCGGTGCACATGCGCGGAGGCCTCCTGTCCTTCATGGGGGCCTTTCCTAATCCAACATAAGATGTGCTTTCCAATCCATTAACAGATGTGTGCATTGCTGCATGCGGGCACTCAACAGAGCAGAGCGCTCGCCCATGCCTCCCAGCCGGAGCGCATGCGCGAAGCGTCCTAGGCGCAGCTGAGATCGCGTTTGCTTGGCAGCGGGGCAAGGGCATGGGCGCACCCAGGTAGAGGCCGGGCCGGTAGGTGCCCCAGAACGTGCGCTCGCGGTGCGCGCCCTGGAACTGCGGCAGCGCGGACAGCCGCGGCGCGCGCAGCGGCGCGACCTCGGGCGGCAGCCCTGCGGCGCGGCAGCCGCGCTCGCCGGCCGGGCGTCGGGCGGGCAGGGATGCGCAAGGGGCAGGCTCAAGCAACACATTGCTCTAGCACGCACACGCCTGTAACTCAATACGGGCTGCGTCACAGTTGTGAGTGGAGGCAAGTTAGCTTGGTCTATCTATATAGAAGCACGCTCCTCCTTGGGACGAGATTGCTCGGGGCGCACCCGGGCGGAGCAACAGCCAGGCGCCGCAGGCACCAAGCAGGAGCGGCACCAGCAGCAGCAGCGGCCGCCTCTGGCGCCCTGTCCAGCGCAGAGGCCGCCAGTTACTTGAGGGCCAGCTGTTGTGGCAGTCTAAGAGTGCGAGCTCACGCAACCGCTTGCAGCCCACTCTCGCCTCCGCTGCTCTCTAGTTCAGTACAACCGGAGGTGAGCATAACACAAAAGTTTTTCTGAGAGTCTGCGTGTACGGTGCAGAGCAGAGAGCTTGGGCACTCCAGCCCAGCACCTGCTGAGCGGTGTGCATTGGCTTTGTTGCCATTGCCCTGCGGCGACAGTGGTACAGGCTGGCTCCCTGGCACGCCGGCTAATCCAGGGGGCCGCCTCCGCGTTGACATGCTGAGGGTTCAACGCTGCACGAAGTCAATCATGCATATATACAATTGAGCGATCATAGGCTGCAGCAGCTGCTGCTGCATGGCAGACGCGGGCGTGTTTGGTAGACGTGAGGCACGGGCAAGCACTCATTGCGGCTTATGGACTTGCCTGCATCCATCTGGCAGCCTGATGTGGGCGGGAAGCCTGAGCAGCCCTAAGTGCAATGGGCTGATGGAGCTCTCCAACAGGGCAGTGAGCGGCTGGCTGGCTGAGTCGGAAGGGGCGGTGTGCTCTGGACGTCCTTTCTGTGGAGTTGGGCCACACGTGCGACACCTGCAAGCTGCGCTACACCCGGGCGATTGGCTTGTGCGCTGCGGAGCTGCGTGGTGCCGCGCCCTGACCCTGAATAAGCTCACGAACAGGCCGGGCCAGCTCAGGCCTGCCCCGCGCGAGGACCGCAATCGGGCGCGCTCGTGGCCCCGCACGCCAGGCCCGCCTGCGCGCGGCGGCGCGTGCGAGTCGCTGATAAGGCAGGCTGCGCGCCGCTGCACGCAGCGCGCGTGCCCCGACCGGTGCCCGCAGCGTGCTCCGCCGGGCGGCCCGCAGGCAGCCGCTGCCGGAGCCCCGCAGCGCAGCAGCAGCTGTCGGCCACCAGCGAGCTGAGCGTCTGTGCGCTGGTGGCAGCGGGGTGAGCGGGGGACCGGCGGCGCCGGCGCTGCGGCGCGCGCCAGCAGCATGTTCATGCAGCCGATGCCGGCCGGCGGCGGCAACGGCGGCGGCGTGTCGCGCCCGTTCTTCGTCGGCCTCGTGCTGCTGCTGCTGTTCCTCAGCATGCAGACCGACTGGTCGCCGCAGGGCGCGGCGCGCGGGCCGCTGCACGGCAAGCTGGGCGCGCCCAGCGCGGCCGAGGTCCGGGAGGGCGCCAAGGACCAGGTGCGCGGCGGGGCGCCCCGTCCAGGGCCGCGCGTCTCCGGCACCCCAGTGTGGAGCGCGGGGCCTGTGACAAGCTTGTTGGGCAGCCCAGGACTGTGCGCGGTGCGTGGTATGGCCAATGGCTGACACGGCGGGTGTGGCGTGCTGCCGGGGCAAAGAGGCGTCCTGTATGCTTATCGCGTTGCAGCTCGCGCCGCAGCGGGTCACCAGCTGCCAGTGTTGCCCGCTACCGCTGCCCACCGCCGTTGACAGCCAGGCCGCTGCAAATCAGTGGGGGCCTTTACACGTTGTCCGCCGCCTGTCAATACCGGGCCTCTCAAGGTCCTAAGAAGTGCGTGTCGTGGGCGCCGCGCAGCTCATCTACGATCTGAGCTTGTCAAATGAGCGCTTAGAGGTGCGCGCGCCTGTGCTGCTGGCTTGCCCTCTGCGCTGCTTCCCGAGCTGTCTGCCCATTGTTCCGCGTGTGCACAGTGCTGTCAGTCACCGTGGGTGCCGAACAGCTGCCCGCAGTCCCTGCGCTCTGCGCTTCCAGCGCCCAAAGGCTGACAGGCGACAACGCCAGAGCAAGGCGGTTGCACTGCGCGCCGCGCTCAGCGCCAGCACGGCGGGGCGGCGCCAGGGCGAGAACACACGGCTGCGGCAGCATCTGTTGGACCTGCGCCGCGCCGCGCGCGCCGCCGGCTGCGACCTGAACGCGACGGAGGCGCTGTCGGCGGCGGCGTTCCCGGAGCTGGAGGCCGCGCTGCGCGGCGGCGCCGCGCGCGCCGCCCCGGCCGCGCCCGCCGGCGGCCCCGAGCGGGACGCGCCGCCCGGCGCGGCGCTCGAACCGGGGCCCGCAAGCGCGGCCGCCGGCGCCGCGCGCGGGCAGGCCGGGGCCGCAGGCGGCGAGAGCGCGGGGGCCGGCAGGGGTAAGAGCGGCGCGGCCGCGGGCGGCGCGCTCAGCGGGGTTGGTGGCGGGGCCGCCGGCGGGGCCGCCGGCGATGCTGGCGAGCCGGCTGTTAATGCGAGCGCGCGGGGGGCTGCTGCCGCCGGCGCCGCGGCGGCCGGGCTGGAGCATGGCGGCCGCGTGGACCACCGCTCGGAGCACCGGCATGCGTGCGCGCCACTCCGCCTCGCAGCGCTGTGGTCGTGGGTCGCATGGGGCACGGGCGCGGCAATTGCTGGGAGAGCACGCTTGCAGGAGAGGGGGGGTAGCATGGGCCCTTGCTTGTCGCAGAGCTCTGCATGGGCGGGGCCTTGCAGGGAGCGGGTGTCCTCGCGCGCCGCGCGCCCTGCGGCGGGTGTTGGTCTGGCGTTGTTCAACCTGCGGTGCAACGGCATGCTATGTCGGTGTTTGGAGTCTGTTCTGACAGCGCGTTTGCAGCGCGCGCAGGAGGCACAGGCACACGCTGCCCAGCCTGGTGGCGGCGCGGGACGCCGGGGAGCCGCGCAGGCGCCGCGCGCACCGCCGCCGGCTCGGCAGCGGCGCGGCCGGGGACGCGGCGGGGGCTGTGCTGGGCCCCGCGGCAGGCAAGGGTCCGCCGAGCGGCGAAGGCGCGCACAGCAGCGCGGGCCCTGGCGAGGAAGGCGTGACGTCTCGTGCCGCTGGCCTGGCGGCGGGCGCAAGCCGGTGACAGCGCCACGGAGTGCGGGCGCTTGCGGCGCCTGTCGGCCGTGTGTTGCCGGGCGCGCTGGTAGCATAGCTATGGGTGCACGATGTGCGCTCGTCAGACTTGCGCCCCGCCACCAGACCAGCCCGCTTGCAAGCGCTAGCAAGGGTAGGAAGAGAGGGAGCATGGGTCGTAGGAGAGGGGCAGGCGGGGCTGGTGTTCATGCAGGTGCGCGTCTGCAGGGATCTCCGTGCTGTCGCTGTGTGCCTGCATGCGTGCAGCCTCTGAACGATGAGCTGCCGTGTGCTCGAGCGAGAGGGAGTTTGCCTTTTCTGTCTCGTAGGAACGCCCGTTGAACCGTGCCTGGTCGGCTGCCTCGTTGTGTCCTATGCTAAGTTGCCGGGCTGCACCACCATTCTTTCCTTTTTCGCACGGGCGAGCGCGGGCAAGGCTGCGCAAGCAGCCATTTGTTCCAGTCTATGCGCGCTGACTAGCGGCACTGTATGCAGCCAGCGTGTTATGTACACTGTAAAGGCTGCGCTGCTGCTTTTCAAATAAAGGTTTATATATACACAGATGGTGTAAGCAGTCTGGCACCTGTGACAACAGGTCAGCATTTGCGTCAAACCCGGCCGGGCGTACAGCAACTCAACATGCACGACACCTCAATCATAGAAAAGGCAACAAGTCTATCATCACCACGCACACACTCGCCTCTCACACAGCCCAGCGTGCGGGCTCATCGCACCCGGCACAACGATGCACACGCGGCGCACCCGCCGCCGCGCACAGCAGGGTCAGCGCCCGCGCGCCAGCGCGTCGGCGTCGTCCGGCAGCCGGATGCCGAGCAGCCCCGCCAGCGTGCTGGCCGGCCCCGGCAGGCCCTGCTGCCCCGCGTACGACGCCAGCAGGCTCTCCACCAGGTTGACATCCACGTCCACCGGCTGCAGGTCCGCCTGGCCGCCATGCCCTAGCCCCAACCCCTCCCCGCGACCTGCGGCGCCTGCCCCGGCGCCGGCGCCCGGCGCAGCGCCCGGCGCGAACGCGCCGCCGGCGGCCGTGCCGCCCAGCTGCTCGGCCATGGCCGCGGCGTAAGCCGCGTCGAACTCTGCCGCGGTCGCGCCGCCGCGCTCGTCGTCGCTGTCGGTCGCCGTGGCGGCCTCCCAGCGCTCGTCGTCCGCGCCGCCGCCGGGCCCGCCGCCGAGGCCACCGCCTACAGCGCCCCGCTCCTCGCCCCGCTCGTTGCGCCTCCGCTCCGGCCGCGGCGACCCGAACTTGGGCCCTCCGGTGTTCGCGGCGCGGGGCGCGGCCGGGGCGGGCCGTGGCGCCTGCTCGCGCAGCTCCGCGGCGCCCGGCTCGCGCTCCGGGCCGCCGCGCTGGCCGCGCATGGCCGCGAGGAGCGCATAGCCCTCCGCATCCTCTTCGCCGCTGGGTGCGCCGGGGCCGCTTGCGGCGTGCGGCCCGCGCTCGCCCTCGCCGTCGCCGCCGTCGCCGCCGCTGTCGCTGCCGCTGCCCGTGAAGAAGGAGCTGCCCTCGTCCTCATCGCTGTCGCCGGCGGGCCAGCGGGCGCCCAGCTCGGCGGCCGCGCCCGCGCCGGCCGGCAGCCCCAGCGCGGCGCCGAGCTCCGCCCAGAAGCCGCCCGCGTCGAGGCTGACGCCCTGCTTGTCGCCGCCTGCCGCGGGTGGCGCCGCGCCGGCGCGCGCGCCGCGCGGCACCTCTGCGCCCTCCGGCCCGGACGCGCCGCCGAGGAAGGCCTGCCGCGCGCCGAGGCGGCGGATTGCACATGCACACTGTGTGCATGAGACGGCAGTGCTCTCGCCTCTGCGCAGCGCCTGCAAGTGTGTCAGTGGGACCGCAGGCAGGCGCCTCACACAGGAGTGAGCAGACGGGCCCTGCTTGCGCAGCATCCTGGGAAGACGCCAAAGCACCTGAGGATGGGTACCAGCCACTGCTCCATCCGCGTGCCTGTGCCTGACCTGCAGCCATGAGAGCCCCGGGCACAGGCGGGAAAGCCAATCATGAGGGCAGCAGGCAGGCAGGCAGCGCGCAGTCACATGCGCACGATAGGGTAGGGTAACCCTATCGCGCGGCGCAGGCACCCACCTTGACCCGCTCCGCCATCTGGGCAGGGTCGAAGCCGTGGGCGCCGCCGCGCTCCGGCGCGCCGCGCGGCGCCCCGCCCGGCGCGCCCGCCAGCTCGGCCTCGCGCGCGGCCAGCTCGCGCGCGAGCTCCTCCGCGCCGGCGCTCATCCAGGCGTCGTCGTCCTCCGCCCCGGCCATGTCCTGCGCGCGCGAGGCCGCGCCTCAAACAAGGCACGCGCCTGACTCCGGATCGCCCTGATCCAGGCAGGACGCTCAGCAGGGCACGCCCCGGCAGCCGCTCCCAACAGCTGTGCACCGCGAGCGGCCGCTGACAGGGTCGCAGGATCAGCGGGACGCACACAGGCTGCATCAACGCCTTGTTTAGCACACATGCAGGCGCCTGCCCCACTGCCGTTACTTTCAACAGCCGCACGCGCGCAGACCCTAACCTATCCCAGACAGCCGGCCGTGGATGGACCGGGACGCAGCGTGCGAGCACCCGCTCCAGGCGCTCGGCGTCGACTGGTGCGGACAGGAGCTCGTCCACGCGCCGCGCAGGGTCGGCGGCCGCAGCCGCGCGGCGCGCCGCGGCCGCCTCCGCCGCCCACCCCGCCGCCGCGCAGCGCAGGAGCTCCTCGCGGCCCGGCGCGCCCGCCGGCGCGCCGGCGAAGTAGCCGGAGCGCTCCAGGCCGTCCATGAACGCGCGGTGCGCCGCCGCGTCCGCGTGCGCGCCCGCGCCGCCGCCGGCGGGGCTGCTTGCGCACTCGCCCGGCGAGGGCCCCGCGCCGCCGGCGGGCGCCGCCGGCGCCGCCGCAGACGCGCCCCCCGAGGCCCCAGCCGCCTTGCCGCCCTCCGCATGCGCGGGCGCTCCACGGCTCCGCCCCGGCTGGCCGCCGCCGCCGGCTTCCCTGCTGGGCCCTGGCGCCCTGCTCGCGAGCCCTGGAAACCCTCGGGCGTCAGCCGGGCGCGGCGCTCGCGCGGCGCGCCAGTAGAGCATCTCTAGCCCAGCGGTCAGCTTGAGGCCGAGCTGCGCCGCACGGGCGCCCGGCGCGTCGGCCGGCGCCGGCGGCCACCCGGCCGGCGGCTCCAGCGGCTGCTGCGCCAGCTGCGCGTACTGGCAGCGGCTCAGCGGCAGCACGACGCTCACCAGCGCCTGCCCGCACGGCGCCTCGCTCTCAGCGATCTGTATATCTGCAAAAATATACCACCGACAACATGGCTGCCCGGGCGCATGGGGCGACGGTCGCCAATTGGCGGCTGCAGCAGCTGTGCTGCGCCAGCCGCACGCTCTGGCGGCGCCGCAGCGGCGGCACCACGGCACCAGCGCCTGCCATGGCTCGTCTCGCATTCAGACTTGGTCAGATTATATTGAACGCTGCTCAAGCACGCCCTCGTCCATGACGTCAGGGCTGGCTGCGCCGCGGGCAAGGGCCCGCCCACCTCTGGCGGGAACCGGCGCTGGCGCGCGGCGGCAGCCATGTCGGCGGCGTCCCGCTCATAGAACGCAGCGACGGCCGGTGCAGCCAGCGCAGGCTCCGCGGCGAGCACCGCGGCGGCCGCGGCGGGCAGCCTGGCGCGCGCCATGTGCCTGTTTTGGCGCGCGCGCGCCGGATATGCGCGCAGCCTCGCCTGCACCGCCGCCTGCATCTTGGCGCCTGCGGCGCTTGGCAGGAAGCACGGGTTTTTTCCAGAAGATTTTACTTGCAGGGTGGCCTGGCAGTAGGCAGTCGGTCTGCAACGAACAAAGCTGTGACCCTTGGAAACTGCTAGGAGCAAGCCTGCTTGTTTCCTCTTGCGTGTTGGAAATGTGCCGTGAAAGAGCAAGGCCTCGCCTTGGCGCAGGTGTTGGAGCACGGAGTGAACACTTCATTATCATCAGGCTTGCCTGGGCCGCCCAGTAAGACTGCCAAGCCTCCACGCCCACACCACAGAGGCGCAGGCTCTGAGAGCCGGGGCAACCCCCCTCCCCGGGCGCGTACCGGCGTGCGTGGCCACGCGGCCCTCGCGCAGCAGCGCCAGCGCCTGCGCCGCGCTCGGCAGCGACGGCAGGTCGGGCGCGGCCGCGCTGGGCAGCGGCAGCAGGTGCAGCGCGCCGGCGCGCAGCCACAGCCGGTTGCCCGCGCTCTCCGGCTTGAGCCAGCGCGGCAGCGCGTGCGCGGCCTCGATCAGCAGGAACTCGCCGTCGTTGTCCCACGCGCGCGCGGTCGTGCCGGGGACGGCCTCGGTCAGGCGGCGCAGCAGCCAGGCGGCAAACCACTCGTCGTCGACGGCGTCCCCGAAGCGCAGGCTGCCCCACAGGCAGGGCAGCGCCGGCTGCGCCGGCCGGCGCCAGGGCGGCGGCGCGGCGGCGGAGGACGTGAGGCCGAACGCGTCCAGCTGCCACGGGTAGCCGGCCGTGTGCGGCGCCAGCTCGGTCACGCAGCGCGCGCGCAGCGCGTCCAGGGCCTCCGGCGTGCCGTCTGCGCGTCACATGTCTTTACATGCAAGTCCTCAAGCACTCCTAGCAGCCTCCTGCTCGAGGTGCACTCCTGCCGTATGCTGCCAAGCAAGGGACGTCTCAGGCAGTGTCTCAACGCGACCAGGAGCGCAGGAAGGCGCACCAGCGCTGTCATGGTAGAGCTCAAAGTTGACGATGTTCTCAGAGCCGGGGAGCAGGTCCAGGTCTTCAAAGTCCATCGGCCTGCCCTCGCCACGACTGAAGCTCTTTGCTTTCTGCTACGGTTCAAGATGCACATATACGTGCTCCTGCGCAGCATGGGCAGCATGCTGAGTCAATGCATCCAATCACAGCTTTGTTTTTGCTCGTGAGTCCCATTGACTGCCCATCTGGTCTTGACAGTGACAGGTACAGCGCAGCGCGGACGCAGCGCGTGCTGTGGTCGCTGCCGCTGGCCGGGCCGCGGCCTGGCCAGAGCGCCGCCGGGCGCATACCACCGCGTCGGCCGCGATGGAGTGGGAGGCCGCGGCCGCCTCCAAGGCGGGCGTCGCGCTGTCGCTGCTGCGCTTTGCGCTAGCGTTCCTCGCGTCTGTGCTGGTCGGCATACTGTACCCGCTCGTGCCGACCGTGAAAGGCGCGGGCCGGCAGAGCGGCTGCCCCGCACAACCCCCGCACAGCAAGCTGGTGACTGACAGTTGCAAGTGACGCTGTGGCCCTCGCTGCTAACAGTCAGCGTGTGCTGCTCGCTGGCTCGCCTACATGCGCGGACGCACAATATGGCGCAAGCGCTGCACATACCTTGAAGGGGCTGTGCTGTGCTGAGCGCAGGCCGGCACATATACAACCTGGTGACGGGCTTCGTGCTGCTGTATCACGTGTTTGGAACGAGCACGCTCTTCCTGCTCGTGCCGGCCGCGCTGACGCACCTCATAATGCTCGGCGTGCGCGAGTCCTGCGCGACGCTGGTCTGGCTGGTGGTGTTCTCTACCATGATCGCCTGGTGCGCGCTGGCCGGCCTGCAAGAGCAGGAGTGCACGGCGGCTCTAACACTTTGAGTTGGGTGCGCTCATAAAGTGTAACAGCTGCGCCCATGTGGGCCGGCGCTGCGGCGGCGCGCTCACGTCGCATGCCCCGCACGGTAGTGACGTGTGCACACGGCTGCGCGCAGCCACGTCCTGAACCAAAGTGGGGACACGTGGCGTCTGGGGGAGGTGGATTTCACTGGTGCGCGCTGCCTGTTGCGGAGCGCAATGCCTGCGTGCCTTGCGGCGCGCGCAGCCCGCCGCAGGCGCCGCGGCTGGTTGCTGACGCGACGCGGCGCGCAGGCGCGATGATGGTGGCGACGCTGAAGCTCATCTCGACGGCGGTGTGCTACCAGGATGGCCTGGCGCCCGCGCAGGCGCGCCCGAGCGCCTGCTGCTGTGCGTGTCGCTGCTCCACGGGGGGGCGGGGGCAGGAATTGCCGCTTTAGCAGCGGACCGCGCTTCAGTGCTTCAGCGCTGCGGCGCCAGCTCTGGACGCGAGGCTGCGGAGCCCGCTGAGCATGCAGCCGCGGCCGCGCTGTCGAGCGCCCGACGGGTGCCGTGGGCTGCAGAATGAATGAATGAGTTTACAACGGTGTATTAGCCAACTTTGGCTGCTTTACGGCCGCAGGACCTGAAGCCCTACCAGCGCGCGCACCGCTTGACGCGCATGCCCAGCGTGCTGGAGGGGCTGTCGTACCTCTTCGCTGCCGGCAACCTGCTCGCCGGGCCGCACTTTGAGCTCTCCGACTACCTGGTGCGCTCACCCGGCCGCCGCCCGCTCGGCCGCCGCCACGAGCCTGCGCGGCGCCGCGCTGCCACCGGCCCCGGCAGAAGCGCTGCGCACGGACAGAGCGTGCACACAAGACCGGAGTCTGCAGGCAGACCCCGCGTGTCACTGCCAGGACCATTCGAAGCAGCGCGGGCCCGGGGTTGCGACCTCGCCATGTGCCTCGGCCCCATGTGCCTGAAAAAGCATGAAGTACAGAGCATGCGCAGACCTCAGGGCGCCCTCGCCAGATGACCTCTGGCAGAGAGTCTGCCAGAGGTCATGCAACGGGAGCCCCGCTGCTGCCTGGCTCGTCGGGGTGCAGCGCGCGCAGCCGGCGCATGCGCCCGCCGCGGCGCCCACTCGGGCCGAGGCCGCCGGCAGCACAGGTGGTCCGCAAGGGACAGCCTGCAGTCTTTCGTGTCTTCTGCACATTGTAGAGCAAGCGCCGCCCGGCGCCGGCAGGACTTTGTGGAGCGGCGCGGCGCGTGGGACCCGGCGGCGCCGCGGCCACCGCCGTCCGGCGCGCGGGCCGGCGCCGTGCGCCTGGCGAAGGCGTTTGGCTGCCTGGGCATCTACCTGGGCCTGGGGCGGCTGCTGCCGCCCGCGCTCGTGCAGGGCGCCTGGTTCCGGTCGGCGGGCATCCCGGCGCGCGCGGTCGCGATCTGGGCGATCGTGGTCGTGTACCGCTTCAAGTACTAGTGCGCGGCCCCGGCGCCCCTGGGCGTCTGAGCCGCGGCCGCCGCACCGGGCGTTCGAGTGCCTGAGGTGGTTTGCGTAGTCCAGTGTGAAAGTTCAGGGCTTACCCTTGAAAATGCGGTGGAAAATAGCAGGCTAGAGTATGGTGGGGGCAGAGGGAATTCCCGATGTAGCGGTGAGATGTGCTTGCCTGATGTCTGCCGTCACTGTTAAGTTCTATTCTGGAAGTGACACTGTCAAGCCACCAAGCCTTCGGGCAGCGTGCCTCGTCGCTATGTCGCGCGCACAGCAACGAGGAGTAGGGATAGGGTAGCTTCATTCTGTGATATAGGATTGAGGTAGGGTTATCATACCCTATCACTGCTGACAGGCGGCCCGCGCGCCGCCAGCTTTGCGTGGAGCGTGTCGGAGGCGGCGCTCATCTTCAGCGGCTTCTGCTACAACGGCGTTGACGGCGCCGGGCGCGCGCGGTGGGACCGCTACGCCAACACGCGCATCCGCCGCGTGGAGCTTGCCACCAACCCGGCCGAGCTGCCCGCGCACTGGAACACGTGCACCGGCAACTGGCTGCGGCAATGTGCGCGCCGGGCCGCGCGCGTTGCCCGCCTGCTGTGACGCGCCTGCGCGCGCGCGCTGCGAGCCTGCCCGGCCGCGCCCGCCTGAGGTCCCTGCCAACTGAGCAGAGCGCGTGGTTGATACGCGGGCTGGCTCGGCCGCTCGGAGTGGGCGCAGGGACCAGGCGCAGCCGCGGTGAGCGTGCCAGGCGCCTTGGGCGTGCCCTGTGCAGGGAAAGGCGCTGCTGTGGGCGCTCACAGCACCACGCATCAGCTCTGCCACTACCACACCATATGAAGGGCAGCTGCTCCGCGTGAGGTGCAGGCATGTAGTGAGCGCCGACGGGTCTTAAGCTTGCCGCCTTGTGTCGGCTGCTGGCGCGGGGCAGCCGACCTGCGCGCAGATGCCCAGGCGCTTCACCCACGTGGCGTGGGAGCTCACGCGGCTGGCGCAGCATCCACGCGCGCGCGTGGCCTAGCCCGCGCTGAGCCTGCTGCGCGGCGGCAGCGCCCGCGGCGTGCAGCGCACGCGCGCAGGCCTGACCCCGGGCGGCGCGCCGCGGCAGACGTGTACGAGCGCCTCACGCCCAAGGGCAGGAAGCCCAGCTTCAAGACGCTGCTGGCCACGCAGCTGGTGGCGGGCGCCTGGCACGGCCTGTTCCCCGGCTACGCGCTCTTCTTCGCCTCCTCCGCCTTCTTGTTCGAGGCCGGCAAGGCGCGCGGCGCGCGGGGCTAGGGTTGAGCATGCGCGCCGCTGGGCGGTCGCCGGCGTGCTCCGCGCCCCGCTCGCGCATGCGCGCGCGGCCTCTCAGCGAGGCCGTCGGCACGCTGCAGGCGTGGCTTGGGGGGCGCATGAGCGCGCGCGCGTGTGACCAAGGGGCGCAGGCAGAGCTTGGCCCGCCTGCCGCGCGGCAACTGCGCGCCCGGCGCTGGGGGGTGCCTGCAACGCGCTCTGCGGCAACGTCTGCGGCGCGGCGCAGGTCATCTACCGGTACGAGCGCAGCCTGCCGGCGCGGCACGCGTGGCTGGCGCACTGGCCGCCCTGGCTCGTTGTCAAGGGCGCGTTCACGGCGCTGGTGCTGAACTACATGGCCATCGCGTTCCTGCTCCTCGACTTCTGGCCTTCCATCCGCGCCTGGGCCGACATCAACTTCCTGGGCCACATCCTGGCGCGTCCCCCTACCCTAACCCTACCCTAATGCATCAACCTCCTGGGCCGCATCCTGGCTGGCGCGCGCCCAGATGGCGCGCGCCCAGGGCGCCCAGGGCGCGCGGCCGGCCCCACGTGGGGCCCGTGCCGCCGCACGGCGCGGAGACGCGCCCGGTGCTGCGCCTCGCATTGAGGACGGGAGCGGCTCATGATCGCGCGCCTGCGCGCTGTCGCTCGGCACCGTGGCGCAGGCAGCGCGCGGCGCGGTTGAGCGGGCGGGCCGCTGGGCACCGCGCCGGACGAGCACGCCTGAGTAGCGGTCGTGCATGCGCGCTGCCAGCCCGGCATGCCGCGCGACGCCGCGCCGCCGCGCCGCAGGTGCTGAGCATCATGCTGGTGGCCATGGCGATGCCGCCGCGGCGGCCGCGCGCGGCCGCCGCGACCGCCGACCTGGCCGGCGAGCGCGCGCCGCCGACGGCCGGGCTGGTCGGCGGCGCCGACGGCAAGGGCGCCGCGGCGGCGGGCGCGCTCGCGGGCGTGCACGCGCGGAATACGGAGAACGGCGCAGCCGCGGACGCCTGCCCCGCCCCGGACGGCGCCAAGAAGACGCGGTGACGCGCGCTTGTCGGAGGGGCAGCCCCCGAGGAAGCATTGCGAGGGTGGGCGAGCGCCGGTGGGCGAGCGCAGGCGGGCACCAGCGCAGAGGCCTGCAGGGCGCGCAGCTGGCCGGCGTGCCGGCGTGCGAGGGGCGCCCAGAGGTGCGGCTGCGGGCGCATGGCCGGCGCGTTTCGCAGACAGGGCCTCTGCGGGGCATGGCGGCGGTGCATGCGCCTGAGCGGGAGGGCTGTCGGCGCGGCACCTGTACACATACGTGCGTCTGGGAACGGCTTCCAACAGCTTTGCGTGCACTGCTGAACCGACGCTGAGGTGTGAGAACGGCCGGAACGGCCAGTGGGCCTAGTGAGTGTGAGAGCAAGGGGCGAGCGAGCAGCCAATCACACAAACTTGCCAGTAGAGAGTCATGAGCGCAATGCCACTGTGACAGTGACAAGCTGGGGGGTGCAGTGCTTTAATGCTGAGCAGGGCATCAGCTTTGGCACCGCACCGGTCGGCCAGACTGCACAGCATTCTATGACGCTCACAATGCTGTGCATGCACACGCTGTGTTTTAAAGTTCACTGGCAGCCAGACACAGCCCTGGCCTGATGCAGTATGGCACTGCAAAGCACACTGGTTTCACAGTCTGTAGGCAAGGCCTTCAAGTGGCGGGGTACGCATCCAACCCAGACCTACACCCGGCCCTCATGCACCAGACTGTTGACAGCCTTTGCATGTCCACCGGCACTGCACTTGTGCATGCAGCCATTTGATTGCAGTATCCTACAGGGAGTTGGCACACCGGTACACAACAGTACACAGGAGCGGTATATGGGGAAGGGGGATTGCGCATCAGAATAGCACAGCCCTGGGAATGCCCACATGCACCACATCAAACACCAATCACACTGCCTCCGCGCAAACAAAAAGCCTCAGCCCAATGCATGGGCCGTGCGGCGCCATAATGCTGCACGAGCCCTGTGTCAGTCCTCATTTAACGAGCGCCAGGTCAGGCAGTACAGGTGGTCGTCCCGGCAGCCGAGCACCACGCGCCCGTCGAACGCCACCGGCGCAGAGAAGGCCTCTGCAGGCAGCTGCGCGCCCGCCACAGTCCGCGGGAGGATGCACTTATGCCGGGCAGGCTCTGAAGGGTCAGGGGCCGAGGAACCCTTGCCGTAAGCCCTGGAAGCATGCGGCTCTGCGCCGCTTGCGGTGGCGCGCGGCCCGCCGCTCGGCCCACCGGCAAGTGCGCTGCCCCCGGGCAGCGCGGCCTCCCGCGCGCCCGCGGGCGGGCAGCCGGCCGGATCATGCGGCGCGGGCCGCGTGGGCGTGCCAGGGCGCTGCATCACAGCCACGGCGCCGCCTGCGGCGCAGAGCACCAGGTGCCGGGCGGAGGGCATGGCCGGCCCCAGCTCCTGGCCCGCGTCCTGCTGGCCCGGCCTGGGCGAGTCATTGCGGCGGATCTCGCAGCAGGCCTGCGCGGCTTCCCCTCCGCCCGGGCCGCGCTCGGCCGCCGGCGCTCGGCCGGCGCCCGCGTGCGGCGCGCGCACCGGCGCCACTGCGCCCCCCGCTCCGGGCGGCGGCGCGGCGGGGCCCAGGCGCGCCTCGAGCGCGAGCCCGGGGCGGCCGCCCGGCGCGGCGCCGGGCGGCGCCGCCCGGCGCCAGACCAGGCGCCCGTCGCGCACGTCGACGCAGTGCAGGCT